>NICF_comb_assmDRAFT_10003239_pt1 | contig 11837 bp, 8 predicted proteins | sample NewIslPassag4_SG_FD_11279 | JGI IMG/M metagenome (IMG submission 11279) | reverse complement strand
GGTTGAGCCAGACCGCCCATCCCCACCTGCGATTCGAAGCTGCTCGGCTGCGCCGTGCCGTTCTGGATGTGCTCCAGGAAATTTTCTCCCACGGCAAAGTGTTTCGCGAGGACGCGGCCAGGCTTGACGAGGTCGTGAGAAACATCCTGGCAACATGGCCTGAGGACGCCGATACCTGGAAGGCCGCCCGAGCTCTTGGTCTCCACGCTTATGAGGTGGTTCGCATTGGGCGCCTGTTTGATCTATTGACCGACGAGGAAGCAAAGACGCTCTCCCAGGAGTACGACCTCCGCACCCTTGTGGAAAAGACCCGCGCCCATGCGGATCAGGACGAACTCTATTATCTCACCCAAATGCGGCAGGTGATTGACCTATCGCGGAAGCCCTACTTCGAACGAAAACCCGCACTTGACCGCCTGGTTAGCGAATGGCAGGCGAGAAAGGCGGACGAAGAGGTTCTGGTCGCCTGTCGCATCCTCTTGCCTATGGTAGAGCCTGGGCAACTGGTCCAGGCAGAAGATCGTGCCAATATGCTGGCGTGGGCGGTGGCACTCGATGCGGCTTTGGGTCATCAAAATGCCACGGAGGTTGTCAATCCGCTGACGGGAGAGAAGTACTGGGTCGAGTCCAGCGGCGATTGGCTCTACATAAACGGCATCGGGACCGACCTTGGGCGGCATGGTGCCATCGCGATCCCCCGTTTTCCGTCGCCGAAATGAAATCGGGCCTCTACATGGGAGCCATTGTGGATTCACTCTGGGTGGACTGGGAACCTTCCCCGGCGGGTTGAGAGGTGGAGAAGTTCTGGCTCTTTTTCCCGTTCCCGTTGTTGGTCATGCCCAGCGATTTTCGCACGATCGGTCCCAGCAGGGGATGATTGATCAGTTTCAGGTCTTTTTCGTCAGCGATCTGCCGAAGGTCGTCACGTGCTCGGAAGAATGCTTCCACAACCTGCGGGTCCCACTGGCGACCTGCTCCCTTGCGGATGATTTCGTCGATTTTGTCGTTGGGCATCCGGGAGCGATACGGACGGTTGCTCGCCATCGCATCATAGGCGTCGGCCACCGCGACAATTCGGGCGATGGGAGGAATGGCCTCGCCAGCCAATTTATGGGGATAGCCCGTCCCATCCCATGACTCGTGATGGTGCAGCACCACAGGCAGAATGTCATCCAGTTGCTTGAGTCCGGCAAGAATCCGGTGCCCTTTCTCCACATGGGTCTTGATGTGATCGTACTCCTCATCCGTGAGTTTACCGGGTTTTTGAAGCACCGCGTCATTCACCCCGATTTTACCGATATCGTGAAGCAGTCCTGCCAGGTAAACTCGGGAAAGCATTTCGGGAGGATAGCCCATCTCCTGCGCCAGTCGCACAGCGATCCGGGCAACGCGGTCACTGTGACCACACGTGTAGGGATCCTTGGCATCAATCGCCGATGTGAGCGCCCTGATCACACCCGCCAGAAGCATCGACTGCTGTCGATAAAGCTCAAGGTTGGCACTGTGGACCCCAATGATCGTCGCCACGGAATGGAGCAGGTTGGCCTCCATGCTGCCAAACTGCTGATCCTGGCGATGATTGAAAGCCGCCAGATAGCCCAGCAGGTTCTCACCTTCCGTCACCGGGACGGCGATGACATTGCGAATCGAGAATGCTTCAAAAGTAAATGGATCGGAAAAGTTCCGGACCAGAGGGTCGATCGCTTTGCGAACATTCCAGTGCTCCATAAGGGAGCAGAATTGCTCGTCGGTCAGGGGTAAATTCCCCGCCTTCAGTAACACATTTTGAGTGCGGACCTTTCCGAGGTAGTTTTCATCCGTTGAGTCCACAGGCAGGAGAACCAGCCCGATGCCTTGCGCTGGCACCACCTCCATCAGCCAGTCGATGGCAATTTTGGCGAGCTCTTCGTCCGTTTTGGAAAGTCGCAAATTGCGGGTTAAACGGTGGAGAAGGCTGATTTCTTCGTAAACGCCGGCCAGGTGCATGGACATTTCGTCGGCCTGGCTTTCCAGGTCCTCCACACGATCAAGTGTGCGGAAGTGCTCGCGGCACGCATCCGCCACTTGGAGCAGAATCCGCGGATCCCAAACGTGTTGGTGAGCCGCCCAATGATGGAGATGGCTCGCCTTGGCCCCGAGACGCTCGGCGTGGGCCTCGAGGGAATCCTGCGGCGACAGGGGTGCGGTGAGAAACACAGCGGCCGCCACGTGCCATTCCTCCCCGGCGCGAAAAGGAACGGCGAGGGCCGTCAGGGGAGACTCCTCCCAAATAATCTCGGACTGTTTCCGATTCGCGACGACCCGGCAAAGTATCCCAAACTGTTCCCAATCAATCGACGGCTGTTCCGGCTTGGCCAAAAGTTCCCCAGTCTCCCCTTTGAACACAGCAAAATCGGTCCCGAAACTTTTGGCTAGAAAGCGGAGACGCTTTGAACCTGACGGCGATGCCAAGCATACCGCCGCCCAGACTTGGGCGACATCAGAGCCTTCACCGCTTGCCCATTCCTTCCAGCTCTCGAGCAGGGAAGATTCGCCTATGGTCATGGTTGATTCCCTCACTTGTTTCCGCCACGCACACTTCGTCGCCCCACTCGATGAGATCCTTCATATCGGCCTTTGCAATCGAAAATCTCATCCCGTTGACTAAGTGTCATTGCCACTGGTCTGCCCATCCGGCGACTTATTCCGACTCATTTCCCCGCACCAGGCCCCAGTGAAAATTTAGGACACTTTTTCCATTCACGCAAAATGTCTGGCCGTCCTGACAGAAATATTCTGGATTCTGCCACGGGAAGAATCGGCATTACCTTCCCCACGGACGGATTACCCGGGAGAACGTTGAAAGAGCCATCGAGCTGTGCCGGACACCGAAAAACCGATTGGGGGCCGGTGATGAAAATCTCGGTCGGGGATTTAATCCGCTCCGCGCAGGATGGCCCACAAATCACCCGGTGCACATAATGAAGGGCTGACAGCGGCCCTTCAGATAAGAGGTCCCAAAAAGTTCCCGGAAATGTCTGTCAGTGTGAAAAAAAGAGCCGCGTCCCAAACAATCCATTCGGGACGCGGCCGCTTCCGGGAGGGACAAAGGGGAACGGGTTTATCCGGTGAATTTCAAGGACTCATCAACCCTGCTTTTTCTCCTCCTTTTTGCGGGGCTCGAAGCCTTTCTCGAATCCCGCATTACCGAACACAGCATTAAAACGCTCGGCATCAGCCATTTTCTCGATCTTGCCCGCACATCCCTTGCAGCAGAAATGTACCTCCAATCCACCAATCTCGGCCTTTTGCTCGGTCGAGACAGGGCGACCGGTCAACGGGCAAGCCTTTTGAGTGTACTGCTTGGTCAAAACAAGCTGTTGATTGGCCTTGGCCGCGTACTTGTCCTTATGCTTGTTGAACTCTTCGATGCAGTCCGGGCAGCAGAAAAACACTTTCCCGCCGCGATAATCGGCAGAGACTTCTTTCTTGGCCTCTCCGCCCATCACCGGGCATTCAATCTTCGGACCCTTCTTGGGCGCGCCTTCGAGAGCGGTCAACTGAGCGGCCACCCCTCCCTTCTCCTGGGCGGCATCGACCGGACAGGACTGATCTGTATCGCAGGCCTTTCCAGCGCAGCAGGCGGACTTTTCACCGTCAACCTTATCCGCAACTTCGGAAACCGCTCCGCCACCGCAGCACCCGCCCGCCACAGCTTTGACCGGACACTGGCCAGAGGTCTCGTCGCCCGTCGTGGATGAGGAGCTAAAGAGGATGGAACCCCCGATAATTCCGGCACTCAAGCTAACAAATGCAATTAGGTACTTCATATTTCTCCTCCTCTCGTTGACCCTCCTCTCGCATCCGCCGGCGCGGGTGGAAAATTTCGTCAGAATCAATTGCTGAATTAAGCATAGGCAGGGCAGCCAATGCGGTCAAGTGTTCAAATACGACATATTTGCTAATGTTTTTTGGGCCCCCCGCACAAACGCTCTTGGGGCGGCAGGCCGGCCGCTATGTCCGCCCGGTCTCAGCGGCAATAATGAACTGATTGTGCGGCAGCGTCTCAGGCCGCGAGCCGGTAAAGCCGCGGGCGGAACCGAAGTAAAGCGCGTTGTTGCTCTAGATTGGGTAACATTCGCCCGGGGTTCTGGTTTTTCTGGTGATGGAGCGGCCGGTGATCCTCGACCATCCTTTCGGAGCGCCAAGCCATGCCAAAAATCATTGATCTTTCGCTTCCGTTGACCGACGGCGGGCCGAGTTATCCCAAAGATCCACCCCTCCGCATCGAGTTTTACCGTCGGCTTCCGGATGACGGATGCAACGTGACGCAAATCACGATGGGCACGCACCAAGGAACTCACTGCGACGCCCCGTTTCATTTTTTGGAGGAAGGCCGTCCGGTCGATCAGGTGCCTCTGGAGCGCTTCTATGGCCCGGCCACCCTTGTGGACCTCGCACCCGGCGGAGAACTGCCTCCCAAAACACCCATCACCCCAGATATGCTCCAGCCCGTTGCCAAGTACTTTCGGGAGGGAAGCCGCGTCATCTGCCGGACGGGTTGGTACCGCCGTTTTGGTCAGCCTGAGTACTTCACCGATCTTCCCTCCCTTACAGTAGAGGCGGCGCAGTGGATCGCCGCTCGCCGCATCAGTCTGTTGGGCATTGATATGCCGACGCCGAGCAAAATTGCCGGTCACGAGGTCCATCGGATTCTGCTGGCCCCGGGAGCCGAGATTGTTCTCGTGGAAGCCCTCACCAATCTCGATGCCTTGCCGCAGGAGTTCATTTTCGCGGGTTTCCCGCTCAAACTGGTGGGCAGGGATGGTTCCCCAATAAGGGCTGTGGCCATCATCCCGGATGAATAGCCCCGCAGTTCCGCCACGGGACAACCGAGCGTCAAACCCCGGTGAGCCCCGCTCTACCCCCTCGCTTCCGAAGACCCTTCCGGATACTAAGACACGTTCGGTGGGAAGCAGTGTTCGCCACTTTCCGCAAACACCAGGGACAAAATCATGGACGAACACACTCACACGTATGAGGAAGCTGACTACCGGCCGGCGGTTGCCCCGCCCCCGCAATCCATCTTCATCCCGGGAACGCAGGTCGAAATCATTCGCCCCATAGATAGTCCGGGCATCTATCGACACGCTCTGTTTGATTTTGACGGGACATTGAGCCTGATTCGGGAAGGCTGGCCGGACGTCATGATCCCGATGATGGTGGAGATCCTGCTGGCCACTGGAACCACGGAGACGCCGCAGGAGCTCGAAGAACTGGTTCGGAACTTTGTCACCGAATTGACAGGAAAACAGACGATTTACCAGATGATCCGATTGGCGGAGGAGGTGGCCCGGCGGGGTGGTCGACCGCTCGATCCCGCTGAGTACAAGCGGATCTATCACGAACGTCTCATGTCGCGCATCGAGCATCGCCGGGAGGGCCTCCGTAGCGGACGAATCAGACCCGAGGAGATGCTTGTTCCCGGCGCGATTGAGCTGCTGGAAGAGCTTTGTCGCCGCGGAGTAAAGCTGTACCTGGCCAGTGGTACGGACGAGGTCTATGTCCAGGAGGAAGCCCGGCTGCTGGGGCTGGACAAATACTTCGGTCCCCATATCTACGGGGCGATTGACGACTATAGACGTTTTTCCAAGGCCATGGTCATCGAACAGATTCTGACAAGTAACCAAATCACTGGCCGGGAACTTCTCGGGTTCGGGGATGGATATGTGGAAATCCAGAATGTGAAGGAGGTCGGGGGAACCGCGGTGGCGGTGGCAAGTGACGAAGCCCACAAAAGCGGCAAGCCCGACCCGTGGAAACGTCAAAGGTTGATCGGGGTGGGGGCGGATGTGGTCATCCCCGATTATCGGGAATGGCGAGCGCTCATCGGTTATCTTTGGGGAGAAATTCAGATTCCCGCTGGATGATGACAGGCTGGTATGCCCGTGTTGCGGCCGCCACGATATTTCCATGCTGACCGCGCGGTGGCAGAATAGCCGTAGAAGACTGTCAATCCGGCTGGAAAAAGGAAAGCCCTATGCCCTATCCACAGTTTGATCGTTCGCGGGTAACGCTGCGTCCATTGAGCGAGCGAATTCATGACCTGAACCGCAGCATCCTTCTGGATCCGAATAACCTTCAGGTCACGTTTCGACATCCCGCGATTCCTGTCCTGGCCGAAAGAATCACCCAGGCCGCGGCAAAAAAGGCATCCATCATCGCTTTTTGCGGCGCCCATGTCCTGAGGAAAGGCAATGGCCCCCTTCTTATTGACCTGATGGCGAAAGGACTTTTAACACATTTGGCCCTCAACGGCGCTGGGGCGATTCACGACTTCGAGCTGGCGCTCATCGGCGCGACCTGCGAGAGCGTCGCTCGGTATATCCGCACCGGACAGTTTGGCCTGTGGCGCGAGACCGGTCGAATCAATGAGGCGGCGATTCTGGCGGCGCGGGAGGGCATCGGGTTNGGCGAAGCCCTGGGACGAATGATCGAAGAAGAACAATTCCCATANCGGCAAACAAGTGTTCTGGCGGCGGGATATCGGCTGGGCGTCCCAGTGACGGTCCACGTGGCCATTGGGCAGGATATCGTGCACGAACACCCCAACTTTGACGCAGCGGCCACCGGCCAGGCGTCGTACACAGATTTTCTGGTTTTCACCGAGAGCGTAGCCCATCTGGAAGGCGGCGTGTATCTCAATGTTGGCTCGGCCGTTGCAGGACCAGAGGTCTATCTCAAGGCCCTTAGCATGGCGCGGAACGTGGCACGGCAGGAAGGCCGGGAAATCCGGCACTTCACGACGGCGGTGTTTGACCTAGTACCGATCGGCGACGACTGGCGCAGTGAAGCGCCCAAAGACGATCCGCGCTATTACTACCGGCCGTTCAAAACGGTCCTCGTGCGGACAGTGGCCGATGGCGGAGAAAGTTTCTACATTCAGGGAGACCACCGCGAGACGGTGCCGTCTCTTTACACGGAGATTATCCGCCGCTGGCAGTCTCGCCCCGCCTGACCGGGCAGCAACTGACACCGCCCGAAGCAGTTCTTTCCCACAGAGGCAGGGTCGTCCCTGACAGGGTGCATCAGAAACGAGGTCCGTGGCATGGTTTCAGCAAAACGTTTCGAGGGAATCACACAGGAACGACTGACTGCCCTGCTGGAACGCTTTCCCAGTCGACGTGTGGCGGTCGTGGGAGATTTTTTCCTTGACAAATACCTGGATGTGGATCCCCGATTGGCGGAAACCAGCCTGGAGACTGGCAAAATCGCGCATCAGGTGGTGCGCGTCAGGCACAGCCCGGGAGCAGCGGGAACTGTGGTGTGTAACCTGGCGGCCCTCGGCGTGGGCACCATTTACTGCGTGGGAATTATCGGCGACGACGGCGAAGGTTATGAATTGCGCCAGGATTTGCAGAGACTGGGTTGTCGGCTGGAACATCTCCAGGTGGTTCCAGACCGATTCACCCCTACCTACCTGAAACCCCGGGATATTACCGACCCGTCACTTGCCGGTGAACATTCCCGGTACGATACGAAGAATCGAACGCCGACACCCGAAAAGCTGGTGGATCGCCTGCTTTCCTCCGTGGAGAACCTGCTGTCGGAAGTGGACGCGGTGATCGTTCTGGACCAGGTGGAAGAAGAGGAATGTGGCGTGGTGGGACGACGATTACGGGAGTTTCTCGCCCAGCAGGCACCGCGTTTCCCCCACATCGTTTTCTGGGCGGACAGCCGACGTCACATCCGTCAATTTCGTCGTATCATCCTCAAGTGCAACCGTTATGAATTGACCGGATCCCGGCCTCGGGAGGGAGATCCGCCGGACTGGGCCGCTCTTTTGGAAGCCCTCAAGAGCTTCCGCGAGTTGAATGGCGCACCCGCCGTTGTCACACTAGGTGAATACGGCATGATGGTGAGCGACCCGGAGATCCTTTGGATTCCGGCCGTCCGCGTCGAAGGGCCGACTGACCCCACCGGGGCTGGAGACAGTGCCACGGCCGGCGCCGTGGCAGCGCTGGCCAGTGGTGCTGCGCTGCCCGAAGCTGCTCTCGTGGGTAACCTGGTCGCGTCGATCACAGTGCAGCAACTGGCCACCACGGGGACGGCCAAACCGGAAGAACTGCCGCCGCGTCTCGAACTTTGGCGATCTCAGCAAAGCGATCAGCGGTCAGTCCCCGCTTGAATGGGGTTTTTGCACCGGTCAGAAAGAAACGTGCTGCCATCAATTTCCCGGCAACGTGAAAGTCAATTCCATGGCTCGACGGCACGCGTCAGGTGCGGGGGCGACGGTGAACCTTGGAGCCGCTGTGGGCAAGGTGGCCCGGTGGCTCAAGGCACGTCCCCCCGTGGTCCAGCAACTCCTGACCTGCCTCACCTGTTCACTCTCGCGGCCTGCGCCAACCTCCCCTTCCGGCTCAGCCACGAAATTACCCGTCGCGTCAAAAAGCGGCGACGCTAGCCAGTCGCCGAAAGCCGGACGACTATGGGCAGCTCAATGGGGTTTAGACCCCCACCTGACGGACAGCGTTGTCGAGCAGGCCCTTGAGGCCGTCTTCGCCTGTGTGACCACCCTCATCACCGTGCGTTTTCTCCAGCTTTTGGATGTCGAGGGAATCCCCGAAGAGCCGTCCGTTCATGCGCAGTTGCTGGTCGCCTTCGCAGTCCAGGACGTACCCGAGCGCTATCCCCAGGCGAAAGAACTCTGGGGCTTCTATCAGTGGTTGGGGCTAACCGACGCCCTTTCTATAAATGTAAACGCGGACCCCAGCCAACTGACAGCGCATCTCACGGCGTTCGTGCAGGAGGTGGATCGCATCCTCGAGCCAAAACCAGCGTGGAATGTAACGCCCCAGGATATCTTTCGTCCCATCCGCGAGGCCCTCTTCCCAAAATGGATCCGTCTGGCAAAAGGCGAATTCTACACGCCCTTTGTCCTGGCCGATTACATCCTCGAAAAACTTGGATATCCTGATCAGATGAATTCGCGTCTCCTGGANCCCTCGTGCGGAAGTGGGGTTTTTCTGGTGGCGGCTGCCTGGCGACGGGCTGAGCACTTCCGGCGGCAACTCGCTGAGGGTATCGCCATCCACCGAGAATATTCTTCAACCCCCGCAGTCCATGGCAACGCTTCCGCGCAAGCCGTGCTTCGCGATAAACTGCTCCACACGATCCTGGGTGGGGGCATCCTGGGACTGGAAATTCAACCTGCCGCTGTTCTGGCCGCCCGCGCAAGTCTGGCCGTGATCGCCACCGCTTTCTGCCGTCGATGGATGCCCCATGTCCCGATTTCGCTTTCCGACCTCACGCGCCACGGCCCTCCCGTTCTTCGGAAAGATTTCCTGTCTTTGTGGTCCTCACTGGGCAGCGGTGCGTGCGAGACCTCGGAAACTTCTTTCCCAACCACCTCAACGGACGTCCTTGACGGAAAGCCGTTTGACATCATCGTTGGCAATCCCCCGTGGGTGATATGGGACCGGCTGGATGAAAACGCCCGGCGCGACATGTCCACCGTTTTTCGCGAACTCGGGCTTTTCGATCTTTCGCCTCAAATGGCGCGGCATGGTGGCGGCAAACGTGACTGCGGTGCTGCATTCATTTCGGCAGCGTGCCGCGTTCTCGAACAGCATGGCCGCCTTGGAATGGTGTTGCCAGTTAGCCTGTTTCATAGCCAGGCCTCGGGCCGGAGTTTTCGGCTCCTGTTTAGCAAGTCCCAGGGCTGTTTGAGGATTCGAGAGGTGGTGGACCTTCGTGCCGTCTCGGTGTTTCCGGGGACGATTCAGCGGACGGGAATTCTGTTCGCGGAGAAAGGCATTGAGCCTCGGTTTCCGGTACCGTTTATAGTTTGCCGAGGCAGGAAAGGCCATCGGGGCCAACTCCGTGACGGCATGTGGCCCAGCATCCAGGCCGAGCGGACGGTGCTCTTCGCGCAACCGGCCGACAGGACAGACGCCGGCGCTCCCTGGATTATCATGAGACCGTCCCTGTGGGAGATTTGGGAACAAATCTGCGGTCGATCTGAATACCAGGCCTACTTAGGGGCGAATACGGGCGGGGCGAACGGGATTTTCTGGTTGGAAGTTCTGGGATGGGAGGGAAACCGGCTCGTTGTGCAGAATCGCCCGGAATTTGGTCGCACCCCAGTGCCCCGTGTTACGGCAACCCTCGAGCCCGATCTGGTTTTCCCCCTGGTGCGGTGGAAAGATCTCGCCCCGATAGGGCCCCCGTTCTCGGCGTCCTCCTCGTGCAGAATCCTGCTACCCGCTCGCCATGGCCGGAGGACTACCTCCGCGAGTTTTTTCCGGCGACCTTTGGTTATCTCGCCCGGTTTCAAGATGTTCTGGACAGGCGCGCGGCACGAAAGAAGCTTCAATCGCGAGGTCCCTGGTATGCCCAGTACAACGTGGGACCGTACACAATGGCCTCGTGGAAAGTGGTGTGGCGACGGATGGACGCGACGCTGAAAGCCGTGGTGCTGGGGGAAGAAAGTCTCGCCGGGTTACCGGCCAAGCCCGTGATTCCCCAGGAAACGTGCTGCTTTGTCCCGGTGGAGTCCAGTGAAGAAGGCCATTATCTAGCTGGTGTTTTGAACAGTCCCCTGGTGGAAGCGATTATTCAGGCCTTTGGGATGTCCGGATCACGAAGTTTCGGCAGTCCCAGCCTGCTCCATTATCTGCGAATTCCTCGCTTTCGACCGACGGACCCTGTTCACATGCAACTCGCCGAGTTCTACCGCCAGGCCGCTTGCCGTGAAGACACCGCCGATTCGGATTTTCTGGCGGAATGGACAGAGCTGGCCGCCGCCGTGTTCGGTACTGATTCGGAGCGGGCCAAACGAGAAATTCTGCAACACGGCACTTCACCCCATTGACGAATTGGTGCAAACAGCAGTTCTCTGTTTGGGCAAAGCAGTCGGCCGGTCAAGAGTTCGGAGGGCCGTTGAGCCCCAGTCGGGTAAGCCAGCGACCTCGCGGTGGCTTGGCCTTGTCGCCCGAGGCCGACGCACTTTCCAGAGCTTGCAATTTCTCTTCGAGTTCGCGCTGTTTTTCCTCCAGCAGGGCGCGCTCGCGGGCAATTTTCGCCCGTTCCAGAGAGATCTCCAGCTCAGCCTTGCGGAGTTTTTCCTTCCACTCCTCTTCCAACTGACGGAGATGTTCACGTTGCTGACGAATGACTTCATCCTGATCGAGCAACCGCTCCAGCGCGGCGGCACCTACGGCCACAGAGCCGATACTCGTGGCCTGCTCTTCAAGCAGACGTCGAAGTTCGGCGATTTCATTGTCCTTTTCGGCGAGTAGTGCTTCCGTCCGGGTGATAATTTCCTCAATACGATCCCGCTCTTTTTGAAGCGTGCCATCCGCAGACTCTTCAGACTCCGACTCCAAAGCCGCCAGGATTCGCTGTTTTTCGGCTTCCCAATTGAGAATCCGGCCATCGCTGGCACCACTCGGGGCCGGCCCGTTGGACTGCGCTCGCGCCAGCTTCTTCTCCAATTCTGCATTCTTCTGTCTCAGTTCACGGATTTCCGCCAGAGCGAGATTATATCTTTCCTGAAGCTCGGATTGCGTTGACCCATTTCCTTCGCGGCGAAGAGCTTCGAGTTCTTCCTCAAGCTGGCTGCAACGAAGCACAAGGGCGTTGAGTGCCGCCTCGCGATCATTCCACTGGTTTGCCCACTGCTGTCTTTCGCGCTCAAACTGCGTCAGAAGTTGTTTCTCCCTGGCCTTCCAACTGTCTTCGCTGTCCCCAGAATGCTGCTGAAGTGCTGTCAGGCGGGTTTCCAAATCTTCCTTGAGGTTTCGCACCGACGCCAGTTCTTCGCGGACGGCCACCAGCTCTGCTGTGAGCCGTTCCAG
>NICF_comb_assmDRAFT_10003230_pt1 | contig 11857 bp, 8 predicted proteins | sample NewIslPassag4_SG_FD_11279 | JGI IMG/M metagenome (IMG submission 11279) | reverse complement strand
GGGCGCCGATCCGGCCGCCCGCCGGTCGACAGCCGCGCCCCCTGCGATCGCGCGCAGCAAGGGTCGCGCACGGCGGATCGTCGTGATCTTCCGCCGCGGATCGACACGTGCCGCGCGCGCGGCTGCGTTGCGGGCCGCGGGCGTGCACGCGGTCAAGTGGCTGCCGTCAACAGGGGCGGCGATCGTGGAGCCGGCCCGCGGCGCTAGTCCTGCTGCGCGCGCTCGCGCGCTAGCGCGCTCGCCCGCGGTCGCGGTGGCCGAGACCGCCCGCAAGCGCAGCTTCGAGTACCTGCCCAACGATCCGCTCTTTCCGCGCCAGTGGGGTTTGCGCAACACCGGCCAGGTCTTCTTCGACGACGAACCGGCGGGCACGCCCGACGCCGACATCGACGCCGACGAGGCGTGGGACATCGCGCCGCCGCGCGCCGCGCCGATCGCTGTCATCGACACCGGGGTTGCCTACAACCATCCCGACCTAGCGGGCAAGGTATGGGTGAACTCGCGCGAGGCGGCGGGAACGCCCGGCGTCGACGACGACGGGAACGGTTACGTCGACGACGTCCGCGGCTGGGACTTCCTCGCCAACGACGCGCGGCCCGAAGACAGCGACGGCCATGGCACCCACGTCGCCGGCGTAGCCGCTGCCGCGACCAACGACGGCGCGGGAGTTGCCGGCGTTGCACCGACCGCCCAGATCGTCGCGCTGCGAGCCGGAAGCTTCGCTAGCGGGGTAGACAGCGCCACGGTCGTCGAGGCGATCGAGTACGCGGCGCGCGCCGGCGCGCGTGTAGTGAACATGTCGTTCGGGGCGCTCGGCAGCTGCCGCCTATTCGGAGGCCGAGGCCGCCGCGATCCGTCGCCATCCCGAGATGGTGTTCGTGGCTGCGGCCGGCAACGACGGGACAGACACAGACATCACCCCTCACTACCCGTCGGGGATCGACAGCCCGAATGTGGTGAGCGTGGCGGCGAGCAACCAATTCGACCGGCTTGCCGACTTCTCGAACTACGGTGCGACGAGCGTCGACCTGGCCGCTCCCGGTGCGCTGATCCTCTCGTCGTACCCCGATTTCGTGAACCGCTCGGTGAGCGAGTGGACGTTCGATTCCTCGCACTCGCTCGCCGACGACTGGGAGGAACGGCAGGGCGGTCTACCGGCCTGGCAGGTGACATCCCCCATCGCCGACGCCGAGGGACCCGGGGTTGCGGTGCTCGACGTCTCGGACTCCCCATCGCCGGTCTCCGGGCGCACGGAGTTGATCGCGCGCAGCACGTTCGACATCCGCCAGTGGCAGAGCTGCAGCCTCGTCGTCCGCTACCTAGTCGACGATCCCGCCGAGCGCAGCACGAGCGAGCCCGCTTTCACCCTGTCCGCTCTGGTCGCGACCGACAGCGCGAGCGACGTGCACTCGTATCCGCTCGACACGCACGACACAGGCGGCCGTTTCGAGACGACATTGTCGGTCGACATCGGCGCAGAGGGGGACTCGCTATCGGCCGCGGGAGGGGTGCGGGTGGGCATCGCTGTCGACTACGACGGCACGGCAGGGGGGCGTGTCGCCCTCGACGGAGTGCAGCTGCGCTGCCTCGACAGCGAGCTCCCCGCGATCCCGCAGTGGGCGTTCATGAGCGGCACGTCGATGGCCGCACCCGCCGTGGCCGGCGCGGCCGCGCTCGTCCTCGGCCTGCGGCCGACGCTCACCGGCGCTCAGGTGCGCGATCTTCTGCTGCGCTCCGTCGATCGCCTACCGGCGTTCGCCGGCAAAACGGTGTCGGGCGGTCGTCTCGACGTCCGCCGTCTGCTCGAGCTGACCGCCGCCTGGTCGCCGCCGACGGGCGACGCGAGCGGTGGCAGCACGGGGGGAACCTCGCCGGGCGCGGATGGTGCGCCGGGCGGGAGCGGCGGTACAGGTAGCGGCGGCGCAGGGAGCAGCGGCCCACCGAACTCGCCGTCGGGAAGCTCCGGCACGCCGTCGCCCGCAGGCGGCACGACCGGCGTGTCGCCGCTCGTGCGGCGCGTAGCCCGCGCGCTGCGGGTCAGCTGCCGCCGTCGCGGCACACGCTTGCGCTGCCGGCTCGTGGCACGGGTGCGCGGAGCGACACGTCTCTCCGGCCGAGTCGAGCTGCGCAAGGGAGGGCGCAGAGTGGCCACGGCACGCGTGCGCGTCGGCCGCTACTTCACGCTCCGCTCCCGCCGTCTCCGGCGCAGCTCTTACGCGCTCGTCGTGCGCCTACGCGACAGCAGCGGCCGCGTCGCGATCCGCACGCTGCACGTCCGCGTGCGCTGACGGATCGGAGGCGAGCAGCGGTCGCAGGAAACGGCCGGTGTGGGAGCGCTCGACGCCTACGACCTCTTCCGGCGTGCCGACGGCAACGATCTCGCCACCCTCGGCCCCGCCTTCCGGCCCGAGATCGATCAGCCAGTCGGCGGACTTGATCACGTCGAGGTTGTGCTCGATGACCAGCACCGTGTTGCCTTGCTCGACGAGCCTCTGCAGCACCGCGAGCAGCCGCTCGATGTCGGCGAAGTGAAGGCCGGTCGTCGGCTCGTCGAGGATGTACAGCGTGTTGCCTGTCGCGACCTTGCACAGCTCGGAAGCGAGCTTGACGCGCTGCGCCTCGCCGCCCGACAGCGTCGTCGCCGGCTGGCCGAGCCGCACGTAGCCGAGCCCCACATCGCGCAGCGTCTCGAGGCGCCGCCGCACCTTCGGGATCGCGGCGAAGAACTCGAGCGCCTCGTCGACCGTCATCTCGAGCACGTCGGCGATCGTCTTGCCTTTGAAGCGGATGTCGAGCGTCTCGCGGTTGTAGCGGCGGCCGTGGCACTGCTCGCACTCCACATAGACGTCGGGCAGAAAGTGCATCTCGATGCGCAACTGACCGTCGCCGCGACACGTCTCGCAGCGCCCACCGCGCACGTTGAACGAGAACCGACCCGGTTTGTAGCCGCGGGCGCGCGCCTCGGGTGTGCGCGCGAAAAGTTCGCGGATGTGGTCGAACAGACCGATGTAGGTCGCCGGGTTGGAGCGCGGCGTGCGCCCGATCGGAGCCTGGTCGATCGCGATGATCTTGTCGATCTGCTCGAGACCGACGACGCGCCGGTGCCGCCCGGGACGGGCACGCGCGCGGTGCAGGCGGGCGGCCACCGCCTTGTAGAGGATGTCGTTGACGAGCGTCGACTTGCCCGAACCCGACACCCCGGTCACGCAACAAAAGACGCCGAGCGGCACGTCGACGTCGATCGTTTTGAGGTTGTGCTGGCTCGCCCCTTCGATCCGCAGCCAACCGCGCGGTGTGCGCCGACGCTCGGGCAGCGCGATCTTGCGGCGGCCCGACAGGTACTGGCCGGTGAGCGAGTCGGGACTCGCCATGATCGCCGCGGGCGGGCCCTGTGCGACCACCTCTCCCCCGTGCTCGCCGGCGCCCGGACCGAGATCGACGATGTGGTCGGCAGCGCGCATCGTGCCCTCGTCGTGCTCGACGACGATCACGGTGTTGCCGAGATCACGCAGCCGCTCGAGCGTGGCGACGAGCCGCGCGTTGTCGCGTTGGTGCAAGCCGATCGATGGCTCGTCGAGGATGTAGAGCACGCCGACGAGACTCGACCCGATCTGCGTCGCGAGGCGGATCCGCTGCGCTTCCCCGCCCGACAGCGTGGCGGCGGCGCGGTCGAGCGATAGGTAGCCGATGCCGACCGACTCGAGGAAGCCGAGACGTTCTTCGATCTCGCGCAAGACGCGGGCGGCGATGCGCCGCTCGGTGTCGCTGAGTTCGAGACCGCGCACCCAGGCGAGCGCCTCGCGCGCCGACAGGGCCGCGAGCTCGTGGATGCCGAGCCCGCCGACCCGCACCGCGCGCGCCTCGGGGCGCAGCCGCGAACCACGGCACTCGGGACACGGCCGCAGCGTCATGAAACTCTCGATCCGCTCGCGCACAGCGTCGGAATCGGTCTCGCGGTAGCGCCGTTCGAGGTTGGGGATCACACCCTCGAACCACGTCGCCCGTTGCCGCCACCGCCCGCGGCGGGAGCGATAGGTGAACTCGACGCGCTCGCCGCTGCCGTGCAGTATCTCGTCGCGCACGTCGGCCGGCAGGTCGCGCCAAGGCAGGTGGGGGTCGACGCCGGCCTGATCGCAGTACGCCGCTAGCAGTCGCTCGTAGTAGCCCCCGCCGGCCGCTGTCCACGCCGCGATCGCCCCCTCGGCGATCGAAAGATCCGGGTTCGGCACGACAAGCTCGGGATCGATCACGCGCTGGTGGCCGAGACCGGTGCAGCGCGGGCAAGCACCGTAGGGCGAGTTGAACGAGAAGACGCGCGGCTCGAGCTCGGGGATCGAGACGCCGCACTCGAGACACATGAAGCGGTCGGAGAAGAGCTCGACCCGTCCCTCGTCGACATCTTCGATCTCGACAAGGCCGTCGGCGAGAGCGGCGGCGGTTTCCACCGAGTCGGCGAGCCGGCGGCGGATCTCGGAACGCACCACGAGACGGTCGACGACCACCGAGATGGTGTGCTTGCGCTTTTTGTCGAGAGCGATCTCCTCGTCGAGGCGGCGGATCTCGCCGTCGACCTTGACGCGCACGAACCCCTCCGAGCGCAGGCGCTCGAGGAGCTCGCGGTACTCGCCTTTGCGCCCGCGCACGACCGGTGCCATCACCATCACCCGAGCGCCGGCCGGGCGCGCGAGGATGCGATCAACGATCTGTTCGGGTGACTGCGCCTCGATCGGCCGTCCGCAGCTAGGACAGTGGGGGACGCCGATCCGGGCCCACAGCAGGCGCAGGTAGTCGTAGATCTCGGTGATCGTTCCGACGGTCGAGCGCGGGTTGCGCGACGTCGTCTTCTGGTCGATTGAGATCGCCGGCGACAGTCCGTCGATCGAGTCGACGTCGGGCTTGTCCATCTGGCCGAGGAACTGCCGCGCGTAGGCCGACAGCGACTCCACGTAGCGGCGCTGACCCTCGGCGTAGATCGTGTCGAAGGCGAGGCTCGACTTGCCCGAGCCCGAGAGGCCGGTGATGACGATCAGCGCGTCACGTGGCAGGCGCAGCGAGACGTTCTTGAGGTTGTGCTGACGGGCACCGGTGATGACGATCTCGCCGGCCATCGGTCCGGCCAGTGTACGCGCGCCGGACCGCACCGGACCGCCCCGGAGGCGGCACCGGTGCGGCCCGCGCACCGTGTCAGCTCGCCGAACTTGTGTCCGTCACTGGACGCGGAACGACCCGCGCATGAACGGATGGATCCGGCAGAAGTAGGTGTACGTACCGGGCTTGAGCCCGGCCGTGTTAAGGGTCCACTGGACCCTCCCCACTCCCGGCAGCTTGCGCGCCAACTGGCCCGAGTCGAAACGCCCGTCGGCGAGCGGGTAGCTGATGCCCGACGAGCGGTTGCAAGGCTCGCGGCACGAGGTGACGGAGTGGTAGGCGAGCTTGCCTTCGTCGCCGTTCACGAACGTGATCCGCTGGCCACGGCGAAGGATCGGCGGCCGCTTGCCGTTGCCGGGCAACAGGAAGTCACCGACCTGGTAGCGGAAGTCGGCGATGCCGATCACGGGCGGCGCCGGACCGCCGGCCGGCAGCTTCAGCGGGTTGGGCAGGTTGGTCGGCCGGCCGCCGCGATCGATGTTCTCGGGCAGACGGCCGTGGGTGGTGCGACCGATGTAGTCGACCTTGGTCTTGAACGGGTTCTTACCGCGTTCGCCCACGGCCATGTACAGCACCATGATGCCCATCGACTCGTACCAGGCCGCGCGGCTCGAGTCGTAGGTGGCGTTGATGCGCAGCTTGTCGCCCTTGCGAACCTCTACACGCCAATTCGCCGGACTGCCGGTCATCGCCAGGTCCCAGTCGACCGGGCCCTTCTTGCCGAAGTACTTGGCCTTCGAGCGCAGCAAGCGCACCCAGCTACCGTCGACAGTAAGGGCGCGCGCGCGGCACCGACGCCGGGCCGCTGCCGACCGCTGACGGCAGCTCACACGTGCCGGACGGACCCCGTTCCGCTTGAGCCAGAGGTCCGTGTAGAGACCGCCCGGGTGGAGGTGACCGGCGCCGGCGAGCAGCACACCGTCCTGGTCGACCGTCCAGACGTTCTTCGGCCGGCCCTTATAGGCGTTCGGCTGCTCGTCGGGGTAGGTGAACTTGCCGTCTCCGCCCGCACGCCGATAGACGTCGAACACGGGATACAGCGACCCGTTCTGGACGTCCATCCAGATCGGCCGCGCTGCTTTCATCTTTCGGCCGGTGGGACTGTCGGCGGGAACGAAATCGATCTCGTAAACCACGTACACGTCCGCGGGCTTGCCGACGAGGTCGTGGAGCATGTGGTTGAGAACCCAGCGGTCGTTGGGGTCGTAGTAGTAGCCGTAGCCCGGTGGGAGCATGAAGATCGTCTTCTCCTCGCCGGCCGCGAAGAACCGCTCGGGTCCGCCCATCGTCGCGTCGCGCCGCGAAAGGTTGAGCCACACCGCGTGGTGGAGGTGAACGACGTCGACACGCGGCCGACGACCGTCGAGGTAAGTCAGGTCCGGACGGATTCGCGTTATGTACCCAGGAACCGCCGGCCGCTCGCTCTTGAGAACAGGCCGGAACGCGATCTCGTTCTGGCCCGGTTGGATATGGAAGGGCCCGATGCGGTAGCGGTAGCGCTTCACGTCAGGGTTGCTGCTCGCGGCCGTGGCTGGGGCCGCGGCGACTACCGCGAGCACCGCTACCAGCGCGAGGACGAGGAATGTCTGGACCGATATGAGGCGCGCGCACGCACGCGCGCACGTGGGGGACACGCGGAGCATGTGCCAATAATGACCGACCGGTCGGCGCTTGGCTACCCCGTAGCCTCGAAAGAGTGTCGAGCCGAGGGGGCCCCGTCCCCTAGGACCCGGCAGCGACGGCGTCGAGCTCGCGCTTCAGCTCCTTGATCTCGTCGCGCAGGCGCGCCGCCTCCTCGAAACGCAGGTCGTCGGCGGCAGCGAACATTTGCTCCTCGAGCTCGACGATCAGGCTCCTGAGCTCGCTTTCGCTGCGCTGCGGCCGGGCCGCGCGGCTCGCGCGAGCGCGGCGCGCCCGCGGCCGCGGGGTCTGCTCGAGAGCGAGAAAGTCGGTGATGTCGGAGATCCCCTTGCGGATCGTTTCAGGGGTGATCCCGTGACGCTCGTTGTAGGCGATCTGGATCCGCCGACGGCGGTTGGTCTCGGCGATCGCACGCCGCATCGCCTCGGTCTCGCGGTCGGCGTACATCAACACCTTGCCGTTGACGTTGCGCGCCGCCCGGCCGATCGTCTGGACGAGCGCCGTCTCGCCGCGCAGGAACCCCTCCTTGTCCGCGTCGAGAATCGCCACCAGCGACACCTCCGGCAGGTCGAGCCCCTCGCGCAGCAGGTTGACACCGACGAGCACGTCGAACTCGCCAAGGCGCAGGGCGCGGATGATCTGGATGCGCTCGAGCGTGTCGATCTCGGAGTGCAGGTAACGCGCACGCAACCCGTGGTCGAGGAGGTACTCGGTCAGGTCCTCGGCCATACGCTTGGTGAGCGTGGTGACGAGAGCGCGCTCGCCCGCCTCGACGCGGCGACGGATCTCGTTCATCAGATCGTCGATCTGGTTCTCGGTCGGGCGCACTTCGACTTCGGGATCGACGATCCCCGTGGGCCGAACGATCTGCTCGACGATTCGCGTCGAGACGCGCCGCTCGAATTCGCCCGGCGTCGCTGACACGAAGATGATCTGCGGCACGATCGCCAAGAACTCTTCGAACGTTTGCGGGCGGTTGTCGAGCGCCGACGGCAGGCGGAAGCCGTAGTCGACGAGCGTCTGCTTGCGCGAGCGGTCGCCCTCATACATGCCGCCGATCTGCGGCACCGTCTGGTGGGACTCGTCGATGAAACAGACGAAGTCGTCGGGGAAGTAGTCGATCAGGCAGTAGGGCCGCGCCCCCGGCGGACGACCGTCGAGAATCCGCGAATAGTTCTCGATGCCGTTGCAGTACCCGACCTCGCGGAGCATCTCGATGTCGAACTCGGTGCGTTGGCGGAGGCGGTGGGCCTCCAGCAGCTTTCCCTGCGACTCGAGCTCGCGACAGCGCTCCTCGAGCTCGGCGCGGATCTCTTCGACGGCACGCTCGAGCGTCGGCGGGTCGGTGACGTAGTGGGTGGCCGGCCAGATACCGACGTGCTCGGGTTCGCTCAGCACCTCGCCGGTGAGCGCGTCGACCTGCACGATCTGCTCGATCTCGTCCCCGAAGAACAGGATTCGATAGATGCTGCGCTCGGCGTACGACGGGAACACCTCGACGGTGTCGCCGCGCACCCGGAACCTGCCGCGCGCAAGCGCTTGGTCGTTGCGCGAGTACTGCATCGCCACCAGCCGCCGCAGCACTTCGTCACGATCGACCAACTGGCCGCGCGCCAGCACCAGGTTCTGCTCCCGGTAGCGTTCGGGCGAACCGAGACCGTAGATGCACGAAACCGACGCGACGATGATCACGTCGCGCCGCGCAAGAAGCGCTGCCGTCGCCGAGTGGCGCAAGCGGTCGATCTCGTCGTTGATCGAGGCGTCCTTCTCGATGTACAGGTCCTGGTGCGGTACGTACGCCTCGGGCTGGTAGTAGTCGTAGTACGAGACGAAGTATTCGACCGCGTTGTCGGGGAAGAACTCGCGGAACTCGTTGCAGAGCTGGGCGGCGAGCGTCTTGTTGTGCGCGATGACGAGCGCCGGTCGCTGAACGCGCTCGATCGTGAACGCCATCGTCGCCGTCTTGCCCGAGCCGGTTACGCCGAGCAGCGTTTGGTAGCGGTCACCGGCCTCGATGCCGGCGGCGAGCTCGTCGCGCGCCCGTGCTTGATCGGCGACAGGGCGGTAAGCGGGGTTCACCCGGAAAGGTGGCACGCACGCAACGGTAGCGGCGGTGTCGCGCTCTTCAGAGGCCGAGCTCGTGCTTGTACAGACGCCGGTACTGCTCGCGGCGGCGCGCGACATCAGCGACGTACTCGCGGGTCTCGCGGAAGGGGATGTCGCTGCGCGGATCGAACGCGGCCGCACCGCCGGCCCGCGCAACCCAGCGATCGACGTTGCTGTGACCGGCGTTGTACGCGGCGACGGCGAGCGTGACGTTGCCGCGGTAGCGGTCGAGCAGGTAGCGCAGGTACCAGCAGCCGTAAGCGATGTTGATCTCGGGTCGCGAGAGGTCGGAAAGCACGAAGCTCTGGCCGCCCGAGCGCTCGGCGACGAACAGCGCCGTTTGCGGGGTGATCTGCATCAGCCCGCGCGCGCCGGCGTGCGAGGTGCGGTCGCGGAACTTCGACTCCTCGTAGATGACGGCCGCTACGAGCGCCGGATCGAGCCCCTTCGCGCGCGCTTGCTCGCGGATGATCGCGGCGTACTCGAGCGGCAACAGCGCTCGCTCTAGCGAGGGGCGCAAAGGCCCCAGCGCAGCCACGACGGCGGCGACGCCGAGCACGAGCGCGGCCAGCGCCGCCAGCGGGCGTGTCTTGCGCCGCTCGAGCGAGCGCGCGCGACGGCGGGCGAGCTGGGCCCGCGAGCGTGCTAGCGAGGTGCCGGCCACGGCGCGATCTTGGCGAGGAGCGCGGACAACTCGTCGCGCAGCGCCTCCCGCGAGCCGTCGTTGCGTACCACGTGATCGGCGCGCGCCGCCTTCTCTTCTTGCGTCAGCTGCTGGCGTTCGCGCTCGGCGAGGGCGACTTGGTCGCGATCGGCGATGCGGGCGCGGCGCACGGCGTCGTCCGTGACGATAGCGACAGTGGTGTCGAAGGCAGTGTCGAGCCCCGCTTCGAAGAGCAGCGGAACCTCGACCACGAGCGCGCGCGGCGGTGGCACCGCCGCCAGTGCGCGCGCTCGCCAAGCGGCGATCTCCTCACCGACCAGCGGCCACAACAGCTCCTCCAGCTGTCGGCGTGCGGCAGGGTCGTGGAAAACGCGCGCGGCGAGAGCCGCCCGGTCGACGCGACCTTTGCGCAGCACGCCGGGGCCGAAGCGCTCGGCGACAGCACGTGCGACGTCAGCGCGCTCGAGCAGCTCGTGCACGACAGCGTCGCTCGACAGCGTCGCTGCCCCGAGCTCTCGCAGCAGCTCGAGCGCTGTCGACTTGCCGGCACCGAGCCCGCCGGTCAGCCCGACGAACGGCGGCTCCGACGGTGGCGCGTGCGGGCGGGCGCCCCCCACCCGCCGTCAGGAAGCTTCGCCAGCAGCGTCGTCCGTTTGCCGATCCTCGTCCACCGCCTCGGCGGCAGCCGCCCCGGCCTGCGCCGCCGATTGAGCGCGCTCGACCGCAGCGCGCAGGTCGCCACCTTCGACGGTGATGTTGGCACCAGCGAAAGCACCGCTCGAGCGCGGCCGCCCGCCGCTCTTTCGCTCGCTCTTGCGCTCCCGCTGCTCGCTGCCGCGCAGCTCCTCGTCGACGCGCTTGATCGACAGCGACAGGCGCCGCCGGTCGGAGTCGATCTCGAGGATCTTGACGCGCACGTCCTGACCGGGCTCGACGACCTCTCGCGCATTGTCGACGTGGTGGGCGGCGAGCTCGGAGATGTGCACGAGACCTTCGACGCCATCGAGAATCTCGACGAACGCGCCGAAGTTGACGACCTTGGTGACCTTGCCCTCGAGCACGTCGCCGACGTTGTAGGTGCGAACGACGCGCTGCCAGGGGTCCTCTTGGGTCTGTTTGAGGCCGAGCGAAATGCGCTGGCGCTCGCGGTCGATGTCGAGCACCTTCACCGGCACGCGCTCGCCGACCTTGAGCACCTCGGACGGGTGGTTCACGTGGCCCCAGGACAGCTCCGAGATGTGGATCAGACCGTCGATCCCGTCGAGATCGACGAAGGCGCCGAAGTCGACGATGTTCGAGATCGTGCCCTCGACGATCATCCCGGCTGGAGGCGGTCGATCACCTGCTGACGCTGCTCACGCCGCTCTTCCTCGATTACTGCCCGTCGCGACAGAACGACGTTGTTGCGCGCACGGTTGAGCTCGATGACCTTGCAGCGAATCGTCTGGCCAAGGAAGCTGTCGAGATCGGACACGCGCCGGATGTCGACAAGCGACGCGGGCAGGAAGCCACGCACACCAAGGTCGACGATCAGGCCGCCCTTGACGACCTCGATCACCGGACCTTCGATCGGCTCGCCCGCGGCGGCCGCCTGCTCGATCCGCCGCCAAGCCTTCTCGAAGCGCGCCCGCTTCTTCGACAGAACGAGGCGCCCCTCCTGGTCTTCCTTGGTGAGCACGAGCGCCTCGATCTCGTCGCCGAGCGACACCTCCTCGTGCGGATCGACGTTCTTGCGGATCGAGAGCTCGTTGAGCGGAATGACGCCCTCGGACTTGTAGCCGATGTCGACCCAGACCTCGTCTTGGTCGATGCGAACGACGTGTCCGGTGACCACGTCGCCCTCGTCGAAGGGGACGATCGTCGCGTCGTAGTTGGGGACTATGCGACCGTCGATCTCGAGGAGCAGGCCCCCCGAGCCCTCGACGGTGCGTGGCGCTGGTTCGATCTCTGTCGCTGGCACTGGGCGCCTAGGGTAGCGGAGAAGCGCGCCCTCGCGCCCTGCCGCGCGCACCTGCCACGCCCCCGCAGCGAGGCGCTTCTTCGCCACCCGGGAACCACGACACCGACGCCTTCGTCGCTTGCGCGACGACTGTAACCTGCGCCCGTGCCCACGCGACGGACGAAGCGCGGAGCCGAACGCACGCCGCTCGCCGGCGAGTGGGACGTGCTCGTCTGCGGCGCTAGCTTCGCTGGTCTTGCGGTCGCGCGCGAGCTCGCCGGAACCGGTGCGCGCGTGCTCGTCGTCGACCGCTACGAGATCGGCGAGCGGGCGACGAGCGCCTGCGGGATACCGACCTG
>NICF_comb_assmDRAFT_10003229_pt1 | contig 11859 bp, 11 predicted proteins | sample NewIslPassag4_SG_FD_11279 | JGI IMG/M metagenome (IMG submission 11279) | reverse complement strand
GGGAGAAACGTTGAATTGCATCCATGGGAAACGGGGAGGAACGGACATGGCCCAAATCGGAGCGTGGGAAAACGCCGGGCCCGGCGTGCGGCGCCGGATCCATCCGCCCGGCAGGGCGCTGATGATCATGGAAGTGGAGTTCGAGGAAGGTGCCGAATCCGCCGAGCATTCGCACCCGCACGAACAGATTTCCTATTGCCTGAGAGGCGAGTTCGAGTATCGTCTCGACGGCCGTACCGTGCGCCTGCGCGCCGGCGAGTCGCTGATCATTCCCGGCGGAACCCGGCACGCGGCGAAGGCGCTGACCCGGGGGGCGTTGCTGGATTCGTTCACGCCGGTGCGCGAAGATTTGGTGGGAAAATGACCGGCCGTCGGGAATTGGCCGGGAAAGTCCCGATTCGTCCGCCATCCGCGCGGGTTCTCGCCTTCTGAATTGTCCGCCGCCCGCATAAAGATGAAGCAGAACAAGGGCCATGCTGGTCGGCGGGAGGGAGTCGCATGCGGCGCAGATGGGGAAGGCCGGTGCCGGCGCTGAGATGGCCGCCGCGGGGGCGGTTTGTCGCGCCTTTCCGGTTGGCCGGCTCCCGGCGGTTCATTCCCGAACGACGAGCCGCAGGCCGGGGCTCCGCTCCGCGGAGGATGGCGATCCGGCGCTCCGGGCTTCCGGCCCGCCCAAGGCGCATCCGTCCGGTTCGTCCGCCGGGGTTCAGGATCACCCGGGGGAAGCTGATCCTGCTCTTTGTTCTCGCCTTCGGGATGTCCATCCTGGCCGCGGTTCGTTTTTTTGACGCCCGCATGAAGGAACCGTTGTTTTTTCTCGCCAAGACGCGAATCACCCAAATCGCCACCGAGGCCATCAACGCCGCCATCGCCGAGCGTTTCGCCGAACAGGCCGCCGAGGGCGGACTGATCCGCTGGCAGACCAACGAACGAGGGAACATCTCCGGCTTTGTGATCGATTACCGGGAACAGCTCCGCATTACGGCGGATACGGTTCGCGTCGTGCAGGGCGTGCTTCGGGAAAAGGAGCGCCTGCCGGAGCGCATTCCCCTCGGTCACGCCCTCGACAGCCCGCTGCTTTCCGCCGTCGGCCCGCAGGTGGCGGTGCGGTTCCATCCCATCGGCGCCGTCCGTGCGAACGTGGAGACCCGACAGCACGATGCCGGCATCAACCACGTGCTGGTGGAGGTGTTCCTGCGCGTCCAAACCGATATCGCCATCGTGATTCCCTTTGACCGGCAGGCGGAAACCATCGAAACGGAAATCCCCCTCACCTACGTTCTGGTGGCCGGGGATGTGCCGCTGTATTATTACGACAACAAAGGCAATCCCGTCGGCGGCCCGGCCCAGGCTCCGCCCGTCGTGCTGCCGCCTGTGACGGAGCCGGAGTCCGTGCCGGGAGCGGAACTTCACAAATGATTTATTAAATTGACATCCAAAAAGAAATATGATGTAATAATCAAAGAATTTGAATTCTTGAATTCTTGAATACAAGTTTATGGATCGAACATCCATTCGAAGGTCGAGGGAACCGAATGGATTTTTCACAGTTCAAAAAAAACAGCAAAGACGATATTTATTTGGCCATCAAAAAGGACATTCTCACCCTGAATTTGAAACCCGGTCAGAGGATCAGTGAAAACGAGATCTCGGTGAAATACAACGTATCACGAACACCCGTCAAAACCGCCTTTTTATATCTCAGAGGCGAACGTCTGATCGAGATTGTTCCGCAGACCGGCACCTTTGTGACTTTACTGGATCTTGATCTCATCAGAGAAATTGTCATGATCAGAAAAACCATGGAAGCCCAGGTCATTAACAGCATCATTGCAAACCTTTCCGACGAAACCCTGCAATTGCTGCGGGATAATTTGGAGCAGCAATACAGGATCGTCACCGCCGAGTACACTGACCCGATCGAGTTTTACGACGTCGACAGCAAATTCCACGAGATTTGTTTTGAAACCGCGGGCAGAAAAAAATTGTGGCACATCATTCAAGATTTTCAGGTGCACTATACCCGTTTCCGGATGCTTGACTATATCAACATGGGCAAACTGGATCACATCTACCACGAGCATCTTGAGATGCTGGAACTGCTGGAAAAAAGGCGGATCGACATGATTGACGCGTTCCTTCACAAGCACCTTTTCGGCAATTTTGGCCGCCTCGGCCAAAAATTGCACACCGAGTTTCGCGAATATTTCGTGTGATCCGAATGGCGCAATTTTCCTGCTATGCTCATATTGAAAGCGCTACCATTGTGACATTTTTCTAGTTATATCAAATACAAAGATCATGTCTCGGAGGTGGGATGGAATTCCGGATTGTTCGAGAAGCGAGAAGTCGTTAATCCTGCAAAGGAGGGGATGGCAACCGCGAACTGCACAAGAAGAGAGACACTCGCCCTTTGTCCGAAAATGCGCGTGGCCAACCGCAATTTCCGTAAAGGGAGTGCCCCACGATCATCGTATCTTTCGGCCTGCAAAACGTCAAGGAATATAACGCCTACTTAGGGGGTAGCAAAATGAAAACCAGAAAAATCATTTGGCTGGTCATGTTGATCGTCATCGCATTGCTGTTTGCCGCTTGCGGCAATCAATCCAACCGAAACGCAGGGGAAGGCGGCGGAGGCAGTGCCGGAAGCTCCGTCGGCGGGAGCGGTCAAAGCGGTTCGGCAAGCACCGGCGGCGCGGGAGGCGGTGCGGACGGTTCCGCAAGCGACGACAAGTATCCCGAAAGGCCGATCACGCTGATCATTCCCGTCGCTCCCGGCGGTAATATGGAAACCAACGCCAGGCAATTCCAGAAATACTTCGAGGCTGAACTCGGCGTGCCGATCCGCATTGAAAACCATCCGGGAGCGGGCACGCTGATCGGCAGCAGGCTGGTCTCCGAATCCGAACCGGACGGATACACGCTGGGCATGTTCAGCAGCCCGGATTTCGAGTTTACGATCATCTCCATGGACGCGCCGTATACGCTGGACAATTTTGATCCGATTGCACTGTTTAACTACGATCCGGGGGCATACCGGGTTCACAAGGATTCGCCGTGGAATACGCTGCAGGAATTCCTGGATTACGTCAAAACCCAGCCGCCCGGCACCGTGCCGGTCAGCGTCTCCAACATCACAAGCGGCAACGCTCTGGCGTTCATGCTGCTTGAGGATTATGCGGGCGTCAAGTTCAACATTGTGGCGTTCGACGGCGGCAATCCCGCCCGGCTTGCGCTCGTGAGCAAACAGGTCGTCGCCACGAACGCGGGCGTATACATCGGCAGAACGATTGACGAATCGACGAAGGTCATCGGGATCAACCATCATGAAAACAAATGGCCGGAACTGCAGGGCGTGCCGACGGTTAACGAGACCTTTGGCCGGGAAGTCCCCAATACGGGTTCGGCTCTCGGACTTTTCGCGCCGGCCGGATTCAAGGAGAAATATCCCGAAAGGTTCAAAAAAGTGGAACAAGCGTTCCTTAATGCGATCAACCATCCCGAATATCTGGCCGAACTGGAGAAAGCCGACGAATTGGGCAAGCTCATGCCGCTGAACTCGGATGAAACAAGAAAATTCCTCCAGGACAGCCTCGACTTGCTGGAGCAATATAAGCATTATTTTGAGGGACGCTAAAAGGTTTGCCAGTTGGAGCAATGATCGTTGGCGCCGGCGCAGGCGGGATTGTTGCTCCAACTGCTTCCTTCGCGCACGGACAGCGAGCAATTGATTCAGCCGGTCAAGGTGGATGAGGGCATGCTGAAAAAATACCTCGTTTTCATGTATGAAAAACATCTGTTCAGTATCTTGGCGGCCGCTTTCGTGATCGCCTACATCGTCTCGATCAGCGGCATGCCGGCGAAATCGATCATCTTCCCGAAACTCCTCCTTTACGGGGGTGTTCCGATTCTCGTCTGGAATCTGGTCGCAGCCACCGTGGAATTCATAAAGTCCCAGCGCAAAGTCCGGGAGGAGGATCGGGAACTGGACGGGGAAGAGAAACACGCCAAAACCATGGGTCTGGACCGTCCGAAGCTCATCGTGTTAGGCGCCACCGTGTTATACGTGCTTGCCATTCCTGTCTTGGGCTTTGGATTCAGTACGATCGTCTACTTGGTTTTCCTGACTTTCTACCTGGGTGTGCGTCACATCGGTAAGATCGTATTGTACGTTGCCGTGTACTATGCGTTTGTTTATGCGGTGTTCGTTTATTGGATGAAATTGAATTTACCCAAAGGCATCCTTTTTTAAATCTGCATCCCGATTTGCATCGGTCTTCCGGAGGTTCAGCCGATGGATTTTTTTGCCTTGCTTGCCCAAGGTGCAGACACCCTGTTTACGTTCACGAATCTCTTGTTGCTGAGCGTGGGCGTGTGCCTCGGCATTTTTGCCGGCAGCCTGCCCGGACTCAGTTCCAGCAATACCTGCGCCATCATGCTTCCTTTGACTTTGGGCATGAGCATGGAAGGCGCCCTGATCTTCATGGTCGGCATCTATTGCGGGGCCCAGTATGGCGGTGCCATTCCCGCCATCCTGCTGAGGACTCCCGGAACGACGGGAGCGGGAGCCACCACCATCGAGGGCTACCCGATGAGTCTGCAGGGCAAGGCGGACGTGGCGCTCGGCGTCTCTTTGCTGTCTTCTTCCCTCGCCGGAATCATCGCTTCCGTCGTTTGCCTGGCCATTATCAAATCCGCCGCGAACATTGCCCTGAGCTTTGGACCGGCTGAAGTCTTTTTGCTCGCTTTGACGGGGATTTTGCTGATCGCTTCATTGCTGGGTGACAGCGTCAGGAAAGGCCTGCTTTCCGGATTCATCGGATTGCTGCTCTCCACCATGTCGGCCGACCCGCTCCTGGGGAAGCCTCGTCTCAATTTCGGATTTCTGGAACTTTACGACGAATTCCCGATGATTCCCGCCTTGGTCGGACTTTTTGCCATTCCTGCCCTCATCGACCTGGTGGGCAAGAAACGGATCGCCGAAGGCGATATCCAGAAAATCGGGACAATTGCCCAGACCCTGAAAGGATTCAAAGAGACGATCGCCAGACCGTTCAACTTGATCCGTTCAACCTTCATCGGCCTCCTTGTAGGCATCCTTCCGGGCGCCGGCATCGAGACCGCTTCTTTCCTCGCATATGGCCAGGCGAAAATCTGGTCGAAGGACAAAAAAACTTTTGGAAAAGGAAACATCGACGGGCTGATTGCCGCCGAATCTTCCAACAACGCGGTCACTGCCGGGGCGCTGGTTCCTACGTTTCTGCTCGGCATTCCCGGCAGCGCCACCATGGCCGTGATGCTGGCATCGCTCACTTTGCACGGCGTCACACCCGGCCCGCAGGTGTTACAAAGATTCCCGTCCACGGTCTATGCCCTGCTCTTGGCCACGTTGGTGGCTTCTATCATCTTTATCATTTTCGGTTTCTATTACAACCGCATGGTGTCGCAAGTGACGCGGATGAACCTTGCCTACCTTCTCCCGGCCACCTTTGTCATCTGCGTGATCGGCGCCTATGCCGTCCGGTATTTTACCTTCGACGTGTACCTGCTGATCATTTTCGGGGTGCTGGGCGTCATCATGCACCGGCAAAAATACCCGTATTTGCCGCTGATTCTGGGACTGGTCATGGGGCCCATTGCGGAAGACAACTATTCACGGGCCATTGCGCTGTCCAACGGGAGCTTTAAGATCTTTTTCGCCAGCGACGTCGCCAAAATCATGTGGGCCGTGATCCTCGTAGTGCTGATCGTGCCGAGGGTTTCCGGTCTGTTGCGAAAGATCAGGGCGAAATCGCAATCTCGTTCATGAAGAAAGAGGGCGATCCACATCAAGACGTTCACCATTTCTCTTCTGCCCGGAGACGGGCCCGGACCGTCCCTTTTTGAGCTGATGGTGCGCATCCTGAAGACCCTGGAACGGACGCAGACGGATTTTTCAATCCGTTTCAACCGTTACGACATCGGCTATTCTTCCTTGATCAAAAACGGGGATGCCTTGCCCGAAGCATCCCTGAATGGCATCAAATCTTCCGACGCGGCAATGGTCGGCATGATTTCCGGTGAACTCGACGCCGTTGCCAATCCGATCGGAAAAATGCGGCGGGAACTCATGCTTTACGCGGATGTGCGTCCGGCGAAACCTTTCCCGGGCCTTTGGGCCTTTTCGTCGGATCTCGATATCGTGTGCATCCGGGAAAGCACGGAAGGATTCATGTCCGATCGTAATTTGTACAAAGGGTACGGCGAGATGATGCCCACGAAAGATTTGGTCGTCTCGCACCGCATCGTCACACGGGATGCGTGCCGCCGCATCGCGAAATTCGCTTTTGAATTCGCAAGGCGCCATGGCCGCAAGAAAATTACCGTGGCGCATAAGGCCAGCGTTTTCAGGATGGGCTGCGGCCTCATGCTGGAGTGTGTCAGGGAGATCGGCCAAGATTACCCCGACATCCTGGTCGAAGATGAATACGTGGATTTGGCCGCCCACAATCTCATAGCACATCCGGAAAAATACGACGTTTTGTTGACCTCGAACCTGTTCGGAGACATCCTTTCGGACGTGGCTACCGCCCTTGTGTCGGACATGGTGCCTTCGGCAAATATCGGGGACGATTGCGCCGTGTTCATTCCCGTCAACCACGTCGTCAAGGGATCGGACGACCGGTACGAGACGGCTAACCCGCTGCCTCTGCTGAAATGTGCGGCGATGATGCTCGGCCATCTCGGACTGCATGACGCTTCCGGGAAACTGGAAGCCGCGATGGCGGCCGCTGTCGGGAATCTCGGCTTTTCGCCGTACAAGATGGACGGAGAACCGACTGCAAGCCGGATCGCGGACGAAATTTGCGCTTGGCTGACGAAATGAGACGAAAAAGGTGATCTCCCTGTGAAAGCTGCATTCTATTTGGGCAATCAAACCATACGGATTGGAACATGCTCTCCCCTTCCTCCCAAATCGGACGAAATACAACTCAAAGTATCGCATGTCGGAATTTGCGGTACGGATTTGCACATCTATCACGGCCACATGGACAAGAGGATCACCTTTCCCCATATTATGGGACACGAAATGTCGGGTGTCGTCCATTCCGTCGGCGAAAGTGTGACCGGGTTGTCCGAAGGCGACAGGGTGACCGTAATGCCCCTTGGTTCCTGCATGGATTGTCCGGCTTGCCGAGCGGGCCACGCCCATATTTGCCACCGCCTGAAGTTTTTCGGCATCGATACGCCCGGCGCTTTTCAGAGTTATTGGACGGTCCCGGCAAAAAACGTGTTCCGGCTGCCCGATCATCTTACCATGGAGCTCGGGGCGATGGTTGAACCGCTGGCGGTTGCCTTTCACGATGTCCGGTTGAGCGGAATATCGGCGGGGGATTACGTCGTCGTCATCGGGGGCGGACCCATCGGCACCATGATTGCCCTGGTGGCCAAGGATTTGGGAGCCCGCGTCTTAGTGCTGGAAATCAAACCGTTCCGGCTCGAACTGTTGCGGGAACTCGGCATCGAGGCGATCCATCCCCAGGAACGAGACGTTGTGGAATATGTGAACCGAAACACGGATGGAGCCGGAGCGGATACGGTGTTTGAAGTGTCGTCCTCCAGGGAGGGGGCGGAGCTGATGACCCGGCTTCCGCGTACCAGGGGCAGGATTGTGGTGGTCGGCATATTCAGCGAACCCGCCAAAGTGGATTTGCACAGGTTTTTTTGGCGGGAACTTCAAATGATCGGGGCACGGGTGTATGAACCCGAAGATTTTAAGAAAGCCATCGATCTGGCTGCGTCCGGGCGGATTCCCCTGGATCGTCTGATCACCGATGTGTATCCGCTGGAACAGTTAAACAAGGCCCTTGAGTGCGTTGGCAACGGCGGAAGAGCCATGAAGGTTCTCGTGGAATGTTCTTGAAAGGAAAGCGGCCGGTGGGCGCGGCGCGTTCCGGGTATACGGGGAGACCGAACAAATGGGAGAAATGATCGCTCTGCTGTCGGCGGTGCTGTTTGGAGCCGGCAATACCCTGATCCGGAAGGGATCCGTTTCCTCCAGCAGCAGAAGCGGCGCTTTTGTTTCGGTGCTGCTGACCTTTGCCATTTCAGGTCTGGGGTTTGTCGTCGCGGGATTGTTCCGGGGCTGGCCGGCGTTCAGCTTCGAGGGGACTTTGTGGTTCATGCTGTCGGGGCTGCTGATCGCTTTTCTGGGAAGACTGCTGCTGTATCTGACGATCCAATATATCGGATCGGTCCGCTCATCCGCCATCAAGCCCCTGAATCCGTTTTTTGCCGTATTCGCCGGCTTCGTTTTGCTCGGAGAACGCATCACACAATCGCTGTGGTCGGGTATGGCGCTTATCTTTGCCGGTTTCGTCATCCTGGTGGTCCAATCCCTGCGCATCGCACGGAATCTCCATACCGATCCCGCACGGAGCTCGCTAACGGGTTACGCATATGGCGTTTTGGCCGCAGTGGTGTACGGGCTGGGCATGGTGTTTCGAAAAATGGGCCTTGTGGAGATGCCGGACCCTTATTTAGGCACCATGATCAGCGCAGCCGTCGGGATCGCCGTGTACCTGGCAATGGCGCTTTTCAACGGCGGGTACAGACAGGCTGTCATCCATTCGTTTACCCGTTTTGACCTGTGGATGTTCATGGCGGGAACGGCGATATCCGTCGGTCAGACCATGCACTTTGCCGCGCTGCAATACATCGAAGTTTCGCGGGCGGCGATGATTCTTTCCCTGGAAACCATTTTTACGCTGTTTTTCTCCGCCTGGATTTTCCGGACCAGGGAAAATATTACGCCAGGTACCGTGATAGCGGCTATTCTGAGCATGGCCGGCGCCGGGATCATTGCCAGTTTCCGGTAAGGGGCGCCGGGTCCGAGATGTGTCGGACTACCGGCGCCTTTTTTCTTCCCTTTCCCATTTTTTCAGCAACGGGTACGGGTCGAAGGCCCACTCCACCCAGCCGCTGTCGCGGTAGATGCCGTAGTGCAGGTGGGGCGGAAACTTTCCCTGCGTGCCCGGCTTGCCGTAGCCGGAGCTGCCAACCCAACCGATCACCTGCCCCGGCCGGACGAAGTCGCCGGGCTTTAATTTTTTGTCAAAACCCGACAGGTGCGCGAAATAATGATAAAGGTTGTCCAGGTCGCGGATGCCGATGCGCCAGCCGCCGTACCGGTTCCAGCCCATGGTTTCCACGATGCCGTAGCAGGTGCTCCGCACCGGGGTGCCGTAGGACGCGAAGATGTCGGTGCCTTCGTGGATGCGGACGCCTCCCCAGCTTCGGCGCGTACCCCACGTGCTGCGGTACGAGTAGCGGGTGCCCGGCGGCAGGGGAAAGACGTGTTCGTTCAAGTCCAGACGGTCGAAGGCGGCGTAGATTTTGGCGAACTGCTGCACGCGCTGCACCGCCCGGGTTTGCTGGTAATATTCCCACAGGCCGATGGCGAAATCATCGTCGGCGGAACCGTATTTCGCGATCAGCCTGGCCACGCTGTACAGCCGGTCGTCGTCGCTGGCGAGGTCGGCGCGGCCGTCGCCGTCCATGTCCCGCCCGATGCCGCCGAAAAAGCGGATGGACACGGGGTGCGTATCGCCCTCGTCCGGGTTGGTCATCCCCGCCCATCGCCTGGGCGGCACATACACGCCGCTCAGGGCGTTTTTGTCCACCGGCCGATCGTTGGGCCGGGCGCGTGACAGGGTGCGCTCGTACTGATCCACCGCGGCCACCATGTACCAGGGCATGCCCGTAGCCATGGCGATGCGTTCGTACAGATGCATGCGCAGCGCGTACCGGTCGTGTTGTCCGTCGCGTTCCTTACTGGCGGCCGAACCGGACGGGGCCCCGGTAACGGGCGAGGCGTGTACTCCCTTGTACCCGGCTTCAAATTCGGCACCGGCCGCGGCGGCATGACGCGCGCCGAATCCGGCGCCGGCCCAGTCGAAACCGGCGGCAAGGACGCAAACGGCGGCCAATACCGTCGTTTGGCGCAACAACGTCATGGGATGGATGGCCGGCCGGAACGGTGTTTTCATCCGGCGCGGCGGCTGCGAAACCTTGCGGCGGAACACCGTCGATTCCCTCCCGCTGTTGTCCGTGCCCTGAATTTTCGCATCCACGCGCCTTAGCTTTTGCAGATTTCGTTGGTTTTTATCCGAATCGTGTTATAATAGGGAAACAGAAAGCGGGGGACGGCCATGTCCGACAAGACAAGAGCCCGCAAGCCGGATTGGCTCCGGGTCCGGCTGATCGCCGGGGAACCCTACCAGGAGCTCAAGGGAATGATGCGGGCCAAATCGCTGCACACCGTTTGCGAAGAAGCGCGCTGTCCCAACATTTACGAATGCTGGGCGAACCGCACCGCAACGTTTATGATCCTGGGCAACATCTGCACCCGCGCCTGCCGTTTCTGCGCGGTCAAGACCGGCATGCCCACCGAGCTGGACCTGCAAGAGCCCGAACGCGTGGCGGAAGCCGCGGAGCAGATGGGCTTAAGACACTGCGTCGTGACGTCCGTGGCGCGGGACGACCTGAGCGACGGCGGAGCCGCCGTCTTCGCCGAGACGATCCGGGCGATCCGCCGGCGTCTGCCGCTGTGCAGCGTGGAGGTGCTGATCCCCGATTTCCAGGGAAACTGGGACGCCCTGCGCGTCGTGATGGACGCGGGTCCGGACATCCTCAACCACAATGTGGAAACGGTGGAACGGTTGTCGGACCGGGTGCGGGCCAGGGCCAAATACCGGCGTTCCCTGGAGCTTTTGCGCATGGCGAAACGGATGAAGCCCCGCATCCCCACCAAGTCCGGGCTCATGCTCGGTCTGGGGGAAACCATCGAAGAAGTGCTGCGGACGATGGACGACCTGCGGGAGGCGGGTTGCGACATCCTGACGATCGGCCAGTATCTGCAGCCTTCCCCGCAGCATCTTCCCGTGGAACGTTTCGTGCATCCCGACGAATTCGCCATGCTGAAACGGGAAGGGCTCGCCCGCGGGTTCGCCCATGTGGAATCGGGTCCGCTGGTGCGCAGCTCGTACCATGCCCACCGCCAGGCGCAATCCGCCGCGGCCGCCGGTTCCGCCGGGGACGCCTGACGGCCGGAGGCAACGATTTTCAGGGAGGATCGTACGTGATTTACATGGCTGGAGGAAACGCGTACCGCCTGGTTCGCAACCACAAAAACGGATGGAATCCGGAAGCGTTCCGGGAGCGGTATTGCGATGTGCTGGAGCGGTACGATTACATCGTCGGGGACTGGGGATACAACCAGCTGAGGCTGAAGGGATTTTTCCGGGACAACCATCCCAGGGCAAACAAGGATACCGCCATCTCCGGACTGATGGATTACCTGAGCGAATACTGCAATTTCGGCTGCGCCTGGTTCGTATTGGCCAAGGTGGACCGGAAACAGCTGCCGGCCGACGAACCGGTCGTTTCCGTCGAGCCGCAGGTAAGCGCATACATCGGAGAAACCCGGGAAGACGCCCAGGGTCTCCCCATGCGCTGGCGGGCCGGCGGCACGACGTTTGTTCCCCATATCAGCGCGTATGACCTGGCGCGCGCCCAGGCGGAGATGGAGAAGCGCAGGGCGGCGGCGAGCGCCGCGGCTCTTCCGCGGGAAGTCGGGCGAAATTCGGGAGGCTCCGGCAACGGAACGGCCGGCTTCCGCCTCCTGGAGGAGCGGTGGCCGGGCGGAGGGACAGGCCGCCCGTCAAACGCCCACGGCCCCCAACAGGCCGAAACGGCGAAACCGGACGAAAAGCCGGTTCGCACCCACGGACAGCCGAATCAGGGCAAAGGAGGACGGGGCGAAGCCCGTTCCAGGCGGCAACAGGCGGGTCAGCGGCAGGAACAGCCGCAGGCGGCGCG
>NICF_comb_assmDRAFT_10003226_pt1 | contig 11864 bp, 8 predicted proteins | sample NewIslPassag4_SG_FD_11279 | JGI IMG/M metagenome (IMG submission 11279) | reverse complement strand
CCCCCGCCACTCGATGGACGGCCGCCCCAGGCGGATGTAGTACGGCGGGGTGGCCTGCTCGTCCCAGTTGTCCGTGTAACGGTGGTTGAGGACGATCAGGTTGCCGCCGGCGCGCACCCAGTCCAGCAACCGGCTGTTGTTGGCCGCCAGGTCGGGCCGGTAGGCGTAGGCGTAGATGCCGACGATGATGGTGTCGTACTGGGACAAGTCGCCGAACTGCAAGTCTTCCGCGTCCAGCAGCGTCACGTCCACGCCCATCAGGCGCAGCGCCTCGGGCACCGAGTCAAAGCCGCTGGCCACGTAGCCCACCTTGACCGGCGCCACCGCCACCGGGAACGCCCGCAGCAGGACCTCAGCCGGCTCCATCATGTACGTGCGGCCGATGTGCGGGTACTCAATGACGCGCACGCCCAGGTTTGACTGGGCCGTATCGGAAACCGCCTCGGCCGCCAGGGTGTAGTCCCCGGCCTCCAGGCCCGCCGGCGGCGTCACCACAAAGGTGGCCGCGTAGGTTTCCCCTTTGCGGGCGAAGCGGAACGGCACCTCCGCCGGCTCCACCTGCCAGCCGTCCGGCACCCGCAGGCGCAGCACGCCGCTGGACGACTCGTTCCTGTAGTTGCGCACCGACACCTGGATCTCGACGGGCTTGTCGGCCTGGAGAGTGTTCACGATGCCGTTGCGCGGGTTGGTCTCCACCGAGTAGTCGGGCAACACGGCGATGTAGGCGTCAGGCAGCACCCGCTGGCTCACCCGGGTGCCGTTGAGGGTGTAGCTGATCTCGGCCCAGATGGGGTCATCCAAGCCCAGCGTGTAGCTGGTTTCGTAGGGGTGGAAGAAGGCCGCGTCCTCCGGCACCTGCACCACGAACTCGGCGCGGGCGGTCTCGTTGTACCCAAGCGTCGTCACCTGCGTCGACCCCGTGGCCTCGGCGGTCCACCCTTCCGGCACATGGAGGCGGAACGTCACGTCCTCAAGCGGGATTCGCCCGCCGTTGAACGCCTGCACCGCCACGGTGAAGGCCTGCCCCCGCACCACTTCGGGATCCGCCACCACAATGGACGGCCGGAAGTGGGTCGCGACGCGGCTCACCTGGGTAAGCTGCTGCTCTTTGACCCGCAGGCGGAAGAGCAGGTCCACCTGGACATCCCTGGGCAGCGGGGCCGCTTCAACGGCCGCGATGGCCGCCCGGAGCGTGGCCAGGGCCCGGTGCGCCTGGCGGGCGACGGCTTCAAAGTCTGGGTAGGCCGCAACGGTCTCGTCCAGCTCATCCTGCACTTGGTGAAGCAGGGCGGCCAGCGCCTCGTGGCCCTCGGGCAGTTGCGCGGCCAGATCCGCCACCGTGTAGGGCAGGCCTTCAAACACGCTGTCCTCCCGCTCCCGCACGGGCACCACCGCATCCAGCAGCTTCAGGTGCTCCACGCGCGGCCCGAAGGCTAGGTCTTGCCCCATGCCCTGGGAGCGGTGGATGAAGCGCGACTCTTCGCCCAGCTGCGCGTAGGACCGCCCGTACACGGGATCATAATCCCCCACCGGCACGCTCACGGTGGCGTCGCCTGCGTCCACGGGCAGGTACAGCTTGCGGGGCTGCCACGGCTCCAGGCCCTCCGCCAGGTGCTCCGGGAACACGCTGGGATCCCCGGCCTTGTAGAAGGCCTCGACGGTCAGCACGTTCACGGCCCGGTGGTGGCCGTGCTGGCTCGGCACGTTGTCAAAGGAGGGGTAGACGACGTCCGGCCGGTGGGTGCGCACGGCCCGGATGAGCCGTTCCAGGGCATGCTCATGGCCCCACCATGCCAGCGTCTCGTCGGGGGACTTGGAGAAACCGAAGTCCCAAATGGGATCATCGAAGTCGCGGTTCAGGATGCTCAACTTCATGTTGAGCACGTCGGCCGCGACTGACAACTCCCGGGTGCGAACGACGCCCAGGGCGTGGACGTACTCGTTGCCCAGCTCGTTCTGGCCCCCCTCGCCGCGGTTGGCGATGACGCTGATGGTGCGCGCGCCCTGCCCCAGCGAGAAGTAAGCCAAGAGGTGGCTGCGCTCGTCGTCGGGGTGTGCACCCGTGTTCATGACGCTTGTGACGGTGGTCAACGGTTTCAGCGCTTTCCAAAGCTCCACGACGGCTCGCTCGGATCCGCCGTCGTTGGCTGCGGCCGGCGGGACCAGGGCCGCGGCCAGGAGGACACTGAGGACCAACAGCATCCAGCGTCGCATCTCCAGACCCTCCATCTGTTTGGTTTTGCCGTTGACTGCCCAACCGTCGCCTTTTGTTGCACGCTATCGAAACCTGTCGATCCATCACCTCCTCGGCCCCGCCCCACAAACGACAACTTCTTAAACTTAGTTAAGCAACTCGAGAGAGCACGCCCTCGGGGACGCGCAACTCACCGCCCACTTCCCCTGCCGTCGGCGCCCGCCCCGGCTACTTCAACCCCGACCGCACAACGCCCTCAAGGATCTGCCGCTGGAAAAGGATGAACACGACCATCATGGGGATCACGGCGACCGCCGAACCGGCCGTGATCAGGTTCCACTGGGCGCCGACTTCGCCTGAGAAAAGCGAGATCCCCACCGGCAGCGTGTACATCTCCCGGCTTTCCGTCGCGATGAGCGGCCAAAGGTACGCGTTCCAGTTGCCGATGAAGGTCAGAATGGCCAGCGCGGCCAGGGACGGTTTCACCAGCGGCAGCGCGATGCGCAGGAAGATGCCGAACTCCGACAGCCCATCAATGCGCCCGGCGTCCAAGAGCTCATCGGGCAGCGTGGAAAAGGCTTGCCGCATCAAAAACACGCCAAAGGCCGTCATGATGCCGGGGAACAAGATTCCCCAGTACGTGTCCAGCCAACCGTACTGGGCCGACATCTGGTACCACGGCAGCACCAGCATTTCGGTAGGAACAAAGAGGGTCGAGAGGATGAGGACAAAGATGATGTTTTTGCCCGGAAACGGCAGCTTGGCCAGGGTGTAGCCGACCAGCGAGTCAAAAAAGAGCACGGACGCGACGGTGATGACCGCCACGATGGTGCTGTTTAGGAACCAGCGCGGGAACAGCGTCCGGGAAAACAACTGCACGTAGTTGGCCAGTGTCGGCTTGGAGGGCAACAGGCTAAGGGAGAACACCTCCTGGAACGGCTTCAAGGAGGTGAGCACCATCCAGACAAACGGAAACACCATGGGCACGATGCCCAGGATGAGCACGAGATAGATGAGGACGGTGACCGGTTTCACCCGGAAACGCCCCTGGCCGCGCGCCATCAATATTCCACCTCACGGGACGTCAGCCGGATCTGGATCAGGCTGATGATGAGCAGGATGATAAACAGCACCACCACGATGGCCGACGCGTAGCCCATGTCGTAAGCCTGGAAGGCCCGCTGGTACGTGTAGAGCACGACCGTGAGCGTGCTGCCCAAGGGGCCCCCAGGGTCGTCAAATTTTAGGTTCATGACGTGGGTAAACAGCTGCAGCATGCCCGTGCTGGGCGCCGCCGTGGCCATGACCAGCGACACCACGATGGTGGGGTTCAAGAGCGGCAAGGTGATGTGCCGGAACGTCTGCCACCGGTTGGCCCCGTCGATCTGCGCGGCTTCGTAGTAGTCGCGCGGGATGGATTCAAGGCCCGCCAAGAACAACAGCACGTGAAACCCGAGGAACTGCCACACCACCACGAACGTCACCGTCGGCAGGGCCTGCGCCGGGCTGGTCATAAAAGGCTGCGGCTCGATCCCCAGGTACCACAGCACCTGGTTGACGATCCCCAGGTGGGGCGACAGAAGCAGGCTCCACACCCATGACACCGCCACGGCCGGGGCCACATACGGGGCAAAGAAGACTGCCCGGAAAAACCCGCGAAACGTTTTGATGGAATGCAGCATCAGGCCGACGACAAGGCCCAACGCCAGCTGCGCCGGCACACCCAGGATGCCGTACCATAACATGTTGCGAAAGGCCTGGTGCAGCCGCGTGTCGGTCAGCATCCGCCGGTAGTTGGCCAACCCCACGAAGGCACGCTGATCGGCCTGCACGTGCCAGTCGTACAGCGACATCTGAAACGCCTGCAACGTGGGGATAATGCGGATTCCCACGAAAAAGAGGAGGGGAACCAGCAGAAACGCATACGCCCAAAGGGTTTTGCGCGTCGACAACTTCAGCTTCAACAAGGGTTCCCCTCCTGCTCCCTCTGACTACTCACTCAGTCTCGCTGGAGCCGTCCGGGGCTCGCCGCGAGGGCGGCGCAGGAGTTGCCGCAGCGGGCACCCACGGCCCCCTGACGGCCCTATGACGCCGCCCTTGCGGCCTCCCTTGCGGACCCCTTATGGACCCCTTAGGACCCCGTACGGCCGCAACTGGTTTCCAGCAGGCGTCAGCGGCTCCAGAACGCGTCCAGCAGTGCCTGCTCTTCTTCGGCTGCGATGCGGATGGACTCCGCCGGGTCGGCGCCCTCAAGCAGCACCCGGTTGATGGCGTCCACCATGATCTGGCGCTGGCCTTCCTCGTCTACAAAGAACGTGGCGTGCGAGTACGGCAGCGACCGGATGAACGGCCCATACACCGGGTCCGAAGCCAGCGCCGGATCGTCGGCCAAAGCCAGGCGCGCCGGCAGCTCGCCGACCACCTCAAGCCACATCTTCATGGCCTCTTCGGAGGTGATGAAGCGGAGGAACTTGATGGACGCCTCCAGCTTCTCAGGGCTCTCGAACGCCCGCGGCGTCAAGCCGTTCATCCAGAAGGAGCCGAAGTTGTGCGGCTCGCCACCTTCAAATACAGGCAGCTCGGCCACGCCCCACTCGAAGTTGCTGCCGACGCCGTTGCGGATGGTGCCGATGGCGAACGAGCCGTCGACGATCATGCCGATGAGCCCGGCGATGAACCCGTCACGATACGTGGCCCGGCCCGGGAAGAATTCCACGTCGCCGATGCCGTGCACCAACTGCCAGCTGGCGTAGAACTCAAGGGCCTTCGCGCCGGCTTCGCTGTTGTAGAGCACCGTGCGGTTGTCGTCGCTGTAGGGCACGCCGCCGAACTGGCGCAGCAGGATCTCGCGGATCAGGTGATGGTCCTGCCCGGCCGGCCCGAAGCCGTAGCCCAGCTGCACAAAGAAGGGCCCACGGCGAATGGCCATGGCCTGGCCCGCGGCGATAAATTCATCCCACGTGCGGGGCGGCTCCTGGATGCCCGCCGCGTTCATCATGGTCTTGTTGTAGAAAAGCGCCAGCGTCCGCACGCCCGTGGGCAGGCCCCAGTACTCGCCGTTCATGTACGCGGCCCGCACCATGGGCACAAATTCCCGCTCGATCTCCTCATGATCGATGGGCAGCGGCATGAGATACCCGGCCCGCACCCACGCCGGCAGCCACCCGTAAAAGAGGTTTACCACGTCAGGGCCCTGGCCCGCCGGCACCGCAGCCGCCACCCGGGCACCGTAGGCTTCGTACGGAAACGTCTCATGGATCACCTTGATGCCCGGATTCTCGGCCTCAAACTGCTTGATGAGCTCGTCGATGGCGACCACTTTGGTGTCGTAGTAGTACTGCCAATAGCGGATGGTGATCTCCTGAGCGCCCGCAGGCACCATGGCCCCCGCCACAAACAAGGCCGACAGCACGACCGCCACCAAGGTTCTCGCAGCTCTCGTCCTCACCGTCGACAACCTCCTTTTCGAAAAACTTCCAGAAACCGTCCCGCTTCCCCGCCGCTCGCGGGCGGGCACCCGTCATGCTTTGGCGGTTATTCCTATCTCCCCGGCATCACCCCTTGCAAAGCCTGCTCGGTCCACTGCTCCCGGCGGGCGCGGGCCTCCTCTAGCTGCCGGCGCAACCGCGCCGCACGCGCCTCGTCCGCTTCCCGGCGAGCGTTGGCTTCCTGGAGGTACCGGCGCACCTCCGCCGGCGCCGGCCCGCCGCGTACCTTCCGCACGGCGACGAAGTGCACCGGGTCGACGGCCCGGCGCAGCCTCTCCTCGTCGACGCCGCTGGGGCGCCCCGCCACCGCCTGGGCGCAAGCGTCCACCAGCGACAGGTCCAGCTGCTGCAGGGACCGTCCCTGGTGCGACAGTTCGTCTACAACGCGGCTCGCGATCGCGTGCGCGGTGCGGAACGAAAACCCTGCCTCGCGCACCAGGGTATCGGCCAGTTCGGTGACCGTGGCGAACCCTTGTGCCGCCCGGCGTAAAAGCAGCTCCCGGTCCACCTCGAGGCTCGCCACCACGGCGGCCAATAGCTCCAGGATGTCCAGCGTCGCCGCCGTAAGGCGCCGCAGCACCGGCTGCAAGTCATCGTTGACGTCGTTGATGTCGCCATAAGGGACGTTGTGCATCTGATTGAGGGCGGCCGTGGCGTCTCCCATGGCCCGGGTGGTGAAGGCCCGGATATGCTCCAAGGCCACGGGATTGCGCTTCTGCGGCATGATGCTGGAGATCTGCACGAAACCGGGCGGCAGCTTCACCGCCGCCACCTCATTGGTGCACCAAAAGAGAAGGTCGGTGACAAAACGGGACACGTGACCCAGGAGGACGTGGATGCACGCCGCGTACTCAGCGGCGAAGTCGGCGCTGGCCACGGCTTCGTAGGAGTTTTCCACCAGGCCGTCAAACCCCAGCAGATCCGCGACCACCTCGCGGTCCACCGGGTAACCGCAGGTGGCCAGCGCGCCCGCGCCCAAGGGCGAGCGGTTGAGCCGGGGCCAGAGGGCCAGCAAGCGTTGGGTGTCGTTGGCAAACTCCGCCTCCACGGCGGCCAGGTAATGGCCCACCGTCGTGGGCTGCGCTTGCTGATTGTGGGTGTGGGCCACCATCACGGTCTCGGTGTGGTGCGCCGCCTTGTCCAGCAGCGCCCCCCGCAGGCGCCCCAGCGCCGCCAGCACCGCCAGGACCTCTTCGCGCAGGACCAGGCGGTACATGGCCGTGTCCATGTCATTGCGGCTCATGGCTACGTGCATGTTGCCCACGACCTCGGCGCCGGCCAGCTGGGCCAACTCGGCTTCCAGCTTAAAGAACAGGTCCTCGAAACGGGGGTCGTACGTGACCGGCTCCGGCCCGCGCTCCATGACCTGGCGACACGCGGCCAAGAGTGCCCGCCCTTGCTCCCCTTGGATAATCCCCTGGCGCATGAGCATCAGGACATGCGCCACCGTCACATCCATCATGGGATAAAAGAAATGGGCGCGCGCGTTGGCGAAGCCAGGCTCCAGCACGATCCGCCGGTACGCTGGGTGCCACCGTTCACTCATCGTCCGCCCCGCCTTCCCGACACACTGGCTTCGCGATGCCTCAGACGTGTACCCCTGCCGACACGTACGAGATGGAGTTCCGCCGGGAAGCCAACACGGTCGCCACGGCGCCGTAAATCCCGGCTTGCTCTCCTAACTGTGAAGGCACAACCCGCGGCGGAAACGGCACCAGCGTTTCAATGATGCGACAAACCGGATCGAGGAACAGCGACCGGGGCGCTCTGGCCACGCCGCCGCCCACGACCAATACTTCAGGATCCATGAGGGAGCACAGGTTGGCCAGGGCGACGCCCACCATGTCCGCCGTCTCCCGCCATACATCCAGCGCGAGCGGGTCACCCAGGAGGGCCCCTTCGGCCACCAAGCGGGCGGTGATGTTCCTGGCGTCGCCGCCGGCCAGGTCCAGAACCGGCGAGCCGTGTCCCCGCGCCTTGAGGCGTGCCACGTACCGCCTGGCGATCCCCGGGCCCGCTGCGAAGCTCTCAAAAGGCCCATAGCCGGTGGGGCGAGCAATGGGCCCCAGTGAGCCAATCAGCCAGTAGCCGATCTCGCCCGCCGATCCCCGCGCACCGCTGTACACCTCGCCATTGACCAGCAGTCCTACGCCGATCCCAGTGCCGATGGTCACGCACACCGCGTGGCGCGCACCCTGCAGGGCGCCCTTCCACACCTCGCCCCGCAGGATCGCGTTAACGTCGTTTTCCATGTACACGGGGCAGCCCAGTTCCTTTCGCAGGTACTCCCCCAGCGGGATGGCCTCTTCGCGAGCATCTCCACCGGAGACGCTTCCCGGCGCGGCAACTCCGTCCGCAGGATGGCCGTTGCCCATCGCCTGTTCAACCAGGCGGGACTGGTCTTGGTGCAGGCCCGGCGCTAACGTGACGACCCGGCCCTCCGGATCCGGGATGCCCGGCACGCCGATGCCGATGCCCATCACCTTGCGCCGGTCGACACCCGCCTCCGCCAGCAGCTCCTCCACCAGCCCCTTGATCCTGGACAAAACCGTTGCCGGCGACGAATCGCTTCCGTGCGTGGGAATGGAAGCCGCCGCGACGACGTTGCCGTCCAAGTCCAGGATTCCGCCTGCGGTTTTGGACGCGCCCACATCCAAACCCACGACGTACGCGATCCGGGAGTTGTAGGCGTACAGGAGCGGCCGCCGTCCACCGCTGGAGGGACCCTCGCCCACGGGCACCACAAGGCCCTCCTGCTCCATTTCCTTGACCAGCTTTGAAATGGCCGGGAGACTGATCCCCGTCCGCTCCGCCAGCTCCACTCGGGAAAGGGGCTCGCCCTGCTGCAAACATTCGAGAATTCGCGACCGGTTCAGTTCCTTGATCAGCTGACCGCTTCCCCGCACCTGTCCGCTACCACGACTGGGCAATACCGCGACCCCCCACGCTGTCCCCGAGCGACTTCCCTTATATACATAAGCATACTTTATACACATAAATAAGTTAGTTGCACCAATTCTCCACCGCGCGTCCAGATCCTTCTACTTTGGCGAGAAACCACCACGGGCGACCGTAGGGACCCTGACATCAGGAATCCCCTACGGTTGGTCGCAGATGCATGGTTAGTCGCATTAGCCAGAAGAAACGAAGGCAGTGCTGTTTGCCGTGCGCCGTTGACCTAGTCGCGTTCGAAGACGAGCTGATTGAGAACGTGCTACGGCTTGATCGGAAGTCGGGGCGCAGGAACGTCTAGGCCAGCGTCGACAGGCCGGAGCGCCCGCCCCTACCCCCTGCGCCCCGATCCGCCGGACGCTGCTCGGCCGTACATCTTTTGCACCCCGTTTTGGTAAATGAGAAAGACGAGGCCTACGACCAGCAACGTGAGCAGCACCAGCCCGGACGACACAGCCGTCAGCAGCGGGTCGATCGAGGAGTAAACCAGTGCGGCGTAGATGCGTACGGGCAGCGTCATCATGCCCGGCGTCTGTAGGAAAAGCGCGACGGACAAGTCGCCGAAGGACATGACAAAGGCAAAAGCCCACCCCGCCAGCACTGCCCAACGCATCAGAGGCAATGTCACATGGCGAAACACTTGCCAAGGCGACGCCCCCAGGCTCATGGCCGCCCGCTCCAGGCGCCGATCAACGCCGGCCAGCCCCACTTGGGTGAGGGAAAAGGTGAAAGGAAAGACCAAGATGGTGTGGCCCAAGATAAGGCTGAGGGGGCTCGCGCCCAACCCGATCCCGGAATAGAAATGAAGCAGTCCCACACCGAGCACGATGGCCGGCAGCGCCATGGGGCTCAAGGCCAGCAACGTCAGGAGAAACCGGCCGCGCTGCACCCCGCGCTCGATGGCCCAGACCAGCAGGAAGCTCAAGGCGCACGCCAACGTAGCCGACAGCACGCCCACCAGCAGGCTCAACAGCAACGACTCCACGAAGTCGGTGCGCTCCAGGATCGCCATGTACCAGCGCAACGTCAACCCTTGGGGAGGAAACGTGACATAGCGCGTCGTCGTCAGCGAGGCCAAAACCACCGTCACGATGGGCGCGAGCAAGTAAACGCCCAGCAACATACCGAAGACGCGCAAGGCCGGGTGCAGGCGGTTCACGACAGGATGCCTCCTCGGGTTGCCCGCAAGGTTGCGAAGCCCAGCGCCACCGAGGTGGTCACCATCAGAATCACGGCCAACGTAGCGCCGAAGGGCAAATCGTACAGCACCATCTGCTGCTGGTAGATGAGGTAGGACATGACCTTCACGCGGGCGCCGCCGATCAGCACGGGCGTCGCATAGGCGCTCATGCTGAGGGCAAAGACCAACATCGAACCAGCGACAACACCCGGCAGGCTCAAGGGCCAGATGATCTTGCGAAACACCATGAAAGGCGAGGCGCCCAGGCTGTGGGCCGCCCAGATGAGTTTATCGTCGATGCGCTGCAAGGACGACGCGATCGACAATGTCATGAAGGACAACACGACGTGGACAAGGCCGATGACTACACCCAGCTTCGTGTACATGAACTGGAGCGGCGCCCGGATCAAGCCGATATCCTGCAACACTTGGTTCACAAAACCGCCCCGGCCCAGTAAGATGAGCCACCCATAGGTGACCACAACTGCACTGGTCAAGAGCGGCAGAAGGAGCAGGCCGATGAAGATCATCCGCCCCATGCCCTGCAGGCGCAAGAGCAGCATCGCGGCAGGATAGCCCAGCACTAGCGAAATAAGGACGACGATACCGCTGATGACAGCCGTTTGGGCGAGGACCTCGAGATAATACCCGTCGCTGAAGAAGCGCACGTAGTTAGTCAAGCTAATCTCCCGCACCACGCCCGCCGTCGGGTCAAAGCGGTAGAACGTCGCAAGGAACATGGTCAGCATCGGAACGACGAACAAAGCCAACAAAAATGCGCTCGGGATGCCGACCAATAGGGTCAATGCGGTACGGTTTCTGACGTTGTCCATCGGACTTCCCCTTCGCAGCGCGCTGGACGGACCTCCCCGCCGGTCCCCGTCCCGCCGTCATCCACGCGCCTTACGTCGTGGCCTTGGTCTCTGGATAGCACAGCACCTTCGCAGCGTCCCGGGGAGCCAAATAAACCACGCTCCCAGGCTCCATCGGAACGGCGTGCGCCGGGCGTTCATCCGCGGCCAGCCAGACCAAGACCACGTGCGGCCCTACGGCCACCTCGTACTCGGTGCGGCCGCCCATGTACGTCACCCGCAATACCCGCCCTTCGCCGAGGGCCTTGTCGCGCGAAGACACGAAAGTCAAATTATGGGGGCGGATTGCTACGGTGACGGTATCGCCTGGCTGGCACAGCCCCATGGCGCGCGCGTCACAGAGAAACCCATTGCCTTGAACCGTCGCGACGCCGCCCTCGTGCCGCGTGACACGCCCCGGAAGCAGATTGGACTCGCCGATGAAATCCGCCACGAACAAGTTGCTGGGCGTGTTGTACAGTTCGTCGGGTGTGCCCACCTGCTGGAGTTGCCCGTCCCGCAAGACGGCGATCCGGTGGCCCAAGGTGAGGGCTTCCTCTTGATCGTGGGTGACGAAAATCATGGTCACCTGGGTCCGGCTATGGAGGTCCAGCAACTCGGCCCTCATTTCCCGCCGCAGCTTGGCATCGAGGTTGCTCAAGGGCTCGTCCAACAGCAGCACATCCGGCTGCATGGCCAGGGCCCGTGCCAGCGCCACCCGCTGCTGCTGACCGCCCGACAACTGGGCAGGATAGCGTTTTTCCACGTCGGTGAGCCGCACCAGCTGCAAGCACTCCCGAACCCGCGCAGGAATGTCGGCCGCAGGATACTTGTGCATCTTGAGGCCGAAAGCAACATTCTCGTACACGGTCATGTGGGGAAACAGAGCGTAGCTTTGAAACACAACGCCCACCCGGCGCTTGTGCGGGGCGATCCCCTCCTGCGGCACACCGCCAATGAGCACCGAGCCCCGGTCCGGCTTGGTAAACCCGGCGATCACGTTCAACGTCGTCGTCTTGCCCGAGCCCGATGGCCCCAGGAGGCACAAGCGCTCCCCCGGCATGACCCGCAGCGACACGTCCCGCAGCACCGGGGTATCGGCCCCGTAGGATTTCCAAACGTTGCGCAGTTCGACGCTCTTGCTCACGGTGCGGCTCCCCCAACGGGCACCGGCGGGTGAGGGAGGGATTCACCGGCCT
>NICF_comb_assmDRAFT_10003224_pt1 | contig 11876 bp, 12 predicted proteins | sample NewIslPassag4_SG_FD_11279 | JGI IMG/M metagenome (IMG submission 11279) | reverse complement strand
TTACCATTATAGCACAAAGATGCGGCCCCCTTGGGCCGCAAAATGCGCAAATCACCAAAGCTTATTCCCCGTTTTCAAGCAGAAACGCGCGGGCCGGCGCCGCGTCGATCCCTTTCAGCTTCAGCGGCGCGCAAATCAGCGTATAGCTTCCCGCCTCCACGTTTTTCAGGCGCAAGCCCTCCAGTATCACGACGCCTCTTTGCATCAGCGCGCGATGCGCCGGATAGCCCGGCTGGTCCCGCTCAATGCCCAAAGCGTCGATCCCGACGAGGCGCACGCCGGTCTCCGCCAGAAATTCCGCGCCATCCTGCCGCAAATACGGGAAAGCCGGATCGAACGCGTCCGAAAGCGAGCTGGACGTCTTCAGGAGAATTCGCTCGCCCTGCCGGATATCCATCCCTTCCAGCTCCGCTTTGCCGATGGCCCCCGTCACATGCGTCAGATCGAGAACGCGCGCCGGACCGCACAACACATCCAGCGGAATCGATTCGATCGTATCCCCGTCCGGCAGCATATGCAGCGGCGCATCCACATGGGTGCCCGTGTGCGAATTGAACGTCAGCAGGCTTTCGTGCGGCTTTCCTTCGCGATGGGTTTGCTGCGCCAGGATGACCGGTTTCTTGTGGGCGTAATTTTTCCAGACAGCCATGCCTTCCTCAATCGTCATGCTGATGTCGCGGATGCGGCCCCATTTCATGCCCTTTCGCTCCTTTGTTTCCGTCAGGTGGCGGCGCCCGTCACCCAGAGCACGCGGTCTTCCTTCTGGCCGTGCACCGGCCACCAGCAAAATCCGTCCTCCGCCGGCAGGAGCGCGCTTTGCGGCGGCCCCCAGGTACCGGCCGGATAGGGCACGGGTTTTATCCTTTCCGCCCGCCACGCCGCCGCAATCGGGTCCACGATCTGCCACGCCGCCTCCAGTTCATCCCACCGGGTAAAATAAGTCGAATCGCCCCGCGCGGCATCGAGCAGCAGGCGTTCGTAAGCTTCCGGGGTATTCAGCCCGATCTGGCAGTTCTGGCAAAACGCCATGGCCACCGGCTGAATGGCAAGGTCAGTGCCCGGCCGCTTGGCGTTGATTTTGATGTAGATGCCTTCCATCGGGTTGACGCGGATGACGAGCAGGTTCGGTTCCAGGCGATGACGCTCGGCAAACAGAATGTTCTGCGGCACGTTTTTGAATTCCACGACGATTTCCGTCGCCTTGACCGGCAGGCGCTTGCCGGTGCGCACGTAGAACGGTACGCCCGCCCAGCGGAAATTGTCCACGTGCATGCGGGCCGCAAAAAACGTCTCCGTGTCGGAATCGGGCGACACGCTGTCCTCTTCCCGGTAACCTCTGACCGCTTCGCCGTTTACGGTGCCCGCCGTGTATTGACCCCGCACGATGCGGCGGCGCACATCCTCGGCGTTCTCGAACCTCCGGATGCTGCGGAGCACCTTCACCTTCTCGTCCCGGATATGGTCCGGATCCAGCCGGCTCGGCGGCTCCATCGCGATCATCGACAGCATTTGCAGCACGTGGTTCTGGACCATGTCGCGCAGCGCCCCCGATTTTTCGTAATAGGCGCCGCGCTCCTCGACGCCCACCGTTTCGGCCAGTGTAATCTGCACGTTGGCGATATGCCGGCTGTTCCAGAGCGGCTCAAAAAAGGCGTTGGCAAACCGGATCATTTCAATGTTCTGCACCATTTCCTTGCCCAGGTAATGGTCGATCCGGAAAATTTCCTCCTCCCGGAACACCCGGCTGATTTCTTCGTTCAGCTTGCGGGCCGAGCGGGCGTCGTAGCCAAAGGGCTTCTCGATAACAAGGCGGCGCCAGCCCGGCGTCTCCAGAAGGCCAGCCTCCCGGAGGTTGCGGGACACGACGCCGAACCACTCGGGCGCCAGCGCCAGATAAAACAGCCGGTTGCCGGGAATGCCGTGGGCCATCTCCAGTTCGACGGTGCGTGCCTTGAGCCGGCGGTACGCCGCGGGATCGGCCACATCGAGCCGCTCGTAATAAAAATGTCCGGCAAAATCGGCCCAATCCGCATCATGCAGGGGCTTGTACCGGCCAAATTGCAGGATGGAATCCCGCACGTCACCGCGGAAGGAATTCAGCGGCCGGTCGCGGCGGGCAATGCCGATGACGGCAAAACGCCTGCCCAGCTTGCCCTCCCGATACAGGCTGTAAAATGCCGGAAACAGCTTGCGCCGGGCCAAATCGCCCGTCGCGCCGAATATGAAATAAACGGCCGCGGGGGCGGCCTGGCGGTCGTTTTCGTTTGCCGGCATAGTTCCCCATCCTTTCACGTCCCTTAGGATAACCAACCCATGCCGGCAAATTTCATGCCATGCGGACAAGGGCCCATGCGCACATGCCCGCGTTTGAATATTATGCTTCAGGCGATTGACTCAAAAAGGAGCGTGAAGCGCGTGTTCGAGCTGGTTCTTCAGCCCGACGAAAAAGTGCTGCAGCCATATTGCGGCGCGGCGGTATGCGTGATCATGAAAGACGGCACCCGCAAAATCGGCCGGTTGACCGCCTGCGGCGCCGGACGGCTGGTGCTGAACGGGGAAGAAGGGGAAATCCCGAAGGCGAGGGTGGCCCGCAAAAAAGGCGGCCGCGCAAGAAGCAGCCGCGAGATGCCGGCCGCCTATGAGGATGAGCCGTATACGGACGGCGGATGGGGCGGGCTTTCCATCGCGCCCATCGGCATGGAGCCCCATGCGGACGCGGCGGCCAGGGAAACGATCCCGCTCCGGGCCATCGAGTCGGTGGTGATTTTGTAAAAGCCATCGGAAACGTACGCTCTTCTGCCTTTCGGATGGCCGCCATCCCCGCCGTTTTCCGGCAGCCTTCTGCAAAAAGTGCAGCCGTTACCTTGAATTTGAGGATTTTTTCGCCAATCCGCTGCAAACGATGCAGTGGATTTTTTTGATTTTGCGCCCAAAACGGACATTTTCACTTCTGAACCCGCGTATGAGCAGTGCGATTTTGGGGCACGGTTACATCTCGCTGACACGCATACACGCCTCACAGTGCAATTTTGGGGCACTGTTGTGTCTCGCTGGCCCGCGGCAGTTAGAATCTGGTGCAAAATTGCACTACATTAGGATAACTTTGGCGGATCTCGGCCCATTATAGTGCAAAATTGCACTACATTGGCGTGTTTTTCGTGAACATTGCCCCATCTGGTACATTTATGCACTTCATATCATCCTGGGATTTGTTTAGGTTGGGGTTTTCAGTCCACCAAACCGTGCCGGTGGGCATAAATGGCCGCCTGCGTGCGGTCTTCCACGCCCAGTTTGCTGAACAGGTTGGTCAGATGATATTTCACGGTTTTGACGCCGATGAAGAGCTCATCGGCCACTTCCTGGTTGGATTTGCCCTGGGCGATGAGCTTCAGCACTTCCATCTCCCGCTCGGTCAGGTCTTCGTGGGGCAGCCGCTTGGCCTGCGCCGGGCGGCGGAGGCGGTTCATCATTTTGGCCGCCACCTGGGATTCCAGCACCGACTGGCCGCGGGCGGCGGCGCGGATGGCTTCGGCGATTTCGGACGCCCGGGATGTCTTCAGCAAATAGCTGAACGCGCCGGCTTCGATGACCGGATACAGCTTGTCGTCGTCCAGGTAGCTGGTAAGGACAATGACCTTAGAATCCGGCAGTTCCTCCATGAGCCGGCGGGTCGTCTCAATGCCGTCCATGCCGTCCATCACCAGATCCATCAGCACCACATCCGGCTTGTATTCGCGGGCCAGGCGCAGGGCTTCCGCGCCGTTTCCGGCTTCCCCCACGACCTCGATGCCTTCCTCCGTGCCGAGCACGGCCGCAAGACCGATGCGCACCATTTCATGATCGTCCACGAGCAGAACGCGAATGATCTTATCCTCCGCCAATGGGTTCTCCTCCCTCCGCCATGACCGGAACCCGGATTTCGATGCGAGTCCCCTTGCCGGGCGCCGTCGCCAAATGGAAGGAGCCGCCTAGCTCGAGGACCCTTTCTTCCATATTGATCAGGCCGTAAGAGGCCTGTTTTTTTTCGTTCAAATCAAAGCCAACGCCGTTGTCCCGAATAATCAGCAGCACCGTGTCCCCGCGCCGGTGCATTTCAATGTCCATGCGGTTGGCCCTTGCATGCCTGAGCGTATTGGACATCGCTTCCTGCACGATCCGGAACAGGTGATCTTCCATACCCGGGCTGAGGAGCAAATCCGGATCCATGTCAAGATGAATGCCGATGGGCACTTTGGCCCGCATTTCCTGCACAAGTTCGGGGATGGCCTGGACCAGCCGCTTGCCTTCCAGGGGAATCGGCCTAAGATGCAGGAGCAGCGCTCTCATTTCCGACTGGGCGGCCACGGCCATTTCCTCGATGAGCTCGATCTGGCGCCGGGCTTTTTCCAAATCCTGCTCCAGCGTGCGGCTGACCGCCGTGGCCGTCATCGAAATGGCAAAAAGCTGCTGGCTGACCGCATCGTGGAGCTCCCGGGCCAGCCGCTGCCGCTCTTCCATCGCTGCGGTTATCCGCGCCTTCGAAGCCAGCTCGGCGTTATGGCTGGAAAGTCGCTGCAAAGCGCTGACCTGGTCTTCCCATTTGCGCACGAGCTTGCGAAGCTGTTCGCCCAGGATGCCGATTTCATCCTGGCCGAGCGGAGGCAGCGGCGGTCCCGGCGTGCCTTTCTCCAGCATCCGCATCGTCTCGCTGAGCAGCCGCAACCGCTGCCGGATCGGATATCCGCGCAGGAACCCGAAAGCGGCGCCCGCCGCAACGAGCAGACCGACGGCCGACAACGCATACGGCAACAGCGTATCCCATCGCCGCACATCGCTGATCAGGCCGGCCTGGATGAGCAGGTAAACCATAAGCGCGCCAATGCCCAGGGAAAAGAGGACGGATTCTCCCATCTGGCGCCAAACCATATTGGCGACTTTTTTTGACTCCATCCGCATCCTCCTTCCCACTATATGGCGCGTATTCTAATCTCTCCTACGAGATATGAAAGCTGCAGTTTCACCTTGTACTCCTTGCGGTCGTAATCCGGCGACCGCCAGCAAACCCGCTGCTGAAACCACCCGTCCATCGCCTGACCGAAGCCGACCTGGCCGATGAGGACGGATGCGTCAATCTCGAGGCCATAGTCTTCGGGAATCGTCAGGTCCGCATCGCCGAGCACCCCTTTGAGGACGATCACCGTCTCCTTTTCTTCCGGAACGGCCAGCGACAGGTCCATGCGGACTTCCCCGACGGCGTGCAAGTGATGCATCGATTTCAGCACCCACGGGCGCTCATCCAGCCTCAGGCTCAAAACCATCCGATGCGCGGCGTGCAGCGCTCCCGTTTCCCAGGCCGGCTTGCGGGACAGCCAGAAATAAATTCCCGCCGCCAGCAGCAGACAGGCGGCAAGCAGCACCACGTGGTGAATGACCAGCACAAACAGGGCCGCGGCCATCACGATGACGGACAGCCGGCTGCGGTCCAGCCGGAAACGGTATAGGCCCAGGCCCAGCACGAGGGCGGCATTGACCGCGCCAAACCCGGCAAAGGCGCCAATGGCAAGGTAAAGGCCGGTCGCAATGAACAATAACGCATATGGATACATCGCCGCTCTGGTCATCATCGGCCCCACCTCCCCAATGGCAAAACGTTCGCCTGATGGCCAAAAGCCATAGCGGTTAATGCCGCTATGGCATTTGGACATTGCAATATTTTATCATACGGCGCCGAGACCGAAAATCCGAGCCGGACGGCGATTATTCGCTTTCCGCCGGCGGCGGGGCGATCCGGTTTTTCAGCGCGGCCAGTTCCTGCTCCACGCGCAAGGCTTTTTCCGCATCAAGCTGCGACGGCCTTACGAAGGGCGAGCCCGGCAGGCGGGCCACTTCGGCTTCCGCTTCCATTTGCAAAATCTTTTCTTCCATCCGGGCGAATCCCGCCGCGGCATTGCCCGCCTCAATGGTGTGCAGGCTGGACGTTTGCGCCAATTGCTTGCGGGCTTTGGCCATTTGGGCGCGGGCCGCCAGTTCGTTGCGCTTGTTCCGCAGCTTGTAGTACTCTTCCTTCATTTCATGAAGCTGCGAGGTCAGCTCCGTCACGTGGGCGCTGGCTTCGGCATGAATCGCGGAAAGTTCCGTCACTTGCTGGTCGAAGTAGACTTTTTCCTCGAGCAGTTTGCGAGCCAGAAGCTCGTTGCCCAGGCGCAGTGCCTGTTCGGCTTGCGTCTCCCGCTCGAAGCTCAGGCGCGACGCCTCATCCAGGCGCTGTTTCATGCGCCGCTCCGCCGCCATCTGGCGGGCCACCGTCACTTCCGCATCGCGGATTTCCTTTTCCATGTCGCGCAAATATTGATTCAGCATGACCACCGGATCTTCCAGTTTGTCCAGAAGTTCATGAATCGACGCTTTCGTTATGTCCCTGATTCTTTTGAATACGCTCATCGTTATTCTCCTTTCGCTTGTTTCTCAAGTTTTTCGATTTTCGCTTTCAGTTCTTCGATTTCGCGCTTCAGCGCCTTCTTTTCGATGTCTTCCATCATTGCGTCAAGCCCTTGCTTGTGCGGCTCCGGCGCGCCTTGCGGCCTTGCCGTTCCGGCGCCGGTCTTGCTCCAGTCGTAACCGGGCGTCCACCCCGTGCTGTCATACGAATGCTGGGGCGGCGCTCCGGCGCCGTAGTGATTCCAGCCGCCGTAGAAGGGGCCGTTCATGCCGCGGTGATATACGCCGACGCTGTAATCCGTCGGGATCACGAAGCCTGCGATGATGTACACCAGAATGACGGAGCCTGCCGAGAAAAAGGTCACGATAATCAGCAAGATTCGGATCAGCGTCGAATCGACGCCCAAATACTCCGCCAGTCCGCCGCAGACGCCGAATATTTTCTTGTCGTGGGAAGAACGGTACAGTTTCCGCATGCGCGCTTAATCCCTCCCCGTTTCTTTTTCCTGCCTCATCTTCTGCCGCAGCTGCTCCAGCTCCCGTTCCACGGCATCATGCCGAACGGTTCCGGCCCCAAACGCCGTTTCCTGGCCCATGCGGCGCAGTTCCCGCAAGCTTCNGGTCTCCAGCTCCATGTCGGTCATACGGTCTTCCAGCCTGCGAAAAAGGCTCGACGGATGATCCCCGCCGGCGCCGAGGCGGGCGTTCAGCTTTTGCTGCAGCTTGAGCGACTCCATGCGGGCCACATAGTACTGGCGCCGGTCATACATGATCCGGTATTCGCTCTTCAGTTCCTGCAGCAACTGTTCCAGTTCCATCAATTCCTGCCGGCTTTGCTCATACAGCCGGCGGTAGTTTTCCGCCCGTTCCTCATGGGCCACCTTATCCTGCAGCGCCAGCCTGGCCGCATGCTCTTCTCCGGCCTTCAGCGCGGTCATGGCCTGTTCCTCGCGCTTCATCGCCCACCGCTCCGCATCCTTCCATTGCCGGTACAGGTTCTCCGTATGCGCGGCATATTGGCGCTGGAGCTGCTCGCTTTGCACGATTTCCTGGTGCGTGGACCACAAAAACTCGTCGATCAGCCGGACGGGATCTTCCGCCTTCTCCAGGCGGTCATTCAGCGTGGCGATCGTAATGTCCCGCACTCTTTTGAAGACGCTCATGCCCGAACCTCCGTTTCCTTATCCATCTGATTCATGTCTGCATTGCCAATATTCATTAGTAGTAGGTTTTGTATTTGTAGCCGTCGTCCGGTTTGCGGCGCAGCATCGAGATTCCATATACGATCAGCGCAATAGCTGCAATCCATACCAGGAGCGGCGCCAGCTTGCCGATCAGCATCAGGGCGCCGATCAAGACGATGACGCCGCCGATGATTTTGCGGCCGCTCGTCCAGGCCATCACGCCCAAACCGATGATCAGAATCGGAATCAGAAGCCCCAGCAAGAAATGGAATACGCCAAGCTTCGCCAAAATCAGCACCACGCCCAGCGTGATCAACAGTACGGCCATTCCGTTACCCCTGCGCATCCGTGTCACCTCGTTTCCGTTCGGTTCACTGCCTTCGCAATTTACACTCTCATTGTAAACTGCGGCGCGCTTTGGCATAACGGACCCGGGATTGTTTTTGCACCTGGACCTGAGTCGGGGAAGCGAACCGTCCCCGGTCGGTAAGGGTGATTTTCATGGGGAACAGCGAAACGTAACGCAATTTCACGGTTCATTGGGACGATTTTCGCGAAAATGGCGAAATCTAACGTAAAAATGCGCCATATAAAGCCTTTTGGGCATTATTGCAAAAAATGTATTGTATTTTTACGCCAGATTTCATAAGCCATAAAACAAAAAAGCCGCCAGGGCATCGCGCGTCTGCCCTGGCAGCCTTGGTTTTTTTACCTTTCCAGTCGCCCTTCGTTGATCCACTCCAATATCAGCCCATAAGGAACATCCGCTTTTTCGCTGACCTCGGCAGCCGTCAGGCCGGGATGAGCAAGAATCAGATCCTTCACCTTGCGCAGCAGCCGTTCATGCTTCAGGTCGCATTCGGGACAATATTTGTCGTCCTTGTCCTCCAGCCGAAACATTTTGCCGCACTCGGCACAATTGGCAAGCTCCGGTTTGGGGTGCAGCATCGTTGATCCTCTCCTTGCAAATCCGAAAAGAACAAAATCCTTCCATTAAAATTAATCGGCACACGAGCCCACTTGTTACATCGTTTTGCCCTCAGATCGATGCGGTCGGCCGCGCGCAGCGGCCCTTTTCAAAGGCAAGAGCGCCAGGAAATTGGCGGCGGCCACGATCAGCGCCGCCAATTCTCCGCCTTGCGGCGGCAATAACAGCGCCTGGGTGAAGTTCCAGACGATATGGTGGCCGATCGGCATCCACAGATTACCCGTCGCGTCATATATGTACCCGTAAAACAAACCGATGGCAAACGCCGCAGCAAAAGCCAGCCAGCTGTCGTAGTCCGGATTCACCGCGTGCATCGCGGAAAACAGCAAGGCGGATACGGCGATGCCCGCATGGGTCATGCCCCTCCGTCTCCAAAAACCCACCAAATGGCCCCTGAACAGCAGCTCTTCCGCCAAGCCGACCACGACGCAAAGCGTCAGCAGTCCGGGCAGATCTTTTCCCGCCATGTAGCCTCCCATTTGCTCCGCTTCCAATTCGCCCGCGAAAATCATTCCCGCAGCCATCAGAAGCGTGGACGCCAAGGCGAGCAGTCCGCCCCCAAGAAAAAGCCTTATCGCCCTGGACCATGATGCGGGAGCCAGTCCAAGTTCCCGAAGCGTCATCCGATCCAAAAAGCGTGCGCCGATCCATACGGCCAGCATCATGCCAATGAAGACGGCGTATCCGGAAAGCGCTTTGCCCCCCGGGAAAACTTGCATCAACAACGCGCAGCCGACGGCGGCCGCCGCAGCGATAACGACGGTTCGAAGCGTTGCGAGCAGAAGCGGGCCGAATGTTTTCCCATCGCGAATCATAAGTGTTCCCTCATTGACTTTCAAAAACAAAAATAAAAAGCAGCCTTGGACGACCAAGCTGCTTCCGGTTCTATAATCAGCCGCTTCCATATTAATGGTGCCGGTGAAGGGACTTGAACCCCCACTCCCTTGCGGGAAACGGATTTTGAGTCCGTCGCGTCTGCCATTCCGCCACACCGGCGAAAGCACAAAAGTGGCGCGCCCTAAGAGATTCGAACTCCTGACCTTTTGATTCGTAGTCAAACGCTCTATCCAACTGAGCTAAGGGCGCGCGTTGAATTCAGTTGGAGGCGCCACCCAGATTCGAACTGGGGATAAAGCTTTTGCAGAGCTCCGCCTTACCACTTGGCTATGGCGCCTTATAAAAGAGATGGAGCGGACGAAGGGACTCGAACCCTCGACCCTCGCCTTGGCAAGGCGATGCTCTACCACTGAGCCACGTCCGCATGAAAAAATTGGCTGGGGATCTAGGATTCGAACCTAGGAATGACGGAGTCAAAGTCCGTTGCCTTACCGCTTGGCTAATCCCCAATGGGTATATATGGGGCGATCGATGGGACTTGAACCCACGAATGCCGGAGCCACAATCCGGTGCGTTAACCCCTTCGCCACGATCGCCACATTAGCAGATTATCATTGGCAGGGGCAGCAGGAGTTGAACCCACACTAACGGTTTTGGAGACCGCTGTTCTACCATTAAACTATGCCCCTGCGAAATAATGGGGGTTTCAAGTAGAGGTTAGGGAAATGGTGGAGGCTGATGGATTCGAACCACCGAACCCAGAGGGAGCAGATTTACAGTCTGCCGCGTTTGACCACTTCGCTAAGCCTCCACGATCACGCTGCACATGGTGCCGGCGAGAGGACTTGAACCCCCAACCTACTGATTACAAGTCAGTTGCTCTACCAATTGAGCTACACCGGCAAATCCAAACCACCATGGTGGCTCGGGACGGAATCGAACCGCCGACACGAGGATTTTCAGTCCTCTGCTCTACCAACTGAGCTACCGAGCCATGTGTCCTGCGGTCCTGCATCATTGGCTTCGGATAGTTTGAGAAATGGCGGAACCGACGGGGATCGAACCCGCGATCTCCTGCGTGACAGGCAGGCATGTTAACCACTACACTACGGTTCCGTATGAAGAACTGGTTGCGGGGGCAGGATTTGAACCTGCGGCCTTCGGGTTATGAGCCCGACGAGCTACCGGACTGCTCCACCCCGCGTCGATCAGATTCCCTGCAAAGAGGCGGCATTTGTTATATTACCAAATTCGCCGTCCCGAATGCAAGCCGGAATCGGAATTTTTTTGTGGGGAGATGGTGACCCGTAGGGGATTCGAACCCCTGTTACCGCCGTGAAAGGGCGGTGTCTTAACCACTTGACCAACGGGCCACGCCATCATCCATGCCGCCTCTTGGCAGGCGGTCTTGAGGAGAAACAGCAAAGATAATTATACCGGGTGACCGGCAAGAATGCAAGGTCTTATATATCAAAATTTTTATGGTATTTTATGTTAATTGTTGCCCGCGCCACGCGCCGTCGCCCAACCGGCCGCGTTCATGACGAAGGCGCTGTCGTGCTGCCCGTCACCCGGTACAGCTTCCATTCCCCGTCGAAATCTTTCTCCAGCTCCGTCCAGAACGTCCCGTGCGCAAACAGATCGGGATAAGTCTCATGAATGATCTGCAGCACCGCCCCGATTTTTTTGGAAACGAGCACATAATCGACCCCATACGCATACGGGTCCTCCAGGATGTCCATAAAATTCCGGTCGTTGGTAATGACCCATTGTTTCGGATACTGGCTGTTGAGCAAAACCGAATAGGCGCTGTAGGAATCGGTCAAAATCAGCGGCCTTGCCCCGGGCTCCGCTTCGCGCATCAATGCGTTGGTGTACGCCGCCACTTCCCGGGCCTTGCTCAGATCCTTGTAGGTGCCGCTTTCCTTAATATGAAACAATTCGTACTCGTCGGGAGACAGCGCCTGGTTGTTCATATCCGTGATTACCAGCGACGAAAGCAGCACGGACAGGCACAAACCCGCCGCCGCCGTGCGGTAATGGCGGCTGTGGCGCAGCGCGGACAGCTCATAGGGAATCCAGGCGACGGCAATGACAAAGGGATAGACAAAAAAACGCAGCCAGCCGAACGACGACCCGTTGAGCAGCATCACGTACTGCATGGCGGGAATGCTGCCGCACAGCACGAGCAGCGCCAACGTGTCCCAGCGGCGCCAGCGTCCGTCGATCAGGCGGATCAGCAGAATGGCAAGCAGCGGCAGCGAAAAGAAAAACGATTTTCGCAGCACCACCCACAAGGCGCCGATGGGCGAGTCGATCAATCGCCGGAAATCATCGGTGATATTCCCCGAAAAGGCCAGGTTGGAATAGCCGGAACGGAAAAAGTACAGCGGATCTCCCATGATGACGGCATTCAGGACGAGCCACGCCAGGCCCGAGAACACGGCGGG
>NICF_comb_assmDRAFT_10003222_pt1 | contig 11878 bp, 10 predicted proteins | sample NewIslPassag4_SG_FD_11279 | JGI IMG/M metagenome (IMG submission 11279) | reverse complement strand
CCAGGGTTAGAGGGCGTGGCCCCGGGCTAGCCGGGTTTGCGTCCCCGCTTCCGGTGAGCCCCCGGCAGGGCTACCGGGCGAGGTCGCGGTCATTAAGCCGCGAGACGAAGCTCAGGCTTGGCAGTTATGCCGTTGCGGGTTTTTACGAGGCCACCCGCACCTCGGCGCGCAGCCACGCCCTCGGCGACCCCCGTCGAGACCGTTTCACCCCCACGGGTTTTCGGGCCGGGCTCGGACCGGACCAGCCTTGAGTATACCGGACTAAAGGGGTTGTAGTCAAGGAGGGGGAAGGTGTAGACTAAAGGCAGTGCTCCCAAGGGCGGGGGTGGGTGTAAACCCACCCTTCCTTTGTGAAGGGGGCGGGGAGGTGACCGTGGACCTTTGGCAGCTGGTGGAAGAGGCGGTTTCGCCCCTGGGGCTGGACGTCCTCGAGGTCCACTTCGCCCGGGGCGAGCTCCTCGTCCGCCTGGAGCGGAAGGACGAGCGCCCCATCACCGTGGCCGACCTGGAGGAGGCGAGCCGCCACATCGAGGCCGCCCTAGACCGGGAGGACCCCATCCCGGGAAGCTACCGGCTTTTGGTGGAGTCCCCGGGGCCCAAAAGGCCCCTCTTCACCCGGCGGCACTTTGAGCGGTTCCAGGGCCTTAAGGCCAAGGTTCCGGGCCCCGAGGGCTTCACGGGGCGGATCCTCCGGGTGGAGGGGGAAGAAGTGGTCTTCCAGGTGGGCGACGAGGAGCGGCGCCTTAGGATCGGCACCTTCCGGGCCAACCTGGCGGAGTGGCCCGAGGAGCCCAGGTAAAGGGAGGTAGAAACGGGATGAACAGGGAGTTCGTGGAAGCCATGCAGCACCTGGCCTTGGAGCGCGGGGTCAGCGTGGAGGAGATCCTGGAGGCCTTCAAGGAGGCCCTGCGCAAGGCCTACATCAAGCGGCAAAAGGGGTACAGGAAGGAGGAGATTGACCAGGGGAAAGGCCCCGAGGTGGACGTCTACATTGACCCGGACTCGGGCCGCATTGAGATGGTGGAGGTCTGGCGGGTGGTGGAGAAGGTGGAGGACCCCGACAAGGAAATCGCCCTCGCCGAGGCCCTCCAGTACGACCCCGAGGTCCAGGTGGGGGACGAGATGGAGTTCCCCATCAACCCGGAGGAGCTCTCCCGCATGGCCATCCAGGACCTGCGCCAGATCCTGACCCAGCGCCTCAAGGAGTCGGAGCGCAACCGGATCTACAACGAGTACAAGGACAAGGAAGGGCAGGTCCTCACCGGGGTGGTCACCCGGGTGGACAACCGGGGCAACGTCTTCGTGGAGCTGGGCCGGGGCGAGGCCTACCTTCCCCGGAGCGAGCAGATCCCCACGGAGAAGTACCACCCCGGCCAGCGGATCAAGGTCTACCTGAAGAAGGTGGACAAGTCCGCCAAGGGCCCCTCCCTCCTGGTGAGCCGGGCCCACGAGAAGCTTCTGGAGCACCTCCTCAAGCAGGAGGTGCCCGAGATCGCCGAGGGCATCGTGGAGATCAAGGCCATTGCCCGGGAGCCCGGCCGCCGGAGCAAGGTGGCGGTCATGAGCCACAACCCCAACGTGGACCCCATCGGGGCCTGCATCGGGCACAAGGGCCAGCGCATCCAGGCGGTCTCCGCCGAGCTCGGCCGGGAGAAGGTGGACATCATCCTGTGGTCCAAGGACCCCAAGGAGTTCATCCGCAACGCCCTCTCTCCCGCCCAGGTGGGCTCTATTGAGCTTGACCCCGAGGCCAAGAAGGCCCGGGTCAAGGTCACCAAGGACCAGCACTCCCTGGCCATCGGCACCGGGGGGCAGAACGTCCGCCTGGCCTCCAAGCTCACCGGGTACGACATCCACTTTGAGGAGGCGGAGATCTCCGACCTGGACGAGGCCCTGCGGCGCGCCGCCGAGGAGGAGGCCGAGGCCCGGGAAAGGAAGGCCCGCGAGGAGTTTGAGAAGCTCTTCCGTGACCTCGGATGAAGCACGTCCCCATCCGCATGTGTGTGGCCTGCCGCCGGAGGCGGCCCAAGGGGGAGCTTCTCCGCATCCTGGTCACGGAGGAGGGCTTCGTCATCGACCCGAGCGGCAAGCGGCCGGGACGGGGGGCTTACGTCTGCCCCGACAGTCCCGAGTGCCGCTCGGAAAAGCGGCTCCGGCGCTTCGCCGGGGCCAAGGCCAGGGCCTTGGCCGAGGCCCTGGTCGCTTACCTAGGAGGTGAAGATGGCCAAGGTAAGGATCTACCAGCTGGCTAAAGAGCTGGGCATGGAAACCCAGGAGCTTTTAGAGCTCCTGGACCAGATGGGGGTGGCCTACAAATCCCACGCCTCCACCCTGGAGGAAAAGGACGCGGAGGCGGTGCGGGAGCTCGTGAAGGAGCAGCGGGGACTCCAGGAGAAGCTCGCCGAGGAGGAACGCCGCAAAAGCCTTCCCCGGCGCCCTCCCGTGGTGGTCATCATGGGCCACGTGGACCACGGGAAGACGACCCTCCTGGACTACCTCCGCAAAAGCCGCATCGCCGAGAAGGAGGCCGGGGGGATCACCCAGCACGTGGGCGCCTTTGAGGTGAAAACGCCCCAGGGCACCGTGGTCTTCATCGACACGCCGGGGCACGAGGCCTTCACCACCATCCGGCAGCGCGGGGCCAAGGTGGCGGACATCGCCGTTATCGTCATCGCCGCCGACGACGGCATCATGCCCCAGACGGAGGAGGCCATCGCCCACGCCAAGGCCGCGGGGGCCAAGCTCATCTTCGCCATCAACAAGATCGACCTGCCCCAGGCGGACCCCGAGAAGGTGAAGCGGCAGCTCATGGAGCGGGGCTTCGTCCCCGAGGAGTACGGCGGCGACGCCATCGTCATCCCCATCAGCGCCAAGACGGGGCAGGGGGTCCAGGACCTCCTGGAGATGATCCTCCTCCTCGCCGAGCTGGAGGACTACCGGGCCGACCCCAACGCCGAGCCCCGGGGGGTGATCCTGGAGTCCAAGCTGGACAAGCAGGCGGGCATCATCGCCAACATGCTCGTCCAGGAGGGAACCTTCCGGGTGGGGGACTACGTGGTGGCCGGGGAGGCCTACGGCCGCATCCGCGCCATGATGGACGCCGACGGCAACCAGCGCAAGGAGGCGGGGCCGGGAAGCGCCGTCCAGGTTTTGGGCTTCCAGGAGCTCCCCCACGCCGGGGACGTGGTGGAGTGGGTGCCGGACCTCGAGGCCGCCAAGGAGATCGCCGAGGAGCGCAAGGAGGAGAGGAAGGCGCGGGAGGAGGAGGAGAAGGCCCGCCGCCCCCGGACCATGGCCGATCTCCTCCGGGCCATGCAGGAGGAGGGGAGGAAGGAGCTCAACCTCATCCTCCGGGCCGACACCCAGGGCTCCCTCGAGGCCATCCAGCACATCCTGGCCCGGGAGAGCACCGAGGACGTGAAGATCAACATCCTCCTCGCCCAGGTGGGCGCCCCCACGGAGTCCGACGTCCTCCTCGCCCAGACGGCGAACGCGGCCATCCTGGCCTTCGGCGTGAACCCGCCGGGCTCGGTGAAGAAGAAGGCGGAGGAGAAGGGGGTCCTCCTCAAGACCTTCCGCATCATCTACGACCTGGTGGACGAGGTCCGCAACATGGTCAAGAGGCAGAGGGAGCCCCAGTACAAGGAGGAGGTCCTGGGCCAGGCCGAGGTGCGGGCCATCTTCCGCCTGCCCACGGGCAAGCAGGTGGCGGGGTGCATGGTCACCCAGGGCCGGATCCCGCGGAACGCCGAGGTGCGGGTCCTGAGGGACGGCCAGGTGATCTGGCAGGGGCGCATCGCCAGCCTCAAGCGCTTCAAGGAGGACGTGCGGGAGGTGGCCCAGGGCTACGAGTGCGGCATCGGCCTGGACGGGTTTGACGACTTCCGGGAAGGGGACGTGATCGAGGCCTTCCAGATGGTGGAGGTCCCCGCCTAAGGCCATGCTCCGCCTCCTTTTCCTCCTCGCCCTTTGCCTCTACGGGGCCGAGCGCCTCCCAGAGGCCCCCAAGGGCGCGGAGGGCCTCTTCGCCCCAGGGCCCGTCCTGGCGAAGCAGGAGGAACGAAGCCCCCTCCTCCCGGCGCTGCCCGTGCCGGAGGCGCGAAGGGGGCTTCTGCCGAAGCCTGAGGCCCCGGCCTTCAGGCCGAAGGCCAAGGAGGGCTTCGCCAAAGCCGAGAAGCTTTTCCTCCTCTTCGCCCGGCTACAGCTGGAGGGGGGTTAGGCGCCCTCCCCAGGGAACGTCTTGCGGCAAAGGCGGCAAAAGGCATTAGGGACCACGGCGCGTGACGCGCACCTAAGGGGAAGCGCATGAACCGGAAAAACCTCACCAGCCTGTTCCTGCTCGGCGTGTTTCTTCTCGCCCTCCTCTTCGTATGGAAGCCCTGGGCCCCCGAGGAGCCCAAGGTCCGCCTGGGCCTGGACCTGAAGGGGGGTCTGAGGATCGTCCTCGAGGCCGACGTGGAGAACCCCACCCTAGACGACCTGGAGAAGGCCAGGACCGTCCTGGAGAACCGGATCAACGCCCTCGGCGTGGCCGAGCCCCTCATCCAGATCCAGGGGCAGAAGCGGATCGTGGTGGAGCTCCCCGGTCTCTCCCAGGCCGACCAGGACCGCGCCCTCAAGCTCATCGGGCAGAGGGCGGTCCTGGAGTTCCGCATCGTCAAGGAGGGGGCCACGGGCACCACCGTGGCCCAGATCAACCAGGCCCTCCGGGAGAACCCCAGGCTCAACCGGGAGGAGCTGGAGAAGGACCTGATCAAGCCGGAGGACCTCGGCCCGCCCCTCCTCACCGGGGCGGACCTGGCCGACGCCCGGGCGGTCTTTGACCAGTTCGGCCGCCCCCAGGTCTCCCTCACCTTCACCCCGGAAGGGGCGAAGAAGTTTGAGGAGGTCACCCGGCAGAACATCGGCAAGCGGCTCGCCATCGTCCTGGACGGCCGGGTCTACACCGCCCCCGTGATCCGCCAGGCCATCACCGGAGGCCAGGCGGTCATAGAGGGGCTTTCCAGCGTGGAGGAGGCGAGCGAGATCGCCCTCGTCCTGCGCTCGGGCTCCCTGCCGGTCCCCCTCAAGGTGGCGGAGATCCGGGCCATCGGCCCCACCCTGGGCCAAGACGCCATCCAGGCGGGGATCCGCTCCGCCCTCATCGGCACCCTGGCCATCTTCCTCCTCATCTTCGCCTACTACGGCCCCCACCTGGGGCTCGTGGCCTCCTTGGGCCTCATCTACACCTCAGCCCTCATCCTGGGCCTCCTCTCGGGCCTCGGGGCCACCCTCACCCTCCCCGGCATCGCCGGCCTCGTCCTCACCCTAGGGGCGGCGGTGGACGGGAACGTCCTCTCCTTTGAGCGCATCAAGGAGGAGCTCCGGGCAGGAAAGAAGTTCCGCCAGGCCATCCCCGAGGGCTTCCGCCATTCCACCCTCACCATCATGGACGTGAACATCGCCCACCTCCTGGCGGCGGCTGCCCTTTACCAGTACGCCACGGGGCCGGTGAGGGGCTTCGCCGTGATCCTGGCCATCGGCGTGGTAGCCAGCGTCTTCTCCAACCTCGTCTTCAGCCGCCACCTCCTGGAGCGCCTGGCCGACCGGGGCGAGATCCGCCCCCCCATGTGGCTCGTGGACCCGCGGTTCAACTTCATGGGCCCGGCCCGCTACATCACCGTGGCCAGCCTCCTCCTGGCAGTTGTGGCCGCAGGGGTGACCTTCAGCAAGGGCTTCAACTACTCCATTGACTTCACCGGGGGGACGGCTTACACCCTGCGGACCGATCCCAACGTGGAGGTGGAAACGCTGAGGCGCTTCCTGGAGACCAAGGGCTTCCCCGCCAAGGAGGCGGTGATCACCGAGGTCCAGGCCCCCACCGCGGAGCACAAGGAGTTCTCCTTGAAGCTCCCCCCCCTGCCCGATGAGAAGCGCCTGGAGCTGGAAAGGCTTTTCGGCGCGGAGCTGAAGGCCACCGTGCTCACCTCCGAGACCGTGGGGCCCGCCATCGGCTCAGAGCTGAGGCGCAACGCGGTGATGGCGGTGCTGGTGGGCCTCGGCCTCATCCTCATCTACGTGGCCTTCCGCTTTGACTGGACCTTCGGGGTGGCCAGCGTGATCGCCGTGGCCCACGACGTGGCCATCGTGGCCGGGATGTACAGCCTTTTGGGCCTGGAGTTCTCCATCCCCACCATCGCCGCCCTCCTCACCATCGTGGGCTACTCCATCAACGACTCCATCGTGGTCTCGGACCGCATCCGGGAGAACCAGAAGCTCCTCCGGCACCTGCCCTACGCCGAGCTCGTCAACCGCTCCATCAACCAGACCCTCTCCCGCACGGTGATGACGAGCCTCACCACCCTCCTCCCCATCCTTGCCCTCCTCTTCCTGGGAGGGAGTGTCCTCAGGGACTTCGCCCTGGCCATCTTCGTGGGCATCTTCGTGGGAACCTACAGCTCCATCTACATGGTGAGCGCCTTGGTGGTGGCCTGGAAGAACCGCGGGAAGGCCCAAGAGGCCAAGAAGGCCTAGTCCCCTTCCAGCTCCGCCTCCGCCTTGTGGCGGAGGCGGAGCCCTTTTTCGTAGAGCGCCGTCCCCCGGAGGCGGGCCAAAGCCGACTCGTCCAGGGGGTCAAGCCGCAGGGCCAAAAGCCAGTCCTCGGGGCGAGGGCTTTGCAGGAGGCCCCGCCGCCGCTCCTCCAGGTAGGCCCGGGCGGCCTCGTCCAGGACGGGGTGGTCCAGCCCCCGGTAGGGGAGAAGGGGAGGAAGGGCGGGGTCATGGAGGTCCAGGTAGAGCTCGGGCGCCTCGAGGTTCAGCCCGTAAGGCCGGGTCCGAAGGAAGTAAGGCGGGGCCCCCTTGGGGCGCCCCGGCTCCAGGGCGTTCACCACCTCCCACCAGAGGACCCTAAACTCCCCGGAAGCGACCTCCAAAGCCTCCATAAGGTCCTCCTTCTCCCAATCCCCCACGGTGAGGAGGGCGAGGAGGAGCCGCGCCTTCTCCCGCCGGAAGCGGACGGGCCTGCCCTCCACCCGCACCTCAAACCCCCCCAGGGCCCGGAACTCCACCCGCACCCCCGGGTGGTAGGGCACAGGAAGGCGCCCGAGCCGCCAAAGGGCCCGCCGGAGCCGGGCGAGGGGTGGGGCGAAGAGGGTCCTGCCCGCAAGGAAGGGGTAGCGCTCAAGCACCTCCTCCCACCCGTCCCGGAAGGGATAGGCCCGGGCCAGGGCCTCGAGGAAGGGGTCAGGGGCGGGAAAGGCGCCCAAGGGGAACTCCTCCCCAAGGCGGAGCCGGGCCAAGGCCACCACCAGGGTGAGGAACCCCTCCACCCAGAGGTCCCCCGAGGCCCGGGAAAGCCGGACCATCTCCCGGTAGGCCCCATCGTCGCCCAAAGCGGCGAGGCCGCCCAAGGCCTCCACCTGCAGGCGGGCAGGCCCCCCTTCGCTTAAGGCCAAGGCGGCGCGGTAACTGGCCTCCGCCTCCCGCAGCCGGCCCAAGGCGAGGAGGGCGTGCCCCTTGCGGGCCTCCGCCAGGCTCAGGCCGAAAGGGCTCCCCAGGGCCTCCGCCTCAAACCGGCCCCGCTCCGCAAAGCGAAGCCCCTCCTCCGCGTCCCCGGCCACGCACTCCAAAAGGGCCCGAAGGAGGCTTCCCTCCCGGTGGTTCTGGGGCGGGCGGTGTAGGCCGGGGTCCTCCGCCCGCTTGAGAAGCTCTAAGGCCTCCGCAGGCCTCCCCTGGCGGAGGAGAAGCCTCGGCCCCGCGAAGCCCAAGGCCTCCGCCTCCCCCGCCCGGCCCTCGTTAAGGAGGTTCTCCGCCAGGAGGGAGCGGGCAAGGCCGGGGAAGCGGCGGAGGGCCTCCTCCAGGAAGGGCTTGGCCCGGGCGGGCTCCACCGTGTCCAGGAAGAGGCGGACGAGGCCGAGGTAGGCCCGCTCCTCCCCCGCCTCGAGGGCCTCCCGGTAGAGGGCCTCCGCCTCCCGGTACCGCCCCGCCTGGCGCAGGGCCTCGGCCTCCAAGAAGCGAAGCCCCGCCCGCCCCCGGCGCACCCCCTCCGGCAGGTGGCCGAGGAGGCGGAGCACGGTGTAGGTGAGCCCCCGCGCCAGCCAGCCCTCCCCCTCCTTGAGGAGGAGGTCGGCGGCGTGGCCAAACCTCCCCGCTTCCAGGAGGAACTCCGCGGCCCGCACCCCCTCGCCCCGGGCCAGGGCCGCCTCCGCCGCCCGGGCGAGGAGGCCCCGGGCCTCCCCTTCGGGAAGGAGGGCCTTGAGGGCGCTCCGCACCAGAGGGTGGAAGCCGATGCGCCCCTCCCGCCTTTCCAGAAGCAGGTCCTCGGCGTAGGGGAGGAGGAAGGCCCCTTCCTCCTCGTCCACCTCCCCGAGGAGGGCGAGCCGGGAGGCCTTTTCCAGAACCTCCTTGGGCAAAGCCTGCCCCAGGTAAGCGAGAAGCCCCTCGGCGCTCTCCAGGGCGAGCTCGGGCCTCAGGCCCTTGCGCATGGCGAGGAGGACAAGCCTAAGCCCCAAGGGCCAGCCCCGGACGAGGCTTAAGGCCCTTTCCACCTCAAAGGCGGGGAGCTCCGGGGCCAGGGCCTTGGCCAGCTGGCAGGCCTCCTCGGGGTCAAAGGCGAGCTCCCGTTCGGAAAGCACGGTGAGGAAGGCAAAGGGGGCCGCCTTCCGGGAGAGGACGAGGAGGCGGAGGCCCGGGAGGCGGAGGAGGCCCTGGAGGACCCGGACCCACCCCCGGGCTTTCCGCCCGGTGGGCCTCGTCCAGGACCAGGTAGTGGGCCCCCAGGGGGACGAGGGCCTCGAGGAGGGCCTCCAGGGCCTTGGGCCAGGCCCCGGCCTCCAAAAGGACCCCCACCGGAGCGAGCTCCGCCCGGTTCTCGTAGGCGGCGAGGAGGTGCCAGAGGAAGACCGCCGGGTCCTTGGCCTCCTCGGCAAGGGAGACGTAGACGGCGGGAAGCTCCGCGGCGAGGCTCGTCTTGCCGTACCCCGCCCCCGCGGCCAGGACCACCCCGGGGCTTTTGCGGAAGGCCTCCTCCAAAAGGCGCAAGGGGCGGACGCGAAAGACCTCCCGGGCGGTGCGGGGCGGGTAGAGCCGGGACGGGGGAACGGGGTAGGGCATCCCCTCCATTATCCCCCAGGGCACAGGACCGCCTCCCGTGTAACGGACGTGTAACGCCCTTCCCCTACCCTGAGGGCGGATGTACCTGAGAAGCCTTGGGGTCTACCTGCCCAAAGGGCGCATGGACGCAGAGGAGATCGCCCGGCGTTCGGGCCTGCCGCCGGAGGTGGTGCGGGAAAAGCTCGGCCTCCTGGAAAAGCCCGTTCCCGGCCCCGAAGACCACCCGGCGGAGATGGCCGCCTGGGCCGCGAAGGAGGCCCTGGCGAAGGCGGGGCTGCCGGGAGAGGCGGTGGACTGGGTGGTCTCCATCGTGGAGGAGCACAAGGACTACCCCGTCTGGGCCACGGCCCCCTACCTGGCCCTAAAGGTGGGGGCCTCCCGGGCCAAGGGGCTGGACTTGAACCAGAAGTGCGCTTCCCTCATCGGGGCCCTGGAGGTGGCCCGGGGCCTCTTCGCCACGCGGAAGGAGGTGGGGGTGGTCCTGGTGGCGGGAGGCTACCGCAACGGCGACCTCGTGGACTACCAAGACCCCCACACCCGCTTCCTCTACGACCTGGCCGCAGGGGGAGCCGCGGCGGTCCTCACCCGGGAAGGGCCGGGCCTGAAGCTTTTGGGCCTCGCCCACCGCATGGACCCCGGGCTGGCCCTCGCCGTCAAGGTCCCCGTGGGGGGGACCCGGGCCCCCCTCACCCCGGAGAACCTCTCCCGGTACCGCCTGAGGGTGGAGGACCCCGAGGGGATGAAGCGCAGGCTGGACGCCACCTCCATCCCGAGCTTCCTCGCGGTGATCCGGGAGGCCCTGGAGGAAGCGGGGTACACGGAGGCCGACCTGGACTCCCTCGCCCTCCTCCACATGAAGCGCTCCGCCCACCGGGCGGTGCTCGCGGGGCTCGGCCTTTCCGAGGAGCGGTCCATCTACCTGGAGCGCTTCGGCCACCTGGGGCAGCTGGACCCCCTCCTCTCCCTGAGGCTCGCCTGGGAGAAGGGGCTTCTCAAGGAGGGGAGCCTCGTGGCCCTGGCGGCGGCCGGGGTCGGGTACTTCTACGGGGCCGCGGTGCTCCGTTTGGAAGGAGGACTGAATGCTTAACCCCAACTGGCTTGGCCGCCTCGCCGCCTACCACCCCAATAGGCCCGCCCTCTGGTTTCGCGGCGCCTGGCTCACCTACGGGGAGCTCTACCTGAGGGCCAGGAAGGCGGCGGGGAGCTTAAGGGCCCTCGGGGTCGCCAAGGGGGACCGGGTGGGGCTCATCGCCTGGAACCACCCCGCCTATTTGGACCTCCTCTTCGCCGGGCCCCTCCTCGGCCACATCCTCACCCCCTTCAACCACCGCTTAAGCCTCCCCGAGCTCAAGGCCCTCCACGCCTACGCCGAGCCCAAGGTGCTCTTCTATGGGGAAGGGTTCCAGGAAGTGGCCCAGGCCCTGGACCCCAAGGCCCTCCCCCTCGAGGCCCTCCTGGAAGGGGAGGAGGCCCCCGAGGAGGTGCGGGTGGACCTGGAGGACCCCGCCCTCCTCCTCTTCACCGGGGGGACCACGGGGCTTCCCAAGGGGGCCCTCCTCCCCTACCGCCAGCTTTTGGTGAACGCCCTGGAGACCGCCTTTGCCTGGGGGCTTTCCCGGGAGGACCGGTACATCCTCGCCACCCCCATGTTCCACGCCGCCCTCAACGCCCTCGCCACCCCCCTCCTCTACCTGGGCGGCCAGGTGGTGGTGGAGGAGCGCTTCCGCGCCGAGGAGTACCTGGAGCTCGTGCGCCTCCACCGCCCCACCCTCCTCTTTCTGGTGCCCACCATGTACCAGATGCTCCTCGAGGCCCAGGCCTTCGCGGAAACGGACTTCTCCTCGGTGCGCTTCGCCATCTCCGGCGGCGCCCCCTGCCCCGCCCCCGTGCGGGAGGCCTTCCGGAGCGGGGGGTGCGCTTCAAGCAGGGGTACGGCCTCACGGAGTGCGGCGTGAACTGCTTCACCTTTGAGCTGGAAGAGGCCGAGCGCTACCCGGAGAGCGTGGGCCGGCCCATGCCCCACCTCTGGGCCCGGCTGGTGCGGGAGGACGGGAAGGAGGCGGGGGTGGGGGAGGCCGGGGAGCTTTGGCTCTCGGGAAGCGTGGTGATGAAGGGCTACTTCCGCCGCCCGGAGGAGAACGAGAGGGTCTTCGTCTGGGACGGGGAGAGGCTTTGGCTTAGAACCGGGGACCTGGCCTACCGAGACGAGGGCGGGCGCTACCACATCGTGGGGCGCAGGAAGGAGATGTTCATCTCCGGTGGGGAGAACGTCTACCCCATGGAGGTGGAGCGGGTCCTCTACGACCACCCCGCGGTGAAGGAGGCGGCGGTGGTGGGGGTGCCCGACCCCCGGTGGGGCGAGGTGGGGGCGGCCTTCGTGGTGCTCCGCGAGCCCGTCCCGGCCGAGGCCTTAAGGGCCTTTCTCAAGGCCCGCCTCGCCGGGTACAAGGTGCCCAAGCACCTGATCTTCCTGGAGGAGCTCCCCAAGACGGGGCCGGGCAAGGTGCAGAAGGAGGCCTTGAAGAGGCTTTGGGAGGAACGGTATGGCCAAGCTTAGGTACCGCCTGGAAGGGGAAGGCCCCCCCGTGGTCCTGCTGAACGGGATCTTCCAGCGCCTGGAGAGCTGGGACCCCGTCCTCCCCCACCTCACGGGGTTCACCCTCCTCCGCTACGACATGCGGGGCCAGGGGGAAAGCGAAGCCCCCGAGGGGATCTACACGCCCAGGGTCCACGCCGAAGACCTCCTCGCGCTTTTGAACCGGCTTGGCTGGGAAAAGGCGGCCCTCGT
>NICF_comb_assmDRAFT_10003218_pt1 | contig 11882 bp, 9 predicted proteins | sample NewIslPassag4_SG_FD_11279 | JGI IMG/M metagenome (IMG submission 11279) | reverse complement strand
CCCCGCCGGGCCGGGCCGCCGACCGCAGACCTTCCCGACACAACGAAACCGACCGGCCGGGCGAGGACGGCCGGCGCCCGCCCCCTGACGGCAGCGGGCCGGGCGTTTCCGATCCGACGACAATGAGGTGAGAGAATCGTGGGTGCCGTCAAGGAAGTGACCGACGCCTCGTTCGAGGCCGACGTCCTGCAGAGCGACAAGCCGGTGCTGGTCGACTTCTGGGCCGAGTGGTGCGGGCCGTGCCGCCAGATCGCGCCGATCCTGGAGGAGATCGCGGTCGAGCAGGCCGACCGGCTCAAGGTCGTGAAGCTCAACACCGACCAGAACCCGAACACGACCCGGGACGCCGGCGTGCTCAAGATCCCGACCCTGAACCTCTACAAGAACGGCGAGGTCGTCAAGCAGATCATCGGCGCCAAGCCGAAGGCCCAGCTGCTGCGCGAGCTCGAAGAGGTGCTCTGACCGGCCGGCCCGACCGGACCGTCCGCGGCCCGGCCGACCGGCTCGGCCGGGCGCCGTCCGCGCGGTGACGCCCCGGCCGGACCGGGATGAGAAGCCCTTCGCCCCTGCAGGTGGAGGGCTTTCTCGCATCCCGGCGGCCTCCTCCGCCAGGCCGTACCCCCGCCGGTACGGCCGGCCGTACCGGCCCGCGACGGCGGGTCACACCGGGCGGAGCGCCCGCTCCGGGCTCATCGACCCGAGGAGGCGCTCCAGGGCCACCTCCACGTCCTCGCGCCAGGAGAGGGCGGTCTTCAGCTCCAGCCGGAGCCGGGGGAACCGCAGGTGCGGCCGCACCGTCTTGAACCCGACCGCGAGCAGGTACTCGGCGGGGAGCACGCAGCTCGGCTCCTCCCACTTCAGGTCGCCGAACGCCTCGATCGCGCGCACCCCGCGCCGGGTGAGGTCCTTCGCCACCCCCTGCACGAGCATCCGGCCGAGGCCGCCCCCGGCGAACTCCGGCACGATGTGGGCGGTCATCAGCAGCACCGCGTCCGAGCTGACCGGGGAGGTCGGGAACGCCACCGACCGGGGGACGTACGCCGGTGGCGCGTACAGCACGAACCCCGCCGGGACGCCGTCCACGTAGACGATCTTGCCGCAGCTCCCCCACTCGAGGAGCACCGACGACACCCACGCCTCCTTCTCCAGGGCGGGGTCCCCGCTCTGCTGCGCCCGCTCGCCGCTCACCGGGTCGAGCTCCCAGAACACGCACCGCCGGCACCGGCGCGGGAGGTCGTCCAGATTGTCCAGTGTGACGTTGACGAGCCGACGCGACACCTCTGGGTCCCCCATCCTGACGGAGACGTTCCGCGGACCGAACGCGCGTCCGTTCCGGAAAAGCGCGCGAAATCGGCGTCTCCCCGTGGCATCGTAACCGAGTACCCAGCGCGAGAAGCGGAATCCGCGCGCGGGTGCGCCGGTGTCCGAATCGCACGGCGGCGCTTTTCGGTGCCTTGGGATTATCGGGGGCGAGATGGCGGTAGCTGAGGTGTCCGGCTCGCCGCGCCGGCGCCACGGGCCCGTCCGGCGTCTCGTGCGGCACACCGGCCGGAAAAGGCAGGGAAACCCCTGGCGTACTCTGAAGTATCCAGCGCCGTAGCGTAGAGCGATCACCTAGGAGGTGGGACCGTGACGACAGAGCAGGATCACGGTCGGACGACCGCGGCTCACGGGTCGCGTATTGACGCCTACGTCGACCGGTACGCAGCGCGAGCTGCCGGGATGGTCGCCTCCGAGGTCCGAGCTCTTTTCGCCGTCGCATCGAGGCCCGAGGTGGTCTCGCTCGCCGGCGGCATGCCCTACGTCACGGCCCTTCCCCTCGACGCGGTCGGCGAACTCGTCGCCGAGCTGGTGGCGAACCGCGGCCCGGTCGCGCTCCAGTACGGCTCCGGCCAGGGCGACCCGCTGCTGCGCGAGCAGATCTGCGAGGTCATGCGCCTCGAGGGCATCGAGGCCGGGCCGGACGACGTCGTCGTCACCGTCGGCTCGCAGCAGGCGCTCGACCTGGTCACCCGCATCTTCATCGACCCCGGCGACGTGGTCCTCGCGGAGGGTCCCTCGTACGTGGGCGCGCTCGGCACCTTCGCCGCCTACCAGGCGAAGGTGGTCCACGTGGCCATGGACGACGACGGCCTGATCCCCGAGGCGCTCGCCGAGGCGATCGACGCCTGCGCGCGGGCCGGGCAGCGGGTGAAGTTCCTGTACACGATCCCCAACTTCCAGAACCCGGCCGGGGTCACCCTCACCGCCGAGCGGCGCACCCGGGTGCTGGAGATCTGCCGCCGGGCCGGGGTGCTCGTCGTCGAGGACAACCCGTACGGCCTGCTCGGCTTCGACGGCGAGCCGATGCGGGCGCTGCGCGCCGAGGACCCGGACGGGGTGGTCTACCTCGGCTCGTTCTCCAAGACCCTCGCCCCCGGCTTCCGGGTCGGCTGGGCGCTCGCCCCGCACGCCATCCGGGACAAGCTCATCCTCGCGATGGAGTCGGCGGTGCTCTCCCACTCCACGTTCGCCCAGCTCGCCGTGGGCCGGTACCTGGAGACCCAGCCGTGGCGCGAGCAGATCAAGGCGTTCCGCGAGCTGTACCGGGAGCGCCGCGACGCCATGCTCGACGCGCTGCCGAAGTACATGCCCGAGGGCTGCACCTGGACCAAGCCGGGCGGCGGCTTCTTCGTGTGGATGACGCTGCCGGAGGGCCTCGACTCCAAGGCGATCCTGCCCCGCGCGGTGGCCGCCCGGGTCGCATTCGTGCCCGGCACCGGCTTCTACGCCGACGGGCAGGGCTCCCGGCAGATGCGGCTGTCGTACTGCTACCCCGAGCCCGACCGCATCCGGGAGGGCGTGCGCCGGCTCGGCGCCGTGATCGAGCAGGAGCTGGAGGTCCGCGACACGTTCGGCGCCGGCGCCGGGCGGCACCGGCCCGGCATCGACACGCCCGGCCCGGACCTGGCCTGACACCCGGTACGGCTGACGCCTTAGGGTAGGGCGTCAGCCGTACATTGGTCAGCGACAGTAGAAAGGCTCCCCCGATGAGTGATCTCGGCCATGTGCTGGTGCTGGCCGGCGGGCTTTCCTACGAGCGCGAGGTCAGCCTGCGCTCGGGCCGCCGGGTCGCCGAGGTGCTGCGGTCGAAGGGAGTCGAGGTCGAGATGAGGGACACCGACGCGACCCTGGTGCCGTCGATCCTCGCCGACCCGCCGGACGCCGTGTTCGTCACCCTGCACGGCGGCAGCGGCGAGGACGGGGCGATCCGGTCGGTGCTGGAGCTGCTGTCGGTGCCCTACGTCGGGGCCGGGCCGGACGCCTGCCGGGTGGCGTACGACAAGCCGACGGCGAAGGCCGTGGTGCGGTCCTGGGGCCTGCGCACGCCCGACTCGGTGACCCTGCCGAAGGAGACCTTCCACGACCTGGGGGCGTCGGCGGTGCTCGAGCGGATCGTGGAGCGGCTCGGCCTGCCGCTGTTCGTGAAGCCGTCCCGGGGCGGGTCGGCCCTGGGCGCCTCGATCGTCCGGAAGGCCGAGGAGCTGCCCGCCGCCATGGTCGGCTGCTTCGCCTACGGCGACACCGCCCTCATCGAGAAGTACGTCGAGGGCGTGGAGGTCGCGGTCTCGGTGGTGGACCTCGGGGACGGCCCGGTGGCGCTGCCCCCGGTCGAGATCGTGCCCGACGGGGGCGTGTACGACTACGCCGCCCGGTACACCGCGGGCCACACCGAGTTCTTCGCCCCGGCGCGGCTGCGCCCCGAGGTCGCCGAGTCCTGCCTCGCCATGGCGGTGGCCGCCCACGAGGCCCTGGGCCTGCGGGACATCTCCCGCACCGACATCATCGTCGACCACGACGGCAACCCGCACTTCCTCGAGGTCAACGTCGCCCCGGGCATGACCGAGACCTCCCTGCTGCCCATGGCCGCCGAGGCCGCCGACCGCGACCTCGGCACCCTGTGCACCCGCCTGCTCGAGATCGCGGCCGCCCGAGGTTGACTCCCCCGCCGTCCTGACGCGCCAGGCCGTACCCTCCCGGATGTTTGGCCGTGCCCGCCGACCGCACCGGCGCGCGGCATCGTGCCGGGCCGGGCCGAGGCGCTCCGGCCCACGGCACCACCGTCGTTGTGGTGGATCGGGTACGGCCCGGCGCGGTTCCCCCTTGCCGCCGAGCGCGCGCCGGCGATCGGATCTCCGGGAGGATGGCTCATAGGGCAGGGGTAGCAACCACGCGATCTTTCCCCCTGTTTCACGTGAAACAACGTCGGGGCGGCGTCCGCGGTGATCGCCGACCGGGAGCCGCGGCTTGTGGGGCCAGGGCTTGGCGTTAAGCGGGCAGGATGCACCCGATCGTGACCACGACGGCCGTCTTGCCATAGCGCGCGACCAGCGCCCGGAACGGCTTGAGCCGATCTCAACCCCGCTCGATCACACTCCGCCGCTCGCAGACCTCACAGTCGAAGGCCGCGGGCGTCACACCTGCCGAGCCACGGCGGACGGCGACCTGACCGGCACGCTCGGGAGCTCTCGGTCTCGCAGGAGCGGTGAACCCCACTCGGGCAGCGATGGGCGAGGCCTTGCCGGCGATCAGCCGGCCGTGCGCGTGACGCCGCCCCGCTCCGTGGTCGCGACCACCCTGGTTTCACGTGAAACAACGTCGGACGGCGTCCCCAGTGATCGACGTTCGGACGCCCTGCTTCGCAAGGGCCAGGGAACCAACGTCATCGAGGGGCGTCCCGTGCCGACGTGGCCTGTTTCGGTTCGCAGCGATGCCATGACATGGCGGTGCGCCTCTCCCCTGTTTCACGTGAAACATACCGGCGTCGGCATCCGGTACCGGGGCGAGCGGTGGTGTCCGGCTGCGCAAGGCCGACGTGCCGGGCGTGGCGTTCGACCGGGCCGCCGCCGTGGTGCGACCTGGACGCCTCGGGTCGCGTGCAAGCGTCAGCCGCCCGAGTCCGCGTACCGGCAGACCGGAGGCGGTCAACGTTACGCCGGGCCGTACCCGAGCATGACGCGGAGGCCGCTCGGCATTCGGAGCGCGAGCACCGCCGGCGCAGGCCTGCCATCATTCCGCGCCGCACGAGCGGGACGAGCCTCGAGAGCACCCGCTTTCGCCATGCCCATCGGTTGCCGTGCGGTGGCCGACCCCGATGAGGCCGAGGAGGGCTCCATCGCGGCGTGTGGTCTCCCCCGCCATCGGTGGCGTGCCTGCCCGATCGCCGGGAGGCCGCACTCGGTGCGCCTGTCGTGTGCAGGGGCGGTTGAGGCCTGCGCGACCCGACGGCGTAGCCTGGCTGAGATCGGATCGATGGATGGTCACCCGTCTCGGGAGGGATCGATCGCCGTGCACAACACCGACTTCGCGAGCGACAACCACGCCGGCGCGCATCCGGCGGTGATGGCCGCGATCGCCGCAGCGAACACCGGCTACTCGCCCGCGTACGGCGATGACCCCTGGACGGCGACCTTCCGCGAGCGGATCAAGGACGAGTTCGGCGATGAGGCGACCGGATTCCCCGTGCTGAACGGCACGGGGGCCAACATCCTCGGCCTGTCGCTGCTGCTCGGCAACCGGTACGAGGCGGTGATTTGCCCGGAGTCGGCGCACATCGCCACCCATGAGGGCGGTGCGGCCGAACGGCAGCTCGGCACGAAGCTGATCACCGTCCCGACCGTCGACGGCAAACTCACCCCCGACGATGTGACCTCGCGCCTGCACGGCCTGGGCGTGCCGAACGAGGTCCAGCCCAAGGTCGTCTCCATCTCCCAGGTGACCGAGCTCGGTACCTGCTACACCCCCGACGAGGTGGCCGCGATCGCCGAGGTCGCGCACGCCCACGGGCTCCTGCTGCACATGGACGGCGCGCGGCTCGCCAACGCGGCCGCGTACCTCGGCTGCTCGCTGCGCGCCCTCACCACCGACGCCGGGGTGGACGTGGTCGGTTTCGGCGGCACCAAGAACGGCGCGGTGTTCGCCGAAGCCCTCGTGGTGCTCCGTCCGGAGCTCGCCGCGAAGGTCCCCTTCCTCATCCGCCAGTCGCTGCAGCTGGCCTCGAAGGCCCGTTTCATCTCCGCCCAGCTCACGGCCCTGCTCACCGACGACCTCTGGCGCAAGAACGCCGAACACGCGAACGCGATGGCCCGTCGCCTCGCCGACGGCATCGCCGGCCTCCCCAACATCACCCTCCGCTGGCCGGTCCAATCCAACGCCGTCTTCGCCGCCCTCCCCCACGACGCCATCCGCGAACTCAAGTCCCGCTACACCTTCCACGTCTGGGACCACACCGAGGGCGTGGTCCGCTGGATGACCGCCTTCGACACCACCCCCGAGAGCGTCGACGCCTTCGCCGCCGATATCGCCACCGCGGTCAAGGGCGCGTGATCCCCGACCGTGTTTCACGTGAAACCACCCTCTGGTCGCTCTCCCGTCGGTCGGCCGCCCCATCGCCGAGCACCACAGGCTCGTCGCCGGTGCACTGCGGTACGCCCGGTCGCGCCCGGCCGCTTGGACCGGCCGGGCCGCCCCAGGAGTGACCGGGCCATGACCGCGCGAAGAGCCAACGCACCTCACACGTGAACGACTCACGCGGCAACATGTGCAGCGGAGGGCACGGTGCGGCTCCGTCATCTCCGCCCCGGCTGAAGTTGGCGGCGCTCCCCTCCTGCCGCCGTCAAACGAGACCCGTGGCCTAGGTCCCCGGCTCCTCCGCAGCCCGCCGAGCGATCCCACCTCAGTCCGACTGGCGTCGGCGACCTTGCCCTCGACCGCCCGTGTCTTCCCCCGATTGCCCCTCCCCGCGAGCGACCCGAGAGGTTTCACGTGAAACACAGAGGGAGACGCCGACGAAGCGCGTAGTTTCACGTGAAACAAGAAGGCGATCGCGGTCGCGCAACATGAAACCCGCCCCGAGTGGTCTCGGCCCGCATCGCCTGCACCCTGATCGGGCGGCGGGCGACCCTCGGTCGGTGGTCAGTCGGTGGTCATCGGTTGCGATGACAGGGTGGGGCATCCTGTCCCTTCGGGTTCCGGTTCGCGGGGACGGATTGGGCAGCTCCCTGCACACCGCGCTCATGGGCGACGTCATCGCCACGATGGCGGTGGAGAACGGCTGGTCCGGCGCGGTGATCAACGGCGCCGTGCGGCACGTGGCCGCCCTGCGCGGGCTCGGCCTCGGCATCAACGCGCTCGACTCCAACCCGCGCAGGAGCGCCAAGACCGGCGCCGGGGAACGCGACGTCCCGGTCACCTTCGGCGGCGTCACCTTCCGCCCGGGCGCGGCACTGTTCCGCGACGACGGCATCCTCGTCACCCGCGTCTGACCGCCGCCGGCTCAAACGAAGGCCACCCCGCCACGCCGCCGGCTGCCCGCGCGACGCCGCCTGGTCAGCACCGATGCCGAGGGAGGCTCGTCGAGTATCACGTCCGCACTGTCCAGTGCTCGTCCGGAGACGATGTCGCCACGCCGTCATGTCCGGCTGGGTACGCAGCCGAACGCAGCCGATGCCCGCCACCGATCGCGGTCGATCAGCGCCGGGCGGTACGTTCGTGAATCGCCCGTAAGGCGGACGCGTACCCGGATTCTCTGGAGGCGGGGGCCATCGGGAGAAGCCGCTCCCTTCTCGAACAGGACCCGACGTTTCACGTGGAACATCGGGAGGGCGGGGGATTCACCGCTAACGCCTGACGGCACCTCACCCCCGGCGCCGCGCACCACCTCGCCTGAGGGGGTTCACTACTGACGCCTGACCCGGTGGGTGCGGCTGACGGCTACCCGATGCGCCTCCTGCAGCCGAGGGATCCACACGGAGCGCCACGCGCTGGCCCTCCCTACCGATCAGTGGCTCGATTCGCGGAGAGCCTTCGATCGTGGAAGCGGCGATCCGCGCCGAGGTGGCGTCGCCACCATCCCGGCTCCGACAAGACCCCGCCCCAAAGCCGACCGCCGACCGGTGCCGACTCCTTCTCGGTGACGAATCTGCCCTCGATTCGTTCCTGCCTCTCCCTATGTTTCACGTGAAACCACCCGCGCCGGAGAGCATCGGTCGGCAATCGGCGTCTCGACGGCCTCCCGTCAGCTCATCTGCTCCCCGCTCCTCTCCGCGTTACGCCACGAAGGCCGGACCGGGGAACCCGCATGCCCAGTGACAGCGGCCACATCACCACCTCCGCCGGCCACGATCGACCAGCGGCTCCCCTTCCGCCGACGAGGGAGCCAGCCAGTGGACAAAGAAGTCCTTCAGTCGGATCGGGGAGGTCCGCCGGGAAGGAGTATGGCGCCTCCTCCTACGGCCGCCTAGACCCGTGAAGCCCTGAGTCGCTCGGGGTGGGCTGCCCAGACGGCGAAGGGTGTCGACGATCCGTTTGTGGCGCCATAGGCCTCGCCTCCCTTCCGACCGCACGACACACCAAGATCGACGCCGACTCGGCACCCGCACGAACCGGCCGCGCTTCCAAGCTCACCGACGCGCAGCCGCTCACCTCTGGGCGTAGCACAATCCCTCTTCCGTATCCGCTCCAGAAGCCCGTGACTGCGCTGGTGCCCCGCCGCCTGACGGCGTCCTCCCCTACCTGCCCGACCAGTCCGGCTAGAACAAACGCCCTCGTGCCGTGCCGCCGCTCCCCAGGGCGCCTTGCGGCGGTGTGGTTCTCGGCGCCTGAAGGGTTCCCGTCCAGGTCGTGATCGGGCCGGCGCTCCGAAGGGCACGTGGGCCTCGTCGGCCGTGTATGGGCTAGCCGCACTCGGCCACCACGTTGGTGACACGCGGACGCTGGTGCTCGATCGATAAGAAGAATTCCGGATTTGGTGGAGATGCCACTTCACCGACTGGAGGTCTTCATGGCCTACGCGTAGTGCCCGCATGACCGATCACGCGCGGATCCCATACGACGCGTCCGGATAACGGGCCAGCCCGTCGCCCACGTGGCCAAGGAACCGGCGCGCATCGCCAGCCCAGCCGCTACGACGAAGAAGGACGGCCAGGGTCGCGCCATCGATCCGGGTGGCAAGCACCAGGTACGGCGCGGCGTTGTAGTCCCGCAGCGCGAGCACCTCGACCACCCGCTCGTCCGGCTGCATCGCGAGCAGGTTCGCGAGGTGCTGGCCGCGGCCGTCCCGCGGCGCCTCGGGCAGCTCGTACGCCTTGACCCGGTAGACGCGCGCATGCCCGCACCGGATGACCGACCGCTCCCTGCCATCGAGGCCCACGTACCGGCCCGCCGCCACCGAGGCCACCGCTCGCCCGCCCACACCGCAGAACGGGTTCCCGAACGAGCCGTCTCCCGTCTGCGCCACCACCAGGTGCCCCGCCTTGCCGGCTGCGATCCACTCACGGTGATCCGGCCCGCCGCATCACCCGCACACGGTGTGCGCGCAGCCGGCCCGGCGAGCTGATCCACCCGGATGTCAAGAAGATCGGCAGGATCCCGGACAGCGGCGGGTGGCGCCCTTACGGCCGCGCTGCCACCGCCGCCCAGCGCCACGACAAGGAGCCCATCGGCTCTGACGACGTGCACGCCGCCGTCGACCACCGCTCCCGCCCGGCCACGGCGAGACACTGCCGGATGAAAGCGGCGCCACCAGCGCGGCCGTCCTGCTGCGAGCGGCCGCGTTCTTCGCCGCCCACCGCATCACGAACATCGAGCGGGTGATCATCGGCATCGCGTGGTCTGCGAGGTCTGGTGGGCGCGGCCGGACGCCGCCCGCCCCTGGCACCGGGAGCCGTTCACCGCCGAGGAGTTCCCCCGGGCGGACGCCTACCGGCGCCGAGCGGACCGCGACCGGTTCACGGTCGGCTGCGCCACGAGCCGGATCGTGCTCGGCCGCCTGCTCGGCCTGCCGCCGGAGCGGGTCCCGCCACTCGGGGACCGCGACCGCTGCGGGCGCCCGCACGGCCGGCCGTACCTGCCCGGCGGCGAGTTCCACCTGTCGGTGTCCCACTCGGGGACCGGGTGGCGGTCGCGGTCACCGACCTCGGCCCGGTCGGGATCGACGTGGAGCGGCACGCGCCCCGGGCCGCCGAGCCCGCCGGCACCGTGCTGTCCCCCGCGGAGGCCGCCGGGTACGCCCGGCTGCCGGAGGCGGAGCGCGCCACCGCGCTGATCGAGTACTGGGCGCGCAAGGAGGCGGTGCGCAAAGCTCCCCTATCGCCGCTCGGCCGCGTTCGCCGCTGCGGTACGGGCGCTGGGGGCGCGGCTGAGGTTCATCAAGCCCCACCCGCCCGTCGCGGAACGGACGGCAGAGCGGTTCAACAGGACGTCGCAGGCCGAGTGGGCCTACCGGCGGATGTTCGCCGGCAGCGACGAACGTGTCCGGTCGCTGCAACCAGGGGTGTCGTACTCCAACACCAACGGCGTCACTGCGCGCCGGGCGGTCCTCCGCCGGCCGGCCGACCGCCACCGAGGTCCCGGCCGAGCACGGCTAGCCGGAAGTGGAGGCCGAGGATGCGCGCACGGAGTTGAGGGCGTCGGGGGCCATGGAGGCGAGGATGCGTTCGAGGTCCTCCACCGAGGCGAACTCCACGACGATGCGGCCCTTGCGCTTGCCGAGGTCGACCTTCACCCGGGTCTCGAAGAGGTCGGAGAGGCGGTCGGAGAGCTCCTTGAGCTCGGGCGGTGGCGGCTGCTTGGTGGCGCGGCGGCGCTGGGTGGGGCCCGCGGTCGCCTCGCCGAGCTGCACGATCTCCTCGACCGCGCGCACCGAGAGCCCTTCGGCCACGATGCGCTTCGCGAGGTGCTCCTGGGCCGCGGGGTCGTCGAGGGCGAGCAGGGCCCGGGCGTGGCCCGCGCTCAGCACCCCCGAGGCGACGGTTGTGGATGGACGGCGGCAGGGTGAGCAGACGCAGCATGTTGGTGATGTGCGGGCGGGAGCGGCCGACCTTGCGGGCGAGCTGCTCGTGCGTCACGCCGAAGTCGTCGAGGAGCTGCCGGTAGGCGGCCGCCTCCTCCAGCGGGTTGAGCTGCACCCGCTGGAGGTTCTCGATCAGCGCCTCCCGGAGCATCTCCTCGTCCTGGGTGTTGCGCACGATCGCGGGAATCTGCTGGAGGCCCGCCATCTTGCAGGCCCGGAGGCGCCGCTCCCCCATGATGAGCTCGTACCGGCCGCCGTCCTTCGGCCGTACCACCACGGGCTGGAGCAGGCCGACCTCCTCAATGGACGTCGCCAGCTCGGCGAGCGCGTCCGGATCGAAGTTGTCNCGCGGCTGCCGCGGGTTCGGATCGATCAGCTCGACGTCGATCTCCTGNAAGTACGCCCCGGCGACCGGCGCCGCCTCGGAGGTGCCGCCCTCCGGTCGGGCGGGTCCATGCTGCGCCATGGGCTGCACGATGGGACCGGTGGGGATGAGGGCGCCCAGCCCTTTCCCCAGTCCACGCCGCGGCCGGTTACTCACTTGCCCTCCCCACGTGGAAGACCCACGCGTTCAACGTCATGCTGCCGGTGCTCGGCGTCCCCCGCGCGCGCCGGCGGATCAGCCGGTCACACCCGCGCCGCGGAACGCGATCTCGCGGGCAGCGTCGGCGTAGGCCATCGCACCGCTCGAGCCCGGGTCGTAGGTGATGACCGACTGGCCGTAGCTCGGCGCCTCGGACACCCGGACGCTGCGCGGGATCACCGTCTTGAGGACCGTATCACCGAAGTGCGCCCGCACGTCCTCGGCGACCTGCGCGGCGAGCCGCGTCCGGCCGTCGTACATGGTGAGCAGCGCCGTGGAGACCGAGAGCTTCGGGTTCAGGTGGGCCCGCACCAGCTCGACGTTCTGCAGCAGCTGGCTCAGCCCTTCCAGCGCGTAGTACTCGCACTGGATGGGGATCAGCACCTCGGCCGCCGCGACCATGGCGTTCACCGTCAGCAGGCCGAGCGAGGGCGGGCAGTCGATGAAGATGTAGTCGAGCTCGATCTC
>NICF_comb_assmDRAFT_10003217_pt1 | contig 11892 bp, 10 predicted proteins | sample NewIslPassag4_SG_FD_11279 | JGI IMG/M metagenome (IMG submission 11279) | reverse complement strand
TGCGGATCCCCGCGGACCGGTCTTGATGATCGTCGAGGCTCCGATGGGGGAAGGGAAGACGGAACTGGCGTTTCTCGCGTACTTGCGGCTGCAAGCAGCTAACGGGCATCGCGGCATGTACGTGGCCCTGCCTACTCAGGCCACCGGTAATGCCATGTTCGAGCGTGCACTGACGTTCCTGTCAGCCTTCGCATCGAACATGCGCCTCGACATTCAGCTCGTGCACAGCGCAGCAAGTCTGAATGATCGGGTACCCCGGCTTGGGGACATTAATGCATCAACAGATGAGTCCATTGCCTCTTCCACCTGGTTCTCGCAACGCAAGCGTTCGCTCCTGTCGCCATACGGAGCCGGAACTATAGACCAGGCCCTGCTCGCGACACTCAACGTCAAGCACCACTTCGTGCGTCTCTGGGGTTTGGCCAATCGCGTGGTTGTACTCGATGAGATCCACGCCTACGACACCTACACCGAGGAGCTTATCGAGGCGCTGCTGCGCTGGCTCAAGGCGATGAACTGTTCGGTAATTCTGATGAGTGCTACGTTACCGAACGCTCGCCGTGAGGCGCTACTACGCAGCTGGGGCACATCCCAAGTACCCGATATCCCCTATCCCCGCATACTCCTGGTCAACGATGGGCAAGCGGTCGGCGAGCACGTAGCGTGCCGCAGCCTCACGCCGATCGCCGTTTCCGGCATTGCAGAGGACCTCGAAACGATTGCCCAGACAGCGCTTTCTGCTCTCGACCGAGGCGGATGCGGAGCGGTCATCGTCAATACCGTACAGCGGGCCCAGGATCTTTACCGCCTCCTGAAGGGTGCTGTGGGAAGTAACTCCGAGCTCCTGCTGTTTCACGCACGTTATCCGGCGGACGAGCGCAGCGAGCGCGAGCTCGCAGTCCTCGAGCGCTTCGGGCGCAGGGAAAACGGCAAACGACCAACGCGAGCACTGCTGGTGGCCACGCAGGTCGTCGAGCAGAGCCTCGATGTCGATTTCGACTTCATGTTGAGCGACCTCGCTCCGATCGACTTGCTCCTGCAGCGCGCAGGCCGACTCCATAGGCACGAGCGCGATCGCCCATCGATTCACCGTCAACCACGATTCATAGTTGCCGGCCTGACAGCTGACCGCGAACCGGAGATGACACAGACTCGGTGGGAATTCGTTTATGCCCCTTACGTGCTGTATCGTACGTGGATCACCGCCCGTAGCGAGAACGTTTGGCGGCTGCCAGAAGACATTGATCGACTGGTGCAGGCCGTTTATGACCATGAGATCCCAGACGGTGAGAGCGACAAGCGCTTCATGCAGAAACTCGACGTCGCCTTTGCAAAGCGCGTGGCGGACGTGCAGCGGCAGAAGCAGCTCGCCATCAACGTGGCCATCGATGCACGCGCTGAACCGCACAGCGCCTACAGCAACAAGCGCCGCGCGAGCGAAGAAGGAGACGGAGATAGTCCGGAGGTTGTGACCCGCTTGGGCAATGATAGCGTTGCCGCCGTGCCCATTCGGGTAGATGCTGACGGTTGGCGACTGTTCCCGGGAGACGAACCTTTCGATCCCCACGCTGAGATCAATGACGCACTCGCACACCGGATCTTCCGTCGCCAGGTCCGACTGTCGCATGGTGAGGTCGTGCGGGGCCTTTTGGCTCGGCCGTTGCCCAAAGGTTTCGAGATGCATCCGCTGTTGCGGAATCTCAAGCCGCTACTCCTGACTGACGGAGTTGCGGTTTTCGATCAGCTACGCGTCCGGCTCGATTCGGAGCTTGGCGTGGTCTATGAGCCTGCGGAGGTAGCATGACGACCGGCACAGAACTAGCTTTCAACGTCCTCGATGAGCCTTGGATACCGGTGCGTACGCACGACGGGAGTGTACGTGAAGTCGGGTTGAAGGAGGCCTTTAGACACGCCAGCGGGTATTCCGGTCTAGCGGAGACCTCACCTCCGAATCTCATCGCACTCTACCGGCTACTGTTCGCGGTGTTACACCGGGCGCTCGCTACCCAGTATGGCCCATGGACGAGCACTGATCGGGCTCGCTGGTTTCGTGAAGGCCTGCCGCAAGATGTCGTGCAGAGCTACCTGGAAAAGTGGCGCGACCGCTTCTGGCTCTTTCACCCGACGCATCCTTTTATGCAGGTGGCCGCTCTTGCCGAGGCCGAGGAAACACGCAACAAGCACAAACCGGTCGGTCAGCTTGCACTGGAAAGCTCGACCGGGAACATGGTCCTCTTGTTTGATCACAGTCTCGATGACCGGCCCACTGCGATGACATACGCGTCCGCGTGCCGGAGTCTGCTCGGCTTGTGTCAGTTCACTCCCGGTGGACTGGTGAAGGCGGTACGGGATTCCGACAAGGCCGGTCCACTTGCGAACACTGCCGCCGTCGTGCCGCTGGGGAGGAATCTGAGCGAGACGCTGCTGATGGGGCTGCATCCATATGATGCGATCCGGCCCAATGACCTCCCCGCGTGGGAACGCAGCCCTCCCGGTCTCGACGAGCTACGGGCGCCGCCGAGCCTGGCGACGGGGCCAAACGACCGCTATACGCGTCTCGCTCGTGCCGTGCTGCTGCTGCCCCATACGGTGTCGGGCGAAGTCCGCCAGATACGCTTCGCCGCTGGGCTTGCATTGGAAGAGGACATGAACGCTCCAGATCCCATGGCATGTTATCGAATAAACAAGAATGAGCAGCCGATTCGCGTAACGTTCACCGAAGGCCGGGCGGTGTGGCGGGACCTCCCCTCGTTGGTTCCTGATGCGAGCAGGGCCAATGACATACCGCCAGCCATCCTCGGATGGGCAGCCGACCTCCTGATGATCTTGGGCGAATGGGATATCGACGTACCGATCCTCACGGCGGGACTTGCGAGCGACCAGGCCAAGTTGCTGCGCTGGCGCATCGAGCGCCTTGTCCTGCCGAAAGCGATGCTCACCAATCCTGATGCGTCTGCCGAACTGCGCGCACAGGTACGCCTGGCAGAGAGGCGATATCGAGAACTTAACATCTTCCTGTCAAAAATGATCGTCCAGACGATGCCTAACCCCGCGCACAAGGACACCCTATCTCGTGCGAGACAGATCCTTGAGCAGAGCCCCGCGTCCGCCGAGTTCTTTTCGGCCGCCGAACGTGCGCTTCCCGCGCTGATGAAGCAGATCGCAAGAGGCGAAGTCGATACTGCCGTGCGTAGCTGGCAACAGGCCTTGGTTGAAGCGGCGGAAGATGCATGGGAGGCCGTACGTCGGAGCCTTGGGGATTCTCCGGTTGTGCTGCGCGCTGAAGCAAGAGTCTGGTCGAGGTTCAGAGGCTGGCTGAAATCACTCACCCCCGTCAGTGGCGAAGCATGCTATGAGGAGACCACTACATGAGCGAGCTTGTACAGGCTTTCATTGCCCATCTGCTCCGGATCCAGGAGACCGACCGCGGCGCATTGGCGCATCTCAGGCGTAGCCTGAGTTTTGAGCCAGGGAACTATCCCCGAGCTTACCCTTACGTGGAGCAGTTCGTCGGCAAGGACAGACTCTCGGACGACCCCTGGCGCAAGGCGCTTTACCTCACCGCCGGCTTGTTCGCACTACATCCCGTGCAGCAGTCGAACGTCAGCTTCGCGTCCGCCTTTGGCAGGATGGGGCATGAACGGAATAACAAGAGCATCGAACAGCGCTTCATCGCCTTGCTGGATGGGGGACCGGATGGCCTGCCTTTTCATCTGCGTCAGGCTATCTCACTGCTCGCCGCCGACTCCAGGGGTGTGGATTACGTGGCGTTGCTCGAGGACCTGGCGCGCTGGCTCAACCCTCATAATGTCGAAACGCACGATCGGCTTCGCAGGCAGTGGGCACGCGATTTCTACCATGCGTTTGATCCACAGGCAGGTGTCGAAGCCGCATAACAAGGATTTCAGAACAAGAGGAAGCGACTATGAGTCTGTTTGTTGAATACCATCTGATTCAGAACTTCGCACCATCCAACCTGAACAGAGACGACACTGGTGCCCCCAAGGACGCGATCTTCGGTGGTCACCGTCGCGCACGCGTGAGCAGCCAGTGCCTCAAGCGTGCAATCAGGCTGAAGGCGGCGCAGCTCGCGACCATTCCTGCCGAGTATCAGGCCGTGCGGACGAAGAAGCTGAAGCAGTTGCTGGAAGAACGGCTCGCCACATTGGGGCGCAATGACGCCCAGTCACACATCGAGCGTGCGCTCGCCGGAGCGGGCTTGAAGATAAAGGACGACGGCAAGACCGAATACCTGCTTTTTCTAGGTAAAGGCGAAATCGACGGCTTGGCCGAGCTGATCCACAAGCACTGGGATGCTCTGGGTAACGCCCCGGGAGGTAATAACAAGGCGTCCAAGAAAGAGGCGAAGGCCAGCGTGCCGGCCGAGATCGTACGGGAAGCCAAAACTCTGCTGGATGGGCGAAAGGCCATCGACATAGCACTTTTTGGCCGCATGCTGGCGGACCTTCCGGAGGTGAATCGTGACGCGGCTTGTCAGGTCGCTCATGCCATCTCCACCCACAAAGTCGAGCGTGAGTTCGACTACTTCACGGCGGTCGACGATATGGGCGGGGAGGACGAGACGGGCGCCGGAATGATCGGACAGGTAGAGTTCAACTCCGCTACCTTTTACCGGTACGCGGTGATCGACATCGCCAAGCTGGTGGAGAATCTTCGCGACGACCGCAACCTGGCGCTCGCTGGCATCGAGGCATTTACGGAGGCCATCGCCCGGGCGATTCCGAGCGGCAAGCAGAACACGTTCGCCGCACACAATCCGCCCAGTTTCGTCGGCGTAGTGCTGCGACGGACAAGCCCGTTCAACCTTGCCAACGCGTTCGAGAAGCCGGTCTGGCCCAAGCCGGATCGGGAGCTTACCGCCCTTTCCGTCGAACGCCTCGCAGCTCACGAAGTGCAAGTCGCCACGTTCTATGGTGACGGCACGGACTCGTGGGCCTATCTGGACATGACTGGCGCCTGGCCGAGCGACATGGGGGAAGCGCAAAGCAGTCTGGCGGGGCTCGCGCAGTGGGTGCGTGACAGGGTCGGCGCCGAGCTGGAGCACTGAGATGTCCACCCTGTTGCTCAGGCTTTCCGCTCCGATGCAGTCGTGGGGGACAACGAGCCGCTTCGACGAGCGCGACAGTCAGCTGGAGCCGTCCAAGTCAGGGGTAATCGGATTGCTGTGCGCGGCGCTCGGCCGGGATCGGTCACAGCCAGTGGATGACCTGGCAAGCCTGACGATGGGCGTACGTGTTGATCGTGAAGGCTTGCTCATGCGCGATTATCAGACCGCTGGCGGCGATCGCGATCCCGGCAAGAAGACTGTGCGACTCGCCAGCGGCAAGCTCGACAGTCGCACGGTCGTCAGCCGGCGCTATTACCTCTCCGATGCCGTGTTCCTGGTAGGCCTTGAGGGCAAGGACCGGTCGCTCCTGGCACGCCTGCACGAAGCTCTACGTGCCCCGGTATGGCCACTCTACCTCGGGCGGAAGAGCTTTCCACCTGCCGAGTCCGTGTACCTTCCGGACGGACTCCGCGACCAGTCGTTGCGTGAGGCGCTGATGAGCTGGCCACGGCTAGCCAAGCCCCGAAAGGCCGACCGGGACAGACCCTTGCGGTTGATTCTGGAGCATCCTTCGGAGGGGGCCATGCGCATGGATCAGCCCTTGGCGCCCTTCGCGGTGCGCCGCTTTGGTCCCCGGTTCGTCGTATGGGAGGACGCGGTGGATGTACCTTTCTAAGATCACGCTGAACTTCGACCACCCAGGCGCACGTCGTGATCTTGCCAATCCGTACGAGATGCACCGGACGCTGGCCCGGGCCTTTGCTCCGGATCACGAGACAGCGCCCGCACGCTTCCTGTGGCGCCTGGAACGCGGCGCAAGCCATATTCCGTCAACTGTGGTTCTTGTTCAGTCAGCAGTTCGCGGGAACTGGAGCGTGCTCAGGGGCATACCGGGCTACGCCACCGAAATCCTTGGCAACAAGTCAGTAGATCTCGATGCGCTGATCCAGCCGGGAGAATTCTATAGGTTCCGATTGCTGGCCAATCCGACGGTAATGCGCGCGGGAAGACGGTACGGCCTCGTGCGCGAGGAGGATCAGCTGTCATGGCTCGCCCGCCAAGGCGCGCGGCATGGTTTTCTCGTGCACGCCTGTATGCGCAGCGCAAGCGAATGTCTCCGGATCCGTCAGGGAGAGTCAGGCAATCACGTTGTCCTCCGTGCGGCGCTCTTCGAGGGCGTTCTGCAGGCGCGGTCTGCGGAGCTGCTGCGCGAGAGCTTACTGAAGGGCCTGGGTCACGGTAAGGCATTCGGCCTCGGCATGCTTTCCGTAGCCAAAGTCGATCGACGGCACGCCGAGTTAAGCAGCACATGAGTACTACGTTGCCGCGATTGAAGCCCTTTCCCATGAAGGAGCGCCTTTCAATCCTGTACGTGGAGAAAGGCAACATAGATGTGCTGGATGGCGCTTTCGTAGTGGTCGACAAGCGTGGCGTGCGTACGCACATACCGATCGGCGGAGTGGCGTGCTTGATGCTGGAGGTCGGAACCCGAATCTCGCATGCTGCCGTTCGGCTCGCCGCAATGGTCGGGACATTGCTCGTCTGGATTGGCGAGGGCGGTGTACGCCTGTACTCGGCGGGGCAGCCCGGGGGAGCGCGCGCCGACCGCTTGCTGTATCAGGCGTCGTTGGCGCTCGATGAAGACGCACGCCTGAAAGTCGTGCGGGAGATGTACCGTCGCCGGTTCGGCGAAGACCCTCCTGCACGGCGCAGCGTGGATCAGCTGCGCGGCATAGAAGGCGTGCGAGTACGCGAGATGTATAGACTCCTGGCTCGACAGTACGGAGTCGAGTGGAAACAGCGGAATTACGACATTGACGACTGGAGTGCAGGCGATCTTGCCAATCGCTGCCTGTCAGCCGCGACGTCGTGCCTTTATGGTGTAACGGAAGCCGCTGTGCTCGCAGCGGGATATGCACCCGCCATCGGGTTCATTCACACGGGCAAGCCGCTATCTTTCGTCTATGACATAGCGGACTTGTACAAGTTCGAAACGGTCGTACCTGTGGCTTTCCGAGTTGCAGCAAAAGGATTGCGTGATCCTGAAAGGGAGGTACGCCTCCAATGCCGGGATATCTTTCGGCGGACGAAGTTGCTGGAACGAATCATCCCGGATATCGAGGCCATTCTGGCTGCAGGTGGGAAGGAACCACCCACGCCCAGTGAAGACCAGGTAGGGCCGGCCATCCCTAACCCTGAAAGCCTCGGCGATCCGGGACACCGGTCGGGATGATCGGATGATAGTCGTTGTACTCGAGAATGCGCCGCCTCGCCTGCGGGGCCGCATGGCTATCTGGCTGCTCGAGGTGCGCGCAGGCGTCTACGTCGGCGAGTTCAATCGCAAGATCCGCGATTACATCTGGCAGCAGGTGACTGCGGGAATCGAGGACGGGAACGCCGTCATGATCTGGCGTGACTCGTCCGCCGAGGCAGGCTTCGAGTTCGAGACGGTCGGCAAGAATCGGCGCGTGCCTGTCGATTTTGATGGGGTGAAACTCGTTGAATTCCTGCCCGAAGCAGCGCTGCCGGCCGATTCCAGATCTCCGGCATAGACCAGCATAGAGTTCTTTAACAATCGGGTCTTAGCAACCGGGCAAGATTTGCCCGAGAGAAATCGGTACCATTGTGCACCGTTGAAAAACCCAGTAGATCAATTACTTACGCCAAGAGGTATTCCCCGCGTGCGCGGGGATGAACCGGTCGACAAAACGTGTCACTTTCTGCCCAAAAGGTATTCCCCGCGTGCGCGGGGATGAACCGTGTGCGCGTAGCCAATCACTAGTGTGCGACAGGTATTCCCCGCGTGCGCGGGGATGAACCGGCAGCGGCCAGGGCTTGAGCCGGTTAACTACAGTATTCCCCGCGTGCGCGGGGATGAACCGACGGGCGAGGAAATCCCGCTCTCCGTCTGGCTGTATTCCCCGCGTGCGCGGGGATGAACCGAATCGCGCTGCCGATGCTGAGCGCGCTTTGTCGTATTCCCCGCGTGCGCGGGGATGAACCGCCTTCTAGCGACTTGATGCTGTCCGCGGTGTAGTATTCCCCGCGTGCGCGGGGATGAACCGGCGGCACGTTGCGTTGTGACGGCTGCGGCTACGTATTCCCCGCGTGCGCGGGGATGAACCGGCGGCAAGCTGCGCTGCGACGGTTGCGGCTACGTATTCCCCGCGTGCGCGGGGATGAACCGCCGCCGGAGGCGTGCAAGAGCTTGGTCTCGACGTATTCCCCGCGTGCGCGGGGATGAACCGCCGGCGCAGCCAGATCAGGAACCGGACCTCAAGTATTCCCCGCGTGCGCGGGGATGAACCGTCGGGGCTCTTGTCGCTCTGCTTCCGGTCGTTGTATTCCCCGCGTGCGCGGGGATGAACCGATCGGGTCGTTCATCGGTGAGACTGCGGCGCTGCGTATTCCCCGCGTGCGCGGGGATGAACCGCCGCGGAACATCGATGCGTTCACGTCGGTGCCGTATTCCCCGCGTGCGCGGGGATGAACCGTCACGAACGAGGCGAACGGCGGCACCGGCGCCGTATTCCCCGCGTGCGCGGGGATGAACCGCTGTCTTCGACACTGCCGAGACAGTGGCCGACGTATTCCCCGCGTGCGCGGGGATGAACCGCCTCCAGTGTGATGAGCCTTCGCGTCATGTCCGTATTCCCCGCGTGCGCGGGGATGAACCGCGCGACGTCCATCAGGACTCGGGTGAGGTCGTGTATTCCCCGCGTGCGCGGGGATGAACCGTTTCGGGACTACGAATTCGCGAGGCCGCACAGGTATTCCCCGCGTGCGCGGGGATGAACCGGACGGGGTGATACTCGCCGCGCATGCGGACCAGTATTCCCCGCGTGCGCGGGGATGAACCGAACTGGCAGACGGCCCCCGGGGACGTGCTCACGTATTCCCCGCGTGCGCGGGGATGAACCAAGATCGGGCCGGTGCCGGTGTCGACGGTGAGCGTATTCCCCGCGTGCGCGGGGATGAACCGGACGCCTTCACGTTCGGAACGGTCGATCTGCCGTATTCCCCGCGTGCGCGGGGATGAACCGACTCTCGATGAGCGAGTCATAATTGGAATTACGTATTCCCCGCGTGCGCGGGGATGAACCAGGCGCGTCAGAAGAAGCGATGAGCCGGGCTGAAGTATTCCCCGCGTGCGCGGGGATGAACCGGCGTAGGAGCTAGCACCATGACGGCGACAGAAGTATTCCCCGCGTGCGCGGGGATGAACCAGGTAGATGCGACGACGGGCTGTTGGCTCTGGCGTATTCCCCGCGTGCGCGGGGATGAACCGAATCGCGAGCCCCGCGTTCAAGAGCGAGAGCGTATTCCCCGCGTGCGCGGGGATGAACCGAACACCATCGGCCGGCGCGTGCCGTTGACCGAGTATTCCCCGCGTGCGCGGGGATGAACCGTCCTCGGAGCCGGTGAATGAGCCTTCCGCCAAGTATTCCCCGCGTGCGCGGGGATGAACCGTCTCGCCGCGGGCTCGGTCCTCCTCGCCGAGCGTATTCCCCGCGTGCGCGGGGATGAACCGGGCTCTCTGTACACGTGCGAATGCGCGTACTGGTATTCCCCGCGTGCGCGGGGATGAACCGGCCAAACGCGGCGAGCTAATCGTAGTGCCGGTGTATTCCCCGCGTGCGCGGGGATGAACCGCGGGCCGACCCCAACTTGGTCGTTAACCTGATGTATTCCCCGCGTGCGCGGGGATGAACCGCTGGGCGACCGTGGAAACACGCTCACCGCGACGTATTCCCCGCGTGCGCGGGGATGAACCGACCAGCTCGCATTGTTCAGCGCGTACAGTAGCGTATTCCCCGCGTGCGCGGGGATGAACCGGCCCATCGATGCCCCTTCGAAGGGGCTTTCATGTATTCCCCGCGTGCGCGGGGATGAACCATCGCTAGAAGGCTTCAAGCGCGCGTGGTGGGAGTATTCCCCGCGTGCGCGGGGATGAACCGCCGAAGTTTCAGGCGTGGCGGCTGGTGAAGCCGTATTCCCCGCGTGCGCGGGGATGAACCGAAATCTGACTCTGTTTGACGATCGGATGCCCGAGTATTCCCCGCGTGCGCGGGGATGAACCGGTGAAGCGCCACGAAAGGATGCTGCGGGATCGGTATTCCCCGCGTGCGCGGGGATGAACCGCACTGGCCCGCCGCGTTTTCGCGATTGTGGACGTATTCCCCGCGTGCGCGGGGATGAACCGCGCTGCGGCACGCCGCCTCGAGCGCGTACCGCGTATTCCCCGCGTGCGCGGGGATGAACCGCGTAGCCGACGGTCATCCAGATAGCCGCCGTCGTATTCCCCGCGTGCGCGGGGATGAACCGCAGTGGGTTGAGCAGACGACGACCTTTCGCACCGTATTCCCCGCGTGCGCGGGGATGAACCGCCTTGTCGCGCTGCCGCACGCCGTCATGCTGCGTATTCCCCGCGTGCGCGGGGATGAACCGGCGACCTCGTTCTTCTCGTCGGGCTGGTACTCGTATTCCCCGCGTGCGCGGGGATGAACCGATCGTCAATGACGTCAATACGCTGCTCGATAAGTATTCCCCGCGTGCGCGGGGATGAACCGGGAACTGTGGCTCGCCCGCCGGCTGCGTGAGCGTATTCCCCGCGTGCGCGGGGATGAACCAGGCCTCGGCGTATGTGCACGGCTTGCCCTCGTGGTATTCCCCGCGTGCGCGGGGATGAACCCAGCGAGCGCTCGACCCGATCGTCGGCCGCTTCGTATTCCCCGCGTGCGCGGGGATGAACCGAATGCTATACCGCCGAGGCTAGGAAACTGCACGTATTCCCCGCGTGCGCGGGGATGAACCGGTTGCTATACCGCGGAGGCTAAGAAACTGCACGTATTCCCCGCGTGCGCGGGGATGAACCGACCGATGCGCCCGATCTGCCGGAAACGGATCTGTATTCCCCGCGTGCGCGGGGATGAACCGTATTTCGAGCGTGCCTGCAGGCGGATTGCGAAGTATTCCCCGCGTGCGCGGGGATGAACCGGTGCCCCTCCTGCGTGTACGGCAGCGCGATGCGTATTCCCCGCGTGCGCGGGGATGAACCGCGGGCGTTTGTCGAGGAATTCGGGACGGAGCGGTATTCCCCGCGTGCGCGGGGATGAACCGTCTCTGCAATTCCCCGGCAGAGCACGGGTTGTGTATTCCCCGCGTGCGCGGGGATGAACCGCCCATGTTCGCCGCGAACCTGAGACCCCCATCGTATTCCCCGCGTGCGCGGGGATGAACCGGATTCGACGTGCCGGACGTCGGCTGCATCATCGTATTCCCCGCGTGCGCGGGGATGAACCGTAGACCTGCTCGAAGTCGGCAAGAAAGCGCAGGTATTCCCCGCGTGCGCGGGGATGAACCGAGGCTTCTCCCTTTTTACCCTTGAGGAGTAAGCGGTAATTCCGCGGCGTGTGGTTTACGCAGGAAGCGTGTGCAAAGCTGAGCGGAGCCTGCTGGCGGCGAAGTGCTGCTTCCACAGCCGCGGCGTGAGTTCGGCAACGCGCGCGGCGGGATGCAGGCCGACACGCTGCAGAACATCGACGAGGTAATCGTACGGGTTGATGTCGTGCAGGCGGCACGTGACGAACAGGCTCTGCATGATCCCGACGTGCTCGGCGCCAAGCTCGGTCCAACAGAAGTTCCAGTTTTTCCTGCCCATCGGAACCACGCGCAACGCGCGCTCGAGATGGTTGGTGTCGATCGGCACGTCCGGATCCGTCAAAACAGTGAGGAAGCTACAATCTGATCTGACATTTGCGTAATCTGCTCCAGTGTCGGTCGTTTGACCACCGGAGAGGAGAACCGACAATGACGCAGATGGA
>NICF_comb_assmDRAFT_10003216_pt1 | contig 11895 bp, 10 predicted proteins | sample NewIslPassag4_SG_FD_11279 | JGI IMG/M metagenome (IMG submission 11279) | reverse complement strand
CCCGTACGGCATGACCGAAGGACTGATTGACCGACTTTCGATGCTGGCGATTCCTGTCACGGACTTTCACATTCACCTCCGCGGCGGCATGACTGTCGAGAAGGCTATCGAACGTCAGGCCGTCACGGGAATTAATGCTGGCGTTTTGGAGAATCACGGTCGTGGCTGGCCGCTGGACACCAACGAGAAACTTGCCGCTTTCCTGGATGGCGTGGTGGGTAAGCCGGTTTTTGTGGGGATCCAGGTCAACGATCGGGATTGGGCAGAGACAATCGATCCCAAGCTTCTGGACAGGTTGGACTACGTGCTTGCCGACACGATGATTATGCCCATGCCCGATGACAACAGCCCGCCTGTAAAACTCTGGTTGACCGACCAATACACGATCGACGACCCTAAAGCGTGGATGGAGCGCTACATTCGGCACAATCTGCGCGTGCTTTCGGAACCGATCACGATCCTGGCCAATCCCACCTGGCTTCCCAAGCCAATTGCCCATCTTTACGACGAACTGTGGACGGAAGACCGAATGAGGTTGATTATTGAAACCGCTGTCAAGCGAGGTGTGGCTTTCGAGATAAACGCAAGTGGGTATCCGCCCGAGAAATTCATCCGGCTTGCCAGGGAGATGGGGGCCAAGTTCACTCTGGGAACGAACAACTTTGATGACCGGCCGATCTCGCTTGCCCGATGCTTTGAGATGATCGACAAATGTGGGCTTCACGGACGGGATTTCTTGCTCATCCGGCCAAAAAGCGGTCCGGGCGCCAGCTAATGGGGGCAGAGCCGTGCGGCTGGAGTGACGAAGCGAAAAACGACGGATGTTAGGGAGCACGTCGAGCGTGAACGAAACGCTTACCAAAAGGCAGCTTGTTTATCGGAGCCTCGTGTTTGTGTCCCTCGTGATCGTTGGTCTTGCTGTAGACCTCGCGACAAAGGAGTGGATTTTTCGGCAGTTGGGTATGCCTGGTGAGAGACCTGTGTGGTGGATTATTCCCGGCGTGTTTGGGTTTCAGACCAGCCTCAACGAAGGGGCCCTTTTTGGTATGGGTCAGGGTTTGGCACCATGGTTTGCCGGACTGTCGGTGATTTTCGCCTTGGGGATTTTGGCGTGGCTATTCGTCGGTGGAGCCGCCAGAAGTTGGTGGCTGTTGATCAGTCTCGCGGCAGTCACTGCGGGGATCTTCGGGAACCTTTATGATCGATTGGGGCTCCATGGGCTCAAGTGGCATGAAGGGAACCCCCTCCATCCGCCGGGCGAGCCGGTGTATGCCGTGAGGGATTGGATTCTGGTTATGATCGGCTCCTGGCCGTGGCCGAATTTCAACGTGGCAGACAGTCTCCTTGTCTGCGGCGTGATCGCGCTTGTGGTTCATACGCTATTTTTTTCTGGGGACGCTGCGTCAGAGGGGGCAGTTCGTCACGCGCCGCCCACCTGATGGTGCCACAGGTAGCTCACATTGGTAGGGGATGACCGCGGTGGACGGCGGCTTTCCCTTGGGTGTCCACGCGCGAGGCGATTGTCTTCCTTGCGGTGCGCACGTGGGAGACGGCTGTCTCCCGGGTGCAGAAGATTTTCTGCGACGGTTATTCTCAAAAGATTGTTAATGCGAGACTTGCCTGGGACGGGTCACTTACCGTGAAAAAGCTGGGGACATCAATTTTTCGAGATCGCCTGGCCATCTCTTCGCGACCAAAGCTCGAATGGTATCGGTGGGGACGTCCGCTGGGCTTTGCCGTACTTGTGGGCGTCTGCACGGGTCTGGCGGCGGTTGTATTCACCTGGGCTCTGGAAAGTTTTCAAGGCTTTGTGCTCGGCGATCTTCTCGGCTACCATGCGCCACCCCAGCCATCTGGAAATCCAAATGCGCCATTTGTGTTTCCTCGGGCAAGCTGGCTGGTGCTGGTTATCCCCTCCCTGGGGGGGCTGCTGTGTGGGCTAGTCATTCACTTTTTTGAACCTGAAGCGGAAGGTCACGGCACGGATGCGATGATCAAAGCCTTTCATCGATTGGCGGGAAGGATTCCCCTAAAGGTGCCCATCGCCAAGGCTGTGACCAGTGTGCTTGTGATTGGCACAGGCGGGTCGGCGGGGCGCGAAGGGCCCATCACGCAGATCGGTGCTGGGGTGGGATCAGTCGTGGCCCAGCTCTTCAAATTGGGAGATTGGGATCGCCGCATTCTCATGCTGGCAGGGGCAGCCGGGGGACTGGGGGCGGTATTCCGGGCACCTCTGGGTGGGGCGATGTTTGCCGTGGAAGTTTTGTACTCGGGGACAGCGATCGAATTTTCGGCACTGGGACCCGCCTTCGTGGCTTCGGTCGTCGCCTACACGGTATTTGTCGGTGTCTTTGGACAATCCGTCATGTTCTATTTGCCGCGGACGCCAGATCCGGTCACCGGGCTTTATCCTTGCGTTTTCCACGGAGCTCACGAATTGCCGTTTTATTTCGCGCTGGCGCTGCTTTGTGTGGGCGTATCCTTTGTCTTCAGTGAAAGCTTTTACGCCATGCATGACCGAGTGTTTCGGCGATTGCCAATCCCATTGTGGGCCCGGCCGGCGATCGGAGGATTGGGGGTGGGGCTGCTTGTGCTCGCGGGCTTTCCGCATGTGATGGCGGGCGGATACGGCTGGATGCAAAAGGCGATTCTTGCCAGTCCGGATCTACCGTTTCGGCTGGCCCTGGTCCTCGTGCTGATGAAAATCCTTGCCACTTGCCTTACTGTGGCATCGGGTGGGAGTGGGGGGCTTTTCGCACCGTCGTTATTTGTAGGAGCGATGACCGGCGCCGCCTTCGGTTGGGGATGTCAGGTCCTGTTTCCACATTTTGCCCCGCCAGTGCCGGCATGCGTTCTGGTGGGGATGGGAGGCGTTCTCGCGGCCACGTTCAAGGTTCCCCTGGCTGCGCTGATTATGGTGTCGGAGTTAACCGGCTCGCACGACTTGCTCGTGCCCATGATGCTCGTGGGGGCTGTGGAAATGACAATCTTACCGGGAAGAATTTCGCTTTGTCGGGAACAGGTGCCTTCCTTTGTGGATAGTCCGGCGCATCTGGGTGATTTCGTGATTGATGTTCTGAAAGAAATGCGGGTAGAGGAGGTGTGCCCGCTGGATCGGAGGCCGGTTGTCATTAGGGAGGACATGCCGCTTCCGGAGATCCTCCACATTGTGGCGGAAACGCAGCAACACGCGTTTCCGGTGGTGGATCGTGAGGGACATCTGGTGGGCGTCATCTCGCTGCACGACTTGAGGACGGTCCTGGCGGGGGATGGAGCTGGCGATCTCGTGCGAGCAATTGACCTCGCGGTCCCAGTCAGGCCGGTGACACCGCAGGATGACCTGCACACGGTGCTCCAGGTGCTGGCGGAGTCTCATTTGGAAGAGGTCCCGATCGTAGCGCCGAACGATCATGGCCAGGTGATAGGATTGATCCGCCGGGAAGTGATCCTGAGGGCCTACGATCGCCGCGTGGCGGGACTTCAGGCGGGGTTGGTCCCCCGCTCCGGGACCTCCGCGTGAGGCTTCGATGGAAAGGATCTGCTGCTGTGGACGCCATTGAAATGGGAAAACTTTCACCGGTATGGTGATAGCCGAGTTTCCCTCCGCAGCGATCAACCACCCTCTTCTGGAGTTACGGCGAGCAACAGTTCTTCCGTTCTGCGGTAACGGGCAATAACCTGAGCCGCCTGTAAAAGATGCGTGTGGGCACTCTTTTCAACCACATCAGATGGGAAGAATCCCAGGATGTGACCAAGAAGGGCCAGTGTCCAATCGGAGTGGGGTTGATACTGAAAGATCCGCTTGTTGTACGCGGCTTTCAGCGAAGCCTTCATCAGTTTCCACGTTTGCCGTCGCCGTGCTTCGGTTTTGATGTGCTGGTAATCCTCAGCGAACTCTTCCAACCGGTAGGTGTCCACAGCCAGCGATCGGATGTCCCCAAACGAGGCGAGCATTCCCAACAGCAGGTCGTTCCAACGGTCGGTGCGCTCGCACAGTTGGAGAAGTCTCTGGGCATCCGCCCGAGGAAGGTAGTCGGGGCGATTGAGGGCTCCCAGGATGCGGCCTCGGAGCTCCAGGTGGGAGAGATAAACGTTGTGCACAAGGGAGGCTGGGTAGTCGTCGCCCGTCTTTTGCCCGTACAGGTGCAGGACGGCCATCCAGATCCGGGTGAGTAACTCCTGGGTGATGATTTCCTCCGCCAGGCCGCCACGTTGGTGCCGCAACGGGTACTCCTCACCATTTCGTGATGCGGTTTCGAGAACCTTCAACTGGCGCGTCCAATTGTCCATTTGCAGTCGGGCGGCCAGCCAGTAGCCGTCGATCGCCGTTTTGGGAACCTCAATGTGCCGCCTTTCCCATAACTGGGGGCCATAATCCATCAAAAAGATGACTAGGTCAATGATGTCCTGATTGTGCATTGGCGACCACTCGTGATGCGATATCAACACACTGACCACCCATTTCCGCCGGTGTTGAACGTCTGAGAGAGTTCTAAGCAACTGATGTGCCAGACCCCGTGGTCGTGTAGAAAGGACTTTTTCGTGCGATCTGGGCGTCGCAGTCCAGTGTAAATTGCGCATCTTACGGACTGTGACGAATATTCGTTGAATACAGAGCTCCCTTTTGGCCGATGGAATACAACAGGGCGTCGGCTCCTATGGGAGGTGCCAGTACGGCTGATTGGGGCGAACAGCCGGCCACGGAGGGTGTTAGCGGTTGACACAGATCCGTTGTTTGTCACGGTTTTGGTGCTTAACACAGGGGGAAAACATGTTCCGCCGTATTGTGTTGCTCGGCGTTTTAGGCGTTTTGCTGGGGTTGGTCAGCGTCCGAGAGGCCTCGGCTCAGCAGGCATTCGGACGGCAATGGGCTCGAACTTACAGCACCCAGGACTGGCAGCGGTTTTACCATTATCCCTACGTGTACTATCCTCAGAATTTTTACGGGCCCGACTATTTTAAGAGCTCAGAGGATCTGTATTACCGCTATCCACCCGAGATGAGGATTCCAGTCTACAACCGGAAATGGCAGAACTTTTATCCGGAACCCCGTCGGTACCACCAGGGCCATCACTTCATCTTGGATGTTTTCTGAGTTCTTCCGTTGTTTACGGAAAGGTTATTGTGGTGGGCCCCGTTGAGTTGCGGGGCCTTTTTTGTGCTATTCAGGTTGGACGAAATCCGTCCAACCTAGATGGGGTATTTTAACCCACTCTGGGTAATGGCATTCAAATGTCGGGGTAGTAAAAGTCATCGCCAAAAAACTGCAGTCAGCATGGGTGGGCTTCACCGTGCGAGGGCTTTGGCGGGGCGGAGGACTCGCTCGATCACTTCCGCGTAGGCCAACAAGGTCAAATAATTCCTCAGCCCATAGCCGGAGCACCGCAGAGCTTCTGAAGAAAAGTCCCCCATGAATCTCTGCGGGTTGCTGGGATGGACCCCATCGCCGGAGATGAGCGTGGGCACCTCGTAGACCTCGTAGCCGCGGAATGCGTCGCTGGCCCCGTCCCAGTCGGTGGGGCGTCGTTTAAGAATTTCCGCGTGATAGTCAATGAGCGGTACCCGCAAAGCGTCTGCTATTTCGCGAACAATTTGGGCAAATCGGGCGGCTTTTTCTTCGCGTCCGTGCCGCGGGGGAATTGTCGTCAAAATGACCACTGTTCCGTTGTCGAGGCATTCCTGAACAACCTGCTTAAGCGTACTTCTGTATTCATCCTCGGAAAGATCGTTGAGATCATTCGTACCCCACATTATGATGGCGGTCTCAGGATTGAGTTTTTTGAGCCATTCACGGATATGTTCTTTGCCCCAGCGGACTGTGGTTCCGCCTTCGTTCCCAAATTCTGGACCGCGCCACTCCCGCCAGCATTCCGGTCGCATGTAGTCTTTGACGATGGCCAGGGCGTGGGCCATCTCCGGGGGGACGTTGCGGCACTCGTAAGCCAAGGGTGCCCAAAACGCCAAACTGACGGTGATCGAGTCTCCAAAAAGGGCAAGGGTTCCGGGTTGGCCGGTGAACCGGGCATGAACCTCCCGCATGGGTCCCACCCAAGCCGGAAGTGGCGTCGGCTCGGGAGTTGGGGAAATCTCGGAAAAAACACCCACCAACAGTGTGAGTAGCAACGAGCGCTGCATAACCTGAATCCCTCCCGTTTGGAAAGTAACCCTCAAGGGACCGCCGGCCCCTATTGTCTGGTCTTGTTGATGGATTGCAAGCCGGTCGGACGCCACCCGGCCTTTCTGAGGGTGGCGCCGGTTGGAAGAGTTTTGCGGAACAAATCGTGGAAGACTTCGGTGACCCTCTCACTTCGAGGGAACACACTTTGCAGGTCGAATTCATTGAGAAGGGGAAAACGAGAGGGTTTCGCTGGAGCCGACGCCCCGTTGTTCATCTTGGGCAGATCGTCTTCGCAGGACACTGAACGCCACTCCCGTCTGTTGCCTTAAACAGCAATGCGTGCAAGTGAGATACACAACTACTGGGAAGAATCGCGGGTGCCGCTGGCCAGCCTTATGTTCGTTGCCCCGTTGCTGGTCTTTTACGAACTGGGTGTGCTCTTGCTTGGACCGGAGGCCATCCGCAACGGCGCTGAGGTCTGGCTCCGTCAAATTCTCTACACAATCGGGTTGGGGCAGTATTTTTTCTTGCCCACCCTGACGGTTGGAATTTTGCTGGCGGCACATTATCTTTCGCGACGGCCGTGGTATGTGCGGTCAGCAACATTGTGGGGTATGCTCGTGGAGTCTCTGTTTCTCGCCGGTTGTCTGAGGGTGTTATTGGGGCTTCAGGCGATTGCTTTCCAGCAACTCGCGCAGCATGGGCTGATGGCGACGGGGATCAATATTTGGTCCCGTTCTCTGGCAGAGCGGGCGGTCGCCTTTGTCGGAGCCGGAGTTTATGAGGAACTGGTGTTCCGCCTGATTATTTTGAACCTCGTGGTGGGAATGGCGCGGGTCTTTCATCCGACGCCAACCGCCGCGATGTTCTCGGGCGTGGTGGTCAGCAGTTTGATATTTGCGGCCGCTCACCACGTGGGGGCATTCGGGGAGCCATTCGAGTTGTTCACGTTTCTCTTCCGCTTTGTGGCGGGGATCTTTTTTGCCCTCCTTTTTGTGCACCGCGGATTTGGCATTGTTGCAGGGGCCCATGCAGCGTACGACCTGCTGGTCGGCCTCGTGTGAGGTTCCTCGCCGGAAGTTTATTCGATGGGCATGGGACAGGGCTGGGGTGTGTGAGGGCGGTGCATGCGGCGTGCGCAACGCTTTTGGCAATGGCTCCCCATCGGCAGAAGCACTGGAGGGAATGCTCCTCAGGCCGGTTGTCAGGGCCTTGCGGGAAGGGCTTTTTCGACGAATCCGCGGGTCTCCCGGACCTGACACGCGTTCTGCCAATGCGAAAGAAGCTTCAGAACAATCCGCCGCAGTTGTCACATAGGGTTTTTACACTGGGCTGGGAAACGAATCTAAAACTTTGCCAGTGTTAAGCCATTCTTGCAGGACGACCGCCCGCGCGGAGCGCGCAACGGACCGATATAATCCTGTTCCAACTTGGTCGGACCTGGAAATATCAGCTTCCTGTGTCTCAGACACACCTATCTTACCTGTTGCACGCATCCGCTTGATCTCTTGTTTGGCGGCTGTTTCTGATCTATCCAGTTCCGCTCACTTAACTGACCCCCGGCAAAGAGGTTACAGTACAAACGGCTCAGCTTGTCTGCTCGGCTGCCGCCCAAGGGAACTTGCGGAAGCGAATTCTTACCACCGGGGCCACCGCCCGTCCAATAGTGGAGACTCTGCGAGGCTCGCGGAGTTGACCGTTGCGGTTCTCATCCTTGCGCCGCGGGAGTTTTCTTCATCCGCGCCAGGTCGATAAGCGCTTTGACCAGCACCTGAGCGGCGTTGGGTTGGAAGGGCGGCAAGTCGAGGATTTTGGGAACCACCACAGCCGCGTATTCCTTGGCGGCGTGCGCCCGGGGATCGGTGAGATACCCGACGAAGTCATCGGCATATCCTACCACCAGGGTATGCTCGGTGGGAGAATGCTTGCGCAGCCACAGCCCGTAATAACTGTACAGCTCGCTCCCATGAAACAGGAGGCTGAGCGGCCCCAATCGCCAGCAAGCGATTTCGGTGTGCAGTTCCCGTGGCACGGTCTGGGGATCGCGGTCTTTATTGGCTTCGAACCATTCAGCGGCGAATAGGGCATCCACCCACACGCCCGACTTGCATGCCGCCGGATCCCGGCGGTATTCGTCCACCCAGGCCGCCCACCGATCCACGTCCAAGGGCAGGGCACAGGATCCGCCGATGATCTCCAGGCGGTCGACGCTGATGGGCTGCGCGGAGTTGACCGCGGCTTCCAAGCCCGCCCAAACGGCAGTAGACGTCTTGCTGGCATCGCCTCGCCACGGATTGCCGTCGCCGGGATTCACGTCCCCGATATGCCCTTGGAGATAACCGGGGGAAAGACCCCACCGAGCTTCGGCCTGGTGCGCGACCATGGCCGGCCAATCCGGGCCTGTGAGTTCGTCGGCGAAACAGACCGGGTGCGCCGAGAAATGATACCACAAAACATTCTTCCGCCCTTGCCTCTCGAAGAGCAGGGCGTGCAGGTGGCGATCCAACCAGCGCTCTTCTTCAGTCGCCTGATCGCCGAAGGCGTCTTCCGTTTTCCACGTCGGTGCGGTGCGGTTGAAGTTTCCGCCCACAACTGTGGCCCTACCCAGTTTCAGCCGGGCAGGCGCCAAATCCCCTAAGGCCTGCCGCATGGCGGCGACAGTCCGCTCCTCCACCAGGGCCAAATAGTCTGGCGAGACCGATCCCCACTGGCGAAGCGGTTGCAACGAGGGCATGGAGTGCGTGTGCGTCGCGCAGAGCTTCACATGCTCCGGCCTGAGTCCCGTTGTCTGCGAGATGGTCCGCCGTATACGTTCCGAGGCCGCACGCCCAATCGCCAGCAACTCTAAAGAGACCACTGCAGCTCGAAGGCCGTGGACCTCCAAGACCAAGGCACGAACCGAAGACGGTTCTCGAACGCCCGCGGAGCGGCGTTCCTTCCCCGGCGGATAATGAAAACCGGCCAATTCGATGCCTTTGGGCGGGGTGATGTCGGCCACGCCTTCCCCCACGCTCAAATCGGCGTCCGCCAGCTTCTTTGACCATCCCAACTTAGGAAGACACGCCCACGCAACTCCACCGCCGAGTGCCGCCAAGAAACTCCGGCGAGCGATGTCGCTCTTCGCGCTGCGATTATCGGATCGGTTCATGCAAGGTCTCCTCGCTTAAAGCGTGCTTGCCAATAGGGGCGTTAGCCTGCCCACCAGACGCCGCCGATGAAGCACGTCGCCGATGTCGCGGCCGGAGCCTACCGGGCTCGGCGGCCATCGGGGTGCGAGGAACATTATATCACCGAGCGCGAACTGGTCTATTATTGGCGAGCCGATCGGGAGATTCTTTCCGACCCACTGCCGGCCAGAATGGCGCAGAGGGAAGCAACCAAGAACCGTTGGCGTTGTACGCGAGGCGTTGGGGCAGCGGATTTCCGCAACCGGCCTGAGCAGAAGGGCGTGGAGAAAACTCCCAATCTTGGAGAACTCGATGGATCCAGTGGGACAGAGTGCAGAAGGTAAACTCAGATGAGGGACGAACATCCGTTTGCGTCGGAGAATCGTCGGCACTATTGCCCGTGTGCGGGCCTTGTCACATGCCAATAATAATGGAATCAACTCTTGTTTTTCAGGGAGGTCCGCAATGAAAGTTGCCGTATTCAGCACCAAGTCATACGATAAAGAGTTTTTGGAGGCGGCGAATCGGTCCTTCGGACACGAGTTGGTCTTTCTGGAACCGCGGCTGACNAGCCAAACCGTTTCCCTCGCCAATGGCTTTCCCACGGTGTGCGTNTTTGTCAACGACGAGGTGGATGCACGAGTGCTGCTCCATCTGCAGCGTCATGGAACAAAACATATTGCCCTCCGTTGTGCCGGTTACAACAACGTCGATCTTCAGGTGGCGGAAGAATTGGGATTCATCGTCAGCCGNGTTCCCGCCTATTCGCCCCAGGCCGTGGCGGAGCACACGATGGCTCTCATCCTGGCCCTGGCCAGGAAGCTTCACAAGTCCTACAACCGGGTGCGAGAAGGAAACTTCGCGCTGGATGGTCTTTTGGGAATTGACCTGGCTGGAAAAACCGCGGGAGTCATCGGGACAGGAAAAATCGGTCGACTCGTGGCCAAACGGTTGCTGGCTTTCGAATGTTCAGTTTGCGCGTTTGATTTGAGGCCAGACGAAGAGCTGGTTTCGCTGGGGGTGGAATACGTGGGGTACGATGAGCTTTTCCGCAAAAGCGATATCATTACCCTCCATTGTCCGCTTGTCCCCGCGACTTATCACCTGGTCAATGAGGAAACACTCGCCCTCATGAAGCGGGGGGTTATCCTCATCAATACAAGCCGGGGTGCCCTTGTGGACAGTCAGGCCGTTATCCGGGCACTCAAATCGGGAAAGATCGGTGCCCTGGGGCTGGATGTGTACGAAGAGGAAGCTGATCTGTTTTTCGAAGATCTCTCCAACCAGGTCATCCAGGACGATGTTTTCATGCGGATGCTGACCTTTCCCAATGTCATCATCACGGGACATCAGGCGTTTTTTACGAATAACGCCATGCAGGCCATTGCCCGAATGACCCTCGAGAACATCACCGCCGTGGAGCGTGGCGAGCCCCCACCGGGCCTTCTTCGGTGGCAGGAAGCGCGGGCCATTGGGGCATAAACGCGAAAAACAGCATCCCAAAAATATTTGCTGTATCACGCCGATGGTTTTTCTCGCCCAAAAGCAGGCGATGATGGGCTACCTCTGCCCGGAGTGACCGCTGCGCAACTTCAGCCTTGGGTGACGTTTATCTCCTGGCTTTGCCCGGCACCGTTATATCATCGAGTTGAAGGAGGACTGGTTAATCCTGAGGAATGCTTCGCAGCACATCCGTGGGGGCGTAATCGTCGGTGAGAATCTCCCCCTGACGGACGTAATCTTCACCGGAAGTCCCGAGTTGAGCCACTTCAGGAAGAAAGAAGGTGAATTTTTTCTCGGCCTGAAGTTGCTCCGCCCGCTTTATTATTTCTTCACGAGAAAGACGTTGCGGCTTTTTGCTGGCCACGACAATCACATTTCCATATCGGCCGTAGGACCATTCTGAGGGAAACACCCGGGCAATCGTCCGCCGCTGATAATGGTATGAGGCGAAACCAGGTTGCAGGTTGCTCACAACCACCCCGTCGTACTCAAGGAGTTTGGCCACCAATTCCATGAACTCCCGCGTCGTGAGGTGATAGGGGATGTACCCGCCGCGGAAAGCGTCGAGAAAAATCATGTCGTAGCGAGCGCCCTCCTTGGCTAGGCGGGTCATCTGAACCCGTGCGTCGCGAATGTACACTTTCATCCTGCTATCTTCCTTAAATCCGAAATAGGCTTGGGCGGCTTCCACGACGACGGGGTCGAGCTCGATCACATCCAACTGCACGTCGGGATAGTAATGTCGAATCGCCCGAACGAGCGTTCCTCCACCCAGCCCCACAAAAAGAATGCGCTGCGGATGGGGGCAGTGAATAAAGCCGGCCATCATCAACTTGTAGTAATGCAAGGGAAAATCCAGTGGATTACGCACGTTAATGGCGGATTCTTCAAAGTCGATTCCAGATCGGCGAAACTGAAGGCGACGAATATCGCCCTCCTCTACCACCCGCACATAGTGGTAAAGGGATTCTTTCTCGAACAGAACGCGGCTCAGTTCTTGGGCAGAAATACGCTGACAAGGCGCAACAAGTCCCAGGCCGACCACAATCATGCCCAGGACCAAAGCCATAAGTCCGGCTGTTGCACGCAGGATTTGTGTTTCGAAAT
>NICF_comb_assmDRAFT_10003215_pt1 | contig 11900 bp, 8 predicted proteins | sample NewIslPassag4_SG_FD_11279 | JGI IMG/M metagenome (IMG submission 11279) | reverse complement strand
CTCGAAGCCCGCGGCCTTGAAGACCCTGTCGATGCCGAGGCGCTCGCACTCGGCCTTGACGCGCTCCGAGCCGGGGACGGCGATCGCCTTCACGCGCGGGTGGACGCGGCGGCCGGCGAGGTACCTCGCGACCTCGACGAAGTCGGAGAGCCGCGCGTTCGTGCAGGAGCCGAAGAAGGCGACGTCGATGGGCGTGCCCGCGATCGGCTTGCCGCCCTCGAGCTTCATGTGGGCGAGCGCCTCGGCCACGGCCGCGCGCTCGCTCTCCGGTACGTCCTCCGGCCGCGGCACCGGCTCGTCGATGGCCACGGCCTGGCCCGGGTTCACGCCCCAAGTGACGGTGGGCGGCACGTCCTCGGCGCGGATCTCCACGACGTCGTCGTAGCGGCAGCCGGGGTCGGAGCGGAACGACAGCCAGCGCTCGGCGGCCTCGTCGAAGGCGGCGCCCTGGGGCGCGTACTCGCGGCCGCGGAGGTACTCGATCGTGGTCTCGTCGGGCTGGACGTAGCCGAAGCGCGCGCCGCCCTCGATAGACATGTTGCAGACGGTCATGCGCTCCTCCATCGTCATGCGGTCGAAGACGTCGCCGGCGTACTCGTAGGCGTAGCCGACGCCGCCCTTCACCCCCAGCGTGCGGATGATGTGGAGGATCACGTCCTTGGCGTAGACGCCGGGGCCGAGCCGGCCGTTCACCTCGATGCGCCTGAGCTTGGGCTTGCTCAGCGCGAGGGTCTGCGTGGCGAGCACGTCGCGCACCTGCGTGGTGCCGATGCCGAACGCGATGGCCCCGAAGGCGCCGTGAGTGGAGGTGTGGCTGTCGCCGCAGGCGATCGTCGTGCCCGGCTGGGTGAGGCCGAGCTCGGGCCCGACCATGTGCACGATCCCCTGCTTCCCGGAGCCGACGTCGAAGAACGTGATGCCGTGCTCGGCCACGTTGCGGCGCAGGTGGGCGATCATCTCGGCGGCCATGGGGTCCTCGAACGGCTCCACGCGCGTGTGGGTCGGGACGATGTGGTCCACCGTCGCGAACGTCCGCTCGGGCATCAGGACCTCGAGGCCGAGGTCGCGCAGCATCGCGAACGCCTGGGGGCTCGTGACCTCGTGGACCAGGTGCGTGTCGATGAAGAGCTGTGTCTGTCCGCTCCTGAGGGTGCGGACCGCGTGGGCGTCCCACACCTTGTCGAGGAGGCTCCGCGGCCGATCGTGCATCTCCACCTCTCGTGCCCGCTGATGAGCGAGACCCCCGGCCGCGGGTGGGGCCGGGGGTCGTGCGGTGCCGAAGCGTTGCGCTCTAGGCGCTCGCGTCCTAGCCCTGGGACCCCGCTCGGCCTAGTAGCAGGCCGCGCGCGTGCGCACGCTCGACGTGGACGCGGTCCGTGGGCATCGCGCGGAGTATAACGCGCGCTCGCGCGAGGCGGTCAACCGCCGGCGGGAGTGAGCCGCGGGCCGCGCCCAGGCGGGCGCGGCCCGTCGCTGACCGGGGTATCGGGACGTGCGTGCGTCCGGCGCTAGGCGCTGCGGCCGGCGCGGCCGATCGGGGGCGGGCCGCCGAAGCGCCCGACCTCGCCGCCGCCGATGCGCTGGGTCGGGGGCGTGCCGCCGTTCTGCCCCATGACGCCGCCGGTGGAGACGAGGCGCTCGAACTCCTTCTGGTCGACGGAGCGGGCGAGGCCCATCTCGAAGGTGATCACCTTCTTCAGCACCAGCTCGGCGAGGCAGGCGTCCATCGTGATCATGCCGAGCTGGCCGCCCGTCTGGATCACCGTGGGGATCTGGTGCGTCTTGCCCTCGCGGATCAGGTTCCTCACCGCCGGCGTGGCCAGCAGGAACTCGTAGGCCAGGACGCGGCCCTCGCCGCTCGCGCGCGGGATGAGCTGCTGCGTCAGGATCGCCTGCAGGTTGTTCGCGAGCTGCACGCGCACCTGCTCCTGCTGCGCCTCGGGGAAGACGTCGATGATGCGGTCGACGGCCTCGGCCGCGGTGTTGGTGTGCAGCGTGCCCATCACCAGGTGGCCGGTCTCGGCCGCGGTCACGGCCGCGCCGATCGTCTCGTAGTCGCGCATCTCGCCGACGAGGATGACGTCTGGCGCCTGCCTCAGCACGCTCCTCAGCGCGGCGTGGAAGCTCTGCGTGTCCTCGCCGACCTCGCGCTGGTTGATGATCGACTGCTTGTGCCGGTGGAAGAACTCGATCGGGTCCTCGACGGTGACGATGTGCTTCGCGTACTCGGTGTTGATGAGGTCGATCATCGTCGCCAGCGTCGTCGACTTGCCCGACCCCGTGGGGCCGGTGACGAGCACCAGGCCGCGGGGGAGGCGGGCGACGTTGGCGACCTCCTCGGGCAGGCCGAGCTGCGCGAACGACATGACGTCCTCGGAGATCGTGCGCATCACGCCGCCCACGGAGCCGCGCTGCACGAAGACGTTGACGCGGAAGCGCCCGTGGCCCGAGAGCGAGAACGAGAAGTCGAGGTCCTTCTTCTCCTCGAAGTTCCTCTGCTTCTTCTCGTCCATGAGCGCGTACATCAGGCGCCGCGTCATGGTGGGCGTGAGGACCTCGTGCTCCGTGGGGCGCCACTCGCCGTGGATGCGCAGCATGGGCGGCAGCCCGACGGTGATCAGCAGGTCCGACGCCCTGCGTTCGATGGCGATCTTCAGCAGGTCGACGATGTCGGCCTGTATCTGCGTCGATCTGATCTGGTCAGCCATGTCGCCGGGTACGTCCTCTCACTAGGCCTCCACGTTAGGGGCCGGACTGTCACGGGAACCTGACGGCGCGCACACCGCGCGTCACTCCGCCGTGCGGGCCAGCACCTCCTCGAGCGTGGTGATGCCCTGGAAGGCCTTGTAGATGCCGTCGTCGCGCAGCGTGCGCATGCCGCGGGAGATCGCCAGCTCGCGGATCTCGAACGCCGAGGCCTCCTTGACGATGGCCTTGCGGATCTCGTCGTCGACCACCAGGAGCTCGTGGATCGCGTGGCGGCCGTTGTAGCCGGAGCCCCCGCACTTCTCGCAGCCGACGCCGCGGTAGAGGACCTTGCCCTTGATCTCGTCGTCGCTCATGCCCAGGCGCCTCAGCACGTCGGGCTCCGGCGTCGAGGCGACCTTGCAGTGCTCGCAGACCTTGCGCACGAGGCGCTGGGCGAGCACGCCGAGCAGCGAGGCGGAGACGTTGAACGGCTCGATGCCCATCTCCGTCAGGCGCGTGACCGCGCCGGCGGCGTCGTTCGTGTGCAGCGTGGCGATCAGCAGGTGGCCGGTGAGCGCGGCCTCCATCGAGATCTTCGCGGTCTCGTGGTCGCGGATCTCACCGACCATGATGATGTCCGGGTCCTGGCGCAGGAACGCCCTCAGGGCGCGCGCGAAGTCGAGGCCCGCCTTGGCGTTCACCTGGGTCTGGTTGATGCCCGGGATCTCGTACTCGACCGGGTCCTCGATCGTCGTGACGTTCACGTCCGGCGTGGCGATGCGCTTGAGGATCGAGAACGTCGTGAACGACTTGCCCGAGCCGGGGGGGCCGGTGATGAGGAACATCCCGTACGGCTTCTTGATGAGGTCCTCGAACTTCTGGAAGTTGTAGTCGGCGAAGCCGAGGTCCTCGATCTCCGGGATGTCGGCGGCCTTCTTCAGGATGCGGAGCACCGCCTTCTCGCCGTACACGGTGGGCAGGGTCGAGAGGCGGAGGTCGACCTCGAGGTTCTTGTCCCTGAAGCGCACGCGGCCGTCCTGCGGCAGGCGGCGCTCGGCGATGTTGAGGCCGCCCATGATCTTGATGCGCGAGGCCAGCGCCGGCGCCGTGACCTTCGGCATCGTCATGTACTCGCGCAGCGACCCGTCCTTGCGCACGCGCACCACGACCCGCTCGGGCCGCGGCTCGATGTGGATGTCGGAGATGTCGTTGATGATCGCGTCGCGGATGATGTTGTTGACGACCCGCACGAGGGCGTTGTCGTCGATCGCCGAGCTGTCCTCCTCGGCCTCCTCGACGGCGCGTCCGCTCGCTACCTCCTCCACCACGGCCCGCGCCAGCTCGTCCATGTCGGCGCCGTCGCGGTAGTAGCGGTTGAGGAGCCGGGTCAGCGTCTCCTCGGTCGCGACCGCGGGCTGGATCTCGCGGCCGGTGATGAGCTGGATGTCGTCGAGCGCGAAGACGTGCCGCGGGTCCTTCATCGCCACGACGAGCGTGTTGCCCTCGAGGCGGATCGGCATCGCCGTGTAGCGGCGCGCCGTGGCCTCGGGCACCAGGCTGACCGCGTAGGGGTCGACCTGGACGCCCTCCTCGATGAAGGGGAAGCCGAGCTGCATCGCCAGGCTCCGCGCCAGCATGTCGGGGCTGATCTTCCCGGACTGGACGAGCGTGTCCTCGAGCCGACCGCCGCCGGCGCGCTGCTTGTTCAGCGCCTCGTCGACGTCGGCCTGCGTGACGTAGCCGAGGTCGACGAGGATCTCGCCCAGCGGCTTGACGCTGCCGAGCTTCGTCTGCTCCTCGAGCGCGCGCCTGAGCTGCTCGCGCTTCAGGCGACGGCTCTGCAGCAGCGTCTCGCCGAGGCGGCCCTTGTCGTTGGCGTAGAGCTTGTCGATGCGCTTCTGCACCGCCGTCTCCGGCGCCGCCACGAAGCGCACGGGCCGGTTGACGATCGCCTCGATGTCGGCCATGCGCCGCGGGTCGGCGATCGCGACGACGAGCGTGTCGCCTTCCAGCCTGTACGGCACGGCCGAGAACTGAACGGCGTCGAGCCTCAGCAGGTAGGTGCCGAGCTTGTCCGACACCGGCTCGTCGTCCAGGTCGGGCACGTACTCGATGCCCACCTGGTCTGCCAGGAGCTGGGCGAGCTGCTCCTCGTCGAGCGCGCCCTGCTGCACGAGGATGCGGCCTAGCAGGCCGCCGGTGCGCTGCTGCTCCGCGATCGCGGCCTCGAGCTGCTCCGGCGTGACGAGCCCACGCGACACCGCGAGGTTGCCGAGCCGCTGGCTGATGTCGACCTCGACGTCGACGGGCGGCTCCAGGCCCAGCTCGGGGTAGTAGGTCGCGAGCGCCCACATGATCTCCTTGTGGAGCGCCTGGTAGGGCTCGACGAGGCAGCCGGAGGCGTCCTCGACCTCCTCGATGAGGAGCGCGTCAAGGGGGTCGACGAAGGCGACCCTCAGCCTGTCCCCGTCGATCGCGAACGGCATCGCCCGCAGCTCGAGCGCCAGGTTGGCCGGCACCTTCGCTAGCGCCTCGGGCATCACGTCGACGCGCGGTAGGTTCACCAGTGGGATGCCGATCGACTCCTCGACCGCGCGCGCGATGCGCTGCTCCGAGATCACGCCGAGCTGCATCAGGATGTCGGCCAGGCGGCCGCCCACCTCGGCGTGCCGCGCGATCGCCTGCTGCAGCGCGTCGTCGGTGACGTAGCCGCGCTCGAGAAGTACGGCGCCAAGCCTCTTGTCGCCGATCGAGAGGACTGCCAAGGTCAACGCTCCTCGAGGATCATTCTCTCAAGCCGGCGCGCGAGCCTGGTATGAGGAAGCTTACCCGGCGACAGGGGACGGACCAGGACCGTCACGAGGCCGGCGCGCTTGGCGCCGAGGACGTCGGTGAAGAGCTGGTCGCCTACCATCGCCGTGGTGGACGGGGTCGCGCCCGGCAGCAGCGCGAGCGCCCTGCGGAACGCCCACGCGAACGGCTTGCCGGCCAGGGCCAGGCCGGGCACCCCCAGGAGCCGCGAGGCGCGCTGCACGCGCTCGGGCTTGCCGTTCGAGAGTATCGCCACGCCGATGCCGGCCTCCCGCAGCCGCGCGACGGCAGCCGGCGCCTCGGCCACGAACTCCTCGGCGTTCGAGGCCACCAGCGTGTCGTCGAGGTCGAGCAGGACGTGCCGCGCGCCGAGCGAGCGCAGGAGGTCGGGGGTCACCTCCGACAGGCTGTCGACGCGTGCGTCCGGGCGCAGCATCCGCGGAGTCTAGCACCCCGGCCCTCACCCGGCTCCGACGCGACCGCGGCCCGAGCCGGGCGGTCCTCAGCCGAGGTCGCCCGTCAGCGCTCGCTTCAGGGTCTCGGCGAAGCCCTCGTCGTCGATCCACGGGTAGTGGCCCGCGTCGAGCAGCGCGAACGTGGCGCCCGGCGCGGCCTCGAGCACCAGCTCCGCCTGCCCGGGGTAGCTGGTCCTGTCGTGGCGCCCGCTGAGCAGGTACACGGGCACGCCTGCCGCCACCGCCTGGCGCAGGTCGTGGATGCCCTCCGCGAGCCACACCGCGTCGTCCACCTCGTCCGGCACGTCGCCCGACAGCGCGACGGCGTCGACGTGCTCGAGGAACAGGCGCGACTTCGGCGAGGGGAACTGCATCGCGTCGAACAGCACCTTGGGGTTCACGAGGCCGAACGCCTCGTCGACGAGCGCCCGCGGGTCCTCGAGCCCCTCGGGCGTCTCGCCGCGGCCCTGGCCGCCGGTCGCCTCGGCGTGCAGGTCGCGCGCGAGCTGGGGCATCGAGAGCCAGGGGTTCACCAGCACGAGCCTCGTCACGCGCTCCGGGGAGGTCCGCGCCGCGCGGACGGCGACGAGCGCCCCGAACCCGTGCGCCAGGAGCGCCGCGCGGCGCACGTCGAGGGCGTCCATCACGGCGAGGACGTCGGCGGCTAGCAGGGCGACGTCGCTCCCGCCCTCGCCCGTGCTGCGGCCGGCGCCCCGCTGGTCGGCGTAGATCATGTCGAGGTCCTCGAGGTCGCCGCCGGCGATCTCGCGGAACGACGCCGAGTTGTAGCCGGGCCCGCCGTGCAGGTAGTAGACGGTCGGCGCGCCTGCGGGCCCCACGCGCTCGACGTAGAGGCTGGCCGGCCGGGGTCCTTGGTACGCCGCGGCGCCGCTCGCGTCGAGCGCGACGTCGACGCGCATCGCCTCGTCGCGGAAGCCCTGCCTCTCGCCGTCGCGTCCGGGGATCACGAACGCCCCCTCTCCGCCGCCTGTGGCGCGGCCTCGCGGGTGCCCCAGCCGAAGAAGGGCGGCGGCGTTCGCGTCGAGGACGGCCTCGAGGGCGGCCGGGTCGACCCCGCGCACCTCGGCCAGCCGCGCCGCCGTGAGCCTCACGTTCGCGGGCGAGTTGGGCTTGCCGCGGTGCGGCACGGGGGAGAGGAAGGGGCTGTCGGTCTCGACGAGGAGCCTGTCCTCCGGCACCGCGCGCGCCGCCTCCCTCAGCGCCGCGGCCGAGGGGTAGGTGAGGTTGCCGGCGAACGACACGTACCAGCCGAGCCCCAGCCCCGCCTCGAGCAGGCCGGGATGCCCGTTGAAGCAGTGGAGCACGCCGCGCCGCACGCCGGCCTCCTCGAGCGCCCGCGCCGCGGCGCGGCTGGCGTCGTCGGCGCCCTGGCGGTCCCTCACGTGCAGCACCAGCGGCTTGCCCGTGCGCGCGGCGAGCTCGGCGTGCCAGTCGAAGGCCTCGCGCTGGGTCTCCAGCGTCTCGTCCTGCCAGTGCGTGTCGAAGCCCGTCTCGCCGATCGCGACGACCAGCGGGTCCGCGGCCAGCTCCTCGATGCCGCGCCTGACGGCCGCGTCGCGCGCCGCCGAGGCCTCGTTGGGGTGCACCCCGACGGCCACGCGCACGTTGCCGTGGCGCCGCGCCACGGCCAGCGCTGCCCGCGAGTCGTCGAGGGAGGTGCCCACCGTGACGAGCCACGCCAGCCCCGAGGCGGCCACGGCGGCGTCGGGGTCGGGCAGGCGCGTCAGGTGGCAGTGGGAGTCGGTCATCGCGCCACACCATAGCCGCCGCGCCGGCGAAGCGGCGCGTCGCGCGGGCGGGTCCGAGCGCCGCTCGGCGCTGCCGGGCCGGTGCCCTGAGGGGCCGGCGGGCGGGCGCAGCGGGCGCGCGGGCNTCGGGGACGCGTTCGGTGAGAGTTCTGTAAGAAGGCCGCTGCTACCTTCCGTGCCAGAGAGAGATGGTCGCTCGCAGACCAGGAACGAGGAGCAGGATGGTACAGGGTCGCCCGATGGCTGAGGCCATCCGTTACTACAGCAACGAGGAGCTCTCCGAGATCATCTCCAAGTGCGAGTCCGCCATCACCGACGGCACCGCCGAGATCGAGGACTACGAGGCCTTCGTGCTGTGCCAGAAGGAGCTGGCCCGCCGCACCTGGGCGTGAGCTCAGGGGACCTTCACGACTAGCCCGGCGCGCGTGCAGTAGCATCGGACGTGCACGCGCGCCGGGTCTCCACGTCTCGCCGCGGCCGGCATCCGGCCGCGCTCCTGCTTCCTCTCGCACTCGTCGTGCTCGCCGCCTGCGCCCCGGCCGTGGTCCGCTCCGACGTCACGCCCACGGCCTTCGTCGTCGAGACCGAGGCGCCCCCCTTCAAGGTGCAGGAGGGCAGGGCCTCGTGGTACGGCCCTGGCTTCGCCGGCAGGCGCACGGCCAGCGGCGAGGTCTTCGACCCCAGCCAGCTCACCGCGGCCCACCGCGAGCTGCCCTTCGACACGCTCGTCAGGGTCCACAACCTCGACAACGGCCGCAGCGTGGTCGTGCGCATCAACGACAGGGGGCCGTTCAAGGCCAGCCGCGTCATCGACGTCTCCCGCGCCGCCGCCGAGGCCTTGGGGATGATCGGCTCCGGGACCGCGGACGTGCGCCTCGAGGTGCTGACCCTGCCGTCTGGCATGGTGCGCGCCGCGGCCTACGGCGGGCTCAAGGGCTACGAGGCCGTCTCGCGGCACCACCGCGTGGGCACGTTGCTGGTGCTCGGCCACCCGGCCGGGGGCCAGCCGATCGTCGTGCGGGTCGTGAGCCAGGACGTGCCGACCGGGGTGCCCGCCGACCTGCTCCTCGCCTACGACCTCTTCGCCGTCCTCGGCTCCGAGGTGACGGTACTGGGCAACTGAGGCCCGTGGCCGGCGCGGCTCAGCGCTCGCAGCCGGCGCGCAGCTCGCGCGCGAACGCGCCCAGGTCGCGCCCCTCCTCGACGGCCCGGATGACCGCCGAGCCGACGACGACCCCGTCGGCCAGGCGCGCGACGGTCCGTGCGGTGTCGGCGCTGGCGACCCCGAAGCCCACGGCCACGTTGCGGGCGCCGGCCGCGCGCGTCCGCGCCACCAGGTCGGCGACCTCGGGGGGCAGGCTCTCGCGCACCCGGTCACGCCGGTGACGCTCACGGCGTACACGAAGCCGCGGCACGCACCGACGACCAGCGACAGCCGTTCGTCCGTGGACGTGGGCGCCGCCAGGAACACCGTGCCCAGGTCGGCCTCGCGGGCGGCCGCGATCAGGCCCTCGCCCTCGTCGGGAGGCAGGTCGGGGAGGATCATGCCGTCGCCGCCGGCCGCCGCCAGGTCGCGCACGAAGGCGGCCTCCCCGCCCGGGTAGCAGTAGATCGGGTTGTAGTACGACATCACGACCAGCGGCTTGTCGGTCCGCTCGCGGAGCCGGGCCACGAGCGCCAGCGTCTCGCGCGCGCCCACCCCGTTCGCCAGCGCGCGCTCGGAGGCGCGCTGGACCGTCGGGCCGTCACCGAGCGGGTCCGAGAACGGCAGCCCGACCTCGAGCAGGTCGCCGTGCTCCAGCAGGGCCTCGGCGGCGCGCAGGAAGCCGTCCGGGTCGGGGAAGCCCGCGGTCAGGTAGGGCACGAACGCCGCCCGGCCCTCGGCCCTGGCCGCGTCGAACGCGGCCTCGATGCGCCGGACCCCGGCGTCCACCGCCACCGTCATCGCGCCGCCCCCACGGCCGCGCGCGCCGCGCCGCTGCGCAGGCGGCTGACCTCGGCCACGTCCTTGTCGCCGCGGCCGGAGAGGCTCACGACCATCCGCGTCCCGGGGCAAGGTCGGCGCCAGCTTCGCCGCGTGGGCCACGGCGTGCGCGCTCTCGAGGGCGGGCACGACCCCCTCGGCGCGCGCCAGCAGCTCGAACGCCTCGAGCGCTCGTCGTCGGTGGCGACGGCGTACTCGGCGATGCCCGCCTCGGCGTAGTAGCTGTGCTCGGGCCCGACGCCGGGGTAGTCGAGGCCCGCCGACACCGAGTGCGGGGGAGACACCTGGCCGCCCTCGTCGGAGAGGAGGTACATCAGCGACCCGTGCAGGACGCCCGTCTTCCCCCCGGCGATGCTGGCGGCGTGCATGCCGCTGGCGAGACCGTGCCCGCCCGCCTCGACGCCCACCAGCCGCGGGCGCTCCTCGGCCGGCAGGTAGGCGAACGGCGCGAACAGGCCTATCGCGTTGCTGCCGCCGCCGACGCAGGCGACGAGCACGTCGGGCACGCGCCGGCCCTCCCGCTCCGCGAGCTGGTCCATCACCTCGAAGCCGATCACGCTCTGCAGGTCGCGCACGAGCATCGGGTAGGGGTGCGGCCCCACGACCGAGCCGAGCACGTAGAAGGTGGTGCGCACGTTCGTGACCCAGTCGCGGATCGCCTCGTTCGTGGCGTCCTTGAGGGTGCGCGTGCCGGAGGAGACGCTCACGACCTCGGCGCCGAGCAGCCGCATGCGGTAGACGTTCAGCTCCTGGCGCCTGACGTCCTCCTCGCCCATGTAGACGACGCACTCCAGGCCGAAGAGGGCCGCCGCCGTCGCCGCGGCCACGCCGTGCTGCCCCGCGCCGGTCTCGGCCACGATGCGCCTCAGGCCCATGCGGCGGGCCAGCAGCGCCTGGCCGACCGTGTTGTTGATCTTGTGGGCGCCGGTGTGGTTGAGGTCCTCGCGCTTGAGGTAGACCTTCGCGCCGCCCAGCTCCCGCGTCAGGTTCTCGGCGAGGTAGAGGAGCGACGGGCGGCCGACGTACTCGCGCAGCACGTGCCTGAGGTCGGCCAAGAACGCCGGGTCGCGCTTCGCCACGCGGTACGCGGCCTCGAGCGCCTGCAGCGCGGGGATGAGCGTCTCCGGCACGTAACGGCCGCCGAAGCGCCCGAAGCGCCCCCGTGCGTCGGGCAGCGGGAAGTCGGGCAGCCCCCGCGGCAGCACGGCGGTGTCGTCCATGGGTCAGGAGTCTACGCCGCGGAGGCGGGCGAGGTCCGCCGCGGCGAGGCGCACCGGCCCCGCCGGGGCCGTCACGGGGCGGCCGCCGAGCTCGGCCAGTAGCTCGGGCGCGGTGACGGGCTCCGGCCCCTCGAGCCAGCCCAGCGTGTGGGCGAGCAGCCCGAGCACGGCGCGCGGGTCGGCGCCGTCCCGGCGCAGCTCGTGCAGGGAGAGCGCGCCGCCCCGCTTCGAGAGCTTCTCCCCGCGCTCGTCGAGCAGCAGGCCCACGTGCGCGAAGGCAGGCGCCGGCAGGCCGAGCGCCTCGTACAGCAGGAGCTGCGCGGCGGTGCTCCGCAGCAGGTCGGCGCCGCGGGCGACCTCGGTGACGCCCATGGCGGCGTCGTCGACGACCACGGCGAGCTGGTAGGCGACGAGGCCGTCGGAGCGGCGCACGACGAAGTCCCCGACCTCCGCGGCCAGGTCGACCTCGACGCGCCCCTGCACCGCGTCTTCGAACGCGGCGCGCCCCGCCGGCACGCGGAAGCGGAGGCTGGGAGCGCGCCCCTCGGCGCGGCGGCGCGGCGCCAGCTCGTCGTTCAGCGCCCGATGCGCCGGGCCGTAGACGCGCGACGGGGTGGCCTGCGCGCCCTCGCCGGCGTCGTCGACGCCGGGGCCGCTCGCCGCCAGCTCGGCGACCTCGCGGCGCGTGAGGAAGCACTCGTACACGCGGCCGGACGCCACGAGCCGCGCCAGCGCCTCCTCGTAGAGCGCCCCGCGCTGCGACTGGAGGTAGGGCGCGTGGGGCCCGCCCACGTCCGGACCCTCGTCCCAGTCGAGTCCGAGCCAGGCGAGCTCCTCGAGGTTCCCCAGCACCGCCTCAGGGCGCGTGCGGGGACGGTCGAGGTCCTCGACGCGCATCAGGAGAGCGCCGCCGCTCAGCCGGGCGCGGGCCCAGGCGAAGAGCGCGGTGCGGGCGTTACCGAGGTGCAGCCAG
>NICF_comb_assmDRAFT_10003214_pt1 | contig 11905 bp, 7 predicted proteins | sample NewIslPassag4_SG_FD_11279 | JGI IMG/M metagenome (IMG submission 11279) | reverse complement strand
CGCTGCCACGCCCGCCAGTGCTGCGGCCATCGCCGCCACGCGCGCTGCCCCACCCCAGGTGAACCCGCGGGCGCGATACTCGGCGACTGCCCCCGCGCCGATCAGTAGCGCCAGATAGGTGGGGAAGTCCCACGTGTTCGTCATGCGCAGCAGCCCAATCACCAGCCCGCCGAGCGCCAGCAGCCAGATGACATCCTGCCCCAGCACCGTCCGCAGACGTGCTGGCCAGGCCAGCGGATCCTCTTGCCCGGCCGCCACCGCCGCTGCCGACCTCACCGGCGATGGCGTCCATGAGGCTACCACCATCCGCTCGTGCGGCCGTGGCGACAGCAAGGGCACCATCAGCCGACGGTCCTCAGGCGACGCGCCGTTATTCGGCGGCTGAGCAACCGGGGCACCGTCCGCCCCCAGGGGGGGGTTGCAAGGGGCGCCGAGTTGCCTGCTCGCCTCGCTCGTCTCGGTAGCCAAGTGAGGCGTCGTTACTGCGATCTCGTCGGCCCGCAGATGGGGCGTCTGGCTCGCTTGCCCGCTCGACGTGCTAGGCGCGGCACCGTTCGGGGGGGTGGCGACGGACGCCACGGGGAAACGGCGGCGCACGGCTTCCAGGCGCTGGTTGGGCCCGGGCCGGCCGCGCAGCGCGTTCCAGGCGGGCACCAGACTGGACGACCGCGCCAGGGCCAGCGCCAGGTGCAGCGCCAGCAGCGTGAGCGGCAGTGCCAGCAGGTGCGCGTGCAGGTCGGCGTACAGGAAGGTGAAGTACGGGAACTCGGTGATGGGCGGCACGTCTTCCGGCCCGATCACGCGCGTGCTGCGCCAGAAGTCGAACGGCAGACCCGCNGGCACGCGGCCCGTCACACGCTCCAGTACTTGCAGCAAGCCGTCGAGGTTGCCGAACACTGCGACACAGCCGACCGCCAGCAGCCCGCCGACCGTCGCCCAGCCCACGACGCGGGGCGAGCGGTAGCCGCGCAGGCCGGCGATGACGTTGAAGGCGAAGCTGAAGCAGGCGCTGGCCAGGAGACCGAAGAACAGCGCGATCGCCAGGTTGTAAGCGACCGCGGGCACCACGCCCGTGAGACGGATCAGCGTGGCCACCAGCACCTGGCCGAAGTAGTAGTAGTTGATGTAGCCGCCCGCGAACCACGGGTCGTACGGCGGGAAGTACGTGCTCTTGAGCACCGCGTTCAGGTAGGCGAAGTCCATCGGCTTCTCGCCGCCGAAGTTGCTGTGCCAGAGGTCGGGGTTGGCCATCCGCACGGCGAGGAACAACACGTAGCCGACCGCGAACACCGCCTCGATGGTCAGCAGCAGGTCGAGACGCTCGCGCACGTCCTTCCAGAAGACCGTCCAGCGGCGCCAGAGTACGAGCCCGGCTGCGGCCACGAGGAGGGCCAGCACCAGCAGGATCGACTCGCGGGAATACGGTAGCCAGCGGAGGCTCGCCAGCAGCCAGGCGCCCCAGGCCAGCAGCCCAATGGCCACGATCTTTGCCACACCGTAACCGCGATCCGCCAGCCGCCCGAACACGGCCCACACGAGCGGGTAGGTGGCTAGCCCGAGCAGCAGCGCCAGCAGCCACCACGCCTGCGCGGGGTAGGCGTTCACCACGCTCCCGCGCTCCACGATCTGCCACCAGGTGCCGCCCGCCTCTTGGGTCGCGCGATACTCGGGCGCCATCAACAGGCCGTGCGTGTACGCCTGGGCCGAGCGGAGGCCTTTGACCACCTGGTCGAGGTTCACCCGACTCAACAGCTCTCGCGCACGCTGCGACGAGTACGCCGGAGTCTTGCGGAACAGCATGACCTTGGGGTGATCGTAGTTCACCCAGAGCTCTTGCGCGTCGTCGTCGCGCAGGAAGATGAGCGGACCCAGACGCGGGTACGAGGTGAACTCGGCGATCTTGGCGAAGCCCAGTTCGCCACTGAACAGCAAACGATAGTACTCGGTGGCCAGCGGATACCGCTCGGGAATGCGTGGGATCGAGCTGTACAGCCGGCTGCTCGTGATGGCGATCACGTCCGCCTGGTCGAGCGCCGCCAGCAGCCGCTCGCGCTTGGCCGGATCCTCCTCGGCGTACAGTTCCAGTTGCGGCCCCGCCCAGGGGAGCGAGTCGCGGCCCTGCACGCGCAGGGGCACCGGATCGTCCCAGTGCTCGTTGGCGATCCGCGTGCCGGGCGGCAGGTTGAGCATGATCCACTCGGAGGCCGCCACCCGCGTCGTCTTCTGGAGGTAGATCGACATGTACGCGAGGCCGTACAGGGCCGTGTAGCCGACCACGACGACCAGCAGGGCACTCGCCATCGCAGGCAGCCACCGTTGGAGGGCCGACCAGCGCTCTCCGAGCGCGGGACCGCGCCGCGCCCACACGATAAAGCCGACCAGCGCCCAGCTCGCCAGCAGGATGAGCAGCGGATAGATGGGCAGGAAGTAGCGCATCGCGTTGGCGAACGCCTTGCCCCAGTAGTACCAGTTGAAGCCGATCCAGACGAGCGGCACGACCAATGGCAGCCAGCGGGCACGCCCCGCCCGGGTGCCGAGCGCGCGCAGCAGCACCACCGTCGCGGCGATCACTCCGCTCCAGGCTGCCAGGCCGAGGGGCACGCCCATCCCCCAGCGGACCATCTGCTCGAGGGCGTAGACGTACGGCGTGCGGTTCGCCCACTGCACGCTCGGCGGCTGATCGATCTCTCCCGTACTGATCTTCTGCCAGCCGGTCATGTCGGCGACGTACTTGGGATTCAGGCCCACGTTCCAGAGGTTGGGGCCTTGCAACGCGTACGGCTGCCCGATACGGAACACGATCGCAGCGAGCAGCAGAGCGAGGAGACAGCCGGCCAGCGGGGTCTCGATTGCCGCGAGCAGTTCCACCACGCGCGAGGGGTGCCGAGGCGCGGCACTGCCCGTCGAGCCGTGCTCGGTCAGCACGACCGGCCGACCCGCCCCGACGAGCGCCGCCGGCGCGTCTCCAAACACGCGCCGGCGCGCATCCCAGTTGTACCAGGCACGCACGGCACAGGCCGCCACGACCACCAGGCCGAAGGTGGCCGCGCTGATCTTGCTAGCCGTGGCGAGCCCATAGAACACGCCCAGCAGCGCGTAGTCGCGCGGGTCGCCCTGCTGGGCGACGCGCACCGCGAAGTACAGCGCGACCATTACCAGGAACACCTGGATCGAGTCCATGGTGTAGAAGTGCGCCTGCTGGATGTGCATGGGCGTGACCGCCACTAGGAGACAGGCCAGCGCGGCGATCCGCCAGGAGAACAGGCGGCAGCCGAGCAGGAACAGCATCAGCACGGTGCCGATGTCCGCTAGGGCGCTCACCCCGCGCCCCAGCAGTAGCAGCTCGCGGGTCCCGCTCAGGTCGGCCAGCGCGCGCACGAAGAAGAGCGGCGCCGTCCCATAGGCGAACGTGCCAAAGCCCCGGTTGTACGGGTTCAGCGTCGACTTCTCGGTGTCGAAGTAGTCCCACGGGTTCGCGGGGAACTGGACGGCACCCGTCACCATGGTGACGAAGCGCTCATCCGGGTGGAGCATGTGCCCCTCGTCCCAGTTGAGACCGATGAAGCGCAGGGCGGCCGCCAGGAGTACGATCGCCGCCAGCACGGCCGCCCGAACGCGCAGCTCGCGCCGGGAAGGCGCCGGCGCCGCGGGGAACGCGTCATCGAGATCCGTGGCGCGCGGGTCGGCGAGCGCGAGGCGCGCATCCGCGGCGCGCTCGGGCGCTGGGCCGGGGGTCGAGGCCTGCATCAAACTCCACTCGCTCTGCGGCAGACGAAGAAGTAGTACGCCGCATTGCGGCCAGGGTCCTCCTCACAATACCGGACCAGCCAGCGGGCCAGCCACCGTTCCGGCGGCCACCAGCGCGCCTTGTCCGGCAGTAGCACCCACCGCCCCGTGAGGCGCTTGGTGAGGAGCGTTGGCGCCCCGTAGTAGTGACTCAGATCGAAGACCTTCATCGCCGTCGGGCCGAGGTAGCCGCGCCAGCGCACGACCTCGAGGCCGGCCGCTGCTAACCGCGTCCGCCACCCATCGAGATCGTAGGTGTGGTAGTGTGCGGAGAGGCGGTTGAACCACGCTCCATAGGCATGGCCCAACGCGGCGAGGCCGACCGCCCGCGGCAGCGACGCGCCCGCCAGGTAGCGCGCGAAGTTGTGCGAGGGCACGGTGCACACGAACGTACCGCCCGGCTGCAACACCCGCGCGATCTCGTGCAGCGCGCGGCTCAAATCAGGGATGTGCTCCAGCGCGCAGTTGCTCATCACGCTGGCAAAGCTCTGGTCCGAAAACGGCAGGCAGGTCGCGCTGGCAACGGCGAGGCAACGATACACACCGCGGCACGCGGCCTCGCGGGCGGCCTCCCGACTGAGGTCGATCCCCGCGTCTACGGGCCCGTCTCGCACCATGTCGGTGAAGTGGCCGTCGCCGCAACCGACATCGAGCAGCGGCCGCGGCAGGGCGACTGTGGAGACCAGCAGCGCCTCTGCAGAGCGGATGATCGCGCGGTGCAGCGGGACCTCGCGCAGGTGCCGCTCGAGGAAGTGAGCGGCACCTCGCTGGATGGAGGTCTGCGACTGCACCATGCTTCACTCCCTCACTGCTACTGCGCTTCGGGGCGGGCGGTTCGCCCGACGGCTCTACAGGCACCGGGTAACTGGCAGACGCGGCACCACAAGGGCAGCCCTCGGGGCGCGGCCGAGGACTAACTATCGCACGTGGTGGATGTCACGTCGTGCAGGACCTGGGCACTCCGCTGCCGGGCGCCGCGGCTCGACGGCGCGGCGTTCGGCCCGGCCGACTGGCGTCTCCTGAGCCCGTCCGGGCCGAGGAGCGACGGATTATACCATCCGTTCGCCGGCGACACGCCGGTCCGCGCTAGGGTTCCCGCTCGGGCAGCGTGACGATCGCCGGCACGGGGTCCGTGCCGGCAGTCTGCGGGCTGACCAACGCGGATGCGGGGGCGGCCGCCGGTGGTGTGCCCGGCCACAGGTCGCGCCAACGATAGCCACCGCGCCACACGAATATCAGACCGAGGGCGATGAATGTGCCGTAGATCAGTGCATGGAGCACGATAGCGTAGGCCGCCGCCTCGTTGGCGTCGATGGCGAACGCCGCCAGGGCGATGACACTGAACTTGTGGAACACGCCCACGTAGCCTGGTGCCGAGGGGAGGATCATCACCAGGTTGGTCACGATCATCAGCCAGATCGCCGCCGCCACGGGCGCCTCGATGGCCAGCGCCTGGAGCCCAAGGTAGTTGATGAGCGCGGCCAGCGACCATGTCAGCGCCGAGGAGAGCACTACCACGGGCAGCACCCGCGGGTAGCGCAAGATGGCCACCGCGTCGAGAAAGGGGCCGATCATGCGCACCAGGTTGAAGCGCCGCGAGCCGGGCAGGTAGAGCTGCAAGCGCGCCAGCAGGGCCAGAATGCGCTGGCGCGGCAGCCAGGCCAGGATCAGCAATCCACCGACGCCGCCCAGCCCGAGGCCCACCAGCACCTCGTTTGGAACCCCGAGCACGGGCAGGGGCATGAACAGCCCGAGGAGGGCCAGAAAGGCCAGGATAGTCAGGACGTCGAGAATCTTCTCGACGAGAATCGTTCCCACCGCCTGCGTGAAGGCTACCGGTTCGGTGCGGCCGATCAGGTAGGCGCGCACCAGCTCTCCGAGCCGCATGGGCACCACCGAGAGCACCAGGTAGCCGATGGCGAGCGCCGAAAACAAGCGCTGCAGGCGCAGTCCGCGCGTGGGATAGAACAGGACGCCCCAACGCCAGGCCTTGACGAGCATGCTCAGCAACAGCACGCCCACGGTCGCCAGCAGCCAGCCTGGCCGCGCGTGCGAGAGTGACTGCCAGGTGCGCTGGGGGTCGATCTGCGTGAGCAGGGCGATCACGCAGGCCGCGCTGATGGCGAGGCCGAGCATGGCGCGAAGGTATCGCATGGTTCGTCCTGTGCCCGAAATGGGTCCTGCATTATACGAGAGCAGCGCCGCCCTCCGACGAAGTGGTGCCGCTCAGGGCTCCGCCGCTGCGCGCTCGCCGACAATACGCTACCATGGGCTAGAAGCTACGCCGTGCGCTGTCCGCGCTGCGGCGCTCGCTGCGAGGAAGATCATGCGCGTCAGTAGCCTCACGGCCCTGGGAGCGATCCTCAGCATCTTGGTGGGAGCCGCCGTCTTCGCGGCAGCGATTGTGACCCGCGTGCACGGCGCGACCTTGATCGGGCTGGCGCTCATCGGTATCGGGATCGTTCTGGCCTGCCAGCCTGGAGAGTCCAGCGAACGGCATCACGGCACCACCCACTAGCGCGATCACCAGCAACACATGGGTGTGGCTCACCGCCCGAAGGGCGAGGGCCCGCCTGGAGGGGGCATGCGAGCGCCCTGGCGACTGGTGGTGGGCTTACTCCTGCTCCTGGCCCTGGCGTCCGGGCCGTCGGCGCCAGCAGGGGCCGTGGTTCCGTCCCCGCAGAAGGAGCCGGCTCTCCGCGCGGCGTGGGTCCAGCTTGGCCCCGAGGGGGTGGCGCTAGCTCGGGCCATCACCCTTGCTCCGGCCTGTCCGGTGCTGGAGAGCGAGGGAGGCCGACGCCCCATGCGCGAGCGCGCCCACCCCGCGCCCCCGTCGTGGCCCGAGCGGGTCTGCGAGCTCGAGCTGCCTGTCGGCATTGCCACGGCGGCGATCGAGGGGATAGCGCTCGCGTTGCCGCAGGAGCCGCCTCGCCGACTGGTTGTGCTCGGCGACACCGGCTGCCGGATCGAGCCGCCTAGCCTGCAGGCGTGTGACGACGCGGCGGCATGGCCGCTGGCCGCCATCGCCCGACAGGCGGCGGCCTGGCAGCCCGATCTCGTGCTCCATGTCGGCGACTACCTATACCGCGAGGAACCGTGCCCTGCGACGTTCGCCGGCTGCCGCGGCTCGCCCTGGGGCGACAACTGGGCCACGTGGGAGGCCGACTTCTTCGCGCCAGCCGCGCCCCTGCTGCAAGCCGCTCCCTGGGTGTTCGTGCGCGGGAATCACGAGCTATGCGCTCGAGCGGGCCACGGCTGGTTCCGCGCGCTCGACCCGCGTCCGTTCACGACCTGTCGCGACCTCACTGATCCGTACGCGGTGCCGCTGGGCGAGCAGCAGCTCCTGGTGCTCGACTCGGCGGCCGCGGACGACTCGCGCGCACCGGCGGAGCTGGTCGCGGCCTACGCGGCGCAACTCGGGGCCCTCGCGGCCGAGGTCACCCCCGGCGCGTGGCTGACCACGCACCGGCCTATCTGGGGTGTTGCGCAGGGTGCGGAGGACGGTGAGGAAACCCTGTACCGTCCGAACGCCACGTTGCAGGCGGCGGCCCAACAGCGCTGGCCGACCGGGATCCAACTCGTGCTCTCGGGCCACGTGCACCTGTTCGAGCTGCTGACGTACGGGCCGGAGCGCCCGGTCCAACTCGTCGCTGGCACGGGCGGCACACTACTCGACCGGGCGATCACGCTCCCGCTGCCAGGTGCCTCGGTGGCCGGGCTACCGATCCACAACGGCCTCACCCTGCGGCAGCACGGCTTCGTGACACTGGAGGCCCGGGGCGAACACTGGGAGCTGGGGCTCCACGATATCGCGGGGGGCCGGGTGCTGGCTTGCACCCTCCGCACGGCGACCGTCGAGTGCCCCCGCTAGCGGCGGCTCAGCGGGTAGTATCGGGCTCTCGCGTCGGGGTGGGCGCCGGCTCGCGGAGAAACAGTCGCAGCAGGTCCACGGGCAGCGGGAAGATGATCGTGGAGTTCCGCTCGGCCGCGATCTCCGTCAGGGTCTGGAGATAGCGAAGCTGGAGCGTGGCCGGCTGCGACGCGATGATGCGGGCGGCTTCGGCCAAGCGCTCGGCGGCCTCGTACTCGCCCTGGGCATGGATGATCTTGGCGCGCTTCTCGCGCTCGGCCTCCGCCTGGCGCGCCATGGCCCGCTGCATGTTGTCGGGCAGCTCGACATCGCGGATCTCTACCACGCTGACCTTGATGCCCCACGGCTCGGTCTGCTCATCGATGATCCGCTGCAGCTCCGCGTTCACCTGGTCGCGGTGCGCCAGCAGATCGTCCAGCTCTGACTGGCCGAGCACGCTGCGCAGCGTGGTCTGCGCGATCAGCGACGTGGCGCGGATATAGTCGAGCACGCGGACCACCGCTGCCTCCGGCTCCACCACCCGGAAGTACACCACGGCGTTGACGCGCACGGTCACGTTGTCGCGCGTGATCGCCTCCTGGGTAGGCACATCGAGTGTGATCGTGCGCAGATCCACCTTCACCATCCGTTCGAGCCCCGGGATGAGCAAGATCAACCCGGGTCCCCGTGCTCCCACGAGCCGCCCGAGCCGGAAGACGACCCCTCGTTCGTATTCCTGCACGACCTTGACCGCAGAGAACACGATGACGACGAGGATCACCCCCACGAGGATAAGCGGGCCAAGCCACGGGCCGACGATCTGCATGAGGACCATTCTGTCGCCTCCTTCCCGGTGCGCGCGCACGCCGACTGGGCGCGCGGCTAGAAGCGCAGCCGCAGGCGATGGACGACCACGCTTTGCACCAGCCCGAGTGCCGCCAAGTTTGTCAACAGGGCGCTCCCGCCCAGGCTGATGAACGGCAGTGGGATACCTGTTACCGGCAGCAGGGTCAGATTGGCGCCGATATTCACGAATGCCTGGAAGCCGATCATGACCGCCACGCCCGCGGCTAGCAGCCGTCCAAACCCATCCCGCGCCAGCTCCGATGCCCGTAGGATACGGAACAGCAGGAACAGCAGGAGAGCGAACAGTACGAGCACACCGATCAGGCCGAGCTCTTCCGCCAGCACCGCGAAGATGAAGTCGCTGTGCGAGACGCGCAGATAACGCAGCTGGGTCTGCGTCCCGTTGGTGAGCCCTCGGCCGAATAGGCCGCCCGCGCCGATACTGATCTTCGCCTGCAAGATATTGTACCCTTCGCCGAAGGGGTCGCTCTCGGGATGCAGGAAGATCAACACGCGCTGGCGCATGTACTCTCTGAGCGACAGCCACACGAGCGGTAGGGCGGCGAGCCCGGCCACTGCCAGGCCGGCGAGGTGCCAGAGGCGGGCGCCGGCCACCATCAGCACTCCCACCCAGATGGCCACGAACGCCAGCGCGGTGCCGAGATCGGGCTGCCAGTAGACCAACACGGCCGGCACGGCGACGAACGGGAACGAAGCCACGATGCGACGCAGCGAGGGCGGCCCCTCTCCGCCGTCCGCGAAGAAGCGGGCCAGCGCCAGCACGAGGCAGAGCTTGGCCGGCTCCGAGGGCTGTAGCGCGACCCCCCCCACGCCCAGCCAGCGGCGCACGCCGAATTCCTCGCCGTGGCCGAGCAACGGGGTCAGGGCGAGCAGCACCAGGCTGGCCACATAGGCTGGGTACGCGAGGCGGTAGTACCAGCGGTACTCCACCAGCGCCAGCACGGCGATTCCGGCCAGGCCCAGCACCGCATACGCCGCCTGGCGCATCGCCGCCGCACTCGGCCGCCCCGGGCCACCAGGATCCGTCAGGTGCGTAGTGCTGTGCACCAAGAGCAGCCCGTAGACCACGAGCGCCACGGCCGCGAATAGCAGCCACAGATCGAGTCGGCGCCAGCGTGCCTCAGCCACGCGGGACTCCTAGCGGCCCGGCGCCGCGTTGGGCGGCGGGCCCAGGGTGGGAATGGCGGGACGCGGGGGCTGGGGCACGGAGCCTCCTGCTGGGGCGGGCAGGCGAGGTGTAGCTGGCACGGGCGTCGGGGCTGGCGCGCGCACCGCGGGTGCGGGTGGAGGAGTCGGGGTCGGCGCGGGCGCCCGCGTGGCCCCTCCCGCTGGAGCGGCTGGCGCTGGTGGCCTGGCCGCGCCGGTCGGCGGAGCGGCCGTCGGCGCGGGCGGGGGCGGCCCAAAACTCGCTGGCGGCGCCGGAGGCAGGGGGACATCTGGGAGCCCGAAGTACTTGCGGAAGATGCGGGTGGCGATCGGCGCGGCCTCGTTGGTCCCACTACCCAACTCGACGAACACCGTGACGGCGATCTCGGGCTTGTCCACCGGCGCGAAGCCCGTGTACCAGCCATGCGTAGGCAACTCTCCCCGCTCGTTCCGACGCCCATAGAACTCCGCGGTGCCGGTCTTGCCTGCCACTCGTAGACCGGGGATACGCAGGTGACGGAGCAGCGGGCTGATGTTGTAGCCGGCCTCCATCGCCTCGCGCAGTACCGCCCAGTTGGCGTCGCTCAGCGGCAGCCGGCGAATCACTTGGGGGGCGAACTCTCGCACCGTCCGGCCGTCCTGATCGACCAGGGCGTGCGCGAGCAAAGGGCGGTACAGTACGCCACCGTTGGCGAACGCGTTCGTGGCCGTGGCCACCTGGAGTGGCGTCGCGGTGACGAAGCCCTGGCCGATCGCCATGTTGTACGTGTCGCCCAGCACCCACGGCTCGCCAAGCAGCTCGTACTTCCAGCTTTCGGTGGGCACCAGGCCCTCCTCCTCATCCGGCAGGTCGATCCCGGTGCGCGCGCCAAAACCGAACTGTCGGGCATACCGGGCCAGTAGCTCGGCCCCGAGGCCACGGAACGACTCGAACCCGCCGCCCAGGTAGTAAAAGTACACGTCCGAGGAGTATGCCATTCCCTGGATGAAGTTCATCGGGCCCAGGGCGGCCCAGTCCGGAAAGCGCTGCACGATGCGGGGGTCATACTCGTTGGGCACGAAGATGGCGCCGCGGCTGGTGATGACCGTGTTGCGCGTGGCGATCCCCTCGTGCAGGGCCGCCGCACCCGTGACCAGCTTGAACGTGGAGCCCGGCGGGTACTGGCCGGCGACAGCGCGGTGGAACAGCGGGCGGTTGGGGTCGTTGAGGAGGGCGAGCACGCCCTCGTCCCGCGAGTCGCTGGCAAACAAGTTGTTGTCGAAGTTAGGCAGCGATACCAGGGCGAGCACTTCGCCCGTCGTCGGCCGCATGACGATCGCTGCGCCGGAGGGGGAGCCGTGCAGGCCCTCCTCGAGAAAACGCTCTACCGCGCGCTGCAGCTCGGCGTCGATGTTGAGCACGAGGTTCAGGCCCGGCTCGGCCGGCTCCTCGCGCAGCTCGCGGACGACCCGGCCCGCGGCATCCACCTCGCTCAGCCGCTGGCCCGGCACCCCGCGCAGAGCCTGCTCGTACTGGCGCTCCAGCCCCATGATCCCGAGGCGATCGTTCGGGCCGTAACACTCCTTCCGGCGCTGCTCGGCGCCCAACTCGGCACACCGCCGCCGCTCGGCCTCGTAGTCCTCTGCGCTGATGGGCCCGACATAACCGATCAGGTGCGCGAAGACCGCGCCATCCGGGTACACCCGCACGGGCTCGGACTGCACGACCACCCCGGGCAAACGAGGCTGCTGCTCTTGGATCCGCTGCACGACGAGCGCATCCACCGCCCGCTTCACGACCACCGGCGTGAACACGTCCCCGTTGCTACGGCTGCGGGCGACGGCCTCGGCTACCGCGGCCTCGTCGATCTCTAGGATCTCCGCCAAGCGCTGGAGCACGCCGGCCTCGTGCTCGCGCGGCAGGTCCGCGGGCACCACGGACACTACGAACGAGGGCGCGTTGGCCGCGAGGATCTCCCCGTTGCGGTCGTAGATCACCCCCCGCAGGGGAGGGATCGGACTGACGCGCATGCGGTTGTGGTCGGCCTGCTCGCGGTACGCGCCGCTCTCGGCCACTTGCAGCCGCCAGGCCTGGACGCTCAGCGCGCCAAAGGCGACCAGCAGCGCGATCCGCACCAGCCAAACCCGACCACTCGCGCCGCGTGCGATCTCCCCTCCGCGCATAACCCCCTTCGCTCAGCGACCTCGGCTCGGCGCCGGCACCGTCGGCGCGAGCAGCGCGCCCACGAGATAGTACAGCACAATCACCACGATCAG
>NICF_comb_assmDRAFT_10003213_pt1 | contig 11906 bp, 8 predicted proteins | sample NewIslPassag4_SG_FD_11279 | JGI IMG/M metagenome (IMG submission 11279) | reverse complement strand
TTTGATCTCTCCTGCATCAGTGAGATGGCGCAGTCTCCTGGGGTTTGGGAGAAGACACCGTAAAGCCTGATCGGAGAGCCAAAAAGGCCCAGAGGTCTTCACCGGCAACGGGCAGGGGGGCTAGGATGGGTGCGATCCAAACGTTGACGAAATGTATCGCCGTCTGCCAGTACACTCCGGAGACGGACCGGGGTGCATATACGGTGTGATCAGTCAATATCCTCTGGAAAAAGCGAGCTGCGCATCGTGCAGTCTTCAGCCCTTTCTGGTCAGTTCCGTCACCGCTTTCGACAGGAATGTGTTTTCTCGTGAAGAAAGTCCCAATATGACTTTGTTTTGTCAGTGTCAAAAGTTCTAAGGAGCGTGGTGACCGGCGTGTCGGTCTTGCGCACCGGTGATCGAGCCATGATCCGGGAACTTAATACCTCCATCGTCCTCGACTGCATCCGCCGTGAAGGGCCGATTTCCCGCGCCGAGATCGCCCGGGTGACCGGAATGGGGCGGTCGACGATCTCGGGAATCGTCGCCTTTCTCCTGGAAAAGGGCTTGGTGGAAACGGTGGGTGCCGGCACGTCCACGGGAGGTCGCAAGCCCGAGCTTCTGGCGTTTCGGCCTGACCGCTATTGGGTGGTCGGCATCAAGCTGCAGCCAGGGGGCATCAAAGCGGTTCTCACCGACCTTAACGGGCAGATCGTCTCACGGGCCGAGGCGTCGGTGGCGCAAAGGGACTTGGAAAGCGCTTTGGCCGCCATCGACGGTGTCTACGCCCGGTTGACGGCCAACCTCGATCCTGGGCGTCTCCTAGGCGCGGGCCTGGCAATCCCCGGGCTGGTCGATTCGGGCCGGGGCATCTCGGTGCGCCCGCACTTCTTTGACTGGCGGGACGCGCCCATCCGGGAGCTTATGGAGGAGCGCTGGGGGATCCCCGTCTGGGTCGACAACGACGCCCGCGTCGGCGCCCTGGGCGAACGCTGGCGGCTATCAGAGACGGACGCGACGTTTCTCTTTGTCACGATAGGGATCGGCATCGGCGCCGGGATTGTGGTCGACGGTGCCCTGATGGAAGGCGACCTGGTGGGCGCAGGCCACCTGGGACACATGATGATCGTGCCCGACGGCGCTCCGTGCCACTGCGGGCTGACAGGGTGCCTCGAGACGGTAGCCAGCGACGCGGCGCTGGCGCGGTACATGCGGGAGCTTCGGGCGGCCCAGGGTCGCGAACCGGAGCAACTTGCCCCGGAGGAGATCTTTTCCCTCGCCCGGACTGGCGACCCCGCCGCCAACGCCGCGGTCGACCGGGTCGTCGGGTACCTGGCCATCGCCATCGGCAACGTGATCAAGTTACTGGGCATCAGGCGGGTCATCATCGGCGGCGAGACCGGGGTGATCGGCGGGCCGCTCCTTTTCGAGCGGCTCCAGGAACGAGTGCGCGAGCAGGTCTTTTCCGATACGCAGTCGGGCATCGAGGTGGTCCCATCGCTTTTGGGCAACGACGTTTGGACGGTGGGGGCGGCGTCGCTGGTTCTTGACGCACTCTTTCGCCCGCCGATCTACGCCGACGCCAGCACGATGGTGGACAGGGTCGTGCAGGGCGGATGAGCCGGAGGGTGCTCCGGCACGATCCGTTGGGCACACGCTGGCTGTCGGCGCGGACCCGTCTACGAGCGTGCGCGGCGCTTGTAGGACTGGTGGTGCTCGCCGCACTGGCGGTGTGTGTCGAGCGGGTGGCGCTTGCTGGACCTGCGTCGCCCTTGGGGGTTGCGGCGTTCGCTGCCTCGGGGGCGCTCGGGCCGGCGGCCGGCAGCGGTTTGGGGGAGGGGTCAAACGGTATGGTTCAATTGGAAGTTGTGCCCGATCGGGCGTTTTACACGCCGGGGCAGAGCGTCGCCTTGCGGGTCGAGGCGCCCCAGGGTTTTTCGCCCGAGCTGGACGCCCGGGTCTACGTGGAGATTTCGCATCTCACCGAGATCGTGGCCCGGCTCTCCGAGCCCGTGGGAACAGGCACAAGCTGGACGTTTTGGTGGCAGCCGCCGCCGGAGCCCGCCGGATACGGCCTGGCTGCGTGGATTGAACGCGGCGGTCTCCGGGTTGCCTACGGCGAGTCGGCCTTCGACGTGGCCCTCCGGTGGACGGATCAGCCGCGCTACGGCTTTCTCTCCGAGTTCGGGACGTGGGACGAGGCCAGAGAGCGAGAGGTTTTTGCGCGGATGAACCGCCTGCACCTAAACGGCCTCCAGTTTTACGACTGGCAGTACCGCCACGAGCAGTTGGTGCCGCCGTCCGAGGAGTTTACGGATTCTCTGGGGCGGCGTTTGATGGTAGCGAGCATCGAAGGCCGCATCCGCCTTGCCAGGGAGTACGGCATGGCGCCCATGGCTTACACCGCGATCTACGCATCCTCGCCCTCCTTTTACGTGGATTACAAGGATTGGGCCCTGCGGGATGCCGGCGGCAAGCCCGTCGACTTCGGAAACGGCTACCTCATCTTGATGAACCCATCCCGCGGCTTTGGCTGGCACGACCACTTGCTGGACCAGTTCCGCCGGGTGCTGGAGCGGTTTGACTTTGACGGAATCCACGTGGACCAGTACGGGTATCCCCAGGTCGCTTACGACCACCGCGGGCAGAGCGTCGTCGTGGCGCAGGCATTTCGCGACTTTATCGACGACGCCAAGAGGCTCCTCAGCGAGGAGTTTGATCGAAATACCATCACCTTCAACTCGGAGACCAACTGGCCGGCGGCCGTCATGGCCCGCAGCCGGTACGATTTCAACTACGTGGAGGTGTGGTCTCCCTACGACACCTACGGCGACATCGAGTGGATCATCCGCGAGGCGTATGTCAACTCCGGCGGAAAGCCCACCGTCATCGCCGCCTATGTCGCGCCCGAGTACGAGGCGACCGTAAGGCTTCTCAACGCAGTGATCTTTGCGAGCGGCGGGACGCATATCGAGATGGGCGAGGGGGATGGGATGCTCGCCGATCCCTACTTCCCCAAGTTCCGAAAGGTGAGCTCCTCGCTGTGGCAGGCGCAGGTGAAGGCGTACGACTTCATCGTGCGCTACAAGGAATGGCTGCACGGCCCCCGGGAGATGCTGAGCGCCTCGGCCCTCGTACGCGTCGGCGGCGAAGCAGTCCCGGACCGTCCGGAGCCGGGCAAGGTCCACGCGGTGTTTGCACGCCTGCTCGCGGCGGGCGATGCGGAAGGCCAGGAGGGCGCGCGCTATGTGCTCAGCCTGATCAATTTCACGTCGGCGCCGACAGTGGCGTGGACGGCCCAGCAGCCGGAGCCGGAGGTGCTGGAACAGGTTCCCGTTTCCATCACCTTGAGGCATAAACCCCGGGCGGTGTGGGTGGCCTCCCCCGACGGCGACAGCGCCGCCGCCGTGCGGCTCTCCCATACGGCAACGCCGCTTGCGGAAGGAGGCTTCGAGGTCAGTTTCACCGTCCCTCGCCTTCACTACTGGACGGTGGTCGTTTTGGAGTAGCCGCTTGGCCAGTCGCTGGGACCGACAAGCGCCTGGCTGAGCAGGTTAAGACGGGATCCCGTGGGCGGAGCGCCCGGGGGAGCTTGCGGGGAGGTGACGGCCGTCTTTGATGATTCAGAGTCACTGTTCAAGGTCAAAGGCGGGTACGGAAGATCATCCTGAGGAGTGAACCAGCAAATGAAGAGCTCAAAGGTTCTTCACGTCGTGGCGATTGCCGGCCTCGTCTGGGGCCTGGTCGCCTTGTCGGCGGCGGCGCAAGTGACGATCTCGTTTTGGCATGGTTACAACGAACTGGAGACTCAAGTCTTGGTCGAGCGTGTGATCCCCGCCTTTGAGGCCAAGTACCCGGACATCAAGGTGGAGTCGGTCCGCTTGGGCTACGACGAACTGCGGGACAAGGTGGTCACCACCGCGGCCGCTGGCGGCGGTCCCGACGTGATGCGCCTTGACATCATCTGGACGCCTGGGTTTGCGGCCTCCGGGCTCCTGGAGCCGTTGGATCGGTACCTCGGCTTCTCGGAGCTGCTGGCCGAAGTGTATCCCGGCCCCTTGTCGACCAACTACTTCGCCGGCCGGTACTATGGGCTTCCGCTCACTACCAACACGCAGATCTACGTCTACAACGCCGAGCTGTTTGCCCAGGCGGGCTTGGCCGCTCCGAGCACCTTTGACGAGTTTGAAGAGGTGAGCAAGCTGCTGACCCGCCAGGAGGGCGGCGAGGTTACCCGCTGGGGCTATGACATCGGTGGTCCGTGGGCGTGGCACCTGTTGCCCTGGATCTGGAGCAACGGCGGCGACGTGACCGATCCCGAGATTACCGTCGCGACCGGCTACCTGGACGGCGCCGCCTCGGTGGGAGCGCTGGAGCGCATCGTCGACTGGGCCATGGCAGGCTTCTTGGCGCCCAACATCTTCATGCAGGGCTTTGACAGCTGGGGTGCCTTCCTCAACGGACAGCTGGCGGCCCGCCAAGACGGCCCGTGGTTCCCCCGCTGGCTTGAGGAGAACAACCCCGACTTCCCAGCCGGCTTCGCGCTGATTCCTGCCGGTGAAGGCGGTCAGTCGATCTCGGTGGTCGGCGGCGAAAACATCGCCATCGCCAGCGGATCCGCCAACAAGGAGGCAGCGTGGACCTTTGTGCGGTTCATGCTTTCCGATGAGGCACAGTCGATCATGGCGACGGTGGGTCAGATGCCCGTGATCCGTTCGGCCATTGCGATCCCCGAGTTCATGGAGAGCACGTACTACCCGACCTACCTTGAGCAGGTGGCGACCGCCAAGGCACGCACGCCGCATCCGCGCTACGGCGAGATCGAGCAGGTGATCCAGGCGGCGTTTTGGCAGGCCATCAGCGGCGAGGCGAGCCCCAGGGCGGCCCTGGAGGACGCCGCCCGGCGGGTCAACGGCCTGTTGAGGTAGTCGAACCGGCTTGAACGAGCTCGAACCAGCGAGATTGCGGGTTTCGCACCAGGAGACCTGGCTTGAAACCTTGCGGATCTGAAACCCCGGGGCGTCGACCGTGATGGGCGGCGTCCCGGGGTTCAACGCCCCATCGCCTGGTCGAGATCGCAGTGCCTTGTCGTCGTTTTCGGGATCTTATGACCGGTGTTGATTTTCTGGCTCGCGAGGCCGTCCCGTTTCCTTGCGCCAGCCCATCCCGTGTGTTGCACTGAACCAAATGGTTCAGTTTCGTGACGCGCAACCCGATGAATCGTTCGCCGCTCTTTCGGACGCTACCCGGCGCGGCATTTTGGAGCGCCTGGCGCAAGGCGATGCTTCAATGACGGAGCTTGCCGAGGCGTTCCGCATGACCCTCACGGGGATGAAGAAGCACGTCAGCGTCTTGGACCCCCAGGAGGGTCGATGGTCGTATTCGAGGGAAGGGCCTAGCGACACGTAGAGATGATACATTGAGGTAATGGGAATAAACCTAGAGGATCACCCGGCCGATTTGAGGCCTGGTTTTTTGCCGCTTAGTCTCTCGGGAAGGTGGTCGATCGGATGGACATGCTGGCGTATGACGAACTGCTGGCGACGTTGAAGCGGCGTTTTGAGGAAAACATGCAGCGGCATCCGGGCGTTGATTGGCAGGCTGTGCAGGCGAAGCTCCAGGCCAATCCCGAGAAAGCCAGGTCGCTCTATGAAATGGAGCGCACCGGCGGTGAGCCCGACGTCATCGGATACGATTCGGACGCCGATGTGTTCATCTTCTGCGACTGCGCACCGCAAAGCCCCGCGGGCCGGCGCAGCCTGTGCTATGACCGCGCCGCCCGGGTGGGGAGGAAGAACCACCCGCCCCAGAGCAGTGCGCTGGAAATGGCGGAAGCGATGGGTATCGAGCTGCTTGACGAGGAACAGTACCGGAACCTGCAGGCGCTCGGGGAGTTTGACACCAAGACGTCCAGCTGGGTCAAGACGCCGGACGATGTTCGCAGGCTCGGTGGCGCGTTGTTTTGCGACCGCCGCTACGGCCGCGTGTTCGTGTATCACAACGGCGCCGACTCGTACTACTCCAGCAGGGGATTTCGCGGGCTGCTCAGGGTGTAAGCCGGGGTGGAAAGGCCGTACCAGACGAGGCGGGTACGGAAGCTGGGGCCGGAGCCGTCAGTGCGTGGAGCTCGGAAGGAGACGTAGCTGTTGGCGATCGAGATCAAAGTGCTGGGACCGGGCGATGCCGGTGTGTTGAGGAATGTAGCGCCGGGGGTGTTTGATTGCCCCGTGGATGAGGGCGCCACTCGGGAGTTCCTAAACGACGGGCGCCATCATATCGTCGTTGCTATGGATCGGGGCACCGTGGTCGGATTCGTGTCGTGCATGCACTATGTCCATCCCGACAAGCCGAAACCGGAACTCTGGATCAATGAAGTCGCGGTGGCGCCGACTCACCGGCGGCGGGGGATCGCGACGGCTATCTTAAACGAGGCCTTCGCCTTGGGCCGCAGACTTGGCTGCGACCAGGCTTGGGTCTTGACGGAACGCGACAACCAGCCTGCTCTCGGGTTGTACGCGTCGGTGGGCGGGGAGAGCCAGGAGCAGGTGATGTTCACGTTTCGGCTGTGATGGCCTTCTCGATCCGCTCAACCGACACTCAGGCCGCCGTCCACCCGTAGGACCTGCCCCGTGACCATGTTTGCCCTCGATCGCAGTCGGTCGAAGGATCCAGGGCCGACCATACCGGCCTCATTTTCTTGGTTCCGAGGCGAAGCGATCAGAGTGAGTCAGTCGGGTGGGGTGTGCGAAGATCCTCTCCCATTCGGGTGGCGAGCGCCCTCGATAAGGGGAGAGCAGGAGAGGCGCTCGCCACCCGAATGGAGCCCACGAAGAAGGCGTGAGGATGAAGACGTGGGAGTGTAGGCAGGGAGTGCCTCGTAGCTTTAATGACGACTACAGTTCAAAGCCCAGCCTAACCTGGTTCGTCCCGGGGCCTGATGCCCCGGGACGAGCGTTTCAAATCACTACACGAGCACATCCTCGTCCTCGCCAAACACTTTGAACAAGATGAGGATCGGGACGAGGGTCGTGACGATGAGCACCGTGCCCACGACCGAAGCGGCACCGAAGTTGCCCTGGAGCACCTGGGTAAAGACCTCCACCGGAAGGGTCCGGGTCTGCCCGACGTAGAGCATGACGGTGGAGTTAAACTCCCGCGCCGTGGTGGCCCACGTAAGCAGCGCTCCGGACACCAGGGCCGGCGTGACCTGAGGCACGGTGATGCGAAGGAAGGTCCTCGCCGGCGGGACGCCCAGGTTGATGGAGGCCTCTTCCTGCTGCACGCCGATCTGGTGCAGCATGCTCGAGACCGACCGCACCGTATAGGGCAGCCGGCGGATGAAGTACGCCAGGACCAACAAGGCGCCGGTACCGGCGAGATAGAAGGGCGGACCGCCGTAGGTGATCGACAGCGCGATGCCCAGCACCACGCCGGCGACGGCAAAGGGGATCATCGACATGGTGTCGATGGCCGCCACAAGCCTGCCTCGCCCGCGGCTTACGATGTAGCCGAGCAGCGAACCGACCACCACGCAGAGGAGCGTCGCCGTTGTCACATACACCAAAGAGTTGCGGAACGCCAGCGGCAGCCGGCTTGCGAGCCGATACCCTTGCAGCGAAAACTCGGGAAGGAGCAGCGGCCCTTGCGACTTTAAGAATGACGAGACGATGATCGTCAGCGTCGGCAAGAAGGCCGCAAAGACGATGGTGTATACGACCAGCGCCGCGACAAACGTCCCGAGCGGAGAGAGGCGGTAGACCCCAAGAGGCCGGATTGCTTCCTGGCCGTAGGCGTACCGCTTGGCGAAAGCTCGCTGGAGGAGCAGCGCTCCGATGGTGACGGCAAGGAGCATCACCGACAGGGTGCTGGCCACTCTCGGGTTTCCGCCGAATTCATTCACGTACTCGCTATAGATTAAGCTCGCAAGCACTCTGAAGCCTTCGCCGATGATCTGCGGGGTGCCAAAATCGGCGAAGGTGGTCACAAAGACCAGGAGCGCTCCGGTGGTGATGGACGGCACCATCAGGGGCAGGATGACGCTCCACAAGGCGCCCAATCGAGTCCGGCCCAGGTTGATCGCGGCCTCTTCGAGGCTTTGATCGATGGAGCGCAGGCCCGATGAGCAAAGGAGGAAGACGAAGGGAAACGCCTGCAGGGTGAAGACCAGGACGATGCCCTTCCAGCCGTAAATGCTCGGCAGCGTGACGCCGATGCTTTTGAGGAGCTGCGTGATGAACCCGTTTCGCCCAAGCAGCAGGATCCAGGCGTACGCCCCGATAAAGGGCGGGGAGACGAAGGTGAGGACCACCGCTACGCGGACGAGGAACTTGCCTGGAAACTCGATCCGGTTGACGAGGTATGCCAGGGGAAAGCCGATCAGCAATGCGAACAGCGTCGCGAGCGTGCTCACGAGGAAGCTGTTGATCAGCGTCGAGTAATAGTACCGGTAGCTGAAGAACTCGACGTACGTGCCGATAAAGCTTGTGCCCCCGGGGCCCCAAGCCGAACTTGGACGAAAGCTGGCCAGCACCAGGTTGAGAAGGGGCAGTACGAGCAGGACGAAGAAGAGGAGCGCAGCCCCCAGCGTCGCCCACTGCCAGAAACTCCACGACCTCATGTCCGAAAGCAGCTTCCGGATCACGAGCTCCGCCCCCTGATGCGCGTTCCCTCGGTGTCAAAGAGCTTGATCCTTTCGGGTGGGATCCGCACCACGAGTTTGTCACCCTGGCGCGCCGGCACGCCCTTCATCGTATAGTGCTCGGCCAGCACGGTCATGCCTTTGCCGATGTCGATGTGGTAGCGGACGATGGCCCCCAGGTAGTCGAGGTGCTGCACCGTCCCTTCCAGGCAGTTGGGGGCGTCCTCGTTCCCTTGGGGCATCACTTCCACTTCGTGCGGGCGGAAGCTCACGACAACGGCCGCGCCTTTGGAAAGCCTGCCGCCCGTGCCCGATGATCCAGCAGGGCCGCCGGAGCTGCCCGCGGTGCTGAGCTCAGCCCGCACGACGGCGCCCGTCGGGAACGTGACGACGACAGAGCCACCGTCGACCTGCGTGACCTCGCCCTGCAAGTAATTGCCTTCGCCGACGAACTCGGCTACTTGCCTTGAGGCCGGATCCTGATAGATCTCCTCCGGGGTGCCGAGCTGGGCGATCTTTCCGCCGAACATGACGGCGATCCGATCCGAGAGGCTCAACGCCTCTTCTTGGTCGTGCGTGACGTAGATCGTCGTCAGGCCCAGTTGTTGTTGGAGCTTGCGAAGTTCGGTGCGAAGCCGGATGCGAAGCTTGGCGTCGAGGTTGGCCAGAGGCTCGTCCATCAAGAGAATGTGGGGCTCGATGACCACCGCCCGCGCGACGGCGACCCGCTGCTGCTGGCCGCCCGACAGCTGCTTGGGCTTTCTCTTCTCTAAGCCGACAAGGTCGACGAGCTCCAGCGCCGCCCGGATCCTTCGCGCGGCTTCGTCCTTCTTCACTTTGCGGGCCCGCAGGCCGTAGCCTACGTTGTCCCACACGGTGAGGTGGGGGAAGATGGCGTAGTTTTGAAACACCATCGCGGTCCCGCGCCTATGCGGCGGGATGCGGTCGATGCACTGGTCGTTGAAGTAAATGTGGCCCGTCTCCTGCCGGTAGAACCCGGCGATAGTCCGAAGCAGGGTCGTCTTGCCGCAGCCGCTCGGGCCGAGCAGGGAGAAAAACTCGCCCGGATTGACCTCAAAGCTGACGTCGTTGACGGCGGTGACGCCCGGGAATCGGACCGTGACGTTCTCTAACCGAAGGCGTGTGCTGGTACGCGAGTTCACGAGGACCTCTCCTCTTTGCGCTGACGCGAGATCTCTGAAAGAATGCGATGTGGACCGCATAGAAGAGGCCCACATCGCATTCTCAGTCGCTCTGCAGGCCCGTTCTAGCGGGTGCGGATCATGATCTGGCGCCAGCGGGCGAGGTACTCCTCGCGCTTATCGGCGGCCTCGTCCTCAGGATAGGGGAAGACGTTGAGCTCGTCGAGGGACGGCATATCGGGATGGAGCTCGACCTCCTTGTGGGTTGGCCGGCGTCCCGGGAAGTTGGCCGCCAGAAGCTCCTGGGCCTCCTTGGAGAGGAGGTAATCGACGAAGAGCCGGGCCGCGTTGGGATTGGGGCTGTTGCGAACGATGAAGAGCCCGCCAGGCACGAACGCAACGCCGTCCTCGGGGTAGACAATGCCGATGCGGCCCGTCGGGAGCCACCTCCACGCTCCTTCTTCATAGGCTACGGCGAGGGGGTTTTCGCCCTGGCCGACCTGGGTGAAGGGAGCGCTCGAGCTCTCGACGATGATCTGGTTCCTGGCCAGCGCCTCGACGAGGTCCCAGCCGCCGATTTTGAGCCACATCATCATGGCGGCGAAGGCCGAGCTGGAAACGGCCGGGTTGGCGTGGACCACCTTGCCGCGCCATTTGGGATCGGTGAGATCAGCCCACTTCCTGGGCACTTCTTCTTCGGAGACCAGGTCCTTGTTGTAGACGATCACCATCGTGAAGGCGTCGAACGGAGCGTTGTAGCCGTGGGGATCGAGGAATTCCTCACGGATCCCCTCGAGGGCGGGAGAATCGTAGGGGAGGAAGAGCTCAGGCGCTGATGCGCCCGTATGAGCGCCGCCGCCCCAGAGAATGTCGGCCTGGGGACGATTGGCCTCTGCCCGGATTCGAGAGAGCAGCTCGCCGGTGCCGCCGTAGACGAGATCGACTTGGACGTCGTACTTCTCTTGGAACTTCTTGACGAAGAAGTCGACCATCTCCGTCGGGTGCGAGGCGTAAAGGACCAGCCGCTTTTCGGGTACGATCTCCTGGGCCAGGGCCGGTCCTATGACCATCATAAGGCTCAAAACGAAGACCAGCGATGAGAAGACGAAGATCCGATATTGCTTCGATTTTGCGCGCACTTTGCACGGCTCCTTTTAGTCCTGATGCAGTCGAGTAGTGGGACAATCGCCGTTTGAACAGGTGGTTCAGCTATTTCGCACGGAGACGTCGTCGGTTGGAAGGACAGTCTGACCCCTTGGTTACACCCCCCCTTCGGTGTTGTATTGTGTGAAAGCGGGCATGAATTGGGAATGAAAAAGGATTGCTTCAGTACCACCACTTTACGCTCAAGGATCAGCGAAATCCTCTGGAAGGAGATACCTGTAGAGAGGTGGTGTGGAGCTGCCCAGTGACATGTGGTCCCGTATGATGTAACCCACGGTGCTCACAAGCAGGGGCCGGCGGCCTTAGCGCCGGCCCCTGTTGGTTTCCGGTAGCGGGGAGGCTTTTGGGAACACTTGTTCCGGGCGGCGCTGTCGAGGCCCGGGATCGAATCTCAAACTCGAGGCTAGCGCCGCGCGTCTGCCCGCGACGGTTGGGCGTTCACGGGCAAAGTTGAAACCTGCGCCTAGGAATCGCCTCGACCCACTCGAACGGGCCTGCTCGTGGGCTCAACTCCGCATCGATGCGCCCGCTTGTGGGCGGGGCGTCAAAGCCGTCCAGCGCTCGCGTCGATACGGCTTTAAACGAATCATCAACGAATGGAGAATCATTGCGAGGACGAAGTGTCGGCACGGTCCGACTACGGGGTGAGAGGCGAGAGTGGAGGGATCTGCCCGCTGCGTTCACTACAGCCGCCTAGGGTGAGGGAGCGTATCACCAGGATCGAGACCGACCATCCGTCGTTCTTCGCTTTGACGTCAGATGGTACGGTGGCCTGAGTCAACGCGTGGTGAATCTCCGGAGTACAGACGAGGTAGCCAACATTCGTTGCAATGAACCAGACGTCGCCAGGCGGTGCCTGAAAGTGAAGCTGTCAGGTTACCGTGGCGTAATGACTTGATTATGTTGGCAAGGGATAAAGGAGTCAAGCGGGACAGGGGGCGGGGGCTGCTTTGAACTCTTGCGACGAAACATCGCACACGTCC
>NICF_comb_assmDRAFT_10003210_pt1 | contig 11912 bp, 8 predicted proteins | sample NewIslPassag4_SG_FD_11279 | JGI IMG/M metagenome (IMG submission 11279) | reverse complement strand
CTGCGCCAGCCGCTGGAGGACCGCGAGGTGACGATCGCCCGGTCCCGGGCGGTGTTCCGGTTCCCGGCCCGCTTCATGCTGGCCGCCTCGATGAATCCGTGCGGGTGTGCTCCTAAACCCACAACAAGGCGGATTTTGGGTCGAAATTATAAATGACCTGATTGATTCTTTACAATTGACTTATACGTACTTTTTTACTGAAAATGAAAAAAAGCGGGCACGGTAGCCCGCTTCTTTATTATTGCAATCCGAAGTATTCCCGTCTTATACGTTCCCTTGTAACCTGTCCAACCTCATCAAAAATTTCAAGGAGTTCATTGTAGGTGTTCTCGTCTTGTCCGATCCTGTTCCATAAACTAGAGCCGATAAGTACAAAGTTTGTATTATCCATATCGAAATACTTATATGGTATTTTATGCGATTGGGCACTATACGAATTGCCCTCACCAGCCGGGTTATGCGGTAGTGCAAAATACGCATCACAAGAAGGTTTTGCTATTTTTAGATATAGCAAATTCTTCTTAGCGATAGCGGTTTGATCTTTGTTTGGCTTAACTGTTTTGAAACTGTAGAACTCTTCATGTCCGGTCTGGCGACGTATATACAAATCGCTTATTACAGTAACCTGAATAGTAGAGTCAATGTTCAACTGTAACAGATTGTCAATTTCCCGTTGGATATCAGGAACATTTTCTGTTCTTACTGTACCTTGTCGTTCGACGATCTGTTCAATAGTTTGGGTTTGAAAAGTGTTAAGGGTTAGAACACTTGTATATTGATTTTCAGCATAGGCTCCCGTGCCCTCAGCGATTATTTTTCCCAACTGTTCAAAGATGCCTTGTCCCAAGGTTGTCACGAAACTCCGTTCGAATTTAGATCCCAGCCATACTTCGTTCGGAACAACTCTTCCCCCAAAAGGGTTAAGAGTAAGAACTAACTCTTCGTTGAAAGGATTCTCAACTGTAAGATTGTGAATTTTTCGATCCATCGCATTTAAGATATGATCCCTAACCCGTTGACGTGTTCTCGCATCCATTTTTGCTCCCCCAATTTTTAGCATCTCACCAAAGTATAGCCCGAATGAACTATGCTGTCTAGGGCCTAAAATGGAAAATATTTAATACATAAAAAGACCCTACTCCATATGGGTAGGATCTTCTAACTTATAACACTGTTACAATATCTTTTGTTACTGCTACCTCTTGCATTGCCACTTCTTGCATGGACTTATGAACAGACGTTCCCCGAGTTCTTTTGGTTCGTACTCCTGCGTTTCCTTCTGCCGCTGCAATTAGTGCTTGTCCAATTGCTCTCCCCAGACCGATAGGAACAGCATTACCAATTTGCCGATATTGATCTTCGATGTCCCCTTTTATTTTCCAGTTATCCGGGAATTGTTGGATACGTGCATATTCACGCACACTCAATGGCCTGTCTTTTGTTGGGTGACAAAGCATTGTTGCTTTTTGGACTGGACTCGTAACTAATGTTGGTGCTGGTTGTTCGTAATCCAGTCTTCTATAAAATCCTGTTTTTCCGCCACCAGATTCAAATGCTCCACCCATTGCGACCTTTTTAAGTTCTTCAGGTAAGTCTCGCCAATTCCCCCCCATTGGAACATGTTTCAGGATTTCAATTCTATCCTTGGAAAAGGATCCACACGGTCCGGGATTGTCTTCTAAATCCTCTATTGCTTCTCTCAATTTCTTCCATCTATATTTCGGATCTTGGTGCTTTTGAAAATGTGTAGGGTAAGGAAGGAAAATATCTTCCCTATCACGTGAACCTATAATGATTAGCCGCTCTCTAAACTGCGGAACACCGAAATGAGCAGCATCCAATACACCGTGAACTAATTTATAACCGATATCTTCAAATGTTTTCTTTATAACAGCAAATGCTGAACCAGGCATTTCTTCGGGTGTGTAATCAATCGGATTTTTTCCTTTTTCCGGTTTCTTGATTGAAACAGATATTAACCCTTTAACATTTTCCATAACAAAGAACCGGGGTTTGATAATACGAATAACATGAGCAAATTCCATGAATAAACTGCCACGCGGATCAGCGATGGACTCTCGTTTTCCAGCAGTTGAAAACGCCTGACATGGAGGGCCACCAACAACAGCAAAAACATCTTCTTTCTTAATTTTTGCTTTTTTCAAAAGAAAATCACAACTTGGATCTTCCTTAATTAACTCTCTTATATCGCCCAATATGTAGTTTTTTTTGTTCGCTTTTGCGGTCTCATAACACCACGGATCAATATCTTGTGCAATTTTTATTTTCAATCCTGCTGCTTCAAGTCCCAAGTCCAGTCCCATTGCTCCACTGAACAAGGATATCACATTATATGCCAAAGTTCTCACTCCGCTTCTACTTCTGATTCTGCTTCTGCGACTCTAATTATAGCATGTTAAGTCTCACAGGTCCATACCCCATATTTCCAAAAACAAAGAAGCGGTGTAATCCACTCCTTATTTTATTCTGTTTCGGTATTTCGGTTGGCACACATGATTATAAAAATTGCACCTGCAGTAGTTTATAGTTTTAAAATCCACTTGGCTCTTTTGTAAAAAATAAGAGCACACGAACTACATCATAAAGAAATGTCATCCGTATGCCCATATACTATTTTTTTAATCACGCTTTGCAATAAATAATAGTTTTCTTCCTAAAACCCTTGTTTTTTATCCAATGTTGATATGAGACGATAATTAAGCAAAACCAAGCATAATCAAGTATTTGAATTAAAAGATATTTGGATATCTATTTTATTCTCTTTTTCTCTAATTTAAGATTTTTATTTTTTAACCTAAAGTGGTATTAGCATATTATTTTTTTGTCGAAAAAATAAACACTCCCCGCCCAAAATGGGAGAGGATGTGTAATTTAATGGATTGTTGTCCTTTTGCGAAATTACCTGCAACCACATGGAACTTAGTAATAAGGTCAATTTCTCGGATCTGACACTTATCCTCTATTCCTAATTTGCGAACTTTCACCTTCGTTAACAATGGTTACTAAAGTTTGATAGCCAATAATAGCGAATAGTAATGGTTATTAAAAGTATTAAACTACTTAACAAATGATTTGTGAGATAGTTCAAATTAATTTTATAAATAGATGTTAGTGGTTAATAACGAATAATAACCGTTAGTAACCAATGATAATGAATATATTGGGTACTAACGGTTATTAGATTTTATTAAGCATATCCTGAATGTCTTTCTTGAGAGTTGTGCTCGCATGCCAACAGTACCAGTTGTCTTCCAAAAGTTTCAATATCTTTTTTATCATTAATGACTTAATGGCAATTCGCCTTATAACGTTCGTCTTTGCTGTTGATTGAAGCAACCAAAATGTGCATCGGCATTCGCTACCTTATTCTCTCAGTCAGTCCAATTAACTACTATACAGTTTATTGAAATGGTTTTTTTCATTTTTGGAATTTCTATTTTGGGTTGTCTTAATCATTACTGTTCGGCGTTTCTAATCTGTTCTCGTACTCCGTTATTACACACTTTCAACGTAAACCGTTATGAGGGAAGTTTGCGCTAATAATTATATATTAAACATTTGAACGAATGCTCCCGGTTTTAATTTTCTAACTCTTCTTTTCTATAAATGATTTTTGTCAGTTGCCAATTTGAATGGATAACTATGGCAACATATAACAAGATCAAAAATACATCTACAAATGTGGGGAAATTAGAGTACTGCAATATAAAAAACAAAATCGGTGTGAAAAATATCATATTGAGCAAGCAAGCAGCAAAAAAGAACTTATATTCGTAAAATCTTCCCACTATTACTACCTCCATGCCATATTCAGGTAAAAAAATCATAGCGTATTTTTTTAAGTTTGGTCAATTATCTCGCCTCTGAAGTTCTTTAATGCTTCTTCAAAAATGGCTCTTGCTGCTGCGAAATCTAACCTCTTTCTTCGTATATTACTCAATCCACTGCTCTGCTGGATTTGGCTTCTCCACTAAAGAGGGACGACTTCAAACAAAGCCATAAACAGTTTCTTATTGATTTTGCTGTTTCTGTAGCCATGCCTTTTATATCTATAATCTCTACTCGTCTATCTGGATATTCAACTTCAAGATGTGCAATGTAGTATATATCAGGAATCTTTCCACCTTCAAAATCATTTGAAGAAACAAGCAAAAAAGTCATACTTTTTACATCATTTCGTTGCTTCATGTGAATGTAGTATTTAAACTCTACCTACTGTCAAAGGTGTGGCCGTCTACTTCAACTTTTTGTTTCTTCATCTGTTATCACCTCCCAAGGAGCGGGAGGCGTTTTTTTCGCCAGTGGGAAGTGGAAACAGTTTTAGTTGGGTTTGTTTTCTGTTATAGCAGGTATGGTTTTATCTACAAAAAGCCTTATTTTTTCTGTTAGAATGAATTCTGCACAACCTTCGATATTTAAACTTTATACAAATAAAAAAGAGAGCAGTAAAACTGCTCTAAGAAAGAGAAAGTATTTCAGACCGAAGGGATTCGATCAGGTCATCGTTGATTATATAATCAGCGAAATTGAAAAAAGCATCGAGTAGGCAATTCCATACTAATTCCTGACTATCTGTTATTTCAAAATCAATTATTTTGTTACCTTGCACTAGAAAGAACATATACCTTTTATCTGCTGCTAAAAGGTTTTTCGTCATTACTACATAGGCTTTACAGTCGTTCACGACAAATTCTTTAATGAACGAATGAATGGCTCCAAATCGCGGTTTTCTTGATTCCATTTTTGTTGTAGACCTCCAGTATTTCAGAAATCGCAAAGTTTATTCTTTCAAGTTCTTCCGAATTTCCGTATTCCTCAAAAATTTTCCTCATTACCTCCATAATAAATAACATGTCAACGCTTCTAATTTCCGAAACAAGATCCCCATTAGGATCAACCAATTGCAAAATTAAAATTTTACCGGCTCTTGAGTGAGGTTGCTCAAAAACAATTAGTTCATGTCCCTCTTCCGAAGCAGTAATAACATCCACGATTTCTTTCATTCTGCCCCAACCTTTCTTCTTAGTATTCTGAGCACCATTTATTTGGATTAAAAAGTCGGATTCCCTTGTTTTTAACAGCACAAAATTCAATCATTAAATGGTGGTGGAGCAGCACAAACACCAAGATAGTTGTGTAGAAAAGCATATATTTCTTCTACTGTTTGCATGTAGAAGACAAATTTAGGTATCACCTCGCTATGCCAGGTTTCAGTATAGTAATCAAACCACTCAACTCTGTCCGGATAATAAAGATTAAATCCGCAGAATGTAACTTCTCTTAGAATTTTTGGCGATACTCTTGTTGTTTTTAAGATAGTATCCTGCTTCATTCGCTCTTTTGCCTTCTGAACAGTATAATCAGGTACTTCAACAAGTTTTTCGCAACGACACTCCAATATGATGCTACCTCCTTTTCTTTGTTGTAAAGGTGTTCTGGAAAATGTTTTCAAACATAATAACGTGCATCTTATTTTATGACAACTACTTCATAACACCACATATAAACCTATAAATGAATAACTCCCGATTCTGAAGATATTTCACACATTTGTATAAATATAATATTACAGTTGAGTGATTTTTCTTCAAAGATGGGGGGATTTGAACGGCATGCATTCCGACATATATCCAAAAAGAAGAGGAGTAATTAACCCCTCTTCTTCATTAATTTTGCTTTCTAATATAGTTGTTCTTAATTTGTTTTATATCCTCTTTGTCGAGGTTTATTATCTTCGCACCAGGAACCGGCAGATTGCTCAATACGAGTACTCTTACTTTGTTGGTTAACGCTCTTGCTCTTCCAACTGCCTGAATGAGTTCGCACTCGGTTAAGTAAAATTGAATTACTTGTAGTTTGTCGGAATTCGAATATGTCATGTAGTAAAAACGAAAACCATTTCTTACAACGATTTTGTAAGTCATTACGGAATCGTCCAGTGTTAACTTAAAACCCAATGCACTTGCGAAGAGAAGGTAAGAAATTGGACTAAGATTTGGTGTTCCTACAATTGTGATGTTTTGTCCATTTAACTTATCCAGCCCCACTGTGTTACCGAACCAAGTTGTGTCATCGAGCCAAACAGAATTCTTATCCGTAAAGTGTTTGTATGTGATCTCTATACTTTTGGGATTGTAAGCATCTATAAGTGCATTTTTAAGGAATGTCATTTCCTTACTGTTATTTAAAAATGACAATCTTGAAAATGATCTGTATGGAATCTGGACTATTTCCCCTTCCAGTTCTACCTCTCCAATATCATAAAACTTTGCATCCGGCCAAATGATACTTGCGATTTCTTTGCTTATTGTTGCACTCATAATAATAATTTTTTTATTATTGGGTAATTCTTTTCTTGAAATAAAGTTTACATACTCTTCTTTATACAACGATTTTGATTTAACGAAATATAAGCAATTTAAGAAACCTAAGATATTACTATCTATTGTGTCATCACTTGCTACGATTTTTTCAATATTGTGGGCCAGATTATAAAAGCAACTGTCCATTTCTTGAACAACTTGTAGATTTAAAGACATAACTTTGTCTTTTAGGTGTTGAAGAACTTGCTTCGTTTCTTCGTCATCTATTTTTTCGATTAGTTTTTCCATCGTTAATAGAAAATCAGAGAGTTTTATACTGCCTTGCGGGAATAGTGTAGGGATAATGTCTTCGTCTATTACGAGGATCTTGTTTTGATCTCTTTGATACAATGCTCGGTGGTGTGTTGTGAGAATACTGCTATTTATTAGGCGTTGTATTCTGTCGAGGCTCAACAAATAATCATCAGCCTTTTTTCCATCATCATTGTTCTGATCTGCCAGCCGTCTCAGAAACCCATGTGCTGCTCTGATTGCACCAGTTGAATATAGACGATTTAATGTTTGTGCATTAGCAGGGCTTAATTCCGGTAATGTTGGTGTGGAAACAACATTTCTAACCCCAATTTGCAACATTCTTTCTTTAATTTCTGTCTTCAATTGGTGTGTTGGAACAGCAACGGTTATGTTTTTCTTTTTGGCTGCATTTACATATATGTGTGTTTTTCCTATCCCGGTTGGAGCCTTGATTATGTAAGTTCCTTTTTCTTCACCATTATTAAGTATTTGATCAAATAATTTTTCTAATTCTTCTCTTGCTTCCTTAACAGTTTTTGGTTTCACATCATTGCTGAGTTTTTGTACCGTGTTCTTTTGTATTTTACCTTGCTCGATCATGTTCTTAGCATGTTCGCAAGTAGAAGCGAATGGACAGAACGATTCACACCTCATAGGTGCATAGTTTGCTTTTTGGATTTGACGGTACATAATATTCCAGGCTTCTGCTTTCGCCTTATATTCTTTTCTTGAGTTAAGAATTTGTTTTATTTGTTCTGCTCCACCCTCGATTCGGCAAAGATTCGTCATTAAGCCGAACATCTCGCCGTGGTAGAGCCAATAACTTCCGTCTTTTGATTCTCTAAAAAGTTGGCAAGTATCTGATAAAGCATCGAAATTAAATTTTCTTACGAGTTTCTTTTGAATTTTTTGCTTTACTATATCGAACTTAGCATCTGGATTTATAAATTGCTCTTTTGATATTGTAAAGTGGATAATGTATTTGTTCTTCCAATTTACGAAAGAGAGGTTGGGTATATTTTTTCCTTCCAACTCGTATTCGACATCAAAAGTTTCAAGCCCCGGTAGGCCGTTGATTAACTTTACTCCTGTTGTGGAAGCGAATTTATTAAGTTCCCTAGTTTCATTTCTCCCTTTCGTTGTTTTTACGAAATTAACCATTGTGAAATGCAATGTTTTTACGGAAATAATGTTGTTGTATCCCTCAAAAACGATCTTCTTACCACCTAAATACATACGGCTTGCATCTTTTGTTTGCTTGTCTGTTTCAGGGAAGATTGCCATTAGCATTTGTTGCACATAGTTTCTTACTCTGATGTCCGTTAATTCTTCGTCCAACAGAAACACCATACGGAATTTATGATGTTCTTCTTTGTGCGAAAAACTTGTGTAAATGAATGCTGGCATAACCTTGTATTCTGTGCATCTTGCTAATGCTTCATCAATTTTTAAACCATTGTCGATATCAAGAGGGAAAACTTGCTGGCTTACCCATTTTTCATTCTTTCTTTCCCCATCTGAAAACACAGCAGGTGCAAATGTTCTGCTGTTTGGGGCTGTAAGTTGCTTCGCAAGATCGGAAACAGTTATTACTTCAATACTATTCGCAATTCTTTTACTTATAGCAGCGATTGCTGCACCTTGTGGTTTAGAACTAAATCTTTGATTGTCTAAACTCACCTTCACTCCCTTAACATTCAAATTTAATCCCTCCTTTTAACACACAGGAGGGAGGTTGTATTATTCTAGGCATTATTGTGGTGTTCTGATTTTTCTATTTTTCCTCCCTTTAAATTTCTTATTAGCGCAAAAAAACGACTTACTGAGTGTATGTAAGCCGTGTTCTGTCTTTGGTGAAAGTAATGTTATCTGTAAGAAGTGTTCTTCATCAGGCAGTCTCATGCACTTCAGTATTATTGTTTAGGAACGCTTGTTCGCGTTTTCTTCCATTAATTTAGACATTCACTATAAAAACTCCTACTTTTTTATCCAATTTTTTTACTCTTGCGGCACATATTTAGCATGTTCTGAAATTGATCCATGCGCTGGTTTTACAAGTTCCCAATTGCTTAGTGTTATGTTCTTTAGTTTCTTTTTTGCTTGCTTACTGACGACTAAGAATTGCCACTCATTAATATCTTCAAGATATCTTCTGTAAATGTGGTAATTCTCTGCCTTCAATTTTTCACCTGTTCGGGACTTTAATTGTTCAAACCCATATTCTTGTTGAACAACTTCTGGACTTAATGCCCAAAAATCACGACCTTGTGCTACAAGACCGGATTTCTTATGAATATATAACTTCATGTTAATCAACCTCCTTTTCTTTACTTAAATTTATAAACTACACACTACACACCTGGTTGCCGAAGAGGACTGTTGGCTATTCTTCCTCGGCTTTTTACTGTTGTTTTTATATTAAGGGGGAGTGATTCAGACTATATACATTTGAGCAGCCAACAACAATCTCCTTGTTTTTTGTACGACATTTTTTATTTATCCGACAATTTTGTAGTGTTATTGTATTAGACGCAAAATTGACGCACAATTCAAAAATTTCTACAGGTATAATATATGTATATGTTTTCCAGAAACGGGGGGGGGTGAGGTGAGCATTAAATCTGTTATGTATTTTCCATTTATTACTTCTGCTCACGGCTTGGAAAGTCTTAAAAAGTGGGCTGGTTGGGCAGGGTATGAAATTGAGTTTGCATTTACATTACAGCAATTGAAGAGATACATACAAAATCATAGGCCAGATCATGTATTGGTGTGGGATGCAAAGCAGATAGATGAACATTCGGAGAATGTAACTGAATTTTACACATTGATGTTTGCACTAAAGCAAAAGATTCTAGACCTGTCCCGATTTAAAATGCTGGTTCCAGACGAAAATATCACGAATGTAACCTTTTTGGAACAGGACATGACCGAGCAAATAGTTGGTAAGCCTATTAAAAGTAATTTGCGCCAGTGAATACTCCCTATATCTGAAGAAAAATCACACAACTGTATTAATATTTAATTCAGGTGTGTAGATTTCCTTCAAAAATAGGGGTCGTTAGTTAGGGTTGTTAGGAGCAGGTGTTAACCTGCTTTTTTATTTTGTGTACACAATTTTTACGGTTCCCCTACAGTTGCCTTTTTGGAGGTATAATATTTATTGTTAAATATCCGCAAGTCAGATCAAAATACCGTTCATCTATACAGCAAGGAGGCACTACTGAATGGCTACATATTGTGTTGGTTATGTCAGGGTTTCAGTTGACAAAACAGGTGAAAAAGTCAGCCCTGAACAGCAGGAACATGCTATCCGTGAATATGCTCGCAGAAAAGGTTGGGAAGTTTACAAAGTCTACCGTGACATTGATGTTTCCGGTGGCAGTATGGATCGTCCCCAATTCAATAAAATGCTTGAAGACATTGAAACAACAAATCTAAAAAATATAGTATTTTGGAACCTTAGCCGTTACACACGGGACTTTTTTGATTTTGTAGATATGACAAGGCAACTCCAAGAGAAGCAGGTTAACCTCTGGACGGCAGAGGACGATACCAATATAGACCTGCGAAATTGGAGTTATAACAGCATGTATAGTCTATTTAAGGCTATGTTTGCACATCAGCAAAGGACTGATATCCGCAATACCGTTATTGCTAACATGAACCAAATGGTTATTGACGGATACAGTATTGGTGCTCCTGCAATGTTTGGGCTTAAAAAAGTAAAAATCAAAACTCCAGATGGCAAAACAAGGACAAGTTATGACTACGACACACCTGAAAAGGTAGAATTAGTCCGTTTGATTTATAAACTTTACACGGAAGACTACATGACGGATATGGAGATTGTTCGTTTCCTTAACGAAAACTACCCGCACATGGTGGATGTAGAGAATGCTGTAAAATATAGAAAAGGAAAAGCAAAGGAATTTATGAATGAGAACAGCATCCTGAAATGGAATAAAAGCAAAGTTGCACGAATACTAACAAGCACACAGGCTACAGGGTATGCATGTAAAACAAGGGTTAAGTTGACTAAGAAAAAGCATAAGAAACTACCAGAAGACCAGTGGATTTGGAGCAAGAACTTTACGGATGGTGGATCACCTGATTTCCCTGCTCTTGTTGATCTGGATACATGGTTTAAGGCACAGCAAATCCGTAAAAGCCGAAATCCAAAAGAGCGAAAGAACTACGAACCTAAAAGGTTTAATAGCCCTTACCTACTCTCTGGTTTGTTGAGGTGTGGCTATTGCAGTTATGCCATGTCTGGTAGGAAAGAAAAATCATCCACGAAAGATATAATTCATAAATACTACTATTGCCGTACTCATAGCCACTTGGGTGCTGCATGTCCAAATAAAAAGAATGTTCCGGTTGCCAGAGTTGATAATGTGGTTTTAAGGTTGTTTGGCAATACAGCAACAATTTTGAGGATCATAAAAACAATTGCCCAATATCAGAACGATAATAAAAATCAAGAAATTGAGTTTGTAAATAAATTGAATGCACTAGAAAACAGAATTCGTGTGTTGAACGAGGAGATCGAAAAAGACATGGAGAGTTTTCGCTACACAAACCATGAGAGTGTAAAAAGGAGGTTTATGCAGTCCATTGAAGAAAAGGAAGCAGAACTACAGCAAGTAAAACAAGAAAAAGATATGCTGATACAGAGTAAGAAGAGTTCTGCACTAAGCAATGTTGATCTGCATGATCTTGTCAGTATGCTATTACGAACAGATGAAATAATTTCGGAAGAGAATACCCCTACACTTCGCAGGTACCTTGAGCGTGTCATTGATTTTGTCGCCTATTATGAGGATAAAGTTGTTATCTATTTGTCGTTTGGAAAACGGGATATCCGTGTTGAGGCTCCCATTGATGAAAAAAATATAAAGAAAGCAGAATTTGAAAAGCAGCAACGACTTATTCAAAAGGCAAAAGGTAATTTATCAGAAGAAGTTGATAAGCGAGTTCTGTTAAGAATGCTCGCTTATTTATGGGATAAACGGGAGTTAACCATTGATGAGCAAAAAACACTTGAAACTGTGATATGGATTTTGGAGGAATATAACAAGAAACTTGCAGAAAGCGGTGAAGCAGTCCCTTTTGATTTAGCCGGTATCATTGAACAAAATGGTGATTTGTTGTTGATACCGGCACACACCCTTGTCCGTGCGGTTTCCATCTGCACGAGACGGAGGACCAGCGCTGCACATGCTCGACGGGGCGCATCGCGGCCTACCGCTCCCGGCTGTCCGGGCCGCTGCT
>NICF_comb_assmDRAFT_10003207_pt1 | contig 11916 bp, 6 predicted proteins | sample NewIslPassag4_SG_FD_11279 | JGI IMG/M metagenome (IMG submission 11279) | reverse complement strand
TGATAGAAGTTGTCGGCTTCAAAGAAGTTGGCCTCGGTGGCTTGCCCCGGTTGTGTGGTGGGCTCTTTGGCTGTATGTGCTTCTGGCGACAGGACTGTGTGAAGAGGGAAAAAGTTATCCGTTGGCACGGCTGGTCAGCGGCCAGACCAGAGAAGGTGTGCTGGTGGGCTGGGAGCAGGGGCAGTTTGTCTTTCGTGGAGGGGAGGGCGTGTGGAGTTGCCCGATTGAAGACCTCGTTTGCTGGGGAGAGCTCTTTGATATTCAGGGTGCGAGCTGCCTTTTCCTGCGGGATGGATCAGCGCTCGCTGGTCGGTTGACTGGCATCACGACAGAGGAGATCCACTGGGTTCATCCCGAGCTCGGGGAACTCCGGTTTCCCCGTGCTCAATGCGCCGGGGTGGTGCTGAAGAATCCGCGGGACCTGGTCCTGAGGGATCGATTAATGGGAGTTTTACTGGAAGGCGGTGAGGGGGTGCTCTTTTTGAATGGTGATCAACTGGCCGGGGACCTGAAAAACTGGACGGGCGGAGAAACTCTGGCCATCAGCAGTGTTCTCGGCGAACAGGCCTTTCCGCTTGCCAGCCTGAGGGCACTGCGATTTCAAAAACCACCGGAGCCGGGAGTGACGGAAGCGACCGAGATCGGAACGCGGGTTTGGGTCGGCCTGCAAGATGGCAGTCGAATTTTGATGCGAGTTGACACGCACCAGGAGAAAAAGCCGCAGGGTGGGGAAGCAGGGAAAACGGAACCTTTGCCGTCCGGGAACCAGGTGTTGAGAGCAGGCTTTGCAGGAAAAATCGTGACTATTCCGTTAAACACTGTGTGCTTTCTGCTGGTGATTAACAAGAACGTTGTCTATCTGTCAGATTTAGAAGCAGATCGCTATCTATTCGTTCCGTTTCTCGAGTATGTGAGGCCGTATTATCGGGATCGAAACAATCGAGGGGGGCTGTTGCGCGCAGAGCGGCGGGTGTACATCAAGGGGCTGGGTGTCTATAGTGCCAGTCGGCTTACTTATAGTCTGAAAAGGCAGTTTGACAGATTTGAAGCTGAAGTCGCGATCGATGACCTGTCACAGGGGGCGGGAAGTGTCGTCTTTCGCGTTCTTGTCGATGGGCAGTCGCGGAGCGTTGTGGGGCCGGTTCGCGGCACTGATTCCCCCCGGCCCGTCCGCGTCGATGTGCGTGGAGCGGAACGAATCGATCTTGTTGTTGAATTCGGTGAGCGGGCTGACGAACTGGATTATGCGGACTGGCTGAATGCGCGACTCATCCGGTCGGCATCCAGCCAGCCGTGATTTTTGCGTGTGTACTCTTGTGGGAAGTGGCTGCCTGTGCGGGGATCTCAGGCGCCGAACTTGGCGAGTCGGCCTGCATGAGCGAGGGCGAGGGGCATGAGGTACATGGCCTCGAAGTGGCCCAGACCGCCGTGGAGACACGCTCGTTCGCTGAATTCTGTAGCTCCATCCGGGCGGCAGGTATCCGCCACCAGCAGCGTGGGCACGGGATGCCAGCTATGGCTCTTCAGCTTCGCCGGAGTGCTGTGATCGCCGGTAACGATGAGGACGTCGGGGCGGAGGGCCTCGACTCGGGGGATGACGGAGTCGAACTGCTCGATCATCTTGACTTTGGCGTCGAAATTACCGTCCTCGCCACGAGAATCCGTGTATTTGAAGTGAACAAAGAAGAAGTCATAGTCGGATTCTTTCCAGGCTTTTTCCAGCACGTCGATTTCTTCATCAAGAGTGGACGGCTGCCCCAGCAGATCCATTCCGACCAAACTTGCCAGCCCCTTGTACATCGGATAGACGGCGATGGCGGCGGCTTTCAGTCCGTAGGCTTCCCGATAGGAAGGAAGGTCCGGCCGTTTCGAGAATCCGCGCATGGTCAGCCCATTGGCTTTGGGGTGCTGACCGATGATTTTTCGCGCCTCGGCGATGAACTGGCGCGCGATTTCGGCTGTCTTCTGGCTGGGTTCATCGTGGGCCTGCGGGTCGAGTGGAGGCACACCGACCTGTTGGGGATCGGTGTCTGCCACGTTGGCTCCCAGACCAGGTGCCCGGAATACGACGACAAAACGGTGTTCTTTCACCGGTTCGACGAACACTTCCACACCCGGGATACGGATGGCCTTGAGCTTTTGGACCAGGGCGGCACTCTCTTCGCTGGGGATACGGCCTGCGCGTCGATCGGTGATTCGACCTTCGCTATCCAGGGTGCAGAAATTGCAACGGATCGCCACATCGTCCGGGCCGACGGCGAAACCGATCCCCGTCGCCTCCAGGACGCCCCGGCCGATCACGTACTTGAGGGGATCGTACCCGAAAATTCCGAGATGCCCCGGGCCGCTTCCGGGAGTGATTCCTGGCTTGATGGGCGTCATGAGTCCGCAGACGCCACGGCGGGCCAGGCGGTCGAGGTTGGGGGTTTTGGCGGCTTCCAGCTCGGTGGGACCGCCAGGTTCGAGGGGGAGCCCTCCCAACCCATCCGCTACCATGAGAATGATCCGACCACCTTTGTCCTCTTTAAGCTCCGCGATGACTTTTTGAAAGTCCATGTCAGCTACCTCATGTATTCGGGTCTGACCACCGAACGGGCGACAGCGCACCGCACTTTGTCGCTCCTGCGATGAAACGTCCACAAACAGTTTTAACTACCACTTTTGCACGCCGTCCGCAAGGGGCTTGGCGTCTGGGTCAACTCAACTATTGTAAAAACCATAAGATCGCGCGGGCACACGGTGTGGCCGGGGCAATTCATGAATGGCCCCTACCGTTTAACCGGCAACTGAACCCGGCAATCGGGGTGCGGCCGATGAAATGGANNATCCAAACCCTGGNATGTGGNCCTGGCAAGGAACTTCTTCTGAACCGCATTCCGCACCCATACACGCCTGTGTGGAGGTTCGCGTTCCAATTGGCAGAAGAAAACTGGGGCTGTGTGAGGCTTGGCGTTTTGCGGCGGGGGGTTACAATCATGGGGCGACTTTCCAAAGGTACCGAACGGCCAGCGGGCGAAGGCTGGAAAAATGGCACGCTCTCGCATGTTGCGAGCTCTTGACGGCTTGCGAACAATTGTGCATTCCTGCGTGCAGAGTCGTGACGCGGAGAGGAGATGGAGTGTTTGTTCACGATCTGGCCTGATCGGCACGAGTAAGTGAGGAGTCAACACAATGCGACGCGCGAAGATCAGCATCATTGGCGCCGGCAATGTGGGAGCCACAACCGCTCATTGGTGTGCGGCGGCTGAACTGGGCGACATCGTTTTGCTGGATATTCCCGAGGTGGGAGATATGCCCAAGGGCAAGGCCCTGGACCTGATGCAGGCCGGTCCGATTATGGGGTTCGATGCGAAGATCACGGGCACGAGCAACTATTGGGACACGGCGGACAGTGACGTGGTGGTGATCACAGCCGGGATTCCGCGGAAGCCAGGGATGAGCCGGGATGATTTGCTCGCCACCAATGCCAAAATTGTGGGGAGTGTGGCGGAGCAGATCAAAAAGACAAGCCCGAACGCCATCGTCATTGTGGTCAGTAATCCACTGGACGCGATGGTCCAGAGAACGTGGCAGGTCACGGGGTTTCCACCGTACCGCGTGATGGGGCAGGCGGGCGTGCTGGACACGGCACGTTTTCGGACTTTTGTGGCCATGGAATTGGGGGTGAGTGTGGAGGACGTGTCCGCAATGCTCCTTGGCGGGCATGGGGATACGATGGTCCCGCTTGCCAGTTGCAGTTCGGTCAGTGGCATCCCGTTGACCCAGCTTCTTCCCAAGGAAAAGATCGATGCCATTGTGCAGCGGACGCGGGACGGTGGGGCAGAGATTGTGCAGCTTCTTCAGAAAGGGAGTGCGTACTATGCCCCGGCGGCGGCCACCGCACAGATGATCGAGGCGATCATCAAGGATAAGAAGCGGCTTCTGCCCTGTGCGGCGTACTGTGATCAGGAATACGGTGTCGGGGGCTACTACATTGGGGTGCCGGTGATTCTCGGGAAAGATGGGGTGGAGAAAATCATCGAACTGCAGCTCACACCAGAAGAAAAGGCGGCCTTTGAAAAAAGTGTCCAGGCGGTCAAGAATCTGGTGGAAACGATGAACAAGCTCCTGCGGGGTTGATCGCAAGCGGTTGGCACGCCCGCTTGCGGCATCGCTTGGCTGACGCCGGATAAAAAGGGATCGGCAATGCCCGAGGCGGTCGAGTATTGTCCGCTCGTTGCTGCCCGATGCCGTGTTAATGCTGTCGATAGCGCTACATTGTCGTCTCGCATGTCGATGTGATGGGAAAGACGCGTTGACACGGACGCATCGCTGCGGTAAAACCCTTGTTTACTCACCGCGTTTGGGGATGCAGGGTCGAGCGAAAAACCTTTCGGTGTGAGTGACGTTGGGGGAATTGTTGTTTTTCGCCAGACTCGGTGGGTTCGCCATCGCGGGAGCGCTGTCGGCCGGGGAAACCGATGGAGAAGCTCTCCTGTAAGGGGACCTCACGGGGTAACGGCTGACAGAGACTCTTTTTGTATGCAAAGCAGCGACTTGTTCAGTCACCGGGAGTCTCGTGATGGAAGATCGCAACTCTTTCGCGGAGGGAATGTTTGCCGAAGGATCAACCCTGGCAGGCAGTGAACGCAAAGAGATCACATGTCGACGTCACAGTTCACCCCGTGCGATTGTTGCGCCTCTTCATTACGAGCCTAACTATGAATATCCTCTTCTCGTGTGGCTTCATGGAACGGCGGGAGATCGGGAGAACGAGCTCCTCCAGGTGATGCCTCAGATTGATTTGCGTAATTACGTGGCTATTGCGCCGCGGGGTGTTGCGATGGGAGCGGATGAGGAGACGTGGGGTTGGCCACAAACGCCTGAGGGCATCAGCGAGGCGGAGTCACGCGTTTTTGAGCTTATTGAGCTGGCGACCAAACGTTTTTGCATTGCCCGCCGCAAGATTTTTCTGGCGGGACACAGCACCGGCGGGACGATGGCGCTGAGGCTTGCATGGCGCTGGCCGGAGATTTTTGCAGGGGTGGTTTCCCTGGGCGGAGCTGTGCCCTGTGGGGAAAGGCCCCTGGTGCGGTATCGCGAAGCCCGGCGCGTTCCGATCCTCCTGGTTGTGGCGGGGGAAAGTCCGACCTATTCGCCGGCGGCCGCGGCGTGTGATCTGAAGCGGCTCCATATGGCGGGAATGAGTGCCGTGCTCCGCCAGTATCCGGGTGCCAATGAACTGAGTCCACTGGTTCTGGCGGATGTCAATCGGTGGCTCATGGAGCTCGTCCTCACTCTGTAGCTTGCGTCTTTACAGAGGACGGCACGCACGGCGGCCCCTTTGGCCGAGTGAAATGGCTGGGAGCGCGGGAGAACCGCCGCTGCCCATCTCGACCCGCGACCGGGCTGACCCATTCCCACTTTTGCAAGAAACGACGACACGCCACAGGCGCACGAGGTTGTCAGGGCAATTCATGAATTGCCCCTGGAGTCCACCTTGGGGTGGTCCGCTCGTCAACGTTGGGTGGTCCGATTCCAATTCATCGGGCATGACAAGCGCGCCCCGTCGAAGCATCTTGCGGAGGACCGTGGTCGTCACGTTCCTTGTGTGACCGGGGAGCTTGTGTGAGCGGGGAGTTGGGGAATTTGCTCTGGACTCACATCGCGATATGTGGTAAAGACATGTCGCCGCGCAGGTTGAGATAGGTCTGTCGGGGAAAACGGGAGGATGGCAATCGCCAACGGAGGGTGATCATGTCTCGAAGTGTATGGAAATCCGCAGTAATCGCTGGACTGATTGCCTGTCTGGTGTCGCTTCCGGCGACAACGTGGGCAGCGAGTTCGGGGCCTTCCAGCCAGTCGACGAACTCTTCTGGGCTTAGTCTCCCCAAGTTGCCCAATCCATTTGCGGTAATTGGCCAGGGATTGAAAAAGATTGGCGATGGCCTGGCGTCCCTCGTTCCGCACAAATCGTCTCCCCCTGAGCGGTCCCAGTTCTATCCTCCCGGGGCGGTCAAGAAACAGGAAGAGAAAAAGTCCTTTTTCGATCGGCTTTTCAAACCGAAGGAACAGCCGAAGAAGATCGAGTCGGTGTACGATTGGATGGGACAGGAACAGGTCCTGCCGTAGGGGGAATGTTTGGTTGGGGCCAGGAATCGGCCAGGGATGGTGTTTCCAAAACGATGTGGAAAATTGTCCTCATATTGCTTGGATGTCTGGCGGTGAGTTCGTGGAGCGTCGGTTGTGCGGTGCTGCCGTCCGATGGGAAAGCCCTAACCCGGCAGACCGACGCTCGATTCAAGGAGCGGGTGGCTTCCGATCCTTTCCCCACCGCCCAGCAGGCAGGGGTTCTTTAAGGCATAGCCCAGCGGGCCAATCATCGGGCTTGCCCCACGTTTAAGGAATCGCAGCGCGACAGAATTGTTGTGGCGGTCCGGTTTGCCTGGCCCGTTCTTTCTCTGTCACGGAAAAAGGTTGTGATTCTCGGAAATCCCTCGCGTACCAGTGAGCTTCACCGCGGAGGAACCTGCCTCTTAGTCCCGCATTCCGATGTCGGGCAGTCCCTTTCACCAGCCCGGCTCCCTAGTTCAACTCCTGTTCGAGCGTAGGGGCCATTCGTGAATTGCCCCTACAGCCTATTGGCCCCTGGGCTTATCACGGATGCTGCCGAAAAGTGGGCATTGGTGAGGTGACGGCGCTCCGGGGGAATCTTTTCTGTTTGTGCCCCCATCACAGGGTGGTTATTGATCATAATTATTGGGGGTATTTTGTGTCAACAAGTAGGCTGACAAATTTGTTGCTCTTTTCTGGCAGTGCGGTCAATAATAGAGGACAGAATTGTCATAAAGTGCGCCGTGGGGTTTGCCATCCCGGTTTTGATGAGCGATGGGCCGACCAGCTCGAAGATTTGTAGGGTTCTTCATCCCGTTTGGGGTCTTATTTTTGCTGCTCTATGGGAATGCCCTGTATCTAGCGGGGATCTCCTGGACGGAGTACGCCACAGGCTGGAGCCTTCAAAACTATGCTTATCAGTATTCTTTCCTATTTCATCTTCTGGGCGGATTTTTATTCGTCGGGCTGTTTGTCGTCTTCGCTGTGACCCATGTGGTCCCCCGGTGGCGGTGGCGTGGAAAGCGGGTGGGCCTCTGGGGTTTGGCGCTACTGGTGGTGCTGACCATCCTGTGTTTGACCGGCGTTCTTCTCAGCCGAATAGGCCCGGTTGTGGTGAAAGCACCGCTCCTGCGGAGTGTCCTCTACTGGGCACATCTCGTCACACCGCTACTGGCTGTGGGGATTTACGTCGGGCACCGATGGGCGGGTGGCGATTTTTCCTGGGGGAAGCTCCTTCGCGGTGGGCTTGTCGCCCTGGCGATAGGGGGGATGTTCTTCGGGTTTCACTGGTTTGATCCCCGCTTCTTAAAGACGAGGCGTCCTCAGGAAGGGACCCGGTATTTCGAGCCGTCACTAGCCCGGACGGCATCTGGGGGGTTCATCCCCGCCGGGGTTCTGATGGACGAGCACTACTGTAAGGATTGCCATCCTGATGTCCACAAGCAGTGGGCGGAGAGTGCGCACCGCTTTAGTTCCTTCAACAACCCCGTCTATTTGGCGTCCGTTCGGGAAACTCGGCAGTTTTCTTTGTCGCGGGAAGGGACGGTGCGGCGTGCCCGGTGGTGTGCCGGTTGTCACGATCCCGTTCCGTTTTTCTCAGGGGCGTTTGATGATCCGAGTTTCGACGACGTGCACGATCCGCTGGGGCAGGCCGGTCTGACCTGCACGAGCTGCCACGGCATCGTGGAGATCAACTCGGTGCGGGGGAATGCGGACTACGTGATTGAAGAGCCCCTCCATTATCCATTCGCGTTTAGCACCAATCCTGTGCTTCGCTGGATCAATCACCAGCTCATCCTGGCCAAGCCCGAGTTCCACAAGCGGACGTTCCTCAAGCCCTTCCATCGGACAGCCGAGTTCTGCTCCGTCTGCCACAAGGTTCACATCCCGGAGGCTTTGAACGACTACAAATTCTTGCGGGGTCAGAATCACTACGACTCGTTTTTGCTGAGCGGCGTCTCGGGGCACAGTCTGAGGAGTTTCTACTATCCGCCGGTGGCCAAGGAAAACTGCGCGGAATGTCACATGCCGCCGGTGGCATCGCAGGATTTTGGAGCGAAGGCGTACGCAGGGCTATCCGGTTTGGCCGTCAAAAGCCATCTCTTCCCGGCAGCCAACACGGCGCTTCCCTATTTGCGGGGACGGGANGATGTGGTGGCGGAACACCAGGCTTTCTTGAAAGACGTCCTGCGCATTGATTTGTTTGGCCTGCGNTGGGGGANCACGGTGGACGGGCCTTTGGCGGCGCCCTTGCGACCACGCGTGCCGGTCCTTGTGCCGGGGCAACCGTACGTGTTGGAGGTTGTCGTGCGGAATCTGAAGACCGGCCACGCCTTCACCCAGGGAACGACGGATTCCAATGAGGTCTGGATCAACCTGCGGGTGGAGGTGGACGGCAAGCTTGTGGCGGAAAGCGGTTCCCTGGACGCCAAAGGAGAGGTTGATCGGGACAGCTATTTCCTCAATGTGTTCATGCTCGACAGGAACGGAAATCGGATCGCGCGGCGAAATCCGCAGGATATTTTCGTCCCTTTGTACGACCATCAAATTCCCCCCGGCGCTGCGGCCGTGGTGCACTATTTGGTGGATGTTCCTCCTGAATGGGCGGGCAAAGAGATCCGCCTGGAGGCCAGGGTACTCTATCGAAAATTCGACTGGGAACTGATGCATTTCGTGGTGAGCCAGAGAAAACCGGATGAGCCTCCGATCCGGGGCGAGACACCGCAGGGCTACATCAATACCTTGCCGATTACAGAGATTTGCCGTGACGCGGTGACGCTGCCCGTCGCGGAGCAAGTCCCTGCGGCAGAAGATGCCAAAAACAGCGTCGCATGGCGGGATTCCCGGGAACCACCCCCGGCGGTGGCGACCTGGGAACGATGGAACGATTACGGGATCGGCCTGCTGTTGAAAGGGAAGTCTCAGTTGCGGCAGGCCAGGGAGGCCTTTGAAGAGGTGGAAAAGTTAGGGGTGGTCCACGGGCCGATCAACCTGGCTCGGGCTTATCAGGTGGAAGGAGAACTGGATGCGGCCACGGCGGCTTTACAACGGACGGCGCGCTGGCCTGCGGATGAAGTGCCCTGGTGGACCGTCAATTGGTTGAGCGCGGTCATCAACCGTCAGCAGGGCCACATCAAGGAGGCGGCAGACACGTTGCGGCAGCTCGTCCAGCAGGAACCCCGGGGAGAACTCGTTCGTCGCCGATTCGATTTTCGCTTCGATTACGAGGTCAATAACCTGTTCGGAGAGACTCTGTTCGATCTGGCGCGGCGCTATCGAAGTCCGGCGCAGCGTCCGCAGAGGGACGAGTTGCTGCGGGAAGCTGTCAACGTGTTTGAGAGGACCCTGACGTTGGATCCTGAGAATGTCACCGCACATTACAATCTCGCGCTTTTGTACCAGATGTTGGGCGAGAACGAGCTGGCCAAGGCACATCGCGAGGCCCATCGGCGTTACAAACCCGACGACAACGCACGCGATTACGCGGTGGCTGCGGCCCGGGCCAAGTACCCCTGGGCAGATCGGGCGGCGGAAGCCGTGGCGGTCTATCGGCTGAAACCAGTGTTGGAGCGAAAAATGAGCACCGCCGTAGCAGCCGCGATAAGCGATTCTCCGCGCAGCGAACCAATCGGCGAAAAACGCGGGGCTTCGGGAGCGGATCTGCCGTGAATGTGGCTTTATCGGCCGACCGAAGGCAGGGGGAGGATCGCGCTGATCCATCCCCACTTTTGCAAGGCGCCCTTGAGATGGAATGGACGCAACTTGTGGTAGGGACAACTCATCAATTGTCCCGACTGTCACGTGCCGGCGGGTTGAATCCCACTCCCGCGCGGGCCCGTTTAACACGTCCTCTGACTCGCTGAATATTTGTGAAGTGTCTGCGGCTTATGGTCAATGAGCAAGTCAATCGAAAACCGTGGCGAGGCTTCTCCTGGGTGGGCGGGGCGATCGCGACCGCTGGCCTGGTGCTGGCCGTAGTGCTATCGCTCTGGAATCCCTTCAGCAGACCACCGGAAACGAAACCGCTGGTGAACGTCCCTCAATTTCGTCCAGCGCCACCTCGCGAGCCGCCGGTCGTTATCTTCCATGACGTCACCGAAAAGACGGGCGTGGATTACATTCACGTCAGCGGGGCCTACGGGGAAAAACTCCTGCCGGAAACGATGGGGGGCGGATGCGCAGCCTTTGATTACGACAACGATGGGCTGTGCGACATTTTGTTCGTGAGTGGGATGCCCTGGCCCTGGAAACCGGTGCCATCGCCCTATCGCGGCAGCCTTCGGCTGTACAAGAATCTTGGGAACTGGCGTTTTCGCGAGGTGACCGAGGAAGCGGGGTTGGGGGGTGTCCACATCTACGGGATGGGAGTGGCCATTGGTGACGTGGACAACGACGGTTGGCCCGACCTTTTCATCACCGCGGTGGGCCCCGAACAGATTTTACCGGAACAAACAGGGACACTTCGTGGACGCGACCGAGGAAGCCGGTCTGGCGGGCGCCGAGGATGCCTGGAGCACAGCCGCCACTTTTTTGACTACGATCGGGACGGCTATCTGGACCTGTTTGTGGGGAACTACGTGAAGTGGTCGCGAGAACTGGATCTCCAGCAGGGATTCCAACTGGTAGGATTGGGGCGGGCTTACGGGCCGCCGCTCTCTTTCGGCGCGACCTTTCCCTACCTCTACCATAACCGGGGAGACGGAACGTTCGAGGACGTCTCCGAGAAGGCCGGCATGCACGTCCGGAATCCCGCCACGGGCGCTCCTCTGGCGAAGACGCTCGGAGTTCGGGTGGTGGACGTCAATCAGGACGGCTATCCTGACCTTGTGGTGGCTAATGATACGGTGCAAAACCTCCTTTTTCTGAATCAACGGGACGGGACGTTCACCGAGATAGGACTGGAAAAGGGGATCGCCTTCGATAGCGACGGTCATGCCAGAGGCGCGATGGGGATTGACGCTGCGTTTTACCGAAATGACCCCTGCCTCGGGGTGGTGATCGGCAATTTTGCCAATGAGATGTCGGCCCTTTATGTGCTTGATCCTCAAGTCAAACTGTTCACTGATGAGGCGGTTTCGAGTGGAATCGGGCCGTTGACGCGCCCGGACCTGACATTCGCCACGTTCTTCTGGGACTATGACCTGGATGGAAGCCTCGACATCCTTTCGGTAAATGGCCACGTCGAGCCTGAAATTGCCCGCGTGCAAAGCACCCAGCATTTTGCCCAGCCGATGCGGCTCTTCTGGAATGCGGGGCCGGAGGCGGTGGAAGAGTTCATTCCGGTCACGGCCAGCCAGGTGGGCAAAGAATTTTTGGAACCCCTGGTAGGACGCGGGGCGGCGTATGCCGATTTCGATAATGATGGAGATCTCGATCTGGTCGTCACCCAGATTGATCGTCCGGCCAGGATCTTCGAAAATTCCCTGGCTTCAAAGCGATTCCTCCGACTCCAGCTTGTGGGGAGAAAGAGCAACCGGGAGGGTATCGGGGCGTGGGTCGAGGTGGAGACGGAGAAAGCGGTCCTCCGCCGGGATGTCACTCGGACACGGGGTTATCTCTCCCAGGTGGAGCCGATTGTCACGGTCGGCTTAAGCGGGTTGGAGGCGGTGAGAAAGATTTCGATCTTTTGGCCCAGCGGCATCGTACAGACCCTGCCCCACTGGCGTGAAAATGAACTTTTGACCGTGGAGGAGCCATCACCTTCCCAGTGAACCGGATCTCACATGGTGGTGAGGCCGGTCCCCCCAAAGGGCTTGTTCGCCGGCTTCTGAAGTCGTATAAATGACAGGTGGGGCAGCTTGGAATTCCGGCACGGACGAGAAG
>NICF_comb_assmDRAFT_10003204_pt1 | contig 11923 bp, 13 predicted proteins | sample NewIslPassag4_SG_FD_11279 | JGI IMG/M metagenome (IMG submission 11279) | reverse complement strand
CCCCCGCCGATCTGGCTCGTGTGGCAGAGGATCGCGTCGACCTTCGTTTCCCAGTAGTCGGTGATGTCGACGGTGTAGTCCGGGGCGTCGCTCCCGGCGAGCAGGATCTCGTTCACCTGGTGCGATTCGAGGCCGTCCTCTTCGTCCTGCTGGTAGAACAGCCGGTCGCGAACGAGCGGGTAGATCGCGTCGGCCGTGGCGAGGCCGACGTTCCGGTGGTCGCGGTGGTTGAAGGTGCGGCGGAAGGCGTCCCACGTGATGACCACGTCCGGCCGGTAGATCCGGAGGAGGCGAACGATCTGGCCGCGGAGCTCGGCGCTGTCGATCGTGAAGCCGTCGGGGTAGCCGAGGAGGATGACTTCCTTCACACCGAGCACACGGGCGGCGGCGCGCTGCTCCTCCTCGCGGATGGCGGCGAGCTTTTCCGGGTGCATGGTCGGGTCGTGCGTGCCCTTGTCGCCGCTCGTGACGAGGACGTAGTAGACCTCCCAGCCTTCGGCACACCACTTCGCGACCGTGCCGCCGCAGAGGAACTCGGCGTCGTCGGGGTGGGCGACGATGACCATGGCGCGGCCCGGCCCTTCGATCGGCGGGAGTTCGGGTGGCGGAGCGCTGGCCGGCGCTTCGGGGCCGACGGTCTTGGGTGCGATACCGCTGCCTTCTTCGCCGCGGCGCAGAAGCGCTTTCCGCAGCCGCTTGAATCGCTTCTTGTCCTTCCTCGCCATGTTCCCGTCCGACGCTCTGGGTTGGCCGCCCGGCCTTCGAACATCCTACCGCGGCTCAGGCCCCGGTGCCCCCCGTGCGTTCGCGCCACGCGCCGTAGATGAACCCGGCGCCGTAGCTGACGTGCATGGTAGCCATGGCGGCGAAGGTGAGCAGCGGGTTCGCGCCATGCTTGCGGGCCACCTTCCCGGCGCTGAACAGGCCGCCGGCGACGTAGAGTGCCCCGAGGGTGCGAAGGAGCCACTTCGCCGGCTCCCAGGAGCGCCCGAGCACGAACAGCAACGGCCCACCGGCGACCATCGCCGAGGGCGCGAAGTGGCGGGCCTGCAGCGGCCGGCCGCGCGCGAGCAGCGTGCCCTTTGCGGCGCCGTATTCCCAGTACTGGTAGGCGAGGGCCTTGAGGGTGCGGCGCGGGTAGTAGGTGCTGCGGATCTCCGGCACCAGCACGATGCGGCCGCCCGCTTCGATGACGCGCGCGTTGTAGCTGTCTTCGTCGGCGCCATCGACCGTTTCGTCGAACCGGCCGACCACCTCCCAGACGCGGCGGTGGTAGCAGCCGAACGGCACGGTATCGACTTCGCCCTCGGTTTCGGCGTAGCGGAACTTCGCGTTGCCCACGCCGAACGGGGAGGACATCGCGGCGGCGATGGCCTTGCCCATGGTGCCTTCGCCCACGGTTTCGATGGGGCCGCCCACGCAGGCCGCGCCGGTTCGCTTCAGCGCCTCGACCGATGCCCGGATGAAGTCGGGCCGCACGACACTATGGGCGCCGATGATGATCCAGCAGTCGCCCGTGGCGGCGTCCATGCCCGCGTTGAGCCCGCCGACGGTGATGCGCTTCGGGTTGTCGACGAGTTCGAGGCGGCGGAAGGGCGACGGGTAGTTCCGCACCAGCTCGCGCGTGCGGTCGGTGCTGCCGCCATCAGCGACGATGACTTCGATGCCGTCGGGGCCGTAGTCCTGTGCTGCCAGCGAATCGAGCAGCGCAGTGATGTAACGCTCTTCGTTCAGGCAGGGGATGACGACGGAGACGAGCGGGCGTTCCGGGAGTGGCAGCGGTCCAGCGAGGCTGCGTTCGGTCGTGGCTGTCATGCGAAGAGGGTACGTCGCACCGGCCGCAAGGCCCAGCCGGGAACTCCCGCACCGGCGGACGGCCGGTTACTCGTCGCGCTTGCGGCGGCGGCTCGGCTGGGCGCGAACCGGTTCGCCTTCCACCTTCGGGAAGTGCGGTGGGAGCGGCGCCTCGCCGAACCCCTCCGCGGCCTGCCGCTCGACCAGTTGGAGCAGCGGTTCGAGCGAGTGGGCGACGTTGTCGATGTCTTCGTGCGGGTCGCCGATCTCGGCGTAGCGGCGCGGCACGGTTTCGATGGTGAAGTCGCCGAGTTCGATGTCCGGGAGTTCGTCCCACGTGAACGGCGCCGAGACGCGCGCATCGGGCGTTGGCCGGACGGAATAGGCCGAGGCGACGGTGCGGTCGCGGGCGTTCTGGTTGTAGTCGATGAAGACGCCGTGGCGCTCTTCCTTCCACCATGCCGTGGTCGCGAGCTCGGGTACGCGCTTCTGCACTTCGCGCCCGACGGCCAGCGCACAGCGGCGCACCTCCTGGAAGCCCCAGCGCGGTTCGATGCGCACGTTGATATGGATGCCCCGCGAACCCGATGTCTTCGGGAAGCTGCGGTAGCCGTGCTCTTCGAGCACTTCGCGCACCACGCTCGCAACTTCGCGGACCATCGCCCAGGTGGCTTCGGGCGTCGGGTCGAGGTCGAACCGGAGCTCGTCGGGGTGGTCGACGTCGTCTTCGCGGACGGGCCACGGGTTCAGGTCGATGCAGCCGAGGTTCACGGCCCAGGCGATGTCCGCGACTTCGTCGCAGACCATGAGGTCGGCGTGGCGGCCGCTGGGAAAGGACACGCGCGCGGTGTGGACCCAGTCCGGGCGTTTCGCCGGTGCACGTTTCTGGAAGAACGGCTCTTCGGTGGCGCCGTTGACGAACCGCTTCAGGACCATCGGCCGGCGGTAGACGCCACGCAGGGCGCCTTCGCCCACGGCCAGGTAGTACTGCACGAGGTCGAGCTTCGTGTAGCCCTTTTCGGGGAAGAACACCTTCCCGGGGTTCGTCACGGTGACCGTGCGGCCGCCGACCTCGAGCGTGACCTCGTCTTTTGCCATTGAGGGATTGTATGGGTCCGCGAGGCGGCGCGGGCAACTTACCGCGCGAGCCGCCCGGCGTCGCGCGGGGTAATGCGGCCGGTTTCGAGCAGCGAACGGACGGTGTCTTCGAGCGTTTCGCGGACGGGCCGTGGCGCGAACCCGAGGTCCTTGGCGGCGCCCGGGTCGCTGATCTGCCCGACATCCTGGACGCCGATGCGGAGCATTTCGCCGGAGAGCGGCAGCCGCCACGGCAGGACGCGTTGCGCGAGGTCGAACGCGGAACCGCCCGAAGCGGCGATGAACGGCGGGACGGTGATGAACCGGCGGCGCACTCCGGTGAGTTTGCGGAGTTCGCGCATGACGCCGGCGGGCGACATGGGCTCGGCGACCAGCAGGTAGCGTCGCGGACCGCGGCCGGGGGTAACGGCAGCGGCGATGGCCGCAGCCACATCGCGAACGTCGACGATGGGCACCGAACGGGTTTCGACGAGCATCCGCATGCGGCCGCGCAGCATATTCGCGGCGAGTTGGTGGGATTCGCCGAAGTGCGGGTCGTCCGGGCCCCAGACGCTCCCGGGCATGACCGTGACGACCGGCAGCCCGCGCTCCTGGTACTCGCGCGCCACCCGTTCGGATTCGGCCTTCGAGCGGGTGTAGGTGCCGACGCCCTCGCCGGGCGGCGTGTCCGGGGTCAGCGGGCCGCGTGCCGGGAGGAGCGCGCCGTAGCTCGACACGTGGACGACGGGGTCGAGCCCCCGTTCGGCGGCGGCGTCGATGACGACGCGGGTGCCGGCGACATTCGTGCGCTCCATCTGGTCGCGCTGGCGCGGGTCAAGCGAGAACACGGACGCGCAGTGGACGACCGCGTCGCAGCCGTCGAGCAGCCGCGCCACGGCGCCGGGGTCGGTGACGTCCCCCTGCACGATGTCGGTTGGCGGCGGCACCGCGAGCGGTTCGAACGCGGGCGCTACCCGCTCGGGCGAACGCACGAGCAGCCGCACTTCGTGGCCCTGGTGCAGGAGGGCCGCCACGGTATGCGACCCCACGAACCCGGTTCCTCCCGTTACAGCGATGCGCATGGCGATCCCCATCAATATCGATTGGTCATGCGGTTGTACTCGACCCGCCGTGGGAACACAACAGAGGAGCCGCGTTCAGTGTGAAGCGGGCCACAGAGCCGGTCGCAGGCGTCTCTGATAGGATGGAACCGATCCCCAAACCGAGGCGGTCCATTGCGCATCAACCGGTAACCCTCCGCCGTCAGTGCTTTCGGAGCCAGCGGCGGCCGTCCCCTGTCTCCATCGGGTTATCGGTATGTTGCTTTCCGTTTCGGCCATTTCTATGGCCTTCGGACCGGTCGAGGTCCTCTCCAACGTCTCCTTTGTCCTGAATGCCGGTGATCGCGCCGGGCTTGTCGGTGCCAACGGCGCGGGGAAGTCCACGCTGCTGCGGGTCATTGCGGGCGAACTGCCGCCGGACAGCGGCGAGGTTTCGTTCGGGCCGAACGTGACGGTGGGCTACCTGCCGCAGGACCCGCCCGAACCCCCGCCGGGTACGACGGTCGAAGACCTTGTCGCCGAGGCGGTAGGCGGCCTGCGGGCGCTCGAGGCCGAGCTCCGCGAACTTGAAGCTGCGATGGTCTCGGCCAGTGGCGACGAACTCGGCGCGGTGTTCGAGCGCTACGGCGAGATGCAGGAGCTCTTCGAACGGCGCGGCGGGTATGACCTGGACTGGCGCATCGACGAGACGTTCGCCGGGCTCGGCATCGCGTGGATTCCGCGCAGCCAGCCGTTCGCGACGCTCTCGGGCGGCGAGAAGGCGCGCGTACTGTTGGCGGCCATGCTCCTGCGTTCGCCCGACGTGCTGCTGCTCGACGAACCGACGAACCACCTCGACGTCGCGGCGATGGAGTGGCTCGAACGCTACCTCGCCGGGTTTCGCGGCGCGGTCCTCGCGGTGTCCCACGACCGGCGCTTCCTGAACGCCATCGCCACCCGGATCCTCGAACTCGAGGAGCACTCCCACACGCTCGCCGAATACGCCGGGAACTACGACGCCTTCGCGCAGGCCCGGGCGGCCGCGCGCGCCCGCTGGGAAGCGGAGTATGAGCGCCAGCAGGAGGAGATCCGCGAACTCCAGCGGGCCATCCGGGTGGGAGCGCGCGAGGTTGGCCACGGCAACCGCCGCCAGCGCGACAACGATAAGTTCGCGAAGCACTTCTTCGGCGGCCGGGTCGATGCAGCCGTGGCGCGGAATGTTCGCGCCGCCGAGGAGAAGCTCCGGCGCATCGAAGCGAACCCCGTGCCGAAACCGCCGGAGCCGCTCCGCATCGAAGCCGGGTTCGACGTCCGCGCGGTGGAGGCCGCGGCCCCGGTTCGGCTCGAAGGCGTGTCGAAATCGTTCGGCGGGCGAACCGTGCTGCGCGACGTGTCGTTCGAACTCGGGCCGAGGGCTCGCGTGGTGCTTGTGGGCCCGAACGGCGCCGGGAAGTCGACGCTGTTGAACATCATCGCGGGCCGCCTGGAACCGGACTCGGGCGTGGTGCGGCTGGCGCCGGGCGTGCGAATCGGCTACCTCGACCAGGCCGCCGCGGAACTGGACCCCGACCGGACGGTGCTCGAGGCCTACCGCGAGGGGCTCACCGGGTACCTCGACGAGTTCGTGCGCGACCTCTTCCGGTTCGGGCTGTTCGTGCAGGAGGACCTGCAGAAGCGTGTCGGGCAGCTCAGCACGGGGCAACGGCGGAAGTTGCAGCTCGCGCGGCTTGTGGCGCTGCGGGCGAACGTGTTGCTGCTCGACGAACCGACGAACCACCTCTCGTTCGACGTGCTGGAGGAGTTCGAACGGGCGCTGCTCAGCTTCCCGGGGCCGGTGCTGGCCGTGTCGCACGATCGCTGGTTCCTGGAGCGGTTCAACGGTGTGGTATGGAAACTGGAGGACCACACCCTGTACACGTGAGTGCGAACGATTCGTGGGTGCCTATACGAAGTGCCAATAGTGGGAACATTGACCCACGATAGCGGCCGTTGATAGGGTGGATGTTGGCTTTCCCCGGGAACCGAAGGCCAGGGAGCGCGGTTCCGAAGCGTGGCAACGGCGTGGAACCGTGCGGGAGGCGCGGATGAGCATGGCGATACGCCAGGGAAGCAGCAGCGGGGGCACCGGCTACGAAGGACGCCGGTGGCGGCTGGTTGCAGGCGAAATCCTGGGTACGTCGATCATCCTTGCGGTGTACTTCTTGCTTCGCGGCCTGCGGCCCGAGGACATCGACTCCTCGGTGAACCGCAGCCTGCAGCTCATCCGGTTCGAACGGCGGCTTGGCATCTTCGAAGAGGTTCGCCTGCAGGAGATCTTCCTGCAGTACGACTGGCTGATGACCATCGCGAACCTTGTGTACGCCTGGGGCCACTATCCGGTGCTGCTCGCCATTGCGCTGTGGCTGGTGGTGAAGGATCCCGTGCGCTTCCGGTTCGTGCGGAACGTGATGCTGGTCTCGGCAGCGGTGGGCGTGGTGACCTACTGGCTCTGGCCGGCCGCGCCGCCCCGCCTGATGGAGATCCACGGCTACGACTTCGGCTTCATCGACACCGTGCACGGCGAAACGAGCAACGTGCACTACTTCCAGCCCGGGCCGTTCGTGAACAACTACGCGGCGCTGCCGAGCTTCCACTTCGGGTGGATCGCGCTCGCTTCGGCCGCCATCTGGGTGAACACCGAGAACCGCTGGGTGCGCGCGGCGGCCGTCGCGATGTCGGTCGTGATGACCTGGGCCATCACCGTCACCGGGAACCACTACTTCTTCGACATGATCTTCGGCGGTGTGGTGGTCGCGGCCTCGTGGCTCTTCGTCAACGCCCTCTCGCAGGAGGAGACGCGGGCGCACCTGCGCCGGTTCTTCCGCGTACGGGTACTCACGCCAGCGAAGGTAGAGGCCGGCACCCGCGAGGATCGCCCGCGGTCCGGGTAAACCCGCCACCTTCGTTCACGAAGGCGACCGTGCCGAGCGTGAGCGAACTCCCGTCGGGGAAGCAGCCGAGGATCGGGCTCCCGGTGTTCGGCGCCGACCGTGAAGACCCGAACCTGCGCTGGCTGCAGGTGGCGCTCGCCGACGGGCGCGTCGGCTACCCGCGCTCCGACTTTCTCTCCGACCCGGGCATCGCTATCCCGACGCTGCCGAACGATGGGCCGCGCTAACGCTGTTTCCGGTTGATCGCCGCGATCGCCATGCCGATGGCGACGCCGGTGAACGCGCTAATCCAGACCACGGCCTCGGTCCCGATGAAGATGCTCGCGAGGATGACGAGCAGCGCGCCGATGGCCACGAGGAGGTAGACCGGCCAGTACTCGGAGAACGGTTCGTTCACGCCGCCATGGTACGTGATGGGGCCGGACGGGAGCGCCCCCTTGGGGCGTGGTGAAGTATGCTACCCACCGCCACTCAACCGCGCGGAGCATCGCCATGCGCATCGTTGTTGATAAGGAGAAGTGCCTGCGAAGCGGGCAGTGCATGTACTTCCACCCGAAGCTCTTCGAGGAAGGGGAGGACGGCTACCCGATTGAGTACGCCGAACCGGTCCCCGCGGAGCTGAAAGAGGAGGCGGAGGACGCCGCGGACATCTGCCCGAGTGGCGCCATCAAGCTCATCGAATCCGAGGACTGACCGGGAAGGAGATAGGATGGACTTCCGCGATATTCGCTACGAGGTGAGCGACGGTATCGCTCGCCTCACGCTGAACAAGCCCGACCGCCTCAACGCGCTTTCGTGGGGCACCTGGGCCGAGATCGAGACCGCCATCGAATCGGCGAACAGCGACGACGACGTCAAGGTCGTGCTCATCACCGGCGAGGGCCGCGGCTTCTCGGCCGGCACCGACCTGACGGCCCAGGGCTCGGAAGACGAATGGCACCCGCGGCCCTACACTGGCCGCCCGGGCAAGTACCGCTCCCGCTTCCTCGGCACGGCGACCGTCTATAACTGCGTGAAGCCGACCATAGCTGCGGTGAACGGCGTGGCGGTGGGCGCCGGGTTCTCGCTGGCGCTGGCGTGCGACATCCGCATCGCGTCGGAAGCCGCGCGGTTCAGCGCCATCTTTGTGAAGCGCGCCATCGTGGCCGACACCGGCTGCACCTGGTTCCTGCCGCGGATCGTGGGCATGGAGCGGGCGCTCGAGATGATGTACACGGGCCGCATGGTCGGCGCCGAAGAGGCGCTTCGCATCGGCCTCGTGAGCGAAGTGGTGCCCGCCGACCAGCTCGAAGCGCGCGCCATGGCGCTCGCGACCGAGATCGCGAAGGGCCCGTCGCTGGCCATCGAGCTCAATAAGCGGCTCGCACACGAAGGCCTGAACCGCGGCCTCGAAGAGCAGATCGAGCTCGAGCAGTTCCTGCAGCAGATCACCCACGCATCGGAAGACGCGGTCGAGGGCCGCAAGTCGTTCCTCGAGAAGCGCGAACCGGTCTTCAAGGGGCGCTAGGGCGAAGGAACACACCACNGCCCCTCNNCCCGCNTCGAGGCGGGNNGAGGGGCNGNNGTGTGTTCAGTGCACAGCGCCCGGTGCGGCCCTCACCCCCGGTCCCTCTCCCATCAGCGATGGGAGAGGGGAGAGTGGCGCGGCAGGTGTTCGCTGGCAAGCGGACCGGGCGGAGCCGCGCGGAACAGCAGGGGGTCGGGCTGGACCCCGGCCAGCTGCAGCGGGGCACCGAACCCCGTTGCCTTCGCCTCCGGGAACGGGAACCGGGAACCTCCTCGGCACTCCGCAACGGCACTCCCGCGGGCGTTGACACGCGCACGCGGGTAAATGGGCGCTCACCCCTGTGCATGGCCACGGCAAAGTGGTCCTATCGCACGCCCGGATTCCTCCCTATTCTGGGAACCAAACCTATAGACTTCCGGGGCAGCCACCCCGAGGGAGCGTTCGTAGCATGGCAGTTGAGACTGGAACCTGGGCGGTAAAGGCCGGGCTGGCCCAGATGCTGAAGGGCGGCGTCATTATGGACGTTGTCACGCCGGAGCAGGCGAAGATCGCGGAGGAGGCTGGCGCCGTCGCGGTGATGGCGCTGGAGCGCGTTCCCGCCGACATCCGCCGCGAGGGCGGTGTCGCCCGCATGAGCGACCCGGCGCTCATCCGCGAAATCATCGATGCGGTGAGCATCCCCGTGATGGCGAAGGCCCGCATTGGCCACTTCGTCGAAGCCGAGATCCTGCAGGCGCTTGGCATCGACTACGTCGACGAGTCGGAAGTGCTGACGCCGGCCGACGAGATGCACCACATCGACAAGCACCAGTTCAAAGTGCCGTTTGTGTGTGGCGCGCGGAACCTGGGCGAGGCGCTGCGCCGCATCGGTGAGGGCGCCGCGATGATTCGCACGAAGGGCGAAGCCGGCACCGGCGACATCGTCGAGGCCGTTCGCCACATGCGCACCGTGCAGGCGGAGATTCGCCGCATCCAGAACATGTCGGACGACGAGCTCTACACGGCCGCGAAGGAACTGCAGGCGCCGCTCGAGCTGGTTCAGGCGGTCAAGCGCGAAGGCCGGCTCCCGGTCGTGAACTTCGCCGCCGGTGGCGTCGCCACCCCCGCGGACGCCGCGCTCATGATGCGGCTTGGCGCCGACGGCGTGTTCGTTGGTTCGGGCATCTTCAAGTCGGAGAACCCGGAGAAGTACGCGAAGGCGATCGTCCAGGCCGTGACGCACTACCAGGATCCCGAGATCCTCGCCAAGGTGAGCGCGGGCCTCGGCTCCGCCATGCGCGGCATCAGCGTCGGCTCGCTCGAGGAGAAGGAACTGCTCGCCACGCGCGGGTGGTAGACAGGACCCGGGACTGAGGACTCAGGACTCAGTGAGAAGCCCCTCGGAAACGAGGGGCTTCTTCGTGTGCGAGCTACCAACTGCCAACGACCAGGAGCCAACAGCCTTGTTCACCACGCCTGCAGGTGCTGCTCGAACGCCTTCCGGATGGCGTCGGNAGTTTCGGGGGCGAGCAGCGGGGCGAGGACGTCGAGGCGATCTTCCAGGTAGTCGCGCGCCGATTCGCGGTCGATGACGTCGTCGTTCTCGGCGGCTTCGCGAAAGAGGGCATACGCAATATCGCCCGGGCGCGTTCGAAACGCGTCCCGGGCGGACGTTTCGTTGAGCGCGCCGGGACTCACCCCGAGGAGACGGGCGGCCTGCCGCAACAGCACCCCGGAGTGAGGCATTCTTCGAACCTAGTGAGCCGGCGCCTCCCGCGGAGCCGGCGGCTTGATCTTGCTGTAGCAGGTGCTGCAGTACACGGGGCGTTCGCCGCGCGGTACGAAGGGCACCTCGGTCATCTGGCCGCATTCGGCGCAGGCCGCGGGGTGCATCTGCCGCGGCGTCTTGCCGCCGAAGCTGGCGAAGTTGCCGTAGCGGACATACCCATCGCTTTCCTGCAGGCTGCTCTGGCTGGCGCGGCGCGCCGAACGGCAGGCCTGGCAGCGGGTGGGCTCGTTCATCAAGCCCTTGTTCGCGTAGAACTCCTGCTCACCCGCGGTGAAAACGAAATGGGTGCCGCAATCACGGCAAACGATTTGCTTATCGGCAAAGGCCAATGGGAAGGACTCCTCTCTGCGTCCGCAGGTCTCGTTATTAATGGTACCACGTTGGGGGAACGGGGATGTGAAGGGGGCCAGGTGCACAGTGCTCGGAGCGGCCCTCACGGGCAGGACTCAGGACTAAGTGAAGTGCTAAGTGCTGAGTCCTAAGTGCTTAGCACTGAGCACCGGGCCCTGGGCACTTCCACGCGTGTACACTCCGCGCATTTCCTATCCAGGGGGTACGTTGGATGCGACTCGAAGGCAGAGTGGCCATCGTGACCGGGGGTGCGCGGGGGATTGGCGAGGGGATCGCGCGGTGCCTGGCGGCGGAGGGTGCGCGGGTGGCGATCCTCGACCTCGACGGTGAGCAGGCGGCGGCCACGGCGAAGGAGATCGGGAACGGCGCAATCGGCTTTACCTGCGATGTGGCGGTTGAAGCCGAGGCGGCCGCAGGGGTGAACCGTGTCGTGGCCGAGTGCGGCGGGCTCGACATCGTGGTGAACAACGCGGGTGCGGGCCGCGGTCCCATCCCGCTCGAACAGCTCCGGCAGGCTGCCCCGGGCATCGTGAACGTGCCGCAGGAGAGCTGGGACGAGACGCTCGCGCAGAACCTTCGGACCACGTTCCTGGTTTCGAAGGCGGCCATCCCGCACCTCGAGGCGCGGGGCAGCGGCGCCATCGTGAACATCTCGTCGATCGCGGGGTTCACGCCCAGCCCGACGCTCGCCGCTTATGCCGCGGCGAAGGCGGGCGTCATCTCGTTCACGCGGAGTCTTGCGCTCGAACTGGCGCCGAAGGACATCCGCGTGAACGCGATCTGCCCCGGCTTCCTGTGGACACGTGCGTGGGAGGGGCTGGCGGCGCTGATGCAGGCGTCGAACCCCGCGTTTGCGAACCTGACGCCGCGTGAGGTCTTCCTCGAAGTCGTGAAGCAGGGTGTTCCGCTGGGTCGCGAACAGACGCCCGAGGACATCGGGAAACTGGCCGTGTTCCTTGCCAGCGACGACGCCCGCAACATCACCGGGCAGTACATCGCGGTCGACGGCGGGATCACGCTGCGGTAGACGCTAGCCCGAGGCGCGGTTCACCGCGCGCCCGGAGGACCAGCGCCCGAGCCCGCTCGACCAGGCCCGCCCCGCGTCGACGGCTCCGGGTGCGGCGTGTTCGCGTACTGTTACGGCGTACTGCGTGCCGAGGAGGCGGCGCATGCGGCGAACGATGCCGCCGATGTGGGTGTCGCTGCAATAGACGATGACGTGCAGGCTGCCGTCGTTCGCGACGCCGATGCGGTCGTGGCCGCGGAGGAAGCGGCGAAGCACCAGGAAGACATCGAGCCCGCGTTCGCCGGCCGGCGGGCGGACCTCGACCAGGTGGGCGGGCAGCCCGAACCGCGGCCGGAGCCAGTGCACCGGGAGCCCTGTGGCTTCGTCGCGGGCCCGCACAGCGAGAGGATCGGCGAGCCGATCGAAGGCGCCGGTCACCTGCTGGCGGGG
>NICF_comb_assmDRAFT_10003203_pt1 | contig 11924 bp, 12 predicted proteins | sample NewIslPassag4_SG_FD_11279 | JGI IMG/M metagenome (IMG submission 11279) | reverse complement strand
CTCCTCGTCGGGATCCCCCCCGGCGCGCTCGGCCCGGTGCTCACCCTCGGCGCCGGCGGGGTGCTCACCGAGGCGCTCGACGACGCGGCCAGCCGGGTACTGCCGGTGACCGAACACGACGTGCGGGACGCGCTCGCGCAGACCCGCGTCGCCCGGCTGCTGGCCGGTCACCGCGGACAGCCGCCCGCCGACGTGGACGCCTTCGTCGACCTCGTCCTGCGGGTGGCCGGGCTCGCCGCCGGCCTGCCACCGGCCACGGCGCTGGACCTCAACCCGGTCGTGGTCCGGCCCGACGGGGCGATGGTGCTCGACGCCGCGCTCAGCGCCCATGAGCCACCCACGACACCCGAGGAGGATCCCCAGTGCTGGTAGGGACGCTCGTCGCACGGGCGGCGCGTCGGTTCGGCGACCGCGTGGCGCTCGACGGACCACAAGGGACGCAGACGTTCGCGCAGTTGAGCGACCGGGTCGCCCGCCTGGCGGCCGGCCTGCTCGCCACCGGTCTGCGCCCCGGCGACCGGGTACTCGACCTGCAGCCCAACCAGAACACGTACGTCGAGACCGACCTCGCCTGCTGCGTCGCGGGCCTGGTCCGGGTGGCGCTGAACTACCGGCTGCACCCCGACGACTGGGCGCGCATCGCCGACGACTGCGGCGCCTCCGCGCTGATCTACGACGCGCGGTACGCCGAGCCGAGCAGCGCGCTGCGGGACGGGCTGGGTGAGAAGCGGACCGTCGTCATCGGCGACGGGCCGGGGATCCCCTACGAGGAGCTGGCGCGCGGCCCGGCCGGGCACGACGCCGGGCACGAGGCGCGCCCCGACGACCTCGTCTCGCTCAACTACACGTCCGGCACGACCGGACGGCCCAAGGGTGTGCGCCGCACCCACCGGGTACGGCACGCGAGCCTGGTCAACATGATCTCCGACGTGCTCGGTGGCCCGCCCGGCCCGGACGACGTCTACCTGCACGCCGGCCCGATCACACACACCAGCGGGCTGTTCGTGCTGCCGTTCCTGGCGTACGGCGCGCGCCAGGTGATCCTGCCCTCCTTCGACCCGCAGGCGGTCGTCGATGCGGTGCGCGAGCGCGGCGTCACCCACACGGCGCTCGTGCCCACGATGGTGTCCCGGCTGCTCGCGCTCGGCGAGCCGCTGCCCGGGCTGAAGATGCTCGCCTACGCGGGCGCCCCGATGCCGCCCGAGCAGATCCGCCAGGCGTACGAGCGGCTGAACCGCAACCTGGTCCAGTACTACGGCCTGGTGGAGGCCATCCCGCCGGTGACCGTGCTCGACGCGGCCGACCATGCCGCGGGCCTCGCCGCGGACGGCGACCCCGAGCTGCTGACGAGCGCGGGCCGGCCGGCGCTCGGCGTCGAGCTGTCCATCGTGGACGACTCCGGGCGGGCGCTGCCGCCGGGTGAGATCGGCGAGGTGGTGACCCGGGGCGACCACGTGATGCCCGGCTACTGGACCGACCCGGCCGGCTCCGTACGGGCGGTCGACCCGGACGGCTGGCTGCACACCGGCGACCTCGGCCGGCTCGACGCGTCGGGCCGGCTGTGGCTGGTGGACCGCAAGGGCGACATGATCATCACGGGCGGGTACAACGTCTACCCGCGCGAGGTGGAGGACGTCATCGCCGAGGTGCCGGGCGTGCGCGAGGTCGCGGTGGTGGGGCTCGCGGACCCGGACTGGGGCCAGCGGATCGTGGCGCTCTACACCGGCGAGGCGGACCCGGCGGCGATCGAGAAGCACTGCCGGGCCCGGCTGGCGTCCTACAAGAAGCCCAAGGAGATCCGCCGGGTCGACCGCTTCCCGCTCAACGCGACCGGGAAGATCGCCAAGAACGTGCTACGCGCCGACCTGGAGCGACGATCATGAGCGCGTTACCAGAAACACCGGGCGTGTCTGCTCACAACCTCATGATCAACCCGGGCGGTGGCGGGCCGGGCGCGGAGCGGCCGGGCGAGTTTCCGTACACGCGGGGGATCTCCGCCGAGCCGCGGCCGTGGGTGATGGGGCAGTACGCCGGGTTCGGCACGCCGAAACAGTCCAACGAGAGGTTCCGCAAGCTCCTCGACGCCGGGGTCACCGGATTCTCCGTGGCGCTGGACCTGCCCACCCAGCTCGGCCTGGACTCCGACGACCCCCGGGCGGCCGGCGAGGTGGGGCGCGTCGGCGTGGCGATCGACTCCCTCGACGACATCGAGACGCTGATGGCGGGCATCCCGCTGGAGAAGATCACCCAGGTACGCACCACCGCGAACTCGATCGGCTACCTGTGGACCGCCCTCTTCACCGCGCTCGCGGAACGCCGCGGCGTCAGCCCGAACGACTTCGGGCTGTTCATTCAGAATGACGTGCTCAAGGAGTTCATCGCCCGGGGCACCCAGATCTTCCCGCCCGGACCGTCGCTGAAGCTCGCCGCCGACACCATCGAGCACTGTGTACGGCACACCCCGCGCTGGGTGCCGCTGGCGATGTCCGGCTACCACATCGCCGAGTCCGGGGGCGACGCCGCGCAGGAGGTCGGCTACACGTTCGCCAACGCCATCGCCTACCTGGACGAGGTGACCCGCCGCGGCGTGGACATCGACGACGTGGCGCCGGCCCTGTTCACGTTCCTGTCCGTCGGCATCGACTTCCTCGACGAGATCGCCAAGCTGCGCGCCGCCCGCCGGGTGTGGGCGCACCTGGTCCGCGACCGCTACGGGGCACGCGATCCGCGCAGCCACCAGTTGCGGATCTTCGCGTTCACCGCCGGTTCCAGCTTCACCGCCCAACAGCCGCTCAACAACGTGGTACGGGCGAGCGTCGAGACCCTCGCCGCGGCGCTGGCCGGCGTGCAGACCCTGCACGTCAGCGCGTACGACGAGGCGCTCGGCGTACCCACCGAGCAGGCGGCCACGCTGGCCCTGCGTACCCAGCAGATCGTGGCGTTCGAGACCGGAGTGGCCGAGGTCGTCGACCCGCTCGGCGGGTCGTACGAGATCGAGGCCCGCACCGACGCGGTCGAGCGGCGCATCCGTGACACGCTGGCTGACATCGAACAGCGCGGCGGGGCCCTGGCCTGCATCGAGTCCGGCTTCTTCGCCCGCGAACTCGCCGACTCGGCGTACCGGCGCACCCAGGCCGTGGAGAGTGGCGAGCGGGTGGTGGTCGGGGTCAACCGCTACCAGAGCGAGAGCGCCCCTCTGGAGATCTTCACAGTGGATCCGGCGCAGGAGGCCGCTCAGGCGCAGGCGGTACGGGCGGTACGGGCCCGGCGGGATCCGGACGCGGTGACGCGGGCGCTCGCCGACCTGGCCGATGCCGCCCGCGGCGGCGACAACGTCGTTCCGGCGTGCGTGGCGGCGGTGCGGGCGTACGCGACGATCGGGGAGGTGGTGGGCACGCTCAGGCAGGTCTACGGCGCCTGGCGGGCCTCCGCGGATTTCTGACAAAGCTACTATGCGCAGGTCGGGCGTCTCACCACCCGGAGAAGAGCGTGAAGCTGTCGATCCTCATGCCGGTCTACAACGAGCAGGACCGCATCGCTGACGCGGTGAAGCAGGCGCTCGCCGTAACCTACCCGTGCGAGGTCGAGCTCGTGATCGTCGACGACGGCAGCCGGGACGGGACCGCCGAGGTGCTCGACCAGATCGACGACGACCGGGTACGCGTCATCCGCCACCAACGCAACCAGGGCAAGGGCGCCGCGATCCGCACCGCCGTCGACAACGCTACCGGGGAGTACATGGTCATCCTCGACGCCGACCTGGAGTACGACCCGGAGGACATCCCGAAGCTCCTGGAGCCGGTGCTGGACGGGCGGACCACCGTGGTCTACGGCAACCGCAGCTTCGGCAGTCACAGCGCGTTCTCCTTCTGGTACGTCATGGGGAACAAGGCGGTGACGATGGCCGCCAACGTGCTGTTCAACTCGTACATCGGCGACCTGGAGACCTGCTTCAAGCTGATGCCCGTCGAGCTGTACCGGTCGCTGAACATCCGCTCGCGCGGGTTCGGCATGGAGGCCGAGATCACCGGCAAGCTGCTCCGCCGCAAGATCCGCCCGTACGAGGTGCCGATCAGCTACCACGCCCGGACCCGGGAGGAGGGCAAGAAGATCACCTGGCGGGACGGGGTCGAGGCGCTGTGGATCCTCGCGCGGGAACGGACCCGTCGGATCAGGTAGCCGATCAGACGGTCAGCAGCACCTTGCCGACGTGCTCGCTCGCCGCCACGAGGCGGTGGGCCTCGGCCGCCCGCTCCATCGGCAGCCGCGCGTGGATCACCGGCTTGATCGCGCCGCCGGCGACCAACGGCCAGACGTGCTCGCGGACCTGCCGGACGATCTCCGCCTTCTCCGCCGACGGCCGGGCGCGCAGCGTGGTGGCGGCCACCCAGGCCCGCTTCGCCATGAGCGCGGCGATGTTCAGTTCCGCGGAGCGCCCGCCCTGCATGCCGATGATGACCAGACGGCCGCCGGTGGCCAGCGCGTCCACGTTACGGGCGAGGTAGGACGCCCCCATGATGTCCAGGATCACGTCCGCGCCGCGGCCGGTCGTGGCCGCCCGAACACGTTCGACGAAGTCCTCGACGGTGTAGTCGATGGTCACGTCCGCGCCGAGCTGGCGCAGCCGCTCGTGCTTGCCCGCCCGGGCGGTGGCGATCACCGTCGCGCCCAGAGCCTTGCCGAGCTGGATCGCGAAGGTGCCGATGCCGCTGCCCCCGCCGTGCACGAGCAGGGTCTCCCCCCGGGCCAGGCCGGCCAGGCCGACGACGTTGGACCACACGGTGCACGCCACCTCGGGCAGCGCGGCCGCGTCGACGGTGGAGACACCGTCCGGCACCGGCAGCACCTGCCCGGCCGGGACCGCCACCCGCTGGGCGTACCCGCCGCCGGCGAGCAGCGCGCAGACCCGGGCGCCGGCCCGCAGGTCACGCACGTCGGGACCGGTGGCCACGATCGTCCCCGAGCACTCCAGCCCCGGGTACGGCGACGCGCCCGGCGGGGGCGGGTAGTAGCCCTGGCGCTGCAGCAGGTCGGCCCGGTTGACGGCGGACGCGGCCACCTCGATCAGGACCTCACCGGGCCCGGGGACGGGGTCGGGCACCTCGGTCCAGGTGAGCACCTCTGGGCCGCCCGGTTCGGGAATCGTCACGGCATACACGCCGCATAGTCTGGCCCATCACTTGGCCCCGTTGGCGCGCACCCATTAGCGGGGTTGTGACGGCTGCACCAGCGGGCGCCGCCGGGCGCGGGCCGAGTCGGTGACGGCGACGCCGAGCAGGACCAGGCTGGCGGTGACGGCGACCATCAGTGGCGGCAGGTGGATCATCGCCGGTGACAGGATGGCCAGCACGAGCGCGCCGATCAGCCGCGTGGGGGACACCCGGCCGAACACGGCGCGCTCGAAGCCACCGCGCCCGAGCAGGAACAGCGCGGGCCCCCCGAGGATCACCCCGATCCAGGCCGGATCCGGGGGCCCGAACGGATGCGCGATCACCAGCCGGTAGCCGACCGCGGTGGCGACCGTGCCGGCCAGGATCAACAGGTGGGTGTAGGCCGCTGACCGCGCCAGGCGGGACGGATATTGGGACGCCGCGATCGCGGCCGTGATCAACTCGCCGGCCCGGAAGAAGTAGATCCGCCACAGCAGGACGGTCGTGAGGAACGACACCAGGAACGCTGCGCTGCGGCCGGCACTCGGAACCGTCTCGCTGAACGCTATCCCGGTTTCCAGGATCAGATCACCGAGTGCAATGAGGAACAGCAGGCGGTAGCGCTCGCCCACGTGGTCTCCGGAGATCGTCCATTCGGCGGAACCCGTACGGCCCAGCCCCGGCGTGGGCCAGCCGAGCGGGGCCACGGTGTAGTCGATCGCTATCGCCACAGCCCACAGCACCGCGCGTGGCCCTGACGGGAGCAGCGCCCCGGTGATCCAGGGCACCGCGGTGATGCTGAACCAGAAGAGGACCCGCACGGCGAGGCGTTGCTTCCCTTCGTTACGGAAACCGACCGCGAGGATCAGGGGACGCCCCAACTGGGTCGCGACGTACGCGCCCGCGAAGAGCATGGCCCGCTCGTCGAACGCCTTGGGTGCCGCGACCGCCATCACCAGGCTGCCGAACATGGTGGCGACGACTTTCGCCTGAACCACCGGTCGTCGCGGGTCGAAGGTGCTGGTCGCCCACGCCGAGTAGGTCCAGACCAGCCAAATGGCGAGCAGCAACAGCAACGTCTCGCCGCTTTCGACAAGCACGTGCCCCTTTGAGCCGACGTCCTCGATCAGCCGGTGCCCTACCTGCAGGAGGGCGAAGACGTACACCAGATCGAAGAACAGCTCCAGGAAAGTCGCCCGCTCCGGATCTGCCCGCTCCTGCGGCGGCTCGTCCGCCCTGTCCGTGGTCATCAACTCACCCGTTCCGGTCAGCGGTTGCTGGCCCCAGGCAGTCGTACCCCGTCGGCGTGCCGATCAATTCCCGGATGCACAGTTCAGGGCCTGGGCCGGCCCTGCCAACAGCGGGCTGCGATAGCGGGCCGATCGATGAGCCCGGTGGCTGATTCGTAGGGTCGATCATCTGGGCGGCGACGGCCACTCCGGTGGCCGGTGCCGGGCGCGGGCCGCGTCGGTGACGGCGATACCGAGCAGGACCAGGCTGGCGGTGACGGCGACCATCAGCGGCGGCAGGAGGATCATCGCCGGTGACAGGATGGCCAGCACGAGCGCGCCGATCAGCCGCGAGCGGGAGACGCGGGCGAACACGGCGTACTCGAAGCCACCGCGCCCGAGCAGGAACAGCGCGGGTCCCCCGAGGATCACCCCGATCCAGGCCGGATCCGTGGGCCCGAACGGATGCGCGATCACCAGCCGGTAACCGACCGCGGTGGCGACCGTGCCGGCGAGCATGAAGAAGTGGGCGTACGCCGCGGACCGGGCCAGCCGAGCCGGATCGGGCGCCGCCGCGATCGCGGTCGCGAGCAACTCGCCGGCCCGGAAGAAGTAGATCCGCCACAGCAGGACGGTCGTGAGGAACGACACCAGGAAGGTGGCGGCGCGGTCGGCATCGTACGCCTCTCCGCTGAACTCGATCCCGGTCTCCAGGATCAGCTCGCCGAGCGCGATGAGGAAGAGTTGCCGGTACCGCTCGCCCAGGTGTTCGCCAGAGATGGTCCACTCGACGGTGCTGGTGCGCCCGAGCCGCGGGGTCGGCCAGCCGAGTCGGGCCACGGTGTAGTCGATCGCGATCGCGCCGGCCCACAGCGCCGTCCGGGTCGACTCCTCGGGCTGGAGCGCCCCGGTGATCCACGGCACGCTCGACACGCCGAACCAGAAGAGGATCCGCCTGGCGAAGTCCCGGTTCTCCTGACCGCGCAGGACGAGAACGAAGATCAACGGCCGCCCCAGTTGGATCGCGACGTACGCCCCCGCGAACAGCAGCGCCCGCCCGCCCAGCGCATCGGGCACCGCGACCGCCATGGCGAGGCTGCCCAGCATGGTCGCGACGATGATCGCCTGAACCAACGGCCGCTGCGGGTCGAAGGTGCTGGTCGTCCACGCCGAGTAGGTCCAGACCAGCCAGAGGGCGGCCAGCACCAGCAGGGTCTGGGTGCCTTCGCCGAGCACGATCCGCCGTTCCGACGTCAGGTCCTCGAGCAGCCGGTGCGCCACCTGCAGCAGCGCGAAGACGTACACCAGGTCGAAGAACAGCTCCAGGAACACCGCCGGCGCGGGGTCCTTGCGCGGTGGCGGCTGCGCCGCCCTGTCCGTGGTCATCACCTGGCCCGTTCCGGGTCAGCGGGTGCTGCCCCTCCGGCAGTCGTACCACGGTCGCTGCCCGACCGGTGCCTGGATGGGCACATGGAGCCGCCTGCCCACCGCTGACGCGGGCGGGCGGTCGAGCGTGGCACACTGGGCACGGCCACACCCCCCGTACCGGGTCCGTGGCTCAGGGAGGGCTCGCCTAGTGGCCGATGGCGGCGGTCTTGAAAACCGCTAGGGCGCGTGAGCGTCCTCGTGGGTTCGAATCCCACGCCCTCCGCAACGCTCCGCTCCCAGATGGTCCTGATCAGCAGGCCCGCTGACCAGGCCCTCTTGGCGTCCGCGTCAGGCGAGCCAAGCATGACCCGTGCCCACCACTCCCGTTCTCGGAGCATGGCGTACTTTTCTCGGGCACGGCCCGCCGAACTACCGCCGCCACCGGAGTCGGAGCCGATGGTCATGCGCGGCGTACGGCTTCCGGTCAGCCTTGACCAGCGGGTGCGGGCGGCCGCCGCCCAGGCAGGCGTGTCCTTCTCCGCCCTGGTACGGGAGTGGATCGAACTCGGTCTGACCGAGATGGAGGACGGCGACAAGACTCTTCGGCTGTCGGTCCTCCGGCGGGCGATCGCGCACGCAGCCCAGTCCGGGCACGCCGCCTGACCGGATCCCACCTCCTCGCGCGGTCGAATCCCACGCCTTCGCCCGCGGGAAGCGGCCAACGGTCGTACGGTGCGGATCGTGAGGCGATGGCGATGACGGCATCGGTACCGCGGCGGGCGGGCGGTGTGATCGCCGTCCGGGTGCTCCTCGTGCTCCTCGGCCTCGGGATGCTGGCCGGGGTGGCCGCGCTCATCGCGCTCAGCGGCGACCGCGACGGCGGGACACTGCGCACGCTCGGGTTCGCGATGTTCTCCGGTGGCGTCGCCGGACTCGCCGCCGCCGCGCTCGACGCGACGGCCGGGCAGCGCGTGACGTCTGCCGCCTTCGGCTTCACCCTGGTCGTCGGCGGCTCGGTCCTGATCGGCCTCGTCAGCGGCTGACCATCACCGGCTGACACGGTGCCCGGCCGCCGGCCCGGGAACCGAGCCCGGCGATGGTGCACGCACGACCGCCGGGCGATACGATCCCGCTATCCGGATCTCAGCGTGCCGTACCCTGATCGTCCACCTCGGAAGGAGGCCGCAAGGCGATGACGCTTGAGCGTCCCCTCGCACCCGACCCGTACGATCTCCTGCCTCCGGTGCCGTCGTTCACCCTCACCAGCGAGGACGTCCAGGACGGCCAGCCGATGGCGATTCGGCACGCGCACGGCAGCGCCGGCGGCGAGAACCTCTCCCCGCACCTGGCCTGGAGCGGCTTTCCCGAGGAGACCCGCAGCTTCGTCGTGACCTGTTTCGACCCGGACGCGCCCACCGGCAGCGGCTTCTGGCACTGGGTGCTGGTCAACCTGCCGGTGTCGGTGACCGAACTGCCACGGGGTGCCGGAAGCCAGAGCACGATCGGCGAGGCGTTCTGCGTGCGCAACGACTACGGTGACCGGGCGTACGGCGGGTCGGCACCGCCGCCTGGGGACCGGCCGCACCGCTACGTGTTCGCCGTCCACGCCGTCGACGTGGAGCGGCTCGACCTCAACCCGGACCACTCCCCCGCGGTCGTCGGCTTCAACCTCGCTTTCCACACGCTCGCCCGGGCCACCCTGCGCCCCACGTACCAGCGGTAACGTCGGCGGGTCAGAGGTCCAGCGCGGTACGCAGCAGGCCGTCCACGGCGTCGCGGACGTCGTCGTCGACCGTGCCCACCTGCTCGGTCAGCCAGTCGCGCCACAGGCGGGACAGCGAGGTGCCGTTGACCCACCGGCCGTCGGCGAGCCGGACGGAGAGGATGTCGCCGGGGTCGCTGTCGACCACGTCGAGACCGTAGACCCAGCGCCGGGTCGAGTTGCCGATGCCGTTGGCCGAGACGATGAGCACGGTACGTTGCCTGGGCGACCCCTTCGGGTCGTACCGCCAGAGGTCGCCCCGGATCACGCGGCCCGCCCTGCGCGCCTGCCCTCTTCCTGCTCCATGGCGTTCAGCTCCGCCTCGTCGTACAGTGCTTCCTGCTCGCTGCCGCGCGGACGAGGGGGCGCGCCGAGCCGCAGGGCCTCGTTGCGGATCGCCCGGGACGCGAGCGCGGACAGCGAGATACCGCGCGCCTTCGCCACCCGTTCGGCCAGCTCAAGCGCGTCAACATCGAGCGTGAGGGTCGTCCGCCTCGTCCGTCTGGGCATGCCCGGGAGCATACCTTCAGTATGCGTGGGCCGGGATTTTCGTGGTCCCGTTTACGGCTCAATACGCGCCCTTGCGCCGCAGCACCGCGCCCACGGTGCGCCAGAGGATGCTCAGGTCGAAGGCGAGCGACCAGTTGTCCACGTAGTACAGGTCGAGCCGGACGGCATCGTCCCACGACAGGTCCGAGCGGCCGGAGACCTGCCACAGCCCGGTGATGCCCGGCCGGACCAGCAGCCGGCGCCGCACGTCGCCCAGGAAGTCGCCGTCGTCGGCGGGCAGCGGGCGCGGCCCGACGAGGGACATCTCACCGCGCAGTACGTTGATCAACTGAGGCAGCTCGTCGAGGGAACTGGCGCGCAGGAAACGGCCGACCGGGAAGACCCGTGGATCGTTCTTGATCTTGAACAGCAACCCGTCGGCCTCGTTCTGGTCCTGCAGGGTTGCCAACCGCTCCTCGGCGTCCACATACATGGTCCGGAACTTCCAGACCTTGAACGTCTTGCCCTCCCGGCCCACCCGGGACTGCCGGAAGAACACCGGACCCGGGTCGGAGATCCGGATCGCGAGCGCGATCACGAGGAAGAGGGGGATCAGCAGCACCAGGCCCACCGCGGCGACGGCCCGGTCGATCAGCGTCTTGATCAACCACGCTGGGCCGGAGAGCGTCGGCTCCTCGACGTGCAGCAGCGGCAGGCCCTCGACCGGCCGGATGTGCACCCGGGGACCGGCGATGTCGGTCAACTGGGGCGCCACCACCAGGTCGACCCCGCTGCCCTCCAACTGCCAGGCGAGCCGGCGCAGTTCGCCGGGCTCCGCGCTGACCGAACCGCAGACCGCGATCGTGTCGGCCCCGACCTCCCGCACCACCGAGAGGACGTCGCGCCGCACGTACACGGGCAGCGGCGAGGCCTGCCGGCGCGGCGCGTACCCGTCGGTCAGGTGGATGGCGACCGGGACCAGACCTGCGGCCGGGTTGCGGCTGACCGCCGTGTGCACCTCCAGCGCCTCGTGCAGCGTCCCCAGCAGCAGCATCCGGTGCGCAGCCCGCCCACGCCGCCGCAGCAACTGCAGCAACCGACGCGCCGCCTGACGGCCGATGAGGATGTACGCCAGCGCGCCGAGCATGGCGGTCGCCGCCGCCATCCGCGACGGGTCCGCCTTGGTGCTGAACGCGGTGAACGAGACGACGGCGACCACGACCAGGGCCGCCCGGAAGACCCGCTTGAACTCCTCCGTGCCGAGCCCGAGGTACCGGCGGTCATACGCGCCGTTGCCCCACAGCACCAGCACCCACAGCAGCGGCAGGAGCAGGTACGCCACGGTGTAGAAGAGCGAGTACCCCCGGGTGTACACGTGGAAGCCGGCGATCGCCTGGGGGTACAGGGCGTTCGCCGTGAAGCTGGCGAGCACGGCCGCGAGGAAATCCACGACGACCAGGGCCGCGATGTACGGCCGGTGCCAGGTCGAGATGCGGCGTGCGCGGGTCCACGGTGAGCGCAGGACGCCGTTGGTTACCGGGCGGGTCTGCGTGCCGTCGGCGTACGGCACCGTCGTTTCGCGGATCGGCTCGGTGGTGGCTGGGGGCTGCAGGCTCGTCGTCACGTCAGGCGAGCCCTCCCGGTGCGCTCGTTGCCGGCGCGTCATACCTGGTCGTCCGCTGGACAGGGAACATCGTGGATTTCACCACCGCATCGACCATTGGCCAACCCCGGTGTCGCGCCGCTCGCCCCGGACAGTCTGCCATGGCCCCTCCGGTGGTTCGGGCGGCACGAGCCGGACCGTCGACTGACGGTAGTGCCCAGCGACGGTTCTGTCGAGATCTGTCCACTCATCGCACCAGCCGCGACAATCGTCGGTCGGCGAGCGGCTTGCCGCCGGTCTGACACCCCGGACAGTACTGGAGG
>NICF_comb_assmDRAFT_10003198_pt1 | contig 11936 bp, 11 predicted proteins | sample NewIslPassag4_SG_FD_11279 | JGI IMG/M metagenome (IMG submission 11279) | reverse complement strand
CGGGGACTATCCCCGCGGGTGCGGGGACACCTCCTTAAGACACTCCCGCCAGCCGACTACTGCGGGACTATCCCCGCGGGTGCGGGGACACCGTATGCGCCTGCGTTCTTCGTACTCCTCTGTGGAGATCTCCCCGCGGGCATACCGGAGCTGAAGTACCTCCAGCGGGGAAAGTGGAGCGCTTTTTGGCGGATGGGCAGAAGGCCGGCTGCCCAGCTGGCGGATGAGGTAGATAACCAGCACAATGATGGCTATCCAGAACAGGACCCAGAAGATCATCATCCACCAGCCACCGCCCCATCCCCACATCCAGTCACAGCATCCGGTTATACATGGTTGCCTCCTATGTTTGTGCATCACCGAAATCCAGGAAGCACCGAGGAGGCGATCCCATGCTGGGGATCACCTCCTGGCATGCTTCCCTGTGCCAGCCAGTCGGAGGTAGCGTATGCTTCTGGCACCCGGTAACATCAATGCTGCCGTTGCATGGGCATCTGTCCATGCCTCATACCGCCCTGCATCATGCCACCCATGCCTCCGCCCATCATCATGCCCATCCCCATCATGCCGCCGTGCATCTGCATCATGTGCATCATCTCCATCATGGGCATGTGGCGCATCATGGCCTGCATCCACTGCTGAGGCGTAAAGCTGCGGAGCTTCTCACGCTGCTCTTCGGTCAGCACCTGCTCCATTTTCCGGGTGGTCTCCAGCGCCAGCATGTGCATGTTGAGCCCCATGTTCATCATGACCTGCATGGTGGCCCGGATGTCGTCCAGCGAGGCATTGGGGTCCTGCATCTTTTCCATAAGGGTCTGGTGCAGTCCCATCATGGCCTGCATGGTGGCCTGATGCTGCTGGAGAAACTCCTGCTTCAGCGCTTCGAGCTGCTTCTTCTGCTCCTCGGTCAGCCCCAGCTCTTCCTCCAGGTAGGGCAGCGCGAAGACCATGGCCATGGCCCGATGCATGGGGTGCTGCATCATCATTCCCATCTGCTGCACCATGCCCATCATTCCCATGCCGCCACCCATCATACCACCCTGCATCATACCTCCACCCATCATACCCATCATCCCGCCCTGCATCATTTTTTTGGTCGTATCGGGCTGGGACATCATGCCGCCCATATGTCCGTGCTGCTGGCCCAGGGCCAGTAAAGGCATGCTCATCAACAGGCCCGCAATCAGTAGCTTTCTCATGGTGTGCTCCGGTTTGGTTTTTTCCTGTATGGGAATATAGCCTACCTTTGCTTAAAAGAACCTGAACGGTATTGCGCTATCCAGGCTTCCAGCGCCTTCCCCTCCGGCATGCCCATGAAGACGACCTCGTCATCGACAAGCAGTACCGGTGAATGTCGAATGTGGTACCGTGCTACGAGATCGGGGCGTTCATCCGTATAGACCACCTCGTAGGGGATTCCGCGACGACTCAGCTCCTTTTCCAGGTATGGCCGGTGGTGGCAGGTCCTTGTGGCCAGAATACGTACGTTTGCCATGGTAACCTCCTCGTTTTTCAGTACCAGACCCGCAGGCCAAAGACCAGCCGGCTGAGACTCACGGGCTCCCCTTCGTCACGGACCAGATCGGCCGTTGGCCCCAGGAATCGCTGCCATCGGAATCCCACATAGGGGGCAAATTCCCGGCGGATCTCGTAGCGAAGCCGAAGGCTTGCATCGACGAAGTTCAAGCCACTTCCCACCCCCCATTCCGGCACCTCCTGAAGGGCGGCCAGCGTCTCCAGTTGCCCCTGGAGAATGAGCCGCTGGGTGATGAACACATCGTGTGAGGCCAGCAGGGAGGCCGAGATGTCGCCGTCCTGGCTGACGGAGAGCTGGGGCTCCAGCTCAAACCAGTAGGGGGCCAGTCCCTCCAGTCCCACGGCCAGGTGCACGCGGCGACGCACCTCGCCCTCGGCCAGGGCCAGCTCCACCCGGGCCCCTACCTGGGCATCCCAGTACGGCGCGATGAGTCGGCTGTAGAGGGCCTGAAACTCCACATCGCCCTCCCGGCGGTCGGTCCTTAATTCCCCTTCACTGCGCACCCAGAGGCGATCGTAGACCTTTCCGGCCCAGCCGTCCATGTCCCAGGCCAGGGGATTCCCCGCCGAGGCGGGCTCCATCTCCAACCGGTCGAACAGAATGAACGTAAGCCAGTGCTCGTTGGCAAAGCGGATGAGCGGGCGCTGCTGTCCCAGGGCAGGAAGCCCTCCGACCAGGAGCAGCACGCCAACCAGTAATCCTTTACGTATACTTCTCATCGGACGTCTCGGCTTTGGGTTCAAGGACTTGGAAGACACGGAACATCCCCATCTCCATGTGATAGAGGATGTGGCAATGGAACACCCACGGCCCCGGCTCATCGGGGGTAATGAGCACGGAAAGACGCTCGGCGGGTTTGACGATGACCGTGTGCTTGCGGGGAATCCAGCGCCCATGCCCGTTCTCCAGCTCCATCCACATGCCGTGGAGGTGCATGGGGTGTTCCATCATGGTATCGTTGACCAGCGTAAGGCGCACACGCTCGCCGTACTTGATTTCAATGGGCTCGGGCGCTTCGGAATAGGCCTTGCCATCAATGGACCAGAGGAAGCGCTCCATGTTGCCCGTCAGGTGCATCTCAATCTCCCGCGTGGGCGGACGAAAATCTTCCCGGGGATAGAGCGTCTTCAGATCCGTATAGACGAGCACCCGCCAGCCATCCTGCCCCAGTCCAATCCCCGGTTCATGGAGCCGGCTGAAGGTCATCATGGGAATGGCCGCATTGGTCGGGCTGTGCCGGTCCTTTGGATGGGCCCTGGGTGCCGGCGGCATTCCCGGGGGCTGGCTATCTTTGCCGGCCATGGCCATGCCGCCCATCATCATCCCGTGGCCTCCGTGGGACATCCCCTGCATGTTTCCATGGGACATGCCCTCCATATCCCCGTGCATCATTCCCATATCTTTCATCGAACGGTAGGGCGGCTTCCGGCGCGGCGGAATGGGGCCTTCCATCCCCTCCTGGGGTGCCAGCGTCCCGCGGGCATAGCCGCTGCGGTCCAGCGACTCGGCAAAAATGGTATAGGCCTGCTCCTCCTTCGGCTCCACGATGACGTCGTACGTCTCGGCAATGCCAATGCGGAACTCATCGACCACCACGGGCTGCACGTACTGCCCGTCGGCCTGGATGACCGTCATGCGCAGTCCCGGAATGCGTACGTCAAAGAAGCTATCCGCCGCGGCGTTGATGAAGCGCAGCCGTACGCGTTCGCCGGGCTTGAAGAGGGCCGTCCAGTTATCCCCCGGTGCCCGGCCGTTCATGAGGTAAGTGTACGTGGCTCCGGTAATATCCACGAGGTCGCGCACGTCCATACGCATGCGTCCCCAGGCCAGGCGATCCTGAATGGCCGCCTTCAGGCCTTTTTCCCGGATTTCCTCGGGTAGATCGAGCAGCGTGCGCCGCTGGAAGTTGTAATAGCCCGGGTACTTGCGCAGATTGCTCAGCACCCGCATGGGGTTCTCGAACGTCCAGTCGCTGAGCATGACCACATACTCCCGGTCGTAGGGATAGGGCTCGGGACCTTCGGGGTCAATGATGATGGGGCCGTAGATGCCCGTCTGCTCCTGGAGTCCGCTGTGGCTGTGGTACCAGTACGTTCCGTGCTGGCGCACACGGTAGCGGTATTCATAGGTTTCACCAGGTCGGATGCCCGGAAAACTCACACCCGGGACGCCGTCCATATCAAAGGGGACGAGGAGGCCATGCCAGTGAATGGAGCTGTCCTCCTTCAGGCGGTTGGTCACGCGGAGGATGACCTCCTCCCCCTCCCGGAAGCGAAGCAGCGGCCCCGGCACCGTGCCGTTAATGGCCGTGGCGTGTCCCGTCTTACCGCCCACGGTAAAGGGGACCTCCCGGAGTTCTAGTTCAAAGATACGGGGACCCTCTACGGGCTCTGGAGGCCCCATGACCCGGGGGATGGCCCGGGCATAGGGTGGAAGCAGCGCCTCCAGTCCGGCCGTAACCCCCAGGGCCAGCAACGCCTGGAGGAATTCTCTGCGGTTCCGTGAGGATGGTATATTTTTCATACGGCTTGTGGTTTTCAGGTGTACAGCCTGCTGAGGCTCAAGCATACGAGGTCGTAACTTAAGGAAGGCTTAAACCCCGAAGCAATGGCCCGCACCGCACCCTTTGACCAATACCCCGAGCGCTACGATGCCTGGTTCGACCGCCACGAAATGGCCTACCGGTCCGAACTGGAGGCCCTCCGGAAGCTCTGGCCTCCGGAGGCACGGGAAACGCTGGAGGTGGGCGTGGGAACCGGACGGTTTGCCCTCCCGCTGGGCATCCGCCTGGGGGTGGAGCCCTCGGAGACCATGCGGCGTGTGGCCGAGGCACGCGGGCTTACCGTCGTGCCCGGCACCGGCGAGGCCCTGCCCTTTGAGGACCATCGGTTCGATGCCGTACTCATGGTCACCACGCTCTGCTTCCTGGACGATCCGGCAAGGGCCTTCTGGGAAATCCACCGCGTGCTGAAGCCCGGGGGATACGTTGTGGTGGGATTCATTGACCGGGAGAGCCACCTCGGGAAGACCTATGAACGGGAAAAGGTCCGTAATCCCTTCTACCGGGAGGCCACCTTTTACAGCACCTCCGAGGTCCTGGACCTCCTCTGCGAGGCGGGCTTCCGGCACGTGGCCATGGTGCAAACGATCTTCACGTTCCCCGACCGGATGACCCGTCCCGATCCCGTGGAACCGGGCTACGGGCGGGGCGCCTTCGTGGCCCTCCGCGCACAGAAACCGGCCCCGGATCACGAAGAGGTGTAGCGAAACTCCCGCGCCATGCCGGCCTCGAGATGATACACGTTATGGCAGTGGAAGAACCAGCGGCCTGGATTATCCGCCCGGAAGACAAAGCTGCCACGCCCCATGTGAGGCCGGACGGTCAGCGTATCCTTCAGGATGCGTCCCGTACGGAAGAAGTGCCCGTGCAGGTGCATGGGATGGAGCATCATGCTCATGTTGAACATCTGCACGCCCACATGCATCCCCTCTTCAATCAGCAAGGGGTCGGCATCGGGGTAGGCCTGGCCGTTGATGGTCCAGCGGCCTCCCATCATGCCTCCGGAGAGCGTCATGCGAAACACGCGATCGGGCCGTACGGGCGCCGTGTTCTCCAGCTCCACGGAGACCAGGCGTGAGAGGTTCAGCACACGCCCACGACGAAGTCCCTCCGGCAGGGCACGCAGCGGCGGATCGGCATCCTGAACGCCGGCATACCGCACGACAGCCCGTGCCGGCGGGGCCTGCACCTCCACGGGTAGGGCCATCAGGTTCCATGCGCCCGGGTGGTTCATCTCGACGACCACATCGTAGCGCTCGCCCATGGCGATGTACAGACTGTCCACCTCGTAGGGCTCCACGGGTCGCCCATCCGTATGCGTGACCCACATCCGGTGGCCCGCCAGCGCCACCCGGAAGGTCGTGGCCCCCGAGGGATTCATCAGCCGAAACCGCACGCGCTCGCCCTGCTTTACCTCGAAGGTCACCGGTGCGGAGGGCAGACGCCCGTTGACGAGCAATCCCCGGTAGGGTGGCGTTACCACCCCGCCCATCATACCCCGACGTCGCATCATGCGTGGCCCCATCATCACGCCCGTAAGCGGCTCCGGATCACCGGGCAGATAGTCGTCGAGTACCACGGTGTATTCCCGGTCGTAGGCCACGTGAGGGGTTGTCTCCTCCACCACGAGGGGGGCAATTAAGCCACGGTCCAGTTGCAGCCCCACATGGCTGTGGTAGAGGTAGCTTCCGGCCGGTCCGGCCGTAAACCGGTAAAGGAAGATCTCGCCCGGAGGAATGGGGTCCTGCGTCAGCCCCGGCACGCCGTCCATGGCGTTGGGCACGGGGAGGCCGTGCCAGTGCACGGTGGTACCCTCCGGAAGGCGGTTCTCCACCTCCACCTCAAGGACATCTCCCTCTCGCACGCGGATCTCCGGACCGGGAAACTGACCGTTATAGAGCCAGGTCCGGTAGACCTCGCCGGGCCCCACCTCCACCTCGCCCACCTCGGCCACAAGCCGGTACCTCTGTGCTCCGCCCCTGCCGGACAGGGGCACAAAAGAGGGAAGCGTAGCACCCTCGGCCGGCGCCAGGCGGGAACACCCTTCCAGGAGCAATCCCCCACCTCCCAGCCCCAGAACGGTGCTTCCGAGCGCAAATTGTTTCAGAAAAGATCTTCTGGAACGCATGGCTTTGCTCTTTTGGGTCAATGTAATATCACGACCTTAAAAAAGGCTTAACCGCAGATACGGGAACTTCCCCGTATCCCCGGAATATGCTGCGGCAATGGCATACGCCTCCCAACATAGAACTTCTCCCAGCGTGAGCCTGTTGCTCACGCTTACCCTGCTGATCTTTCCCCTGAGCCAGATGGGGTGGGGAGGTCTGCTCCTCTGCATAGAGTCTGATGGTGTGACGCACGTAGAAACCCTGGAGAATGCCGACTGCCTCCCTGCGCTGCCGATTACCCAGCACATGGCCCACCGGGATAGCCCCGCAGCGTTTCAGGGTCATGTAGATCAGAAGGATCCCTGTTTCGACATCCCCCTGGTACTCTCCATTGTTGAGCACCGAGTATCTGTACCCGTTGCCTATGTATCCCTTCCCGTGGTCTTCCAGACCGCGTATGTATCCCTTCCGGAGCCTGCCCCTTCCCTTCCTCGTTTCGAGGTCTCCGGACATGTTCCCGCTTCTCCCGCGCTGACCACACTGCAGACCGTCGTGCTGCGTATTTAGGCTTTCTCCGGTTCGCCCTATTCACGGGGCAACGATTCGCCCTATTCACGGGGCAACGATGGCGGTTTTCAGTCCCCAAAACCGGAGAAAGCGATGCGGTATGTCGTGTACCTGTGTATCTGGATAGCGTGCTATGCACTTCCAGCCTTTGCACAGTCCTCACCCCCTGATACCCTGAGACTGGAGCAAGCCCTCCAGCAGGCACTGCAGGAACATCCTGCGGCACAGACCGCCCAGTGGCGCACAGAAGCAGCCAAGGGGCAGATCCGGCAGGCGGGCCTGTGGCCCAACCCTGTCATAGAGGTAGAAGCTGAAGAATGGTCGTCCGGCCAATCGCCTGGAGGCCTGTTCTATCGTCTGTCCCAGGACGTACTCCTCGGACGCAAATTACACCGTCAGGTCCAGTTTGCACGCCGAACGTACGAGGCCACGCAGTACGAAGCCTTTGTGGTCCAGCTCACCGTGGCCCAACAGCTCACGGAGGCCTACTTCAATGCGCTTGTGGCCCGCCGGCGAATGCAACTTGCCGAGCAGCTATCCGGCCTGGCCACCCGCCTGTACGCCACCATTACCTCCATGGTAGAAGCGGGCAAGCTATCGCCTGTGGAGCAGCAACGTGTTCGGGTAGAGAAAAGTCGGGCCGAGGCCCAGTACCTTGAAGCGCGTCGGTCCTATGATGTCGCCCGGAGCCAGTTGGCGGCCGCACTCGGTCAGCCCATCCTCCCTGATGTGGTGTTAGAGGATGTACTGGATACCCTGCGTACGCCTCCCCCCTACGATCGCTTGGCAGAAAAACTGCGGGCCCATCCGCTGCTCCAGCAACTGGAAGCATTGCAGCAAGCCGCACAGGCCCGGGAGCGCCTTGAACGTGCCCGGCGCTGGCCCGACATCGGCATCACGGTAGGCACCCAACAGCTTGCCGATACCCCCAAACGGTTCCTGACGGTTGGTTTTACCCTGCCCATTCCGCTGTTTCATCGAAATCAGGGGGCCATTCAGGCGGCACGTGCCACGTACCAGGCAACCGTGGCCGAGTGGAAAAATGCCCGGATTGCCCTCGAAACCTCCCTGCAGGCAACCTATAGCCGCCTGCTTGCAACGTATCGCGAACTCCAGCTTCTGAAGCAAGAGGCACTACCTGCGGCTGAGCAGGCCTACGAGGCCATTCGTGAGGGCTATCAACAGGGCAAGTTTAACGTGCTCGATGTGCTGGATAGCCAGCGCACGTTCTTCGAGATCGAGATGCAGTACGTGGACGTGCTGGCACGCTATCACCGCACCTACATCCAGCTCCAGGCCCTGACCGGGCAACTGCTGCCGTTTTCCTCTTCCAACTAAGACCCTATGAACGCCATGAACCGGTACCCTGCACTCCTCATCGTACTCACCATCGCCTTCCTGACCGGATGTGGCGATGAACCCGAAACCTCCCCCACCCCAGCGACCGAACATGCCGAAGAAATGGTAACGCTGCCCCTTGAAGTCCTTCAGGACTACGGGGTGGTTCTGGATACGGCCCGCGCCGGCACGATCACCGTAACGGTGGCGTTACCCGGCGAGATCAAGGTCAACGAAGACCGGCTCGTGCATGTAGTCCCCCGTGTACCCGGTATCGTGCAGCAGGCTTTTTACACGGTGGGCGACCGGGTTCAGCAGGGGGCACGCATGGCCCTGCTTGAAAGCAGGGAACTGGCCGAACTACAGGGAGCCTACCTTGCGGCACTGGAACGCTACAAGCTTGCCCGCGCCAATGCCGAACGTGAAGCCCGGCTCTTCAGGCAGAATATCGCATCCGAGCAGGAATACCTGGAAGCCCAGCAGCAACTGGCCGAAGCCACCATTGAACTGCAGATTGCACGGCAGAAACTCCTGGCCCTGGGCTTTTCGCAGGCGTATGTCGATAGCCTTCCGCAGCTTCCGGAAGAACAACTGGCAAGGTACGAACTGCGAGCCCCCCTCTCCGGCATTGTCGTCGACCGGCATCTTGCCCTCGGGGAAGCGCTTGAGGCCAACGATGTGGCCTTCACCATTGCCGATCTCCGGACCGTGTGGATTGACCTGAGTGTGTATCCCCGCGATCTCCCGAGGATACAGGCCGGTCAGCCCGTAACCATTCAACTGGGTCATGGGCTTCCCGTTATCAAGACGCGCATTCGTTTTGTGCGTCCCATCCTGGGCGAGGAGACCCGCACAGCCATTGCCCGGGCCGTCGTACGTAATCCGGAGGGACTGTACAAACCCGGAACGTTCGTGACGGGCCAGATCGAGGTGGGTAGCATTCAGGCGGACATTGTGGTACCCAAGACGGCTATCCTCTACATGAATGAGCAGCCGGTCGTGTTCGTGTATACCGGCGAGGGATTCAAACCCGTACCGGTAACCATAGGCCTGGAAAACGACACCTTGGTACAGCTTACGGGTGGCCTGCGCCCCGGGGATGTGTATGTACGAAAGGGTGGGTTTGTCTTACGTGCCGAACTGGAGAAAAGCGAGATGGAAGAAGGCCACGGTCATTAAGACTCCCCGCTAAACGACTGAGAAACTGCCATGAACAAGCTGATTCAATTTACGCTCCGTAACCGCCTGCTCATGCTCGTGCTGGGCGCCCTTATCATGGGGGCGGGTTACTACAGCTATACCACGCTGCCCGTCGATGCCTTTCCGGATGTCTCTCCTTCCCTGGTCCAGGTATTTACCGTTACGGAAGGGCTTGCCCCACAGGAAGTAGAGCAATACGTAACCTATCCCATCGAGGCCGCCATGAACGGCCTGCCAGACGTGGAACGCATCCGTTCCATCTCCAACTTCGGCCTGTCGGTCGTCAACATTTACTTCAAAGATGGTACGGATATCTACTTTGCCCGGCAGGTAGTAAACGAACGCCTGCAAGAGGTGCGTGCCGAGATTCCCGAAGGCTTTGGTACACCCCCCAGCTCGGTCCTATTTCCACCGGCATGGGCCTCATCCTGTTTTACTACCTGGACGACACCACGGGAAAGTACTCCCTTACGGAGCTGCGTACCATTCAGGACTGGCTGATCAAATACCACCTGCAGACCGTCCCGGGCGTTACCGAAGTGTTGGGTATCGGGGGGTTTGAGAAACAGTTCCACGTGAACGTGGATCCCGAAGCCCTTCTCAAATACAATCTGACCATCAACGAGATTATTGAGCGCATTGAAGCCAACAATCTGAACGTTGGGGCCCAGTTCCTTGAAAAGAACGATGAAGAATTCATCGTCCGGTCGGTGGGGCTGGCCACCGGGGTGAACGATCTCAGAAACATCGTCATCAAGACGGTTGACGGCACCCCCATCTACCTCCACGATGTGGCCGATGTACGCATCGGAGGGGCCATTCGCCGCGGGGTGCAGACCCGCAACGGTCTCGGGGAAGTGGTTGCGGGCATGGTGATTAAACTCTACGGGAGCAATGCTTCCACGGTTATCGGGCGGGTAGAACAGCGACTGGCAGAAATCAACAAAATGCTTCCGGAGGGGGTCCGTATCGTGCCCTACTACGAGCAGAAGACCCTGGTACAGGCCGCCGTTCATACGGTAACCAGTGCGCTGATTCAGGGGATTCTGCTGGTTATTCTGGTACTGGTGGCCTTCCTGGGAAGCTGGCGTCCCAGTGTGGTGGTTGCCCTCTCCATTCCCTTTTCTGTCCTGTTTGCCACACTGGGCATGAAACACTTCGGTATATCGGCCAACCTCATGTCGCTGGGCGGCCTGGCCATTGCCATCGGTATGATGGTCGACGGCACCATTGTCATGATTGAAAACGTCGACCGTCTGCTCCGCACCGCCGATCCCGATGAACCCCGTCTGCACGTGATTGCCCGGGCCTGTATGGAAGTGGCACGGCCCATCGTCTTTGCCATCTCCATCATCGTGATCGTATTTCTTCCGCTGTTTACCCTGCAGGGCGTCGAGGGTAAGACGTTTCGCCCGCTGGCCTACACGACGGCCATGGCCATGTTCGGCTCCCTCCTCTTTGCGCTCTTGCTGGCCCCCACCCTCTCCAGTTTGCTCATGAAACGTCCACGAAAGGAGCGCACGCGCCCTCCGCTTGCCGAGCGTATCCTCACGCGCATGATGGAGGCCTATCGTCCCGTGGTAACCTACTTCGTCCATCACCGCAAAAAGGCCGTGATGCTTGCCGCTGGATTGCTGGTCGTAGGAGCTTCCGTTTTTCCCTTCCTGGGCTCGGAATTTACCCCTACCCTGCAGGAAGGGACCATGGTCCTCCGGCTCACCATGGCGCCTTCCATTTCCCTGGAGGCGGCCAAAGAAATGGCCCTCCGGGTAGAGCGTAAGGTGATGCAGATCCCTGAGGTAACCGGTACGGTTACACGCATCGGGCGAGGTGAAGTGGGCGCCCATACCGACCCCATCAACAGCGCCGAGATGTACATCTTGCTCAAACCCCGTGACGAGTGGCGTGTGGATACGCAGGAAGAACTGGAAGTGCTCATACGGCAATCGCTCGGAGAAATTCCGGGGGTACTGACCAACTTCACCCAGCCCATCCAGATGACGGTGGATGAACTCCTGGAAGGCGTACGCGCCGAACTGGCCATCAAACTCTTTGGCGAGGATCTTCAAACCCTCAAAGAAAAAGCTGACGAAATCGCCGCGGTGGTCCAGCGGGTACGAGGCGCGGCCGACGTACAGCCGGACCAGATTGCCGGAAAACCTCAGCTCCGCATCCGTGTGGACCGTGAGGCCATCGCCCGCTACGGGCTGAACGTAGAGGATGTGCAGCGCACGGTACGTGCGGCCATTGGCGGTGAAGAAGCCGGGCAGATCTTCGAAGGCGTGCGGCGGTTTGATATCTACGTGCGGTATACCCCCGAACATCGCACGACGGTGGAGGACGTGCGGAATCTGCTTATTCCCTCTCCCGAGAACGAGCGTCTGCGCATTCCCCTGGAAGAAGTCGCCCTCATTGAGGAAATTGTGGGCCCCCGGCAGATTACCCGTGAGAACAACCAGCGGTTTATCACCATTCAGGCAAACGTGGTCGGCCGCGATATCGGCACCTTCGTTCAGGAAGCCCAGCAGGCCATCGACGCACAGGTTGATCTGCCGCCGGGGTACTATGTAACGTGGGGCGGCCAGTTCCGCCTGCAGCAGGAGGCCAACAAGCGGCTGATGGTCGT
>NICF_comb_assmDRAFT_10003188_pt1 | contig 11951 bp, 11 predicted proteins | sample NewIslPassag4_SG_FD_11279 | JGI IMG/M metagenome (IMG submission 11279) | reverse complement strand
GGTTCCCATCTTCTGGCGGCGATCCTCGCGGCGGCGGCGGGCTCGACCGTGCTCGATTACGCGCGCAGGCGGCTGTTCGAGCCGCTCGGCATCCGCCGCGTGAAATGGAACACGCTGCACGGCATCCATGAGGGCGGCACCGGGCTGCATCTGACGACGGCGGACCTGCTCAAGATCGGGATGCTGACGGTTCAGGAGGGCGTCTGGCAGGGCCGGCGCATCGTGCCGGCGGAATGGATTCGGGAGTCGACCCGGCCCGCGTCGAAGGGGCTCGCGCAGTACAAGCCGCCGATATTCGGCCGGTACGGCTGGCACTGGTGGGTGGCGGATCCGGCCGGCGGCCGCCCGGGCTACGCGTTCGCGCTCGGCTTCAGCGGCCAATATCTGGCGGTGGTGCCCGAGCTCGGGATCGCCGCCGTGCTGCGGAGGGGAGCCACGACGCGGGCGGATTCCATGAAATCGAGGTCGCTGCTCGACGAATACATATTGCCCGCGGCGGCGGGAGTCCGGCGTTAAGGACGGCCGGGCGCTGGACGCAATCAGGTTTATGGGCAGGCATCTTCCGTACGTGGTGCAGCGGGGAAGCGCGCGAACGGAGAGGAGCGTGCCCGGCGGGCTGATCCGCCGCGAAGCGATCCGGCGGGGGCATCAGGGAGGCCGGGACGTCATCTTCCGACGAGGAAGCGCTGCCGGAGAAATTCGCCGAGCCGTACGGATCGGCCGGGACTTGTCCGGAAGAGCCCGCCTGCTGCGGGATGTTCGGAGGAAGAGACCCGGAAAGAGCTTGGACCGAGATCGGCATCGGGAAAATCGTCGAATCGAATGCCGATGTGAAGGACGGGGATATCGCGGCGTATTTCGAGGAGAACGGGGAAGAGATCGCCGAATATTTGCAGGAGCGGAAGCCGGCCGACCTTGTCGACGCATGGATCGGGAAACGCACGGCGGAGGCCGAAGCCGAAATTTTGCCCGCATGATCGGATATCAATGGTCCGGCGCAAGCATGCGCACGCATACAATGGATCAAGGGCATTGAACGGAAGGAGGGGCGGCCATGCGGATCGTCGTCGTATCGGACACGCATATGCCGCACAGCGCGAAGACGATTCCGGCGAAGCTCAGGAAAGCGCTGGAGTCGGCAGACTTCATTCTTCATGCCGGTGACTGGTGCACGCCGGACACGGTCCGCGCGTTCGAGGCGTACGCGCCGGTCGACGGCGTCGCCGGCAACAACGACGGCCGGGAACTGGTCGAACGGTTCGGCCTCAAGAAAAAGATCGAGCTGGGCGGCGTCCGCATCGGCATCGTCCATGGGCACGGGTACGGCGGCACCACCGAATCGCGGGCGCTGCAGGCGTTCCGCAACGATCAGGTGGACGTCATTCTGTTCGGCCATTCCCACGTGCCGCTCGTCCGGCAGGAAGGAGACGTGCTGCTGTTCAATCCGGGGTCGCCGACCTCGAAGCGGACGCAGCCGCGCCATTCGTTCGGGATATGGGAAATCAAGGACGGCCGCCTGCGGACGAAGCATGTCTATTTCTGAAGGGCGGCGCCGCGGCCCGTTTGTGGGCCGGTCCGCCGCTGTGGTACGATAAGGATGGGAAACCGCGATCGGAACAAGGGGACATCATCGCTTCATGAAACGGATGCTGTTTGCGCTGCCGATCATGCTGGCCGTCTTCATCGGCCTCAATGTCTACATCGGCTGGAACCTGCTGATGTATCTGGAATGGCTGGCCGGCCCGATTCCGGGACCGGCCTTCTGGATTCCGTTCATGCTCGTCGTCTTCGGCTATCCGATCGGCCGGATCCGGCGCGGTCCCGGACCGGTTCTGCGGCTGCTCAAGGTGGCGGGCGCTTACTATTTCGCTCTGCTCGAGTTCGGCTGCCTGCTGCTGCCGCTTGCCGACATTGCGGGCTGGCTGCTCAAGGCGGCCGGATACGGCGAGGCGGTCCATATCGGCGTGCCGGGAAGCGCGGCCGCGATCATCCTGCTTCTGCTGTTCGGCATCGGCAGCTATAACGCCTGGTCGCCCGTCGCGCGCGAGTATCGGCTTGAGGTGCCGAAGGCGGCGGAAGATCTCGGCGAGTTGCGCATTCTGGCCGCGTCCGACCTGCATCTCGGCAACATCGTGGGCAACCGGCATTTGCGCCGGTTGATCGCGGAAGCGGAGAAGCGGAAGCCTGACCTGATCCTGCTGGTCGGCGACGTGATCGACGACGACATCGAACCGTTCATCCGCAACCGGATGGACGAGACGATCGCGAAGCTCCGGGCGCCGTACGGCGTCTACGCCGTCCTTGGCAACCATGAATATTACGGCGGCCGGATCGAGGCCTGGGTGTCCCGCGCGGCGGAAGCCGGCATCCGGGTGCTGCGCGACGAGACGGTGACGGCGGAAGGCCGCTTCCATATCGCGGGGCGCAAGGACAAGACGGCGGAAGGGGCGGGACCGGACGGACGTCTGCCGGTGGACAGACTGCTTCAGCCGCTCGATCCGAAGCTGCCGATCCTGCTCATGGACCACCAGCCGCTCGCCCTCGGCGAAGCCGCGCGGGCGGGGGCGGACCTTACGCTGTGCGGCCATACCCACCGCGGCCAGTTCGCGCCCAACCATCTGCTGACCCGGCGGCTGTTCGAGCTCGACTGGGGCTACAAGCGGATCGGCGACATGCATGCGATCGTGTCGTCCGGATTCGGCACCTGGGGACCGGCGATCCGGATCGCGAGCCGAAGCGAATTTCTGGACATCACCCTCGTCTTCACGGGCGGCCAACGTTCGGAAAATCGTGACAATCCGGCGAGCGTCCGACTGCCCGATTCTGCTACAATATAGAATTGGACAAGCCGCAATGCTGCGAAGGAGGAGCCGCCTGTGTCTTCGGTACGCGAGAGAAACTGGATACCGCTCATTTTCGTTTTCACGTTCGTGCTCGTCGGCGTCATCGCGCTGCTATTCTTCCTGCCGGGCTACGAGGGGGAAGTCGGTTTCGACGTGACGGTGCTGCCGCTGATGAACGCGATTTACAACTGCTTCACCCTCGCCTTCCTGATCATCGCGCTGGTCGCCGTGAAGCGGAAGAACATCAAGATGCACCGCACCTTCATCTGGGCGGCGTTCGTCACGACGGCGCTGTTCCTCGTCACCTACGTCGTCTACCATTTTCTGACGGAACCGACGTCCTACGGCGGCAGCGAGGTGATGCGCTATATCTACCTGTTCATCCTCGCCACCCATGTGATTCTTGCGGTCGTCAACGTGCCGCTCGCGCTGATCTCGGTCACGCTCGGACTCGGCGGCAAGATCAGGCAGCACCGCCGCATCGGGAAATGGACGATGCCGATCTGGCTGTACGTCAGCTTCACGGGCATCGTTGTCTATCTGATGATTTCGCCGTATTATGGATCTTGACGGATTCATGAAGCATGACCGTCGGGAGGAGGATGCGAAATTGGCGGAATGGCGCGAGATCACGTCGATTGAGGAATGGGACAAGGTGATGTCGGATTCCGCAAGCCGGCAGGTCATCGTGCTCAAGCACAGCACCCGTTGTCCCGTGTCGGCCAGCGCGCTCGAAGAGTATGAAGCGTATCTGGCGGACAAGCCGAATCCGGATACCGACTACTATCTCGTCAAGGTGATCGAGTCGAGGCCGGTATCGAACAAGATCGCCGAAGACCTCGGCGTGGTCCATCAATCGCCGCAGATGATTCTGGTGAAGGACGGCAAGGCGGTGTGGAACACGTCGCACTGGTCGGTGACGAAGAAGCATATGGCCGCCGTGCTGGATTGAACGGCAACACCCCCGCGTCGACCGTGACAGGTCGGCCGCGGGGGTGTTTTCGTTGCGCACGCGTATCGGACGTTCACAGTCCCGACGCGAACATGTGGATGTTGAAGTTGCCGATGTCAGACAGATCGAGCGGAATCGTGATCGCCTTCTTCGCCAGGTAATTGCTGTGGTCCACCACGATATTGGGCGGCGTGATGTCGACGTGGATGCCTTCGTTGCTGAGCATCGTCGAAGCGTTGCCGCTGATCATGTTGCCGAGCTCGGCGATGGCGCTGCAGCACATGTCGTCGAGTTCGGATACCGGGTATCCGCCCATCATGATCGAAACGATGCGCAAAGCCACCGGCTGCGGGAAATTGAACAGGACATCGCCCTGGAATTGTCCGAGTATGCCGATCTTGAGCAACAGGGAGTCGCCCCGGCTCTCGACGGTCTGCAGCGCGACCTGGCCGACGGACGGTTTCACCTGCATCATGGCTTCGATGACATGGATGGACGAAGCAAGAAACGGATTGATGTATTTGACGTTCATGACGCCGCCTCCTGAGCACGAAAATGTACGTCCGCGTGGCGTATCGCACATTCAAATGAAAAAAGCGCCTCCGGACCCGGAAGACGCCAAATGTTCGGAAGTTTGAGCCTGACCGCCGAGTGTCATGCCGGAAGCGATGTTCGTCCCGGCCTCGCGGTGTCGCGTCGTCGCGTCCCCAGTCTTTGGGAGAAAAAACAGATCGTGGGCCTTGCGAACTATGCCGTCGGAAACAGATTCGCATTTACCATGTTATCATATGGAAAGTATATCGCAAAGTATTAATGTGAAAATAAGCCGGTCATTTTCGTTCCCCGCATGCCGATTCCCCCATCCGACATTCGTCATGCGTCCATCGTCCGAAGCTCCATGCACGAAAACCAACCGCTCCGCATCCCGATTGGTCCGTCTCACAAAAACCGGGCGCGTTCATTGATGCGTTTTTCCGCTCCGCCGTACAATGGGGAAACAAACTCGACCGGGAGGAAGGCGAATGTTGAATCTGATGCCCCGCGTTCATCATGCGATGGTGGCAGCTCCCCATTATATCGCCAGCGCGGTCGGAAGCGCCGTGCTCCAAAGCGGCGGGAACGCGTTCGACGCGTCCGTGGCCATAAGCGCCGTGCTCTCGGTTGTCGCCCCGCACATGACGGGAATCGGCGGCGACGCTTTCTTCCTCGCGTTCGACGCGAAGACGGGCGCCTGCGTCGCTTATAACGGCAGCGGCCGCTCCGGTATGCGGGCGACCCGCGACCGTTATCGGAACGCCGGGCTTCAGGCGATCCCGCATCGCGGCGTGGACAGCGCGATCACCGTTCCAGGCATGGTGGACGCCTGGTGGAGCGTCTGGACGCGATACGGCCGGCTGTCCTGGGAACGGCTGATCGAGCCGGCCGTCCGGTATGCCGACGAAGGATTTCCCGTATCCCGGAATCTTCTCCACTGGATCGAGAGAGACCGGGATTTGATCGCCGCCGATCCCGGACTTAAGCGCGTCTATCTGCCGGGCGGCCGCCTGCCCCGGGAGGGCGAGCGGCTTGTGAACCCCGAGCTTGCGGCGACGCTCCGGGCCGTGATGGAGGGGGGAAGAAGCGCCTTCTACGAAGGCAAGATTTCGGCCGCCGTCGCGTCGGCGGTCGAAGCGGACGGCGGGCTGCTCACCGTTGACGATTTCAGGCGGCATTCCGGCGAATGGGTTCAGCCGATCAGCGTCACGTACCGCGGGTATGACATTTATCAGATGCCTCCGAATTCGCAGGGCTTCTCCGTCCTCATGATGCTCAACATGATCGAATCGCTCGATGTTGCCGCCTACGGCCGGCTGTCGGCCGAATATTTCCACCTGATGGCCGAAGTGGTCAAGAAGGCGTTCCGCGAGCGGGATGCCTGCCTGACCGACCCCGATTTCCGGCCGATTCCGCTCGATCGGCTGCTCTCGAAGGAATTCGCCGCGGAGCTGATGCGTTCGATCCGGATTCATCCGCCGCGGGCCGGCGCGTTCCTCACGCAGCCGACCGGCAGCGACACGGCCTACGCGGCGGTGGTCGACGAGGAAGGCAACGCCGTCTCGTTCATTCAGAGCCTCTATTTCGACTTCGGTTCCGCCTACACGGCCGGCAGCACCGGCATCGTGCTGCAGAACCGCGGCGCGTTCTTCTCCCTCGACGAACGGTCGCCGAATGTGCTGGAGCCGGGCAAGCGCACGTTCCACACGCTGATGCCCGGCATGGTCCTGCGCGGCGGCAAGCCTTATCTGCTGGCCGGCTCGCAGGGCGGGGAAGGACAGCCGCAGACGTCGCTCGCGATCCTGACGGGCGTCATCGATTTCGGTCTGACGATCCAGGAAGCGATCTGTCTGCCGCGCTGGGTATACGGCAGAACCTGGGGCGAGAACAGCGACGCGCTCAGGCTGGAAGGCCGATGCGGGAGCGAGGTCGCGGAGGCGCTCCGCCGATGGGGGCATCGGGTCGAACTGGTCGATCCGTATGACGGCGTCGTCGGCACGGCGCAGGGCATCATGATCGACGACGGCGTCATCAGCGGCGCGGCCGACCCGCGCGGCGACGGCTGCGTCGTCGGCTGGTAGGATGCGCCCGGAGCGGAGGTGGCATGGATGCTGTCTGAACTGTGGAAGCTGTTTGTCGCGTTCGGCACGGCGACGATGCTCGGCTACGGCGGCGGCCCGTCCATCATCCCGCTGTACGAGTCGCAGGTCGTCGACCGCTACGGCTGGATGACGACGGACGAGTTCGGGCGGGCGCTGGCGTTCGGCAACGCGCTTCCCGGACCGATCGCGACGAAGCTGGCCGCCTATATCGGCTACAAGGTCGCGGGATGGCCGGGAGCGGCCGTCGCGCTGGCGGCGGTCGTCATGCCGACGGCGCTCCTGATGGTCGCGCTTGCCGGCATCATGATGAAGCTGTCCGGCCATCCGGTCATCAAGGGCATGATCCGCGGCGTTCAGCCGGTGATTTTCGTCATGATGGCGATGCTGGCTTACGATTTCGCGCAGTATGCGTTCAAGCCGTCGGGCGGCCCGCTGCCGTTCCTGACGCTGCTCATCGCGGTCGTCTATTTCGTGATGGTGCATCATTACCGGTTGAACGCGGTCTGGGGCATTCTGTTCGCGCTGGCGGCGGGCGCTCTTTTGCTCCGGGGGGACGCCTGAGCAGCCGAAGTTCGCGCATGGCAGTTCCGAAGCGAGGGGTGGATTCCATGGGCACGATCGGCGTGATGAGATGCATCGGCGAAGACGGCGCGCCCGCCGTCTACGGGTTCAGCACGTCGGATTCGCCGCCGGCGCAGTTCTGGCACGGACTCGCCGGCGGTCCGTCGCGCCACGCCGTCCTGGCCTACGGGCTGATGCCGCAGCAGGGCATCAACGCCGGGCTCAACGAGCGCGGGCTGCTGATCGTCAGTTCGCATTTCGACTTCGCCGATCCGTCGGATCATCCCGTGATCCGCGGAGCCGGCGATTGTTGGCTTGGCGACCTTCGCGGCTTGATTCAGGCTGAAGCGCTCGCGGTCTGCATCGACGCTTGGGATGCGCTCGAAGCGATGCGGCGGGGAATCGCGGAAGGGGGGCCGTCGATCGGCGGAAGCCACATCATCGCCGACAGAAGCGGCACGATCATCGTATTCGAGCATTGCCGCGGGCGCGCCGCCTGGCGGGACGAGACGGCTGCGGGATGGGCGGTGAGGAGCAACCAGGCGTTCGGTTTGTTCGCGGAGGAGCAGCGGCTCATGCCCGTGCGGATGCGCGAAGACCGCGCGCGGCGGTACGAGACGGCCGCGGCGACGCTGAGGCTGTTCGCGGGCAGGCCGGCGGACCGCCGGACGGCCGTGGACGCCCTGAAACGGCTGACCGCTTCCCACGAGCGCGGCGGCACCGGGAGCGGCAGCATCTGCGCCCACGGCATTCTGCACGGGAGATCGAACGCGCCGTTGCCGCACATGACGCTCAGCGCGATGGTCTGGGATGTCGCGGGCGGCGCGATGCATTACACGACGGGGAGGCCGTGCGAATCGGCGTGGAGGATCATGGCGTTCGCTTGACGCAGCGGATGGTCGGCATCGGGGCCGCATCCGGAAGCGGCGAATAGCGGTCCGGGAGACCGTAAACGGCCGCTCGAACGGGGCGATGGGACGGGATAGCGGTCTGCCGGACCGTAAAGAGTTGCTCCGATGGATCGCAGCCCGCCGGGAAGCGGCGAATAGCGGTCCGGGAGACCGTAAACGGCCGCTCGAACGGGGCGATGGGCGGGATAGCGGTCTGCCGGACCGTAAAGTGTTGCTCCGATGGATCGCAGCCCGCCGGGAAGCGGCGAATAGCGGTCCGGGAGACCGTAAACGGACGCTCGGACGGGGCGATGGGACGGGATAGCGGTCTGCCGGACCGTAAAGTGCGTTTTGGCGGTGCTCGCCTCGAGCGGTGTCGGCCAATTAGGCCGTGCGGATGCCGGACAAGCGGAGGGTGATAACCGTTTTTTATGGAAATGAAATGTAAAATTATTTGACGCCTATATTGCGTGACGCTTGTATTGTGCAATATGATGTTATATATAGTTACATAAACTTTCCGCACAAGCTGCGAGGTGACCGCCATGCATATGACCGTCGAACAGGCCTTGTCCGTCTATCCCTTGACAGAAGCGCGCCTTGTTGCGGGAAGCGCCGGCAAGAACCGCATTGTCAAGGCGGTCAACATCATGGATGCGCCGGACATCACGGACTGGATCAAGGAAGGCGAGATGATCTTCACGACCGCCTATCTGTTCAAGGATCGCCCCTGCGAAGCCGCCGAGCTGCTGCGCAAGCTTGACAAGCGCGGTTCCGCCGGTCTGGGCGTCAAGCTCGGACGCTTCTGGAACGAGTTCCCCGAGGAAATGATCGCCGCCGCCGACGATCTCGGATTTCCGCTCATCGAACTGCCCTATCCCTTCACGTTCTCCGATCAGATGAACGCCCTTTTCCGCGAAGAGCTCCGGCGCAGCACCGTCGAATTGCAGACCGTGCTGGACAAACAGGTGCGCCTGATGCGGTTCGCGCTGCAGTCGGGCCATATCCGCCAACTCTTCGAATCGGTCATGGAGGTGATCGGCTGCCCGATCGCGGTGATCGGATCGCGCGGGCAGGTCGTGTTCAACGGCACCGACCGCGCCGATTCGGAGCTCGTCGAACTGTGGCCGTGGAAGCCGCTGGCCCAGCGGGTCCGGACGGCGGGAGGCCAGGCGTTCCGCGTGCCGCTCATGAAGCAGTCGCAATGCACGGGCTTCGTGCTCTTCTTCTATCGGACGCCCGTGCTGTCGCCGGTCGAGGAAAATCTGTATTTGCAGGCCGCCGAACTGATCGGATTCCACAAGGATTTCAAAATCGAAGACTTCGTCGAGTGGACGGTCCGGCGCGACATCGGGCTGCTCATCAAGCGCCATCTGAAGCACGGCTTGTCGCTGGAGAAGCTCGAGGAAAGCTTGAGCCGCTGGGAAATCGATCTGCTCAGCCGGCCGTACCGCTGCGTGCTGACCGACATCCCGGGGCCGGCGATCGTGCCGATGCGCGCCGAGCGGCTGCAGCAGTTGAAGCGCGAGCTGCAGCATCACGCCGGGCTGGAACCGTACGGCGGCGTTCATGTCGTGCTGGAGGAGGGGCTGCTGTCGGTTTACCGGGACGAGGTGATGGAAGGGGAAGTGCCGCTCGAGACGGCCTTGGCCGATTGTCTCGCCGGATGGCCGACCGCCCATGGCAAGCCGCGCGCGTGCTGCAGCACGCGCAAGCAGCATGCGGGCGAGCTGCGCGCGGCGTTCGGCGAATGCCTCGACGCGCAGCGGGCGGCGGATGAATGGGAGCTTTCCGAACCGGTCGTGAATTACGAAACGATCGATCTTGCGATTCTGTTCGAACAGGTGGACGCCGGCCGGATGCGCGCGTTCTGCGGGCGGCTGCTCGGCGGGCTGCTGAGCAAGGACGCCGAATACGCCGCCGAAATGCTGCGGACGCTCGAGACGTATCTGGACTGCGACGGGCAGCTCGGCGAGACGGCGAAGCGGCTGTACATCCACCGCAACACCGCCGCGTACCGCATCGAGAAGCTGAGCGAGATGCTGAATGTCGATTTCAAGAAGACGGACGATCTGCTGCGGCTCAAGCTGGCGTTTCTGTTCCGGCGCCGACTCGGACTGGCGGAGAGACATACGGCCGGTACCGGAGCGCAGCGGTGAACGGGAGGAATGGATCATGGCGACGACGGTGATCCGCGACGCGCTCATCGTGACGATGAACGCCTCGGACGAAATTGTGCGGGGCGATGTGAAAATCGAGGGCAATACTATAACGGCTGTCGGCGGCAGGCAGGAAGCGGACGGCGGCCGCGTCATCGAAGCCGGGGGCAGGGTGCTGCTTCCCGGCTTCGTGCAAACGCACGTCCATCTGTGCCAGACGCTGTTCAGGGGATGCGCCGACGATCTGGAGCTGATGGATTGGCTCAGGAAGCGGATCTGGCCGCTCGAAGCGGCGCATGATCCGGAATCGGTGTATTATTCCGCCCTGCTCGGCGCGGGAGAGCTGATCCGCAGCGGCACGACGACCATCCTCGACATGGAGACGGTGAACCATACGGACTCGGCGTTCGAGGCGATCCGCGAAAGCGGCATCCGCGCCGTGTCCGGCAAGGCGATGATGGACCACGGCGACCATGTGCCGCCCGCCCTGCTGGAGAAGACCGCGGATTCGATCGAAGAAAGCGTCCGCCTGCTCGAGAAATGGAACGGGGCGGCCGGCGGTCGCATCCGCTACGCGTTCTCCCCGAGGTTCGTCGTCTCCTGCACCGAGGAGCTGCTGACAACCGTGCGCGATCTGGCGGAGCAATACGGGGTGCCGGTGCATACGCACGCGGCCGAGAACCGCGAGGAGATCGCGATCGTCGAAGCCGAGCGGGGAATGCGCAACGTCGTCTACCTCGACGCGATCGGCCTTGCCCGGCCCAATCTCATTCTGGCGCACGCCATCTGGCTCGACGATGAGGAGAAGCGGATCATCCGGGAGCGCGGCGTGAAGGTGACGCATTGCCCGGGTTCGAACCTGAAGCTCGCGTCGGGCATTGCGGACGTGCCGGCGCTGGCGGAGGCGGGCGTTCCGGTCGGCTTCGGAGCCGACGGCGCGCCGTGCAACAACAATCTCGACATGTTCCAGGAGATGCGGCTCGCGGCCTTCATCCAGAAGGTGCGGCTCGGTCCGACGGTCATGCGCGCGCGCCAGGTGCTGCGCATGGCGACGATGGGCGGCGCGGAAGTGCTCGGCATGCAGGATGAGATCGGCAGCATCGAGCCGGGCAAGCGGGCCGATCTGCAGATCCTCGATCTCGAAGATTTCCATGTCTATCCGTCGGCGGGCGTCGATCCGTATTCGCGCATCGTCTACGCCGCCACGCGCGGCGACGTCGACACGGTGATGATCGACGGCGAGATCGTGATGGAAGGCAAGGCCGTGCGGACGATCGACAAGGCGAAGGTGCTCAAGGAAGCGGACCGGTGCCTCGCGCGGCTCATGGAACGCATCTGAAATTTGCGGGCGGAAGGAGCGAGAACCATGGACGACTGGGCGTTGCTGAGGGCCGCTTCCGATCCGTCGTTCCGGGGCGCGCTGGCGACGGTCGCGTCCTGCGCCGGCCATTCGTACCGCAAGGCGGGCGCGGCCATGCTGCTGCATGCGGACGGCCGGCGCACGGGCTGCATCAGCCCGGGCTGCATCGAGGACGACCTGCAGCAGCGGGCGGCGCGGCTGGCCGGGCGCAGAGCCCATGAGCTGGTCACCTATAATCTCGATCCGGACGAAGACCCGCTGTGGGGCAGCGAGATCGGCTGCGGCGGCGCGATCACCGTGCTGATCGAGCCGGTCGAAGGCGGGCTGCGCCGCTCGCTGCGCGCCGCCTGGGCGCGCGTGAGGGCGGGCGAAGCCGTCCGCCTTACGCGCTTCATCGCGGGCGGGACGATCCGGCACGCGATCGTGCCCCTGCGGGCGGACGCCCCCGCGCAAACGGCGCCGGGCGCGCTGCCCGACAGCGTGTTCCTGCCGCGTCCGCGCCTGATCCTGTTCGGGGCGGGGGCGGACGCGCCGCCGATCTGCGGCGCGG
>NICF_comb_assmDRAFT_10003183_pt1 | contig 11964 bp, 9 predicted proteins | sample NewIslPassag4_SG_FD_11279 | JGI IMG/M metagenome (IMG submission 11279) | reverse complement strand
ATTCTTGCGCCAGTTTCCAGTCGAACGTCGATCCGGTGCCACCATAAGCGTCATCCTTGCGGCTATCCAAGAGGATGGCGCGTGGCATCACGTCCTGTTTCACGCACGCTTCGAGAAACTGTTTCACGGGACCCAGCCCCGTTTCTTTATCCACCCGAAATGCCTTGATGCAGACGAGAGGGCGAAGCTGCCGCAGAATCTCGGGCGTCTCGTCTCCGTGAAGCTGGATCCAATCGAGCGTCACCCGGAATGCGATTTCGCGAATTTCTCCAACCGGCGAATTGACGAACACGCCAACTTTGGCCACACCCCGGGGCAGGGTCTTGGCAATCTGACTCGCCTCTCGGGGGGGAATATAGCGAGGACTGCGAGGATAGAAGTTGAAGCCCAGCGCGTCGGCTCCAGCTTCGACAACGACGGATGCGTCCTGCCGTGTGGTTATTCCGCAAATCTTGATTCGAAACATCTCTGCAGATCGATTTTCAGGGGATCAATGATCAGCCAGGAAAAATGGATAAACTCGTTACAGTTTCTCGAACCCTCCTCAAGGTCATCACGTGAATCGACGATTCTGAGTTTGGAGCCAGGATTTGGCTCTGGCTCGGCCATTACGCGCTGACGGCGCCTGGTTGTCGATCCAAGGGTCGTTTCCCGTGTGCACGCGAGGCAGTTTGTGAGGGTCACCCGCGCTTCCCACATCCGACGCAACCTTGTGCCCGTGTTTGCCTTCCCAGTGGCTGCCCTTTCCGGCATCGCTGCGGGGACGCTTGTGCTCTGGCTTGTGGGAGCGCCATTCGCTGCCGTTCCGCAGTCCCCCTCGCTTTCGCGGCAGCCTCCGAGCACACGTGTGCAGCTTACGTGTTCCCCCTATTATTTCCGAATCGACCCGCAGGCGCCAAACCCCGGTGACCCGAATGGGGCCGGTTTGCACGTATCGCCTGAAATTTCCAGGTTCACCGAAACCAATCACAACTTCTGGCAGGCCGATGTGAACTGGCTTTCCCGGGTTCTTTCTGGCAGGGCGAACGTCGTCATAGTGCGGCCGGACTCACACACTAGCGCACTAAAGGCGACAGGCGTCACCCATTTTGCAGGGAAGGCTGACACGCTGCAAATGGGGGAAGTGGGCAGTCGGGACGCTAACTTGCGCGAAGGGGCGACTCCGTCGGACGGAGAAACGACGAGCGATATCCCAACTGTGGTGATCGAATTTCCCGCCGGAACTTCCCCTGCCGTTGCTCGCCGACAGGTGATCGCGGCGCTTGAGGAACTTCGGGCCATAAGGTGGGAAGAAGCAGCCCGGGCAGTAAAGCACCTGGCGCGGTTTTTAGAGCAGGGGACGCAAATCTGCAACCGGTGGAATGAAGACGTCAGACAGTCCCTGCAGCAGTACCACGAAGCGCGGGAAACGGTCTGGAGCCGGGTTGCCTCGCTTGAAAACGAGCGGTCGACCCGGGCGATGACGCAGGCTGCGCAACCAGATACAGCACGCCTGCTGGCCCAGCGTCAGTTTCTGCTAGAAAAACGCGAGAGACTCCTGGCGACAAGAACGCCAGAGCATCCTGAGGTCAAACAGGTAGAAGCAGCGCTGGCCGAGCTGGAAGCCGAACTGCGATTGCGCAATCGTGAAACACGCGACGCGGTGAGCTCGGCCAGCTCAGGACTGCAATGGCCATCCACCTGGGTGACTCTGCCGGATAAACATCCCGTGGGTTCCAATCCGGCGCCCGCTAACGGAGGACTTCCTCCAGATGATCCGCCCGCGTTGACATTGCCGGCCGAGTCGCCGACGAAGGATCTCGCCGCCAGCCTCATGCGCGTGCAGGATCTGCTGGAAGAAACGGAGCGCAGATCGGAACGTTTTGTTTCGCAATGGCAACTGGTCCAGTCCCAGACATCGGAAACCCTGGAACGATGGGTGACGGCTCAGCAGGCACTTGCCGTGGCTTTGGGCTGGCAAATGGCTTCTGAACTCTCCGAAGAAACTCAACCGACGGTGGTACCTCAACCTCCCATTCGACTGGTGTGGTGGCATTTTCTGGCCGCCTTCCTGGTGTGTCTGCTCACAGGGGAAGCGGCTTATTCGCTCGTGACGGGAATAGCGGAGCGACGAACCATCAACTCGGAAGATGATCTGGGGGCCATCACGGGAAGCCCTGTATTGTCCATTGCTTTACCGGACATCCCGTGTGCCGTGTTCACGAAAGCGCATGGTCCCCACGCGATGGATAAGCAGGCGCCTCATATGGGTGCCGCGCGAACAACGAGATCAATCTCAGACTGATTCCACGAGTCATCCATGTACGAGCAGTTTTTTGGATTCAAGCAGCGGCCTTTTCCCGCTTCGTGCCATCCGCGGTACTACATCCCGCTGGAAGCAGCCGAAGCGGCACGGGAGAAGCTGGTTCGGGCTGTGGTGCGGGCGGAGGGTGCGGGGCTCGTCATCGGCCCCACCGGCACGGGCAAGTCCATGCTCCTTCAGGTGGTCGCCCAGCAACTTCAATCCTGTTGCGAGGTGGTACTCCTCGCCCATGGGCGGTTTCCCAACGTTCGGGCCCTGCTACAAGCCATCCTTTGCGAACTGCGGCAGCCATTTCGGGGAATGGATGAAGGGGAACTCCGTTTGAATCTGGTGGAGTACGTCAGAAGCTTGCCGAGTTCGCGACCCCTTGCCCTTCTCGTGGACGAAGCCGACACCCTGTCTTTCCGATTGCTGGAAGAGATTCGCACGCTGCTCAACGTGATGAGTGGTGAGGATCCGGCGGTGCGACTCGTTCTGGCTGGAGGGACCGCGCTCGAAGAGCGTTTGACGGCCCCCAAATTGCAGGTGCTCAGCCAGCGAATTGCCGCGCGATGCTACCTGGACGCGCTCAACCGAGCCGATACGTTCTTCTATATCGAACAGCAGATACAAAAGGCAGGACGAGCCCCCTTCGAGATTTTTCCCGAAAAGACGTGCGAGGCAGTGTATCATGCCACAGGGGGCGTCCTCCGCTTGATCAACCAGGTCTGTGACCATGCGCTCATCCTCGCCTTCGCCGACGGTCTGAAGACGGTCACGCCGGAACTCGTGCAGGAAGCGTGGTCGGATCTCCAGCAGTTTCCCATCCCGTGGGATCCTGTTCCGCGGTCGGGCGGTGCAAGCAGCGTTGTCGAATTTGGAAGCTGGTCCGATATCGGGGGTGACGCGGTCCAGGACCTCGCCGCAGACCTCTCCGGGGGTGGATCAAGTATCCCGACCGAGCCAGCGGACCGGCAGGGCTGGCGCGATCGGGAAAGTCAATCAATGCCCGGCCCGCATGGGGAGCTGAATGTTTCACCCTTGGCACCCGAAAGCAAAGAGTCGTTTGAAGTCCCCACCGATCTCCTGACGGGCGGCCACACCTCAAAGGAGCCATTGGAAGGTGTGCCAGATCGCGAGCCGCCGGAGGGATTGCAGGACCGACCCGATCCGGTCGCGCGGATTGACGATGTGGTGGCCACAGTTTCGGAACTGGAAAATGAGATGTCCCCCCAAACGATGCGAAGCCCCGAGGTGGAACTCGTCTTTTATGACTGGGGGGATCCTTTCGCGGAGACGTTTGCCCAGGAGATTCCTGTGACTCCCCGCATGCCGGCAGCTGGTCGGGACGATTCTCGGTCCGGGAGCGGTTCTCCGGAGAAACTGGGGGATGACGAAGGTAGGTCCGCGGACATAGCCTCGACCACCCATCAGGCGAATGCTTGCGCTGCTGATTCTGATGAGAGTCTGGAGCCCATTTCCCAGCGTGAAGAGGACCCGATACTGACTCACGTGGCGCGGGACCGTACGGAAATACCGGATGAGGAAGATCGCTTCCCACCGGCCGGGGTGATGGCACCATCTGCGATCGAGTCACACGGTGCACCCGGTGACGACGCGCCCATGGAGGGTGTCGAGTGGGAAGAAGTTGGGGAACGTACAGACCCGGTTTGCGAGGCCGACAGGGAGGGCGGGAAAACCGAAAAGTCTCCGCCGTTACCCACGGTTGCAAATTCGACGGCCGCGCAGCGGCCCGGGGATCGAGACATCGTTGGGGGTGTCCGGGGACTGGAAACCAACGAGCCATCTCCGGCAGCGGAAGAACAACCGGTGAAGGAGACCACCCAAGTTACCCCGCCCCATGTACGACGCCGTTTCAAGTCGCTGTTCAGTCAGTTGCGCAATGCCCGGTAACCAGTTATTTACGTGACCTTTGGACTTTTTTATGGCACAGACTGAAAAGCCCACAGCGAGAATCGTTGACGCCCTCGAACAACTCGAGAGGGAGCGCGACGGGGCACCGCACACAATCCCGTTTTCGGGACACGCTTCTTCCGCGGGGGGCAGGTCGAAGGCGGCGCCGTCGCATGCGGCAGCGGAAACTCCGGGCGAAACGATCCGGGTATGGCGACGGGACGAAGCGCACGTTCGCGGCTCGGCGGAAAGTGCTCCCCGGCAGGCGGGGATGAAGACGGCTCAGTCCGACACGCGACGGGAACAACAATCCCTTCGCGAGCTCCGTGTTTTTCGGCAGCAATACGGTCATCATCTTCAGGACGTGGTGGATGTCCTCATCCTGGCACTGGGTTGGAAAGCGCAAAAGACGGGCTGGGTGAGCGTCCACCTGATGGACGAGAGCCTCGATCCAGGAGTCATCTTGGGACTGGCGGCCGAGGTTGCTGAAAAAAGCGATGAGTCCGTCCTGGTGATCGACGCGGACATACTCAATGGCACGCTGACCAGAAGGGTGACAGTCAACGCGTCCACCGGGCTGGGCAGCCTCCTGGCCCGAGGAACACTCCCTGACGAGGCCCTTCTGAAAGACCGTCGCGTCTCATTTTTACCGGCAGGAACGGTTCCGGCCTCGTTGCCCGCCTGGCTCGAGTGTCGCCGTCTTTTCGACGGCTGTCGCCAGCGGTACGGACTTACGCTCGTTTACTCACCGTTGGGGAACGAGAATTTTTTGTCAAAACTTCTTCGTGCCAGCGATGAAGCCTGGCTTTGGTGTGTGAAAGATCGCACACCCAAGCACACGGTCCGGCAGATCACGGAGATCATCCGCAGGGCATCCTGTCCGCTTTCGGCGTCGGTTCTGGTAGAACCCCTCCGTAAACCGCCGAGGTAGCTCGCCGGAGCATTCCAACCACGCTGGTTCGCTGTTTCCCCACGGACTCGCGGACACCCTCACCGGGCGTCCGATGGACGTGGCGGAACTGCTTTGGGCGCTGGCACCTGCCAGCGGGGGTCCGGTCTGTGGGCTTCATCCATCAATTGCCGTGCTTTTTCCACAATGTCGGGATGCTCGGCCGCGACGTTTTTCGTTTCGCCCAGGTCGTCAGCCAGGTTGTAGAGCTCGATCTCACCAGTCAGCATCGGCTTGCGGATGGCTTTCCAGTTTCCAAAACGCACGGCCTGGGCGGAGCCTCTTTCGTAAAACTCCCAATACAGATAATCATGCTGCTTTTGCTCAAAAGGCTTGCCGAGCAGGGTTGGCAAAAAGCTTATGGAGTCTCGGTTAGGGGGCAGATCCGCTCCCGTTAGTTCACACAGGGTGGCCATCACATCACCGAAATACGCCACGTGGTCGGATACCGTTCCGGCGGGAACCTTGCCTGGCCACCAGGCAATGAACGGAACCCGAATGCCGCCTTCATAGAGGTCCCGTTTCATTCCCCGCAGGGGACCACTCGGGCGGAACCGCTGCACGTTATGCCCGGCCTCGTTATGCGGCCCATTGTCTGACGAGAACATCACCAGGGTCCGGTCGGCAATGCCGAGTTCGCGGAGTTTGCGCAACAGACGGCCGACATCACGGTCCATGCGGCTGATCATGGCAGCCTGTCCTTTGTCCTGATCGGGCCAGTTGCGATCGGCATAAATGCCGAAGTCGGGAACTTCCGCTCCGTTCCCTGTGGCCCGAGTCGCCTCATTGTTGGCGTGGGGAATCGTGTAAGCGAGATAGAGGAAGAACGGTTTGTCTTTGTGTTCCTCGACCCAGCGCAAAGCATCTTCAGTGAATAAATCATGTGAGTAATCCACTTTCTTGGTGGCGTAGCCGGGTGTGAAGTCGCTGCCGTAATTGGCCTTCACTGCGACAACCTCGTTTCGCAACATGACTTTGCCCCAGTTTCTCCACAAGAACTCAGGGTAGTAGTTGTGCGCATGCCCCTGGTTGAGATAGCCAAAGAAGTAATCAAAACCTTTTCGCAGGGGATGTCCCGGCTCCTCGACCTCGCCCAGTCCCCACTTCCCGATAAGCGCCGTTTGGTATCCCCGGGATTTGAGGAGCTCGGCGATCGTGATATCGTCTTCACGAAGCGACTGATTGGCCAGTTGGTTGGCCGGTGCATTTCCGCGAACGGAACAGTGTCCTGTGTGCTGACCCACCATCAGGACGCAGCGCGATGGTGCGCACACCGTCGCGCCGGCGTAAAACTGTGTGAAACGCATTCCTTCAGATGCCATGCGATCCAGCTCCGGCGTCTGGATGATTTGTTGACCATAGCAACCCAGGTCGCCGTATCCGAGGTCGTCAGCCAGTATGAAAATGATATTCGGCAACCGCTCGGAGGCCGGAATCTCGGCCCAGCTCGCACTGAGTGCACCGGCCAGAATCCACCCAACGACACCCAAAGCAACTCGCGATTTCATAGCGTGATTCCCCCATAGGTTTGTCGAGGTACANCGCTCGCTTGATGCCGACTCACCCACTCAGTACGGGTGCGGTTTCTCGTCGTGTGGTTAAACAAGCGTCACGCCCGCGATGATCACCAACGANGNCCTGCCGGCGAAACCAGAGATTACCGCGGTGGTTGCCCGACCAGAGCGTGGTCCTTCACACTCGGTAGCCCATTATGAATCCGCGGAGGCACCCCTGTAAACCCGGGAGCCGCTGCNTGGCGCCGGGCNCATTGTGGCAAAGTGACGCAAATCGGCNTGCTTTTNGTNTNCACGTTTCGCCGCTTGACCNGGCATTACAAATCACCGCTTCCACTCAGTCCGACACCTTCCAGATGACGCACGTCGTCGGCAGCAATCAGCCGCATTCGCCCGGTGGTGGGGTCTGCTTCAACGGTGGTGATGGACGCATTTTGAAGGGCCGCTGGGAGCTTGCCCGCGTCCGAGGAATCAAGGAGAGATTTGAGTGTGACCACAAGCAACCTTCCGTGGGCGACGACCGCCACGCGCTCGTACCCGGAAGCGATCATATCGCGGAAGGCAGCAACTCCCCTTTCGGCGAGCTGGCGGCGCGATTCTCCACCCGGGATCGCGAAGTCCGGATCGCCGGAAATCCAGCGGCGGTATTCTTCGGGAAACTGGGCGACCAACTCGCTCCGCAACCGGTCCTGGAAGATCCCGGCATTGATCTCTTTCAGGCGGGGATCGGTGCGAATCGGAGCGCCTGTTCGGCGGGCGATGATTTCTGCTGTCTCGTAAGCACGGCGAAGAGGACTGCTGAAAATGACCTCCAACCCCACTTCCGCCAGTGCTTCGGCCACGGCTTCGCCCTGTCGCCGTCCCAGATCAGAGAGCGGTACATCAGACTGTCCCTGGACGCGGCCTTCCGAATTGTAGGTGCTTTCTCCATGTCGAATGCAGTAGAGAATCATCGTGAGCACATTCCTACCGTTCTCTTTGTTGTCTTTATCGGAGCAAAACAGATTCCCCGAAAAAAATCGACACGGTCCGGGAACCGTGTCGATGGCGATAAGCTTTTCTGACGCATCCGACTCACCCGCTGATTCGTCGGACTATTGAGCGATTATCCGGGCACAAGGGCAATGTTCAGCCCTTTTTGGCCTGCTCCGTTTTGTCGAAGGCCGCGTCGAAGGCCACCTGGCTGGGCGGGAAGTCGATTCGACGGACGAACTCGCAGGCTTCCTTCGCGCCGAATTCGCGGTCCATGCCGCTGTCTTCCCATTCCACTGAGAGCGGTCCCTGATAGCCGATATCGTTGAGGGCCCGGATGATTTCCTCAAAGTCCACGCTTCCATGGCCCAGCGAGCGGAAATCCCAGGCCCGGCGCGGGTCGCCGAAATTGAGGTGGCTGCCCAGAATCCCGCCTTTCCCGTCACGCTTGACGATTGCGTCTTTCATGTGGACGTGGAAAATCCGGTCCGGAAAGTACCGGATGAACTGGACCGGATCCACGCCCTGCCAGATGAGGTGGCTGGGATCGAAATTGAAACCGAACGCGGGATGTCCCTTGAGGGCTTCCAGCGTTCGCTCCGCGGTGTACAGGTCGAACGCGATCTCGGTGGGATGGACTTCCAACGCGAATTTGACGCCGCACTCTTCGAAGACATCCAGAATGGGAATGAACCGCTCGGCGAGGAGGCGATAGCCTTCCTCAATCATGTCCGGCGGGACCGGCGGGAACGAATAGAGAAGATGCCAGATGCTGGAACCCGTGAAACCATTCACGATGCTCACGCCGAACTTCTGCGCCGCCCGAGCGGTGTCCTTCAATTCATCGGCGGCACGCTGATTGACCCCGGCCGGATCCCCATCTCCCCATACATAGTCGGGCAGAATCGCTTTGTGACGCAGATCGATGTTATCCAGAACGGCCTGCCCTACGAGGTGGTTGCTGATCGCGAAGACCTGCATGCCATATTTGGCCAGTAGCTCGCGCTTCTTGGCGCAGTACTCATCGTCCTCGAGTGCCTTGCGGACTTCAAAATGATCACCCCAACATGCCAGCTCGACGCCGTCGTACCCGAACTCCTTCACCTTCTGAAGAAGAGTTTCCAGGGGAAGATCAGCCCACTGGCCCGTGAACATCGTGACTGGTCGCGCCATGATTCACTCCTTACCTTAACAAACTGTCGACACAAGACACCGTGACGATCTAACCTGCCACGCCATAACCACATCTGATGGCGAAGTAATGTTGGTATTTTGGGCCATTTTCCTGATGACTGCAACACCCCCGGTGCATGACCCATCCCCCCTTTTGTGCCAATAGCGTAAGATGCCACAACCTGGACGTGTGGTCGGGGCGATTCATGGCGATGAATAGATCGCCGTGGTCTCTCGCGGCAAGTCAATTAATTTGTAGAGCACATACCGGTGAGTTTGGCAGCGGCAATTCATGAATGGCCCCTACCGGAAGCGGGTTTAATGATGGTCGATGGATGCCGCCACCAGGAAGATATCAGCCCGAAGCAAGTCTTGTTTCGTGCGGCTCCTCCGCGATAATGGGCACTAAAAGGGCAAAAAGGCAAACCAGCGACGAAGACTGAGCCTCCGCGATTTCCCCGTGGCCGGATGCACCGGGGGCAGCACTTCCGAATTCAGGCCCTGGGACGGTCGGGCCAATGGAACGCGGGGGAATGCCGATGTTGCTTCGACGCTTCCAAGCCGGAGCACAGGAGAATGCTTTGGTCCCCTTGAAATGCTGGTGATAGGCGTGAATTGATCGAAGGTTGATAAAAAACAAAAACCGGGTGAAACGAGAACACCCCTGAGGAGGTCGATTCTATGAAGATCTTGATGCTCGTTGGTGACTATGTGGAAGACTACGAAGTCATGGTGCCGTTTCAGGCGCTTCAGATGGTGGGGCTGACGGTGCATGCCGTCTGTCCCGGCAAGGCGGCCGGAGAACAAGTCCGCACGGCTGTGCATGACTTCGACGGTGCCCAAACCTATTGCGAGCTCCGCGGCCATAATTTCACGCTGAACGCCGATTTCGACAAAATTCGGCCGGAAGACTACGATGCCCTCTGCATTCCCGGCGGGCGGGCCCCGGAGTACCTTCGTCTGAACAAACGCGTCATCGAAATCATCCGTCATTTCGCCGAGGCGGGTAAACCGATCGCCGCGATCTGCCACGGGCCGCAGCTCCTCACGGCGGCGGGCGTGCTCAAGGGAAAGATCTGTACCTGCTATCCGGCCGTTGCTCCGGATATTGCCAATGCCGGAGCCACGTACGTGCAGGTCGATCTGGACCAGGCCTATGTGGACGGGAATCTCGTGACCGCCCCTGCCTGGCCGGCCCATCCCGTCTGGCTCGCGCGATTTCTCGATGTGCTCGGTGTTCGCATCGAACTGCCGAAGCGATGAGACAATTCGCGGACGCAATTCTGTTCGGTGTGCCCGTCTCGGCGATTCAAGCCATGGCCGAGATTCCCCAAACTACCTGAAATGGACAAGGGCACAAAGGACGGACGCGACCAGGCCGATTGCCATACGTCCGGCGGTGGAGCATCTCTCAGTTTTCGCGAACGAACAAAAGTGCGACACCAATGGCCACCGCGATGAGAAGACCGAGCCAGCCCCACAACCGTGAACCGGTGGAAGGGGCGAGCCCTGTCACCACGAGATAGTGCTGCTGTTCCGCATCCACTGGGAAGACGTGGTGGACATAGCGGATGCCGCGGCGTGATTCGGAGAATTGAACTGGGTGGGTTGGACCCTCTGCAAGCACGCTGCTGAGCTTCGGCCAGGGGAGTCGCCAGTGAGAGGACTGTTCGTCTTCCGAGCTGTCCGTTGGCACAGCCAACACGAGTGCAGGCTCGCCAGGTACGCCCTGCACCAGCATCACCTGAGCCGTTGGTGTCGGTAGTCCGTCCTCCAGCCTGGCCAACTCCTCTGGCCAGTGTACCTCGGCCGTTTGACGGATTTTCTCGACAGTTTGACGGATGACTTCCTCCGAAAGTTCGACGTTGGTCGCTCTCGGCCAGAGGGTCCAGACACACAAAAGGAATAAAATCGTTACGGCTATCCAACCTAAGGCGCGCATGGAACGTGGTCCCGTTGTTTATTCGACATACTGGAATCGGTGGGCTGAACCTCCCGGGGTAACACAGGTGTGGCGTTCCGCTTCCGCTTGGCCCAGAAGATTGGCAGATAAATAACCAAGCCGGAACAGGCCAGAAACGCTAAAGAAACACCCACGACATCCGCCCAGATCCATGCCCATTCTTTGCCAAAGATTTCGCCCGTGTGCAGGTCTTTAAAGAATTTTTTTAGGCCCGGTTTGGGTGGGGGTGCAGAGAGAACAGTCTGCCGCACCGCTTTTTCCGCTGTTTGAATCGCACCAGTACGCACCGGATGGACATACTGACGCTCCCCAGCGGTGGAACGATCCACGCCCTTGATGGCGACAAACCAGCCTAGCGTCGGGTGAAAGCGGACGTCGATCTGCTTGATTTGGAATCCGTCGAGCTTTCCAGCGTGATCGAGAGCGGTGGCAATCACTTGAGCCGTCGCTTGGGTCGGAGGTGGCGTCGGTGGGAGGTCTTCCATCTTAGGCGCCTCGTACCATTTCGGATGGATCAGAAGAACTCCCGTGACCGCCACAGCCAACAGAGGAATCATCAGGGCGAGTCCGACCCACCGGTGGAACTGCCGCAGCGGTCGTGAAAGTGCGCGAATAAAGGCAAACATGGTTCCCCTCTCTATTGCGGCTCGATGTTTCGCTTTGGACGGTTTGTGTTGCCATCACCGTCAAAAGCCTGTCCAAACAAGCACCAGCCCGACGTAGAAGTTTCGCTGAACAAAACCTGCGTTCAGAAGCACATCAGTCATCTTGAGCGTTGGGATCCTTTCCGCGGAGAAGTTCCCACTCAGTTTCGCTGCCAACCGTGACCACGTGTCCGTCCACGAAGAGCACGTTCATATGCCCTGTATGAAATGGTTGGACGGTAAATGCGCCTCTGAGTGGAAAAGACTTGATTTCCCCGGCTTTCCAGGGTTCAAAGAGATCGCGTGCGAGCTGGATTTGATGGGACTGGACCCGGTCCTCCGGTTTTAGTTCCTTACCCTCAGCCGCCTTCTTGGTGTCATAACCCTGAATGTGGCCGTCCAGTCGGCGAACAAACCACGGCTTGGCTTCTTTCTTCTTAGGTTTCCATGTGCCGGCCTTTTTGTCATATTCCATCACGATCCGCTCGGGGAGGAATCGCTGGCTGAAGGCGCGGCCTTCCAGCTTGTAACTGGTTCCCAGCGACTTAAAGAAC
>NICF_comb_assmDRAFT_10003182_pt1 | contig 11965 bp, 11 predicted proteins | sample NewIslPassag4_SG_FD_11279 | JGI IMG/M metagenome (IMG submission 11279) | reverse complement strand
GTCGCCCCTGAGCAGGGCGATTTCCGCTTCGTACATCGGGCGCTCCTTGCCCTTCACCTTGCCGATCCACGGCGTCTCCAGAATGAACGGCTTGTCTTTCAGCGCCTCATTGTGGACCACGTTGCGGATCGCCTCGAACCCGATCCAGCCGGAACCCACCGGGGCGTGGCGGTCCTTGGCGGCGCCGCGCTCGTTTTTGCTGTCGTTGATATGCACCACGGCGAGTCGTTCCAGTCCGATCACCCTGTCGAACGCTTGCAGCACGCGGTCGAAATCGTTCACCACGTCGTATCCCGCGTCGTGCAGATGGCAGGTGTCCATGCACACCGTCAGCCGGTCGTTCCGCCGCACCTTCTCGATGATGATGCGCGCCAATTCCTCGAACGTGCGGCCCATCTCGGTGCCTTTGCCCGCCATCGTCTCCAGGGCGATGCTGACGTCCGTGTCCGCGGTGCCGTCCAGCACCTCGTTGAGCCCTTCGGCGATGCGGTTGATGCCGTATTCCGGATCCATTTCGGTGTAGGCGCCGGGATGCAGCACGATGTTTTTCACGCCGAGCCGCTGCGTGCGCCGCACTTCCTCCTGCAGAAAACGCACCGCCAGTTCGAAGGTGTCCTTCTTGTGGGAGCCCAGGTTGATGATGTAGGGCGCATGCACGACAATTTCCCCGATGCCGTGCTCCGCCATGAGCTTTCGGCCCTCGTCGACAAACATCTCTTCCAGCGGCTTGCGCCGGGTATTCTGCGGCGCGCCGGTGTAGATCATGAACGTGCTGGATCCGTACGAAAGGGCTTCCTCGACGGAACCCGCCAGGCCCTTTTCCGCAAACGACACGTGGGAACCGATTTTGAGCATGTTCGAATCACCATCCAATGCCCCTATTGTAGCGCGAACCTCGAAATAAATCCATGAATCGGATATAATTTCAGGATGAGGTGACGCATCGTGTCGGACCTGTCCGGCTGGTTCATGTATTTTATCGTGGTTTGGGCCTTCTTGCTGGCGGGGTTCATGGCCATCGGCGGCTATTTCATGTTTCGCAAGTTTNTGAAAACGATGCCGCTGAAGGACGGAAAATCCAAGCTGGATTGGCAAAACTACTGGGTGGAAGCGAGCCGGCACCTGTGGACCGACGAAGCGAAGGCGTTCCTGGACGAACTCGTGTCGCCGGTGCCGAAGCCGTTCCGCGACACGGCCAAGCACGCCATCGCCGCCAAAATCGGCCAGATCGCGGTGGAGCGCGGCGTCCCGAAAATCACCGTGGAAGAATGTGTCGAAGGGTACATCCTTGCCACGCCGAAGCGCGACCACCGCTACCTGAAATCGTTCCTGGAGAAGCGCAACATCGACTATTCCGCGTTCCGGCATTTGCTCGGATAGGCATGGGTTCGGGCAGGCATCTGCCCGGACAGGGTGCGTTGGCTGCGCAGGGCTTGTCTGCGGAGGATCTTTTGGATGGGAGGCACCCGGGAGTGAAACCAGCCGAAAAGAAAAAAAGAATCCTTCTGACCGCGATCATCGCCGCTGCTTTGGTTCTCCTGACGGCGGGCTGTTTCGGGGGAGACAAGGCGACCGGTCCCTCCCCGACCGCCACGGCTTCCTCGTCTCCCGCGGCGGATACCGGCGTCACGCCGCCTCCCGCGGCATCTGCCACCGCCCCGTCGTCGGGGGAGTCGGCACCCCCTTCCCGGGAGCCGGCGCAGGACGTGCTGACCGGAACGGGAAGCCTGGTGGGGCTCGTGGACGGTCACTCCGTCGAAATCGAGACCGAAGCCGGACCGGTGGTTTTTCAAATTTCCCAGGAAATCCGGGAACTCGTCGAAAACTGGGACACCGGCACGAAGGTCAGGTTCGAATACGTAAAGGATACGATACAAACGGACAGCGGCCAGGTGGAATCGCTCAGGCTTGTCTCCATTGAGGAAAAATGAAGGTTTTCACCCGGGGCGGATATGGTTGCTTGCCGGCCGCCGCGGGTTTTCTTTGATCATGGAACATTTTGGCGGCTGGCTGGAGTGAAAACAAATGCGGGTTTTCGTCTGCGGAGGAACGGGATTCGTCGGACGGCATGTGGTGGAAGCGCTTCTCGAGCGCGGAGACGAGGTGCTGGTCATCACACGCAAACTTCCGCCGTCGTCGGTCACGCGCCGGAATCCCAAATTGCGCTACGCGACCTGGCAGGATTGGGCCGCCCATCCCGACGAATGGGGACGGGCGGACGGCATCGTCAACCTCGCCGGCGAGACGATCAACCAGCGATGGACGAAGGATGCGAAACAGCGCATCCTCCATTCGCGCACCCAGACCTTGCAATGGATCGCCGACACGCTGCCCAAAATGCCCGAACCGCCGCGGGTGGTGGTGAGCGCTTCCGGCATCGCCGTTTACGGGCATATGTACTCCACCGGCGAAGACGACCTCATCTTCGACGAGTCGGCTCCGCCGTATCCGCAGGATTTCCTCGGCCAGGTCACGGTCGCCTGGGAACAGGCGGCGGACGCCATTCCGGCGGAACGGATCGTGAAACTCCGCCTCGGCCTTGTCCTGGACCGCAAGGACGGCGTGTTTCCGATCCTGTCCCGGACGTACCGCTGGCTGGTCGGCGGAAGGTTCGGCAACGGCCGGCAGGGATTCCCCTGGATCCATATCCAGGATGTCGTGGGACTGATCCTGTTTTGCCTGGAACGCCCGGAAATCTCCGGCCCGGTCAACGCCGTCGCGCCCGATCCGGTGACGGCGGACCAGTTCGGCCGCACCCTCGGCCGGGTGCTGGACCGGCCGCATTGGTTCCACATGCCGGGGTGGCTGGCGCGCATGGCGCTGGGCGAGCGCTCCGTGCTGCTGCTGACGGGCCAGCTGGCAAGACCCCGCAAGGCGCTGGAAGCCGGCTACACCTTTCGGTATCCGACCCTGCGGATGGCCTTGCGCGACCTGACAAGGCGGAGCCGGGACACCGGGCAAGTCCGGCGCCTCGGCGACGAATCCGAACCGCTCAACAGGTAAAGCGATAGACGGACGCGGCGATCCGCAAAACATCGCCGTCCTTGAGCGGATATGGAACGTATGGCGTCATCGGCTCACCGTTCAGCAAGGTCCCGTTGCGGGAACCAAGATCCCTGGCGATCCAGCCGTCCGGCGTCAATGCCACTTCCACGTGAAGGCGGGAGACCCCGGGAGACCGATCCACGTGGTGAGCGGCCTCAAGGGACCGTCCGATGACAAATGGCGACATCCTGAGCGCAATGGTCCGAGGCGATTCGCCGTCCGTCCCCGACCACTCCAGAGCGGGCGCACGCGGCGACCGACCGGACAGGCCGGTGTCATGCGGAAGCTGCACGGTGGCTTCGTCCTCTTCCGGTTCCAGGTACACCGTATGCTCCAACGGGCTGTGATCATAAGGCGGGGATCCCGTGCTGCGTTCCCGCGTATCCGGGCTGCCGGCCGCGATGGGCGGCGGTCCGTCCGCGGCGCGCAAACCTCCGTAGTCCACGGGTACTTCCCCCTTTGCGCCGATCGTTTTGCCACCATGTTTTCCCTTCATCTTTCCCAGCCAGAACCATGCCGCTCCCGCCACCAACAGCAGGGTGAAACCTCCCGCCAGGACGGGCCCGGCCGATCCCGGCAGCCATTCCGGCACGAATCGCCAGATCAGCGCCGCCGCCAGCACCACCCCGCATACGGCGGCCACATGGCTTTTCCGGGTCTTCTCCCCGGCTTCGGCAGCAATCAGGCCGGTTTCGACGGCGCCAAGGAGTCCGCCCATTTTCCCGTCATCGCTCCGTTCATCCCCATGCCAGGCGGCATCCCCGGATATCCCATTGGAACTATCCATCGTGTGGGTATCGTTTCCCGGCAGTCCTCGCACCCGCCAATCGGAGGAATGGATGTCGGCTTGCGGTTCCGCGTCCTGCAACTCTCCTTCTTCCGCTTTCGGCGCGGCCGGAAGGGAAACCGCCGTCTCACGGGCGGTTCCATGCCCATAGCCCGGCGCGCCGTAAGCATCCGCCAGTCCATGAATCCGGCCGGCGCTTCCCGTTTCCGCATCGTGCAGCCACCGTCGGGCGGTGTCCCGCAGCCTCTCCGGCGAAAAATCCGGTTCCCTCAGCATGAGGATCAGGCGCCGGAACACGGGCCCGTCCAGATCCTCCGCCCGCACGAACAGGCCGACAATGAGGCGCTCCAGATCCTGCAGGAACCGCTCCTCCGCATGGGAATCCTCCACCGGCAGATACGCCAGACAAAGCTCGGCCCCGTTCCTGCCGGCAAATATCCGTTCCTCCCCCAGCAGGAAACGATGCGGTTCCAGCATGTACAGCCGGCAGTCCGAAAGCGTGCCGGCCAGACGGAACAGCGCCGTCAGCGCGTCCCGCATCGTCCATGGACCGGCGCGGAGCGCATGCGCCAGCATCCGGCAGCCGGCCAGGGCGTAGCGGAAGCGGATCACGCCGTCCGTTTCCTCCATCTCCAGCCTGAGGAATCCCGGCACCTGGCGTCCCCGGATCATGGACCACTCGTTTTCGGCGACATCCGCCCGGCGCCACGCCGGTTCCCCCTCCACGACCATCCAGTGTCCGTTTTTGCTTTCAAAAGAAACCCGGTAACGCACCCGGCCCCAACTCCTTCACCCGCAAAAGTCCGTCCGTCCGGACGAGAAACGCCAGCACGGTGGGCCCGACGGCCAGCATGAACGGAAAACGCACGTTCCGCCCGGCGGAGGGATGCGCTCCCCACGGCCAACGGATTCTTCGCGCCATCCTCCGGAACGGCGGAACCCGCCAAAGCAGAAGAAACACCGCGATGCCGCCCGCCGCGAGCATGGACCAGAGGAACACCCAAAGGGCCGGCCAGGCACCCGCCCAGGCGCCAAACGCGGCAAACCATTTGACGTCTCCGGCGCCGGCCCCTTTCAGGGCATGCAACAGGATCAAAGGCACCGCCCCGGCCAGGACTCCCGCGCAACCCGCGGCCAGGCCCGCCGCGCCTTCCGCCGCCGCATGTGCCAGCACCCCGCCCAACGCGAAGGAAATGGTCAACCGGTTCGGGATGACCATGCGCTTGAGATCCGTCCAGGCCGCCCATCCCGTCAGCACAACAATCGCCGCCGGCATCAAGACACTCATTTGCCTCCCTCCTTGTCCGCCGCCGGATTTGTTTCCCGCTTTCCGCAATTCCACGCCAGGTTCATTTCCCGTCCGCTTTGCCCGCCACCGTAAAATTCCGCCGCAGGACGCTGCCGTCCGACGCCACGGCTTCCCAATGCCATTCGCCCGGCGTCGTGCGCCCGGATACATGCCAGACCCACACCACCCTGCCGTTCTCGTCCGCGACGGCCATGCCCAGATTCTTCGCCTGGCTGGGGCCGCTTTTGTAGATCACCGTCAGGTGGACCGCTTCCCCCGGCCTGGCCTGAAGGGTCAGAGTCGCTCTCTTGCCCGGGCGCACCGGGTCCGGCTCCAGCGATACAAATGCCAGTTGCCCGGAACCATCCTTTTGTTCGTCAAGTTTCGACATAAGGGGTTTGCCGCCAATCCACGCCCGTTCCGCCGCCGACTCCCGGATTTCCAGCGGACGGTTCAGCAGAGGCACGCGAAACGGTAGCCGGTAGGACGCCTTGACGGCCAGAAACGCTTCTTCCGGATCTTCGGCGGAAGGCAGACGAACCTCGACAATTTCCAGCCGTGACGGGTCCAGCACCCCCTGTCCGGCAAAGCGGAGCACCAGAGACTTGAACGCCATCCTCGCCGCCGGCTGATCCGGCCGCCAGCCGCCGTCCGCCGCCCGGCGCGCCCATTCGCCGAAAGGTTCCGGCAGCACATCGCCCAGTTCCCGCAGCGTTTCACCCGCATCGGACAATCCCGCCCCGGACGGTCCGGCCGCCGGCATTCCGCCGCCCCACGAGAGCGCCACCGGCTGCCAGATCGTCGCGGCCAGCCGGACCGATTGGGAAAGCGCCCCGTGCAGAGCCATGGAGATCACGGCCGTGCGGATGAGCAGGATGAAAAACAGAACCACCAGCAAAAACAGCGGCAAGGCCAGCGCGGCTTCCAGCGTGAAACTGCCCGACGGTCCCCTCCCCCGTTTTGCCGCCTTTTCCCGCCGGACAGCCCTTTTACTGGTAACCCAGATCGGCCGAATAGGTCGCCACATAGCGATTCCCCGCCACCTGTCCTCCCCGGCCTCCCGCCGTGCCCAGCACTTTCACGATGCCGGGAAAAAACCAGAGTCCGAGCGAAGCCGTGCCTTCCCCGCTGGCGTAGGTGTAGGCCCGGTCCGCCGCGATGCCCGTGTTGAGTTCGATCAGCGCGATGACGCGGGCCAGCGCCGCCGCGGAGTCGCCATGCAGGAGCAGGAACAGACGCAGATAATCCGCGTAGCGGGTTTCCACTTCCATGTATTTGGACAGCGGCACGCTGTCCGCCGCGATCAGCCTTTCCAGATCGGACACGGCTTGCGTCACGCCGTAAACCGTCGCCCCGGCCAAAATCACCAGCGGATGGCCGAGGGAACGGCTTTCCGCCAGCCCCTCCAGCGTGCGGACCGCCAGCCGGAACGCGAACACTTCGCCGTAGGCGGCCGCCAGATTGGCCGCCGGTTCGCGGAAGCCGTAGAGGATGTATTCCGTCTCCTGCCGCGACAGATCGAGAAGCTCCGTATCCCCGTCCATCAGCCGGCGAAGGAGAGACGGATCGAACCGGGTAAACCGTCCGGTCACATATTCCGAAAAGAACAGATCGTCCCGCAACCCCGTCGCCGCCTGATCCAGGGCTTCCAGCCATCCGCCCGCGGATGCCAGGGCGCGGTCCCGCTCTTCCGCCGGGTCGTCGGAAGGGCCGGTACGCTGCGCCGCTTCTTTTTGCTGCCGGTTCCAGTCCAGATTCGCTTCCGCCGCCTCCTCCGCCCGGCGGAACCGCCCGGCCTGCTCCCCGTCCGCTTTCCAGTTCCCGATGGATTGCAGCATGCCGGCCGCCGACCGCATCTTCTCCCGCGCTTCCCGCTCCAGCGCCTTCCGCTCCCCGTCCCGGCTTCTGTGCGCTTCCAGCGCCTCCCGTCGCCTCCGGATGACCTCGCCTCCCGAAGTATCGTAGCGGGAGCGGTAGAAAGCATAGGACCGCTGCAGCGCCAAAGCCTGTTCGCGCATCGCCGCGCCAAGCCCGGCGGTCCCCGGTGCCGCCGCGGCGATGCCGGCAAACCGTTCCGCATCCGCCGTCATCCGCCTCAAGTCGCCGAGCTGGGCTGCAAGTTCTTCTTCAATTTCCGCAAAAAAGGAATCATCCAAAATCAATTCCGACACGGTTCGGCGCACATCCCGCACTTCTTCGACGGGCAGGCCGTCCGCGCCGGACGTGGAGGAAACATCCGCCAGGGACCCGGCATCCCTTCCTGCATTCCCGTTCTGTGCCGCAATCCCTCGTATTTCCTCGTTGGCGGCTTTGGCTTCTTCCACCGCCGACAAGGCTTCCCGAATCGCCTTTTCCGCGTTCGCCCGCAGATCCGCCGCTTCCCGGCGCAGCCGCTCCGCCAGTTCGGACACGCCCCGTTCGTACGCGGAAGTCACCTCTTCGTAAAGCGGAGGCTCCGGCTTCGGTTCGTCCGTCTCGCCGCGCTTTTTGCGCTCCTCCCATTGCGCCAGTCTCTCCCGCCGCGCATCATCCTCCGCCCGCTTCGCCGCATAGTCCGCGTACATCCGCACCGCCTCCCCCACCGTACGGGGACGGCCCGCGGACATCGGTCCCCCGTCGGCGGACGGTTCCGGCACAAGATCCCTCCAGGCCAAAACCGGGGCTTTCCCCGCCGCCTCCTGTCTCCGCAGCGCATCGTCGAGCGCCCGTTCCCGCCGCTCGTAGGCCTTGCGCGCCTGTTCCAGCGTCCCCGCCGTGGCGGCGGCTTCCCGCACGGCGCCGTGCAGGCCGCGAAACCGCGCCGCCATTTCCAGGGTCAAATCGATCGGCGCCCTGTACTTCATTTCCTCCGCCACCTGCCGCCGGAAAACGGCATGATCCGCCAGCGGCCGACTTTCCGTCACGTCCCCGTTTTCCCACCGTCCGTCCAGAAAGCGGAATCCTCCCCCCTCGTTCCGGCTGAGGTTGCCTTCCACCGTCCGCCGAAACAGGTCCATGGCGGAATCGCCGCCCCGGACGAACAGGCCGTACCGTTCCCGCACCACGGAATCGTAAGCGGAAAGCACGGAACGGGTCCCTGATTTCACGGCAAGTTCCAGTTGCTTGCGGAATGCGGCCACGCGGGCGAAATCGATGAGCAGGCCGGTCAGCAGGATGAAAGACGCCAGCGCCGCGGCCAAATACACCGAAACCGTTCCCCGTTCCCCGTCACGCTTCGCCACCACGTTTCACCCCGCCGATGCCGCACCTTAACGCACGCTCCGCCGGAGCGGCGCCCCTTCATCCGCCCCGTCTGCGGAGCACCTCGCCCGCCTCGCGGCGATACGATTCCGCCTTCTCGCCCTGCCGCTTGAACTTGGCCGTGTAATAACGGGCCAGTTCGAAGGAACGGACAAATTCGGCGGGTTCCACCGCCAGGGCGGACACGGAGGCCCGAGCCTCCGGAACCCCGTTCCAAAACCGCCTCAGCGCCAGGGCGGCCGCCGGGTCGGAAGCCTCCGCTACCACGGACCGGATCAGGATCCGGTTTTTCCATCCGACGGTCCCCTTGAGCCATTCAGGCGCCGTTTCCGCGGCGCGGCGCAGTTTCCGGTCAACCAGCCCCTGTTCACGGTCCGCCGGCGGACCGTCCGGGGGAAACGGTACATCTCCGTCCCGCGCTTCGCCTCCCGCCGGGAAAAGCGCCCGCAGCACCGCGTCTTCCGCCAGCCGCCAGTAAAGACCATCGTGCCGGCCGGCCGGGTAAGCGCCCGTGCGCCATTCCGCGGCCGAATTCGTCCAGTTGTAGGCCGCCCGCTCCGCCAGTACCGCAGTTCCGTAATGGACAAGAACAAGCTTCGCCGCGTAAAGCGCATAGAGAACCAGCGCCATTGTGAGAAACAGCACGACGGGAAACACCATCGACGCTTCCACCGACAGGGAGCCGGAAGCGTCGGACCAAATCCTGCGCCCGAATGCGCATCTCGTCCGGATTCCGCGCATGTTCCCACCCCCGGCCGCCGGATCAGAACAATTGATCGGCCTCGTTTTCCACCTTGCCGAAAAGATCGGTCAAAAAGCCGGTGATCCAGTCCTTGAACAACACGACCAAAACGATGACCACCGCGGCGATCAACACGACTTCAAGCGTGCCGATCCCCTCTTCCCCGCCCAGCCATGCCGGAATTCGGCGGCCCGGACGCCCGCCGCCTTTCTTTCTCCCAAGCGTCAAAGTCTTTGCCGGCCATCCCATGTTTCGCACCTCTCCCTTTCGCGAATCGTTCCGTTTTCCCATGTCAGGTTTCGGGCGCCAAGTCCGGGTCCGGCACATGGCGCCAGATCCATCCGGTTACCCGGCTTCATCCCATCATCAGCAGGGTCGGCGTCCCCACCATCGCCATGACGATCAAAAAGATGACCACAAGCGGAAACGACAGGCGGGAGGAAGCCAGCTCTCCGAGGGTGCGGGCTTCGGCCTTGCGCTGTTCCCACATGGTGCGCGCCAGATCCTGGAGCGCCGCGGTGAACGAATCCCCGCCCCGCCGCATGTTGATCAAAACCGCCGACGCAAAACGCTTCGCTTCCGGAATGCCGCACCGCCGTCCAAACTCCTCCAGCGCGGCGGCCATGGGCTCGCCCCGGTTCATCGCCTCCAGCGCCGCCGCCAGTTCCGCCGCCAGCGGGTTCGCCCCGGACATCGCGCAGCGTTCCAGGGCCCGCATCACGTTCTCCCCGGCGTTCACGACGATCGCAAGCCGCACGAGCAGTTCCGGCAACGCCCGCCGCATCTGTCTCCGGCGTTCTTCCGCTTTCCGGCTCAAGTCCTTCCATCTCAGCAAAGGCGCCGCGACGGCCAGCACCGCGAAAAACGCCACCCATCCGGGGTCGCCGGCCAAACAGGAAACGAAACCGCCGGATGCCAGCAGAATCCCCGCAAGACCCGCCCCTTCCGCCGCCCATCGCGCGAGCCGTTCCTGTCCGCAGGCGCCTTCCAGAAAGGCCAATGCCGACCGGGGCCGCTCCAGCAAAGGCTGGACACTCGCCCAGACCGGCGGCGCCTCCAGCCATAGCCGGACCGGTTCCGTCCAGTCCTTCGGCCATGTCCCCGACGCGCGAAACCGGCGCCATGCCGCCCACCCGTAGACCATTGCCAGCGCCGCCGGCAGCAGCAGCGGCCATCCCCGCTCGACCGCGCCCGCCGTCACGGAAGAATCCCCATGATCCGCCGGATCCAGAGGCCGCACGCGGCCAACAGCACGAGGCAGACGGTCAGCACGACCAATCCCGGTCCATCCCGCAAATAGGCCATATAATCCGGAGCGATCCATTGCAAAAGGCCCACGAACGCAAACGGCATGGCCATCATCATTCTTGCTTCGAACCGCTTCTGCGCCGTCACGACCGCCACTTCCAATTCCACCTCCATTTTTTCGCCGATCCAGGCGGAGGTACGGCGCACGACGTCGACCAGATCGCCGCCGGTCTTTTTGCAGACGGTCAGGGCCTCCGCCATCCGGTCGACTTCCTCCATGCCCGCCCGCTCCGCAAAGTCCCGCAAAGCCTCTTCAAGGGGAACCCCGTTGCGCTGGCGGGCGGCGATGATGCGGACTTCCCGCAGCAAATCCGAGCGGCCGTGCGCCATCATGAGTCTGAGATCGGATTCCAGCGCCTGAAAGGCGTTTTCCACGGAACGCCCGGCGGAAAGCAGCGCCGAGAGCGCCTGCAGCATGTCCTTGAAGTCCCTGCGGAGCCGGTCCCTGCGGCGTCTCAACAAAGCTCCCGCCGCTACGCGGGGCGCGAGCAGACCCGCCGGCGAAAGCAGCATCCCCGCCAGCGGATGACCGTAAACGAACCACGCGGCGCCAAAGGCGGCGGCGCATCCGGCCAGGGCAAACGAGAACCGCTGCGCCCGCGTCAAGCGATATTTCCGGTAATCCGCCGGCATGTGGCTTTCCGTGATCTTTCTCATCCGTCTTCAAGCCCCCGCTTGGCCGCCATATCCTCTCCCGGCATCCCGATCCCGGCAAACGCCAGTTTCCGGGTGCGGTTGAGCCGGGCGACCTCGACCAGACGGCCGGACACCGTCCTGCCGGGTTCCGCCGGCGCGGCCGGGTCCGGAGCCTTCTCCCCGTCGCCGGCATCCTCCTCGAACCGAAACAGGGTCCTGAGCTCGATTTCCCCGAAATCGCAGCCCGCCACTTCGCAAATTTCCGTCACCCTGCGGCTGCGGTCGCGGAAACGGCCGAGATGCACCATGATGTCGATGGCCGAAGCGATCTGCCGGCGGACCGCGGCCAGCGGCACTTCCTCCGCCGCCAGCACCATCGTCTCCAGCCGCGAGAGCATGTCCCGTACGCTGTTGGCGTGCCCGGTGGACATGCTTCCTTCATGGCCGGTATTCATCGCCTGCAGCATGTCCAGGGCTTCCGCGCCTCTCACTTCGCCGACGATGATGCGGTCCGGCCGCATGCGCAGCGACGCGCGGATCAGTTCCCGGATGCCGATGCGTCCCTTGCCCTCGCTATTTGCGTCCCGCGTCTCAAGGGACACCAGATTCGGGACGTTGCGGATTTGCAGCTCGGCCGCGTCTTCGATGGTGATCACCCGTTCGTCCGCGGGGATATAGCCGGCCAGGGCGTTCAGAAAGGTCGTTTTCCCGGAAGCGGTGCCGCCGCTGATGAAGATGTTGTACCTGGCCTTCACCAACAGACCCAGAAATTCCGCCGCTTCCCGTGTGATGGACCCGGCGGCGATCAGGTCCTCCATCCGCATCGGCTGCGCGGGAAAGCGCCGGATCGTCACCGTCGGCCCCTTCAGGGCGACGGGCGGCAGCACCACGTGCAGGCGCGAGCCGTCCGGCAGGCGGG
>NICF_comb_assmDRAFT_10003175_pt1 | contig 11983 bp, 11 predicted proteins | sample NewIslPassag4_SG_FD_11279 | JGI IMG/M metagenome (IMG submission 11279) | reverse complement strand
GCAGCGGCAGCCCCCGCCTGTCCGCCTCCCGGCGGATGCTCGCGGCCACCCGGCGCACCAGGTCGTCCGGGGACGGCGGGTCATCCGCACGGGTGTAGCGAATGCCGAGTCCCCCGCCCATGTCCAACTCCTCGGCTGCCACGCCGGTCGCGCGCTGCGCTTCCGCCATAAAGTCCATCATGAGGCCGACGGCGATTTCAAAGGGCGCGAGTTCAAAAATCTGGGAGCCGATATGGCAATGATACCCCCGCAGTCGCAGGTGCCGCGCCGCCGCCGCCTGCCTGGCCGCCTCCAGCGCCAGCCCGCCCGCGATGGGGATGCCGAATTTCGAATCCAGCTGTCCGGTCTGCATGTAATGATGGGTGTGGGCTTCGACGCCTGGGGTGACCCGCAGCAGCACATCCGCGGTCCGGCGCGCCTCCGCCGCCAGGCGGTCGACCACGTCCAGCTCGGCGGCGCTATCTACGACGATGCGCCCCACGCCGGCCCGCAACGCCAGCCGCAGCTCATCGTCGGACTTATTGTTGCCGTGGAAGTAGATGCGGTCCGGTGGAAACCCGGCTCTCAGAGCGGTGTACAGCTCGCCGCCAGACACTACATCCAAGCCTAGGCCCTCGGAGGCGATGATGCGGCAAAAGCCCGTGGTGAGCAGCGCCTTGCCGGCATAGATCACCCGGCCGGTCGGGTAATGGCGCGCGAGGGCTTCACGGTACGCCCGGCAGGCGGCGCGGACCCGGGCCTCATCTAAAACATACAGCGGCGTCCCGTACACCCGGGCCAACTCGACTGCGTCGCAGCCGCCGATCTCCAAATGGCCGCGCACATTGACACGGATATGGCCATGCAGTGGCAACCCCGTCAGCTCCCCATCCCAGGCTCGTACTGCACCATCATATCACAGCCTTTTGCCCGGGGTGAAGAAACCGAGCGGGATGGACGGGATTTTCCTCGCCGGCGCGGGCACCGGGGGCAGGCCAATCCCGGTGCACCGCCGGGACTGCGGCCGGCCCCCGGAACTACACCCAGTCCTGCCGTCGTCCGGCTATATCAGCGGCTGATGGTGGTGGGGACAAACAGGTCCACGATCCCGATGACCAGCGCGGCCAAGAGCGCGCCCAGGACGGACACCTGCATCCCCGGCACGAAGAACTGGGTGGCCCAGATCACGAGCGCGGCGATGATAAAGCCGACGATGCCCCGCCCGAACGGGGACACCCGCTGGCCCATCGTGGCCTCGATCACCCAGCCGAGGGCCGCGATGACGATCGCGGCCAACAGGGCGTTTAGGAAGCCCAACGGCGCGAATCCGGGCACCAAAAACCCGACGACCATCAGCACCAGCGCCGAGACGACGAACCTGACGATGGTACCCAGGAAATCCAAGCTTTCACCCCCTCATCCACCCGGGGATCGGCGGCCCTCAGTCGTGGCCCTCCACCACGAAGGCCACCTGCACGTCGGCCTTATACTCCACGATGTTGCCGTGCTCGTCCACGTTCCCGGTCCAGTTCAACACCTCTACGCCGGTGATGTTGCGGATCGTTTTCGCGGCCTCCCGCACCGCCACCTGGGCCGCGTCCTCCCAGCTGTGGGGGGACTCGCCCACAAGCTCGATCACCTTGACGATGGGCATGGACGCCCTCCCTTCGTCTACCAAGGTCTAGGGAGCTGGCGGCTCCTGGGGGGTATTATGCCTAGCTGGAGGGCCGGGTAGTCATCGCGGGGCCCACGGCTGGAGCCCGCCGGTTGGCGAACATCCCCATGGAAACCGGGCTTCCAGGCCGGTGAAACCCGGGCGGATGCAACGGAGAGCATGGCAAACGGAGCGCAACGGTGGGAGTGGCCGCGTCATGCGGCGAAGAGTGTGACAGTGCTCTGACGGCAATCGCTTCAGCCTGGAAGTACTTGCTGGAAAACCCGCAGGAAATTGCCGCCCATAATCTTGCGCACGCTGTCCTCGTCGTATCCCCGGGCGAGCAGCGCTTCGGTGATGGCGGGCATCCGGCTCACGTCCTCAAGGCCCACCGGCGTGCCATCGATACCGTCGAAGTCGGATCCCATCCCCACGTGGTCGGGCCCCACTAGAGAAACGATGTGGTCAATGTGCCGCACCACATCCTCAACCGTAGGGGAGCCGTCGGACACGACGAACTCCGGGCAGAAGTTCATGCCCATCACGCCGCCCATCTGGGCCAAGGCCCGGATCTGGGCATCCGTTAGGTTGCGGGGATGGTCGCAGACGGCACGGGCGTTGGAGTGGGACGCGATGACCGGCTGGCTGCTGACTTCCAGCACGTCCCAGAAACCTGCCTCCGATAGGTGGGAGACGTCGACGACCATGCCCAGTCGGTTCAACTCGTGCACCACCTGCCGCCCAAAGGCGGTCAGCCCGCCCCTGGACTCGGCCTGCCCGACGCCGTCGCCCAGGTCGTTGCGGAGATTCCAGGTCAAGCCCAGCGCACGCACCCCCAGGCGCCGGAAGGCCCGCAGGGCGGTGAGGCTGCCCTCCAAGCATTCGCCCCCTTCGATGGACAGAAGCACGCCGATCTTGCCCGATCGTTGCACCTCGTCCAGATCGCGCCGGGTTTCAACGAGTTGCAGCCGGTCCGGATGGGCGTCCACCGCCTGGCGCACCGCCTCCAGCAGTTCGAGGCAACGCACGGTAAAGCCGCTCCGTCGCTGGCGGGGATCCACCCAGAGGGCGAAGACCTGGAGGTCCACACCGCCGGCCATAAGGCGCGGCAAGTCCACATGCCCCTCACCCGGCGTTCCGGCCAGCGACGCGCCCTGCACGAGCCGCAATGCCGTGTCGCAGTGGGCATCAACGACAAAACATCGCTTATGGAACGACCGAGCGTGGCGCCCCGCGCCGCTCGGCGCGCCACGCCCTGTGGTGTCGTACGTGATCGCGACGCACCTCCGTTATCGCCGCGGCTTGGCGGCGGCCTGCTGCCGGTGGTACACGACGACCCGTCCCTCCCGGCGGAAGCCGATGAGTTCCCGGCTGACGGGCGCGTCGCGCAGATCTTCGAGCATGTGCTGGATCAGTTCCTCCTGGATCGGCACGTCCAACTCTGAACTCGGCCCGCCTGCTTCACAGACGAGGAGGTCACCGAACTCCTGCTGCACGAGGCCCACAAGCAGCGCAAGCTCCTCCTGCCGCAGCGTCGCCAAGTCCCGTACGACGCGCAGCACAGTCACGCCTGCTTCTTCGAACCAGTCGATAATCAGCAGGTCGACCGCGTGGCCGGTCAGGAAGCTGTAAACCTGCAGGCTTTCCTTGAGGCGTTCCCGGAACGCGGGAACGTTGAGACCCGTGGCGGTGATGAGGAAACTGAACGTGAACTGCTGGGAGTCCGGGCAGTATTCCAACGAGCCGATTTCGGGATAGCGGGCCAGAATGCAGGCCACCAGGTGGGCGTCACCCGACGGCGGTCCCCAGCCTCCGCCTGGACACGACAAGCCGCTCCCCTCCCCCAATGGGAGCGATTCTTCGGCATTCGCTGAGGCTAGTCCTGCCCTGGGGCAACAAAAAACCGGTCCCCGGGGCCTTTGCGGCCCCCGGACCGGTCTTATGGCCTCTCCCAAAGGGGCAATGCGGGTGATGCGCCCCTCGCGGCCCGTTACTTGGCGTACTCCACCGCCCGGGTCTCGCGAATGACCGTCACCTTGATCTGTCCAGGGTACTGTAGCTCCGACTCGATGCGCTTCACGATGTCGCGAGCCATTAGAGTGGCCATAGCGTCATCCACTTTCTCAGGCTTGACCATAATGCGGATTTCCCGCCCGGCTTGGATCGCGTACGACTTCTCCACGCCGTCAAAGGAATTAGCGATGGCTTCCAGCCGCTCCAGCCGCTTGATGTAGTTGCCCAGGCTCTCCCGCCGGGCTCCGGGCCGGGCGGCGGAAATGGCGTCAGCCGCCGTCACCAGCATAGCCTCTACGGTTTGGGGTTCGAAGTCCCCGTGGTGGCAAGCCATCGCGTGAATTACCTCGGGCGACTCCCGGTACCGGCGCAGCAAGTCCATGCCGATCTTCACGTGGGTGCCCTCGGTTTCGTGGTCGACCGCCTTGCCGATGTCGTGGAGCAGACCGGCCCGGCGGGCGACCTTCACGTCGCAGCCCAGCTCGGCCGCCATCATCGCGGCGAGGTGGGCCACTTCAATGGAATGCTTCAGCACGTTTTGCCCGTAGCTGAAGCGGTACTTCAATCGTCCCAGGAGTTTCACCAGTTCGGGGTGGATGCCGTGCACGCCCGCAGCCAGGCAAGCCTGTTCGCCTGCCTCGCGGATGTTGGCTTCCACCTCGCGGCGGGCCTTTTCGACCATCTCTTCGATGCGGGCTGGGTGGATGCGCCCATCGGCGATGAGCTTCTCCAAGGCAATCCGGGCGATCTCCCGCCGGACCGGATCAAAGCCCGACAGGACCACCGCCTCCGGGGTATCGTCGATGATCAGGTCAACGCCCGTCAGCGCCTCTAGGGTGCGGATGTTACGACCTTCGCGGCCGATGATCCGCCCCTTCATGTCATCGCTGGGGAGGCTGACCACCGAGACCGTCGCCTCTGATACGTGATCCGCCGCGTACCGCTGGATGGCCAGGCCGATCACGTTTCGCGCCCGCTTCTCGGCTTCGTCCTTGGCTTCCTGCTCGATCTCCCGGATCATCACCGCCATCTCGTGGCGGACCTCATTCTCAACCGTCTTCAGCAAGTATTGCTTGGCCTCTTCGGCCGTCAGGCCGCTGACCCGCTCCAGTTCGGCCCGTTGGCGGTGGATTAGCTCCTCCGCCTCGGCTTGCATGCGTTCCAGCTCATGGGCCTGCCGGTTCAGGGCCTCTTCCTTGCGCTCAAGCTGCGCGAGCCGGCGGTCCAGGTTCTCCTCCTTGTGCGTCAAGCGGCGTTCCAAGCGCTGCAGCTCCTGGCGCCGCTCCTTGAGTTCCTGTTCCGCCTCCTGGCGCAGGCGAACCGCTTCTTCTTTCGCCGCCACCACGGCTTCTCGCACTTTGGCTTCGGCGTCCCGCTGGGCCTGCTCAAGAACGAGCCTGGCCTGTTCCTCCGCCGAGCGCACCTTGGCCTCTGCTACGAACCGCCGCAGGACGTAGCCGAGCAGTCCCGCCACCAAAGCGACGAGGACGTACAGCAGAACTTCCGGCGTCTGCTTCACCTCCCTTCAGTTGTCAAGGTGCCGCGCTGTCGACACTTGCGTTTGCTTGGCTCGGGAACTTGCAAAGAAGGCCGAGACTCGGCTCGGCCGTCCGTTTTTGCTCTGTCGGACCTACGTACCCGCGCCCATTTTAATGCTTTTCGCAATCACTGTCAACTTGGGCCAGAGCCCGCTCGACGGCCTCCGGGGGGAAACCGCGGCGGTACAGCGCCCCGCCCAGGCGCCGGGCGCGCACCTCGGGCGCCAGACCGCGATAACGGGGGGACAGTTCCCGGGCCGCGGCGACGCAGAGGGATTCTTCTTGCTCAGCGGGCAGCAGGCGATCCAGATGGCGCCGGGCCAACTCCGGAGCGATCCCCATCTGCTCGAGCTCATGCTGCAGCCGCTTGCGGCCCGCCGGCTGCCGGGCGAGCTTGGTCCGGATCCAGTCCTCGGCGAACCGTTCGTCGTCGACGTATCCGCGTTCCCGGCACCACTCCAGTACGGCGGTGATCACGGGCGGTGCAAAGCCGCGCCGCGCCAGGCGCTCCGCCAGCTCTGCCGCAGGCCGAGCGCGAACGGCCAGCAGGCGCACCGCGGCTTCCTTGGCCTTATCCACTTCATCGCCCGGGGGGTCCGCGGGTTCCCTCGGAGCGGCCTTCGCTTCTACCTGAGCGGCCGCCGGTTCTGCCCAAACGGCAGGCGGTGCCGCGGGAGCGGGCGCCGGTCCGGGCACCCCCATGCCGGCGGCACCTGTCTTCGCCTCACGCATCGCCCCTGGCGTCGCCGGCCGCTGCTACCTGGGCGTTTTCGTGCGCAGCCGCCCCGGCTTCACCGACCCGCGGCAGCCCCGCCGCCTCCCGCACCTTGTTTTCGATCTCCAGCGCGATGTCAGGGTTGTCCCTGAGGAACTGCTTCGCGTTCTCACGCCCTTGCCCCAGGCGAACGTCGCCGTAGGTGAACCACGTGCCCGACCTGCCCACAATCTCGAACTTAGTGGCCATGTCCAGGATGTTGCCCGCCTTGGAGATACCTTCGCCGTACATGATGTCAAACTCGGCTTCCTTAAAGGGCGGCGCGAGCTTGTTCTTAACGATCTTGACCCGGGTGCGACTGCCGACGATGTCCTGGCCCTGTTTGATGGACTCTACCCGCCGGATTTCCATGCGGATGGAGGAGTAGAACTTGAGGGCCCGCCCGCCCGGCGTCGTTTCGGGTGACCCAAAGAGCACGCCCACCTTCTCGCGGATCTGGTTGATGAAGACCACCGTGGTCCGCGACTTGCTGATCGCGCCCGTCAGCTTGCGCAGTGCCTGGGACATCAGACGGGCCTGGAGCCCCACGTGGGCGTCGCCCATCTCGCCCTCGATCTCCGCCCGTGGCACCAGCGCCGCCACCGAGTCGATGACGATCACGTCTACCGCGCCGCTGCGCACCAGCGCCTCAGCAATCTCCAGCGCCTGTTCGGCGGTGTCCGGCTGGGAGATGAGCAGGTTGTCGATGTCGACACCTAGCTGTTGCGCGTAGGCCGGGTCCTGCGCGTGCTCGGCGTCGATGAAGGCGGCCATGCCGCCCAAGCGCTGGGCCTCCGCCATGATGTGCAGGGCCAGCGTCGTCTTGCCGGATGATTCGGGGCCGTAGATCTCGATGATGCGGCCACGAGGCACCCCGCCGCAGCCCAGGGCGATGTCTAGCGCCAGGGAACCCGTGGGGATCACCTCGACGTTGCGCTGGGCGGCTTCACCGAGCCGCATGATGGAGCCCCGGCCAAACTGCTTCTCAATCTGAAACAGCGCCGCTTCCAGCGCCTTTTGCCTCTCCAGCGTGGTCATCGTCTATTCCCTCCCTGTGTCCCCCGGGGCATCAGGTTTTCGTAGGGGGACATACCCCATGACCGTGTAGATGGGGCCACGGGGCGTCAGCCGGCTGGCCATGACGTCCACCCGCTCGACCCGGCTGGCCGGCAGGCCGCTGTCCCGTTCCGCCACCGCGCCCCGAAGCCTGGCGGCGCCCTCGGGAGCCCGCCAGCGTCCGACCGTCAGGTGCGGTCGGTACGGCCGGTCTTCCAGCACGAAACCGGCTTCCCGCAGCGCCTGGGCCACCGATTCCGCCAGGGCCACGAGCCGCTCCGCGCCCTCGGCAGCGCCGACCCACAGCACCCGGGGTGCGCGCCACCCGGGAAACACACCGAAGCCGTCGAAGCCCAGCGAGAACGCGTGGTGGCCGGCGCACCCGCGCCCCACCGCCGCGATCGCCCGCTCCACGGCCTCCAGGTCCAAGTCGCCCAAGAAGGCCAGGGTGACATGCAGGTTGTGGGGTTCCACCCACTTTATCCCTTCACTCGCCTCGGACAGGCGCGCTTGCCACTGCGCGACAGCGCGCCGCACCGGCTCGTCCACCGGAACTGCGACAAAGGTCCGCACCGTCCGGGCACGGGCGGCCGCCAGCTCGCCCGTTACCGGATCCCTGTGCCCCAAAACGTCTTTTCCCCCTCTGGGCAGCGGTGGCCGGCTACAAGCCGCGGTCACACTTCGACGGGTGCGCGGCGTTTCCTTTAGGCCTGCCCCTGCCGGGCCGCTGCCGCCTGCTGGGCGTGCCGGCGGATCAGATCTAACGCGGCCTGGGTTGTGTGCCAGCGGATGCGGTCCCGGTCGCCGCCCAACTGCAGCCGGTGCACTTCCGTCCCTCCGTCCCGTGCCAGGCCGATAAATACAAGCCCCACTGGTTTCTCCGGCGTGCCGCCGCCGGGACCCGCGATGCCGGTGACGGACACGCCCAGGCTGGCGCCCAGGCGCCGCTTGGCGCCCTCCGCCATTGCCTCGGCTACGGGGGCGGATACCGCGCCGTGGACCGCAAGCAGGTCGGCGGGCACCCCGAGCAGTTCCATCTTGGCGTCGTTGCTGTATGCCACCACCGAACCCAGGAAATATTCGGAGCTTCCGGGCACGTTGGTCAGCCGCGCGGCGATCATCCCGCCAGTGCACGATTCAGCCAATCCCACCGTCCACCCAGCGGCCTTAAGCGCCCGGCCGGCTACGAGCTCCAGGGTGTCCTGATCGTAACCGTACAAGAACTCCCCGGCGCGCCGCAGCACCTCCGCTTCTACCGGGGCAAGCAGGTCCTCGGCCTGCACGCCGTCCGCCGTCCGGGCTGTGATCCGCACCCGCACCTCGGCACGCCCGGCGTAGGTAGCCACCGTCGGGTTCTCCATGCCCAGCAGCTCCGAGAGCCGTTCTGCCAAGGCTGATTCGCCGATGCCATAAAACTTTAGCACCCGCGAGTGGAGGCTGCCGTTGGGCAGGAAATGTTCCTTAAGGTACGGGATGACGGTTTCGTCCATCATGGTGGACAGCTCATGGGGCACGCCGGGCAGGCAGATGACCGCCTGCTGGCCTCGACGGGCGATGATGCCGGGTGCGGTGCCCCGCGGGTTGGGGATGATGCGCGCGCCCTGCGGGACCAGGGCCTGTTTGCGGTTGGATGGCGACATCTCCCGGTTGGCACGCCGGAACCAGCCTTCTACATGGGCCAGGGCTTCGGCGTCCTCCACCAGGGGCACGCCCAAGACCGCCGCCACCACTTCGCGGGTCAAGTCGTCCTGGGTCGGCCCTAGGCCGCCGCTAGTGATGACGACGTCCGCCCGGGTCAACGCCTGGCTGAGCGCCGCGGCCATGCGCGTCCAGTTGTCCCCTACCGTCGTCTTGAAGTACACATGGATCCCGATAGAAGCCAGGCGCTGGGCGATCCTGGCGGCGTTGGTGTCGATGATCTCACCCAACAGCATCTCCGTTCCGATCATGACCAGCTCCGCGCGCACTGGCGCCCGCGGGGCCTCGACTTGGCTGGGTGCCACAGGCTTCCCCTCCGTGCCCTCGGTTTCGTCACCCTTACAGTTGCATTATAATACCACTGGCGTCGCGCGGCCGTTCCGGCGGCAGGCGACCGCCCCGGGAGGGGCAGGTGCCGGCGCGATCGCCCAACGTCCCACGAGGAGGAGGGTCTCTCCATCGCCCGCCCGCGCTGGCCCTGGTACGCAGTCCCCATCGTTTTTGCAGCGGCGCTCCTGGTGTTCTTCCTGGTCCGGCCCATGTTCACCGGGGACCGGCCCGTTGACCCGGTCTTGCTGCGGCTTGGGCCCCTGCAGGTGCGCTGGTACGGCTTCCTTATCGCCTTCTCGTTCATCCCCGGTTTCCGTCTGGCTGCGGCGGAGGCGCGCCGCAAGGGGATCAATCCGGACTTGCTGTACGACTTCGGGTTCGTGGCCGGTGTGAGCGGTTTTGTGGGCGCGCGGCTGGCTTACGTGGTCCAAAACCTACGGCAGTTCCTGGCCGAGCCGGCCCGCATCGTGGCCGTGTGGGAAGGCGGCCTCTCCATGCACGGGGTGATCATTGGGGGGCTTTTGGCCACGGCGTACTTCGCTCGCAAGATCCACGTCCCGTTCTTCATCTTTGCCGACGTCGTCATCCCGGCGCTGCCTTTGGGACAGGCCCTGGGTCGCTGGGGCAACTTCTTTAACCAGGAGCTGTTCGGTTACCCGACCAGCGTTCCGTGGAAGATGTACGTGGCCCCTCAGTACCGGCCGCCGGAGTGGGCAGCAGAGGCCTACTTCCACCCAACCTTCCTATATGAATCGCTCTGGAACCTGGCCACCCTGGGCCTGCTTTTGTGGTATCGCCGGCTGCCGGCCGCCCGCGAGGGCGACGTTCTTTTCCTTTACCTGGCGTTCTACTCCCTGGGCCGCTTCTGGGTGGAATTTTTCCGCATTGGCACACCTGTCGCCGCCGGGCTCACCCTGGCCCAACTGGTGAGCCTCCTCATCATCGCCGCAAGCGGCCTGTGGCTCATGTTTAGAAACCGCCAGCCCCTGAAAAACCCGCAGGGCGCACCGCCCAGCCCGCGCCCGGGCCGGGTGTAATCCCGAGGGACGGGCACGAGCCGGGCACGAACCAGCCCGGCGCGGCTGCAGGCCCCTCAGGTGCGGCCACCCACGGCGGCACGCTGTTGGGCCCCGCCTCCGGCGCGCCTGGCCCCGGCAACGCGCCTGCCGGCGTTTGAGCGCCGACGCCTGCCAAGGCCGCCAGCCGGGCCCGCAGCTCGTCGCCAGGGACCTTTTCGTCCTCCAGCAGCCGGCGCGCCAGCTCCACCAAGAGCGCCCGCCGGGCTTCCAGCCACGCCCGCACCCGCTCCTCCTGCTCCCGGATGATGGTCTGGATCTCGTCGTGCAGCACGTTGGACGGCAGGCGGTCCTTGTGGACGATCCCAAGGCGGGACAGGCCCGCCAGCACCACCCGCTCCGCGAGCTCCACCGCCTGCTCAAAGTCGCCGGCCGAACCCGTGCTGCGGCTGCCGAAGACCAACTCCTCGGCCACCGCCCCGCCCAGCGTGACGGCGATCTGCCCCAGCAATTCGTCCCGGGTGTACAGGTACTGGTCGTCGGCGGGCGTCTGGCGCATGTAACCCAGCGCGCGCCCGCGGGGCGTGACCGTCACCTGGGCGACCGCGCCGGGCCGCACCAGTTCTGCGACCAGCGCGTGCCCCATCTCGTGGCAGGCCACCCGCTCCATTTCCTCCCGCCGGGGCTTGCGGTCCAGCTTCTCGCCCATTATTACCTTGTCGATGGCGTCCCGGATTTCCGCCGCGCCGATGCGGTCCTTGCCGGCCCGCAGGGCCAAGATGGCCGCTTCGTTAAGCAGGTTCTCCAGGTGCGCTCCGGAGAAACCGTAGGTGTCCCGGGCCACGGCCTCTAGGTCTACGTCGTCCGCCAACGGCTTGCCCCGGGCGTGGATCTTGAGGATGTGCAGGCGGCCTTCCCGGTCAGGCAAGTCCACGTACACGACCCGGTCAAAGCGTCCCGGCCGCAGTAGCGCCGGGTCCAGGAGATCCGGCCGGTTGGTGGCCCCGATGACCAGCACGCGCACGGGATCGTCGGCGGTGAGGCCGTCCATCTCCACCAGCAACTGGTTGAGCGTCTGGTCATACTCTAGGTGACTGCCGTGCTGCCCGCGCCGGCCGCCCAGCACCTCGATTTCGTCGATGAACACCATGGCGCTCCGTTTGCCCTGCCTCCGGGCCAACTCCCGCGCCTGGCGGAAGAGCTGGCGCACCCGCTGGGCGCCCACACCGGCGTACATCTCCACAAACTGCGACCCCGACGCCGCCAGGAACACCGAGTCAGTGTAGTGGGCTGCGGCCTTGGCCATGAGCGTTTTGCCCGTCCCCGGCGGCCCGGCCAAAAGAATGCCCTTGAGGGGGCGGATCCCCAGGTGCGCCACGCGTTCGGCTTCCCGCACGAACTCTAGCGCTTCCATCAGCTCCCGCTTCGGCACTTCCTGCCCGCCTACGTCGGCAAAGGTCACGGGCGGCGGCCCCGCGCTCGCGCCGGCGGTGCCCACCACCTCAAAGCGGCGCCCCGTCCGCCCTTCCAACAGGAACCACAACGCCGCCAGGATGGCGATGAGAAAAATAAACGGCGTCACGTCCAGGCCGCTGATCCCCAGAAACGTCAGCAGGGCGGCGGCCGCGCCGATGAGGATCTCCTTCCACACCCCGCGCAGTCTTCTCATCGTCCGAGTCCTCCTGCGGCATCGCGCCCGGGCCGAGCGATCTGCTCGATGAGGTATCCCTCGTCATCCATCAAAAGCACGTACACGTGCCGGTCATCCACATAGACGCGGTAATCGACCCGGGGGATATCCGCGGCCAAAGCCTCCAACTGCTGGGCCATGCGCGTAAATTGCCCCGTTGCAGCGCCTTCTTGCAGTGCCAGGTGCATACGGTGAAACGCATCGACCAGCTCCGGGGTGCGGCGGTCGGCCAGCCGTACCTGCCCGAGGCGGGCG
>NICF_comb_assmDRAFT_10003174_pt1 | contig 11987 bp, 15 predicted proteins | sample NewIslPassag4_SG_FD_11279 | JGI IMG/M metagenome (IMG submission 11279) | reverse complement strand
GGAAAGCCGATTCAAACGGTGATGACAAGGGGCGTTGAAAGGCTGGATTTGCCCCCTCATGTGTTACGGACGTTGTTTGACAAAGCGATCGCCAATAAAGAAAAGTCCTGGTTCATATCCTTCCAACCGAAAAATGGACGGGTAGAAATTACCGATGGCAACGACAAAATCCTGGACACCGTGAATCTTCATTTGCCTGAAAAAATATGGGTGATTTTCGATAACTACGGCGATTATCTCGTAGCCACGGCTTTGTTGCCGAGGGAGTATTAACCCGTTCCTCCCAGAAAATGGAGAAAGGAATGGGGAAATGGATTACGGTACCTGCATTGATTTGTTTTGCGGGGCAGGAGGGCTTTCCCTCGGGTTTGCATGGGCCGGTTTTCATATTGCGCTTGGCGTGGATTTGGACGTTTCCGCTCTTCGGACTTTTCAACAGAATCATCCCGTAGCTGGTGTTCTTCGCGCCAACGTGGCGGAACTGGATGGGAATACGTTAATGGATTTGGCTGGAGGCAAATCCATCACCGGTTTGCTGGGCGGGCCGCCATGCCAAGGGTTTAGCATTGCCGGAAAACATGATCCGGGCGATCCGAGAAATCAGTTGCCCTACGAATACGCCCGAATCTTAAAGGAAATCCAGCCCAGGTTTTTCTTGATGGAGAATGTGAAAGGGTTGTTGTACCAAAAACAACTTATCCATTTCGAATCCATCCTGACTTTGCTTGCACGCGCCGGATTCCGCTTGCACTGGAAGCTGTTGAATGCCTGGAACTACGGTGTTGCGCAAGTAAGAGAGCGGGTGTTTATCATCGGATTTCGCGAAGATTTAAACGTTAACTTTCAGTGGCCGGAGGAAGATCCAAGCAGACCTGTATTGCAGGATGCCATTGGGGATTTGCCCGACCCTTTGGAGGAGCCCGCGGCTCTGCCCAATCATGTGCTGCATAACCCGATGCCTCCTTCGATGAAGCACAGGATCCGGAAGAATGGCAAGGGAGCCGCAATATTTGATTGCAAGGTCATGTCCTGGGACCAGCCATGCAAAACGATCACGGCACATTTGGCCAAAGATGTTGACTTGGCGCATCCGGGGGGAATATTCAATCATTACGGTCATTTATTTGACAACGTCAAATTAGACGGTGCATTTCGTCAAGCCAATCGCCAGACCAGTTGGAAACGCCCTTGTCACACGATTACGGCTCATGCCCGAACGAACGGAATCCATCCAGGTTACATGGGAACCGTGCAAGAAAGGAACAACCCGGATTCGGGTCCGTTGGCCGTGCAGAAACCAAGACGCTTTACCGTACGGGAATGCGCCCGGATTCAAAGTTTTCCTGACTCCTATGTATTTACGGGAAGTGTGACGGCCCAGTACCGGCAGGTGGGCAATGCGGTCCCTCCAAGGCTGGCGTATCTGCTGGCGAAAAGTATATCGAATGCGCTGAACAGTTAAACTGCCTATGATTTTACTCCCGAAAAGTCCGGATCATCTTCGATGATGACGGGGAGATGATCCGGTTGCTGCTGCATGATGATCCAAGAAGGACGGACCGCTTTCATTTCGTTCACTCTCCAAGGGTGTGAAAATAACATCCTAAAAGAAAGCGTCGGATGTGCCATGGATTTACAGCTCTATATCAAAGAACAGGGTGAGTTTTATCTCGTAGGGGTTGTACCGGGGAAAGAAGTTTATTTTTTGGGACACAGCCCCCAATGGGAAAGCATTTTGGACAAAGTTTTTCAATATGCGAGTAACCTGAGTGTACCGGAAGATCGCATTTTTTACCGGGGAAAGACATTGCGAACTTTTTTGTCGCAAGAAACGGAGAATGGCAGCAGCCATCCTTCCATCGAGAGAAACAGCGTCTGAGCAAAGGAGGAATCGGTATGCTCAAAAGCCCGATTCGTTGGCAAGGGGGGAAATCCCGCTTGCGAAAAGAAATTATCCGTCGTTTTCCTCCTCACACGTGCTATGTGGAAGTTTTTGGAGGCGCCGGCTGGGTGTTGTTCGGAAAGGAACGGTCAAAAGTCGAGGTGTTTGCCGATATTAACTCGGAGCTGGTGAATTTTTTTCGCGTGATCCAGGAAAATTGGGAGGAGTTGGCGCAAAGGTTTGAATGGGCCTTGTACGCCCGCGACGAATTCCAACGGATCATGGCGCGAAGGAACGAGGAACGGGACCCTGTGACGCGCGCCTATGACTTCTACTACCGGATCTATTCCCACTTCGGGGGCAAATACAACGATTGTGACGACTGGGGATACTCCCGGACAAGACCCGCCTACAATATGAGCGATGTGAAAAAGAAATTCAGGGAGACCCATGAACGACTGATCGGTGTGTACATTGAAAACCGGTCCTTTGAAGAAGTGATCCCGCGGTACGATTCGCCGGACACTTTTTTTTATTGCGATCCTCCCTATTTCGAGCTTTCGGGATACATTTACAAATTCACAAAAGAGCACCAGCTTGAATTGCGGGATTTATTGGCCGGGATCAAAGGGAAGTTTCTGCTCAGCATTAACGACCATCCGGTGGTGCGGGAATGGTATAAGCCGTTTTATATCGAAGAAGTGGAAACCCGGTATACCCTTTGCAGACAGCAAAGCGGCCGGCAGCCGGTTAAGGAACTGTTCATTACCAATTACCCGCCAGAGGAGGCAGATTGATTCCAGTTGTACGGATGGAGGGCCACGCATGATGAAAATGGACGTGAAAGTGTTCGGGAAATTGCGGAAGTTCAATCGCATTCCGGGATATGAAGGAAACCCAGATGCCTCACACATTCTTTACCGGGATGTTCCAATCTTTCTTGTTACTCCCCAGGAGATGGATGCGGCGATTCGGCTTGAAGATCTGGATGTCATGCGGGAGCATAAGGACTGTCCACTGCTCATTCTTACGGACAAAAAGCGCGTGCTGGCGGTGGATCCGCAGGGATACAACTATGCCCGCTACGTTTGCGTGATCGATGTCGAAACGGCCCGGACGATTCTCAATCGGGTGTAACATGGACGAGCAGGCGAAAGGATCGGGAGCTATAGAAAGTTCATGATGGAGTCGAAGTACTTCGGAGGTGAGACATGGTGAATGGGCACAAGTGGGAGCATATCGATGCTGAGCTGGAGGAAAAGGTAGAGCAAGTTTGTGAACGCGGTTCAATCGAGGTATCCACTTATGCGGAAGCCGAAAAGCTTGTGGATTATGCTTTGTTCATGCACCATAATCGCCTTGGTATTGACAAGGGTTCGACAGGTTTCCGTGTATACAAGAAATGATGATCGCCGGATTGTCCGTTGGTTTGGTAACCACCATGGCATTGTTAGCTGCTTGGTACGATGGAAAGGATCAAATCATACCGAATGGAGTGAGCCTGGGAGGGATCTTATGCGGATTCCTCCTGAACGTTTTAGATGGAAATACGATGGAAAGTTTAACAGGTTTTTTATCCGCAAGCATGTTGATCGTTCCCTATCTGAAAGGATGGTTGGGCGGCGGGGATGTAAAGCTCATGATGGCATATGGAACTCTCTTGGGTCCTTCGCGATTTGCCAGTTTGTGTTTATGGGCTTCCATGTTCTCATTGCTTTGGTTGGCATTTGCCTGTACTCAACATCAACGGGGTGCAAATAAGAGGATTTCTTTTGCCATCCCGCTTGCTGCCGCGGCATTGCTCACGTGCGGTCAATCCTTCACGATTTGAATCGAATCAAACAAATATGGCAAAGGAAAGGGTGAAACAACACTGGAACATGGTCAATGCGCGCAGGTTCAGTCGAACTTCTCTTTTTTCGTGAATGTGATTATTCAGCGGCATTGCATGGATGCCTTGAAGGAATTACCAAGCGGTTCCATTCATACGTGTATCACTTCTCCGCCGTATTATGGATTGCTGCATTACGGGACTGAGCCGCAAATCTGGGGCGGAGAGAAGGATTGCATCCATCACTGGGAAGAGTTGTCGGAAAAGAAGCAAGATGGGAAGCCCGCAAGAACAGACCGAAAGCAGGTAACAAACGGGGGGAGCGTTTCCACGTTTCCTGCATCGGAGCTGTGCTTGAAATGCAGAGCTTGGCGCGGAGAATTGGGTCTTGAACCAACACCCGAATTGTATGTCCAGCATCTTATCATCATTTTCCGGGAAATTCGTCGGGTGCTTCGCCCGGACGGCACGTTGTGGCTGAACTTGGGTGACAGTTACTGGGGCGGCAAGGGACGAAGCGGACAAACCTCCCCGGAACGGCAGGCGGCTCGTGCGCACGTCTCATTGAACCGTCCGCATCAGCAAATAGGCGGCCCGGGTATAACCCGCCCGCAGGATGGAAAACATCCGGTTCTCAAACCGAAGGACATGATTGGTATCCCATGGAGAGTTGCTTTTGCCCTTCAGCAGGATGGATGGTTTCTCCGATCCGATGTCATCTGGTCGAAGCCGAACGTTATGCCGGAGAGTGTGAAAGATCGGCCAACCAAGGCACATGAATATTTCTTTTTGATGTCCAAATCGAAGCAGTACTATTACGATGCCGATGCCATCCGTGAACCTCATAAACCGGAATCCTATCAGCGACAACAGCGTGCCGTTGGCTTTTCCCATAAATATTCAAGTGGGGCACCGGGACAACCAGCCCATTCGTTCCTTCGGCCAAGACCAAATATCCGGGGGAAGCGCGGAGCGCTTGAAGCGTTGGATGCCGGTCAGGGACTGAACCGGAGAGGGAGAAACAAACGAACGGTATGGACCATTCCCGCCAAACCGTTTCGCGGGGCTCATTTTGCGACGTTTCCTGTGGAATTGGTCGAACCCTGTGTGCTGGCCAGTTGTCCGAAAGGGGGGATCGTATTGGATCCATTTTTTGGTTCAGGATCATTAGGAATTGCGGCTGTAAAACACGGCCGTTTTTTTATCGGGATTGAGTTGAAGCCCCAATATGTGAATATGGCGAAAAGTCGGATTGAAACTTTTATTCATTCCATAAAAACCGTGAAGGGAAGTGAGGGATGCCCCGATGAGCCAGTCCCCGTTTCTGTTATTTATTGAAACGATGCCGATGAGCCCCAATGTCGTTCGATTAAATACGAAAGACAAATACGGAAATCCGGTGACCGTGTATGTGCGCCGCGATCGAATCAACCAGTGGCAGTGGCAATTTGAAACATCAGCCGGGAAAAGTCTGTGGCACAGCGGGGAATTGGATGAAATCCGAAATTATTGGCGGATGTTTGCCCTGCAATAAAGAGGAATGGAGGATGGCGATGAAAAACCGCATTACGTTGCCCAGGGATTGGATTACGGTCCTGATCGTTTCCCACTGCGTATCAAATGCATACTTCCGCAAGGATCTTGCTGTTTATGCGGGGGACAGGGGATACGATCCGCGAACCATCATGGAGGCAACGGACCGGCAACTGGAACGGGCGCTTCGCGGTGTGTTGAACGGCCAGGACTTCAGGATGGAATGACAGTTTTCGTTTCGAATTTTCATATTCACAATGTATCCACAACATATCCACAAGTTAAACCAAAGGAGTGGAAGATGCGATGATTCAAGTTTCCCAAAAGGTGTATGAAGGTCTTGAGGCGGTTCGCCAATCGGGCCGCACCAATATGCTGGACGTCCCTGTTGTGATCTACTGGGCGGAAGTGCTCGGTTACCCGGAGACGGCCAATTGGATCCGGCAACATCGGAACGAATACGCACGCGGCGTTTTTGAAGGGTTTGAAGTAAAACCCTGACAGGAAAAAGGTGTATCCGATTCCGGTTGGCATGCATGGCGAAAGGAGGACGGAACACATGCGGCTGGTCCTTTTTCGGCCGCGCCATCGTGAGGAGTGGATCGATCGGCTTCGGGAAAAAGGATGGGTGGTGCGGGTGTTGCACGAGGCCCATAAAGTCAGAGGGAAACTGGTCGTTCTCGATGCCGCGGACGCAAGTTGGGAAAAATTCGTGCCCGTGTTTGTCCGCAAAAAGATGACTGTTCTTCTGTTATCTGACGAGAATATCCCAAAAGAAAAATGGGCGACCATCGGGATTTCCAACGTGATCACCCCCATGGATGAGCCGGACTTTGAGGCGTATGTTTTGTCTTCGTCAACATCGCGGGAGTCTTCCTTACTCTTTGAAGAAGACGAAAATATGGAGCCGGATGACCCAGTGCCGCTTTCCCAACGGGCACAAAGGGTTGTTTCAGAGGAAGTGACCCCGCAAAACGAGGAGCACGTCCGGGAAGAATCCTCCCGCTTTATTTTTGAGCATGAGCCGGTTTCTTCGGTATCCATGCCACCTTTCGGATTATGGAACCAAAAGGAAAGCGAAACGCAGGTCCCGCCGGTTTTAGCAGAACTTGTCAGGTATGCGCCCTCTGTTCTTGCCGCGTATGCGGCCAAAGGAGGGGTCGGAACGACCACCTTTCTGCTTCATTTGGCGGCGAAACTGGCGCGGGAGGGAGGCCGGGTGTGCATCCTGGATTTGGATTTGATGCACGGCTCCGTGGCTTCTACCTTGCAACTCCAGCCAAACAAGACGATTGCCGACCTGGTACGCCGGATCGAGGATGTAAAAGCCAGCCAAGCCTGTCTTCTGAAAACGAAGATGGGTTTTTTTATTGTCGCTGCTCCCGCCCAGGCAGGGACGTTGATTCTGGAGCGGGAACAGCTGATCGCCGTCGTCCGTTTTCTGAAGTCGGAAATGGATACGGTACTCATCGATACTCCCGTCCATTTGGACGCCATCACGAAGCTGGCCTTGGAGCAGGCCGAACAGTTATGGTTAATGACCACAGACGAGCCGGCCAGCATCCGCAATCTTGGCAGGATGAAACCGTTCTTGTCCGCCTTGTATCCTTCGCCGGATATCGCGGTGGTCTGGAACCGGATGCGGGAGAAGATTCCGAAAGACCGTTTGCGCGAACTTCTTCCGTGGCCATATGCATTGGATCTTCCCGAAGACGAAGCCGTAGGTGAAGGGATCCGGCGCGGCGAATGTGCGACGAAAGGAGCTTATGCGGCTCGAATCCATGCGTTTGTCGACCGTTACTGGTTCGGAAAGGGAATCCATGAGGAACCCAGATGGAACCGGTTCTTTCGCTTCAAACGTTTCTGACCATATGGAAAGGAGCAATGAAGAGACATGCCATTCATGGGACAACAACGAAAACGAATCATCATGATTTCGTTCGTATGTATTTTGATCATTTTGTTTTTTGCCACCGGCATGGTGCTGTACAGCTTTTTGCAAACCAAAGAAACCACAGCCCAGTTGAAGGCCGAATACGAAGCAAGGATCCAGGAACTCCAAAACCGGGAAGCAGCCCAAAAAACGAGGATGGTTGTAGTTGTTCGCGATCTCCCGGCCGGAACGGTGCTAAAGACCGAAGATTTACGGGTGCTTGACCTTGCCGCGGATCTGGTTTCGGAAAACCGGATCACCGATCCGAAGCAGGCGGTCGGGAAAGTCACAAAAATCGAATTGCGCGCCAACACACCGCTTGTGTCCTCCATGCTGTTTGAGGAAGGCCCCGTTCCGAGGGATTTGCGGCTGCAGGAATTTAACGTCATTCAGCTTCCGACCAACCTGCAAAAAGGCCAGTACGTGGACGTGCGGATCAACTTCCCAACCGGCCAGGACTATATTGTCCTTTCCAAAAAGAAAGTGCAGGAACTGTCGGGCAATATCGTTTGGTACACGATGGATGAACGGGAAATCCTGATGGCTTCCAGCGCCATCATCGACGCCTACCTGCAAGGAGCGAAATTGTACGCCCTCGCGTACGTGGATCCGGGCATGCAGGAGGCGGCCATTCCCAACTATCCGCCCAATCCGAAAGTGCTGGACCTGATGGAAACGGATCCGAACATTTTGGAAACCGCGAAGACGGAACTGGCCAGACAGCTTCGGACCCGCTTGGACAACGATCTGAAAGCCATGAGCGACGTGTATAAAATGAAGGTGGTCCATGGCAGCGTCACGGTCCAGCAGCAACTTCAAAACGAACGGATCGTCACGCAGCAAAACAACGCGAGCCGCCAAACCATCCAACCGCCGGCTGAGCCGCCGGCCGGTCAGGAAAACGGACAAGCCCGGCCCGGGAACGAGCCCGCCGCCGGCCAACCGTCGCCGGTGCCCGAAGCATCTCCGGGGGAAACGAAGGAAATGCCGCCGGAAAACGGTCAAGAAAAGCCACCGGCAAATAAACTGGAAGATGTGTTTAACCAGCCGCCTTCGGCTTCGTAAAGGGAGGGCATTATGAAAAAGATCGCTTTTCTCGGTGCGACGGACAAAAGCCACTTGCTTCTAGCGCTGGGCAAATTGCTGGCGGCGGCGGGGCAACGCGTACTGCTGGTCGATTCGTCGATGGCGCAAACGGTGCTGGGATATTTGCCGCGGACTGACGACCGTCCGGGAGCTTTTGTGACGGAGTTTGAAGGCTTTGACGTGGCTGTCGGATTTTTGACATATGGGCAGTTGGATCGGCACGTGAACCAAACGGAAGGCGGATGGCCGCATTATGACGTGTTGCTTTTGGACACGGATCATTCTGAATTCGTGGGGCGGCATTTGCCGGCCTTCGATCACTATGTCTGGTGCGGTAGTTTTGAGAAGTTGACCTTGCAAAAAAACAAAGACCTGATGCGGCGGCTCGGTTTGGACAAGGCAAGCGAACAGCCGCTTGTGGGTTTCAAAATGTGGTGCCCGTTTGTGGAAAGCACGATCCCCGAAGCGTATTTTGATTCCTTTTATTCGGGCTTTCACATCCGGTGGGAGGAACCGGTGTTCCGGATTCCGCTTTCGGATCAGGATCTTTCGGTGATGATCGGCAATCAACACCAGGAACGCGTGAGCGTAAAAGGACTGTCCGGAACGTATGCCAAAAACGTGCAATGGCTGGCCCAAGTGCTGTTCGGGCTGGACGGCCGGACGGTGAAAAGAGCGTGGAAACGGATGAGGAGGGATCGGCGTGGGGCTTAGCGTTGTGTTCTGGAGCCCGGTGCCGGGCCAAACCGGGACCACGTCCAATCTCGTCTCCCTGTCGGCTTTGCTGGGTCTCGAATATTCGTCCTACCTGCTTTTGTTCGGGCATTTGCAAAGCCGCCGCGCCAGTTTGGAACAGGCGCTGATCCGGCGGCGGACGCAAGAAGGAGACGAACTGACCCATGCGGCAGACACCGGCATTGATGCGCTGGAACGGCTGCTGCGCAACCGGAAGCTTACGCCGGCCATGGTCCGGGACTACACCGTCCCGTTGCTCAAGGATCGGCTGGATCTGCTGCCGGGTTCGAACAAGCCGGACAAAGTGTTTGTGCCCGGCATGAAAGACGTGCTTCCGCTTCTGCTGGAAACGGCGGGTTCAACCTATGACCTGGTTCTGATCGACGGGGGAAGCGGCACCGGTTCCGCCTGGACACAAACGTTGCTGCAACATGCGGACCTGGTCGTCGTGAATTTGAATCAGAACCGCTTGGTGTTGGATCGGTTCTTCGGGCATCAGGAAGCGGATGAACGGCCGGGCGGCAAAAAACGGATCCTGTTGCTCGGCCAGTACGATCGTTACTCTTCCTATACCGCGAAAAATATTGCGCGAAGGTACAGGGTGAAGGAGCCGCTCCTTCCGGTTCCGCACAATGCCGGCTGGATGGATGCGACGCGGGAGGGACGCGCGATCGATTTTTGTTTTCGCAACCGCAACGTTCCCCGCGATCACGAGAACCACTTTTTCGTGCAAAGTGTGCGTGCCGCGGCGAAGGCGGTCATCGAACGGGCCGGGTTGAACAAGCCGTTTTTTGGCGGGAAGGGGGAGTGACGCATGGCGCAGGTGCTGAACGGACTTCTGACGGTTCTGTTGCTTACACTTGCCGGCGCGTTGCTCTATTTCCGCATGAGCGAACGCAAACCGAAGAAACCGCCGGCGGAAGAGAGGATGTACACGATCGAAGCGATGACCGAGTACGTGAAACAGGCGCTGCATCACCTAACGACCAGCAACCTGTACGATCTCGGCCTGTCCGAAGAAGAACTGCGCCGCCGCAAAAACAAGCGGGCGGAACTGAAAAAGGCGCTTCGCGGATGCACCTCCGGCGATATACGGGACAAGGCGTACGTCAAACAGTTTCTGTTCGATCTGCTCCTGCAGACGTACAAGCTGGACGAATCCAACATCAACCGAATCATCCCGTTTGACGATCCGTACGAACTTTCGCCGCAGGACCAGTTCGAGATTTTATTGTACCAGTACAAAAAACGGTACGGGCCCGACGCGCTCGGCGAACTGATCCGCAAGTACGATCTGGACCGGCCGAAACGCCTGATCGAGGACGGGAAAACGGAATCGTACCTGATTACGGCGGAGGAAATTCACGAGATTTATAAAAAGGAAGCGCGGCGCCTGCAGTTTGAGGACAAGCTGCACATTGTCGTTCAGCGGATCTACCAAAACTACAAGGGATTCGGCGTCGTGGACGAAATCCGGGATATGCGGATCGACGGCGTATCGGGCGGCGTTTCCGGTCTCCCTCCGGCCATCTGGGAAGGGGAATGGGAATTCGGGGCGGATTCGCTGCTCAGGGAAGTGCCGAAATCCCATGACAGCGTCTGGATTTTTTACAAAGGCAAGTCGATCCATCTCGCTTTCCTCTCGTTCGGGTCGGAGCGGGAATTAAAGCGGGTGTGCCAAAACATTTACAAGTTCAATTATCCCGGCCAGTTGTCCGAAGCAAACGGCTACAAAGTCAACGAAATGGCGGACGGCTCCCGCGTGGTGGTTCTGCGCCCCCGGTTCTCCGAATCGTGGGCGTTTTTTGTGCGCAAATTCGACGTGCAAAATGCGACTCTGGAGCAACTGATTCGGGACAAAAACTCCGAACTTCCCATCGGGCTCATTCCGTTTCTCGTCAAAGGCGCGCGGATTACGGCGATTACCGGCGCGCAGGGCAGCGGGAAAACGACGCTTCTCATGGCGATGGTGCGGTATATTCCCGCAACTTTCACGATTCGGGTGCAGGAAATGACCTTTGAACTGCATCTGCGGAAAATCTACAGGGACCGCAACATTTTGAGCTTGCGGGAAACGGAAACGATCTCCGGCCAGGAGGGTCTCGACATCCAGAAGAAGACCGACGGCACCGTCAACATTCTCGGCGAGGTGGCCACCGATCCGGTGGCGGCGTGGATGATTCAAATGTCGCAGGTCGCATCGCTCTTCACGCTGTTTACGCACCACGCGAAAACGTTCCGGGATCTGGTGTTCTCGCTCCGCAATTCCCTGCTCAAAACCGGCGTGTTCCACAACGAGAAGGTGGCGGAGCAGCAGGTGATCAGCGTCCTTCATTTCGACATCCATCTGAAAAAAGATTATAACGGCCACCGTTACATTGAACGCATCACGGAATGCGTTCCATTGGATCAGGACGTGCCGTACCCCGGCGATTACCGGAACGCACGGACACTGGAGCAAAAATTGGAGCGGTTTATGGACACGACCGCCGAGTATTTCCGCCGCAGCACCGACCGGCCGCTGTACGAAGCGCGGAACGTGATCGAGTACCGGGACGGCCGCTATGTGGCGGTACATCCGATTTCCGAACGGACGGTACGGGAAATGCTCGAGCATATGTCGGAAACCGATCGCCAGGCGTTCCGATCGTTTCTGGCCGCCCATTGGGGGGTGAAGGCGGAAGATGGAGCTTAAAACATGGCTTACGTTCGCGTTCGGATTTTCCGTCGTGTTCTTTTTGCTCGCCGCGCTTCTGTTTCAAATGGTGTCCAGAAAAAACACCGGCGCCGGATCGGTCCGGGAATACGAGCAATTGAGGCTCTCTGACAAAGCTTCGCGCCGACAGGCCGCGTACAGCTTTTTTCAGCAAATCTACGTCTGGTGCGCAAAGTTTCCGTTGCTGCGGACGTACTTGATGGAGATCCGCAGGCGACTTGCGGTGCTGCATGTGGTTGACGAATGGAAACTTCGGCTGGAAACGGTCAAG
>NICF_comb_assmDRAFT_10003170_pt1 | contig 12009 bp, 11 predicted proteins | sample NewIslPassag4_SG_FD_11279 | JGI IMG/M metagenome (IMG submission 11279) | reverse complement strand
CCTGCGGCTTGCGGAGCGGATCGGGGACCGGCCGCTGCCCGCCGTGCGGATCGTCGACATGCGGGAGGAACTCCGGCAGGGCAACCGCGCCATGTTCAGCCGGGCCCTGACCGAAGCGCTGCGGGAGAGGCTCGCCCGGGAAGAGCAGACCGTGCTGCTCCTCAACCGGCGGGGATACGCCACCTTTGTCATGTGCCGCTCCTGCGGCTATACGGCCGCGTGTCCCCATTGCGACATTTCCCTCGTCTACCACCGCGGTTCCGGGAATCTCCGCTGCCACTACTGCGGCCATGCCGAGGCGGAAAAACCGTTCTGCCCGGCCTGCGGCAGCCCCCACATCCGCTATTTCGGAACGGGGACGCAGAAGGTGGAAGAATATCTGGCGGCGGCCTTTCCCGGCATCCGCGTCATCCGCATGGACCTGGACACCACGACGGAAAAGGGCTCCCACGAAAAATGGCTGACCCTCTTCCGCGAGCGGAAGGCGGACGTGCTGCTGGGCACGCAGATGGTGGCCAAGGGTCTCGATTTTCCCCATGTGACCCTGGTGGGCGTGCTGGCCGCCGACGCCACATTGCGCCTTCCCGATTTCCGCAGCTGGGAGCGCACGTTCCAGCTCCTCACCCAGGTGGCCGGACGCGCCGGAAGGCATGAACTCCCCGGGGAAGTGATCATCCAGACGTATGACCCCGGCCACGTTTCGGTGGTTTGCGCGGGGCGCCACGATTACGAGGGCTTCGCCGAGGAAGAGCTTCGCCATCGGCGTCTCCTCGGCTATCCGCCGTACGGGCGTCTCGTCTCCGTCGTATTCTCCCACGAGCGGCGGGAGGTGGCGCAGGAAGCCGGCGAAACGTTCGCGGGCTTCCTGCGCGGCCGGGCGGCGGCGATGGGGCTTTCCGACCGGTTCGACCCGTCCGGCTCCCCGGCCCTGGACGTGCTCGGCCCTTCGGCCGCGCCGGTGGCGCGCCTGAAGGATCGATACCGCATCCAATGTGTGGTAAAATATCGGGGTGACATTGATGCGGTAAGCCTCGTGTCCGCCGCCCTGGAGCCCTTGGCCGCCGCCGTGCGCCGAGGCGCGCTCCAGGTGTCGGTGGACGTCGATCCGCAGATGTTGATGTGAATCGCAAGCAGAGGATGATGAACCCATGGCGATACGCATGATCGTCCAGCATCCCGATCCGATCTTGCGGGAGCGGGCGAAGGAAGTGACCAAATTCAACGCCAATCTTCACAAGCTGCTCGACGATCTGGCGGACACGATGTACGACGCCAAGGGCGTCGGGCTCGCGGCGCCGCAGATCGGCATCCTGAAGCGGGCCTTCGTCGTGGACGCGGACGGCAGCGGGCTCATCGAGCTGGTGAATCCGGAAATCGTGCTGAAGGAAGGCGAACAGTTCGGCCCGGAAGGGTGCCTCAGCATCCCGGGACTTCAGGGCGACGTGCGGAGGGCGAAGCGCGTCGTCATCCGCGGCCAGGACCGCTACGGCAACCCGGTGGAGTACGAAGGCGTCGATCTGCTCGCCCGGGCGTTCCAGCACGAGCTGGATCACCTGAACGGCGTCCTGTTCCTCGACATCGCCGAATCGGTGTATGAGCGGCCGCAGGATCCGGCGGAGGACGGCGAGGAGTGACGATGCGCGTCGTCTTCATGGGAACCCCTGCCTTTGCCGTGCCCTCTTTGGCCGTCCTGCTGGAGGAAGGGGCGGACGTGGCCGCGGTGGTCACCCAGCCCGACCGCCCGCAGGGGCGCAAGCGCGAACCCGTGCCGCCCCCGGTCAAGGTGTTCGCGCAGGAGCGCGGGCTGACCGTCCTGCAGCCGGAAAGGCTGCGCAATCCTGAGGCGGTGGCGGAGCTGGCGGCGCTGAAGCCCGATCTCATCGTCACCGCCGCCTACGGGCAAATCCTTCCCCGCGCGGTGCTGGATTTGCCGCCGAGGGGCTGCGTCAACGTGCACGGCTCCCTTCTGCCGCGCTACCGCGGCGGCGCGCCGGTCCAGCGGGCGATCATGAACGGGGAAACGGTGACGGGCGTGACGCTGATGTACATGGACGAAACGCTCGACACCGGGGACATGATCGACAGCGTGGAGGTGCCCATCGAAGAAACCGACACGGCGGGGGATCTGTTCGAGAAACTGGGCAAGGCCGGAGCCGAACTGCTCCGCCGGTGGCTTCCGGCGCTGATGGCGGGGACGGCGCCGCGCACGCCGCAGGACGGGCGGCTGGCCACCTACGCGCCCAATCTGACCCGCGAGGACGAGCGCATCGACTGGACGCGCCCGTCCCGGCAAATCTACAACCAGGTGCGCGCGCTGGCGCCGATGGTCGGAGCGTACGCGCTTTGGCGCGGGCAGCCTCTGAAGGTGTGGACCTGCCTTCCGCCGCGGGAAGCGGACGCCGATCTTCCCGGGGAATGGCGGCGGCTTCCGCCGGGAGCGGTGCTGGAGGCGGGGCGCGAGGGCATCCGGGTGCGCACCGGCGACGGCAGCCTTGTGCTGGCCACGGTACAGCCGGCCGGCAAAAAGGCGATGGGCGCCGCCGATTTTGCCCGGGGTGCGCGGCTTGCTCCCGGCGATATGCTGGAGTAGGCCGCGCTTTTTGCATGGATGCGGCGTGAGCGGCGGATCTCCCGGCCGAACCGGCGGTCGGCGCCGGTGCGGTCGGACTGTTGGTCGAGCGCCGGCTTGACCGGGCTGCCGGTGGAGACGGTTTGAGCCGGGTAGCCGGTTCGACCGCCGATTCAGCCGGTCCGCCGTCCCAGCCGCCGGAGAACCATAACGACAAAAGTGCCATTATTTTTTCGTTTTCATGGCCGTTCGGACGAAACAGCGACATTTGTGCCATTAATTTCGGGCCCCTCCCCGGAAATCGCACAAATTTTTCCAATTTAATGGCACAATTGTCGTTGTTTCCCCGAAAAGCCTGTTTTCATGCGAAAATAATGGCATTTTTGTCGTTGTTCCGGTTCGCTTCCGAAAACGGGGCGTTCATCGGCCGGTTTTCGCGCCGGGCTTTCACCGGCATCCGTAACGGCGGGGTGCGGAACGTCAGACCGGCCATCGATGAAATGATGAAATGCGGAAAAAAGGAGGCGGGGGAATGGACCAGAGCCGAAGGGGACGGCGCGGCAAAGCCGGGCCGGAAGGGCCCCGCGAGGTGGCGTGGCGCGTGCTGATGCGCGTCGATGAAGAAGGCGCGTTCAGCGGCATCGAGCTCGGCCACGCCCTGGAACGGGCGGGACTGTCCAGGGAAGACGCGGCCCTCGCCACAGAAATCGTGTATGGAACGATCCAGCGGCTGAACACCATCGACTGGGTGCTCGCCGGGCGGGTGAAGGGCTGGCCGGACCGCGTCGAGCCGAAGGTGCGCGCCCTTCTGCGCCTGAGCTACTACCAGCTGCGCTGGCTGACCCGCGTCCCGCCCTACGCCGCGGTGAACGAAGCGGTGCGCCTGGCCAAAAAGCACGCGCATCCCGGCGTCGCCGGCCTCGTCAACGCCGTGCTGCGAGGCCTGCTGCGGGACGGCGTGGCTCCTCCCCTGCCGGAGGGCCTTTCCGCCGCCGAACGCATCGCGCTGGAGCACAGCCACCCCTTGTGGCTGGTGGAGCGCTGGATCGCCGAATACGGCGCCGGCACCGCGGAGGCCATTTGCCGCGCGAACAACGAGCCGCCGCGCCAGTCCGCGCGGGTCAATCCCCTGCGCGCAAGCCGCGGCCGGCTGCTTGCGGAAATGCGGGAAGCCGGACTCGACGCCCTGCCTTCCCGCCTCAGCGAAGCGGGCGTGACGGTGGCGCGGGGCGGCAATCTGGCGGCGACGCCCTGGTTCGCCGCAGGACAAATCACCATCCAGGACGAAAGCTCCATGCTGGTTGCGGCCGCGGCCGACCCGCGTCCCGGCTCGGTGGCGGTGGACTGCTGCGCGGCGCCGGGCGGCAAGGCGACCCATCTGGCGGAGCTGATGGAGGACCGCGGCCTCGTCATCGCCAACGACGTCCATCCGCGCAAGGCGGAGCTGATCCGGAAGCACGCCGAACGCCTGGGGCTTTCCTGCGTCCGGGTGGTGACGGGCGACGCCGCCGATCTGCCCGAACGGCTGGGGGCGGAAAGCGCGGACGTGGTCCTTCTGGATGCGCCCTGCTCCGGACTGGGCGTCATCCGCCGCAAACCGGAAATCAAATGGAACAAGTCGGAGCGCGACATCGCGGCCTTGGCCGAACTGCAGGCGAATCTGCTGGACCGCGTGCAGGCGCTGGTGAAGCCGGGAGGGGTCCTGGTCTACAGCACCTGCACCATCGCCCGCGAAGAAAACGAGGAAAACGTGCACCGCTTCCTGAACCGCCATCCCGACTTTTCCCCCGATCCCGCCTGGCCCGAAGGCGTGCTGGCGCCCCTGCGGGAAGCCGGCCTCGCGGCGGATCCGTTTCCCGGCATGGTCCAGCTGCTCCCGCACCATTTCGGCACCGACGGCTTTTTCATCGCGCGCTTTCGCCGAAAAGGCCGATTGTGATAAAATGAAACGAACGGACGCCCGGATTCCGGCGGCGCCTCCATGGCGGCCGCAACGGAGGGAACACATTTTATGCAGCAGGAGCTTCCCCTCATCTACGATCTGACCCTCGAACAGCTGGAAGATTGGGCGGAAGCGCAAGGAGAACCCCGGTTTCGCGGCGAACAAATCTTTCATTGGCTGTACGTGCAAAGGGCGGACTCCTTTGACGCCATGACGAATCTGCCCCTCGGCCTGCGGCGGAAGCTGGCCGAAAGCTTCCGGATCGCGGCGCTGGAGGAGATCACGCGCCTCGTGTCGAAGGACGGCACGGTCAAGTTTTTGTTCGGCCTGCACGACCGGCACGCCATCGAGACCGTGCTGATGCGGCACCGCTACGGCAACAGCGTCTGCGTCACCACGCAGGTCGGCTGCCGCATCGGCTGCACGTTTTGCGCTTCCACCATCGGCGGCCTCAAACGCAACCTCACGGCCGGCGAGATCGCCGCCCAGGCCGTGTTTGCGCAGCGGCTGCTGGACGGGGAAAACGCCAGGGTGTCCAGCATTGTCGTCATGGGTTCGGGAGAACCTTTTGAAAATTACGACGCCACCATGACCTTCATGCGCCTGATGTCGCATCCGAAGGGACTGGCCATCGGCCAGCGGCACATCACCGTGTCCACCAGCGGCATCGTGCCCAACATTTACCGTTTCGCGGACGAAAACACGCAGTTCACGCTGGCCGTTTCCCTTCACGCGCCAAACGACGAACTCCGCTCCAAACTGATGCCCGTCAACCGCCGCTACCCCTTCCGGGATCTCATGGAAGCGTGCCGCTACTACATTTCCCGGACGGGGCGCCGGATCACGTTCGAATACGCACTCATCGGGGGCGTCAACGACCGGCCGGAGCACGCGGAAGAGCTGGCCTCCGTGCTGAAGGGCATGCTGTGCCACGTCAATCTCATCCCCGTCAACTACGTGCCGGAGCGAAACTACGTGCGGACGCCCCGCGAAGACATTTTCCGGTTCCTGCGCATTTTGCGGAGAAACGGGATAAACGCGACGATCCGCAGGGAACAGGGGCACGACATCGCGGCGGCCTGCGGACAGCTCAGGGCCCAGTATCTGGAGGGAAATGCGAGGTGGGCAAAGTGAAAAGCGCGCTGCGCAGCCACGTCGGCCGCGTCCGGTCCGTCAACGAGGACTACGGCTGGGTGGGACAGCTGCAGGGAGGGCTCTCCGCCGCCATCGTCGCGGACGGCATGGGGGGCCATCTCGCGGGCGAGATCGCCAGCGGGCTGGCGGTGGAAAGCCTGGTGCAATCCCTTCGCGAATGGAGGGAAGACCTGTCGGCCAAGGAAAGCGAAGACCGGATGAGGGAAATGATCCGCAAGGCCAACGAGGTGGTGTTCAACACCGCTTCCCTCAACAAGCGCTACCGCAACATGGGGACCACCGTCGTGGTGGCCCTGCTGAACGAGAAGGAAGGTCTCATCGGCCATATCGGCGACAGCCGCGCCTACCGCATCCGGGGCGGACAGCTGTCGCTCATCACGGACGACCATACGCTGGTGAACGAACTGGCGAAAATGGGACAACTGACGCCGGAAGAAGCCCAGCACCACCCCCGCCGCAACGTGCTCACCCGGGCGCTCGGCACCGAACGCGACGTGGCCATCGACATCCGCCGGATCGACTGGATGCCGGGGGACCAGCTGCTGCTTTGCAGCGACGGCCTCAGCGGCATGGTGGACGACGAGACGCTGCTGTCCACCATGACCGATCCCAGCCTTGATCTGGAGCAGAAAGCCGAACGCCTGGTGGAACTGGCTTTGCAGGCCGGCGGCGAAGACAACGTCACCGTCGCCCTGGTCGGCTACGAACCGGAGGAAGCATCCGGCGGCGCAAACGGAAGCGCGAACGGCGGCGCAAATGGCAGTTCGGGCGACGGTGCGAACGGCGGCGCGGAGGGGATGCCGGCATGATCGGTCGCACCCTCGGCGGACGTTATGAAGTGATCCAGCGCGTGGGCGGCGGAGGAATGGCCCTGGTCTACAAGGCGCGCGATCTGCTTCTGGACCGTTTTGTCGCCCTCAAAGTCTTGCGGCCCCAGTTCGCGCACGACGAGGAGTTCGTACGGCGCTTCCGGCGGGAAGCCCGTTCCGCCGCGTCGCTTTCCCATCCCAACATCGTCGGCATCTACGACGTCGGGCAGGACGGCGACGACCATTACATCGTGATGGAGTACGTGGAAGGCCGCACCCTTAATGATCTGATCCGGGAACGCGCGCCGTTCCAGCCGGAAGAGGCCGTGCACATCGCCGTGCAGATCTGCGAGGCGCTGGAACACGCCCACCAGAACCAGATCATCCATCGCGACATCAAGCCGCACAACATCCTGATCGGAAAGAACGGCCGCGTCAAGGTCACCGATTTCGGCATCGCCCGGGCGGTCACGGCGGCGACGATCACCCAGACGGGATCGGTGGTCGGGTCGGTGCACTATTTTTCGCCCGAGCACGCCAAGGGCGTCGCCACGGGGGAAAAATCGGACATCTACTCCCTTGGCATCGTGCTCTATCAAATGGTCACCGGGCGGCTTCCCTTTCTCGGCGAAAGTCCCATCAGCGTGGCCCTGAAGCATCTGCAGGAGCCCTTTGAAACGCCGCGCCGGGTGAACCCGCACATTCCGCAGAGCCTGGAAAACATCATCGTCCGCGCGATGCGCAAGGATCCGCGGGAGCGGTACCAGTCGGCGCGCGAAATGCGCGAGGATCTGGAAACGTGCCTGCGGCCCGAGCGCCTGCACGAGGCGCCGCTGGAGTTCGCCGACGAAGAGGCGGAGACGACCCGGGTGATGCCGGCCATCCGTCCCGCCATGGCGGCGGTCGGCGCCGGCCGCGAGGCGTACGTCCCCTCGCGTCCCCCGCGAAGCGGATGGAGCGAACAGAAAGAGCCGGAACGCGGCGGAGACGGCCCGGGCGGGCCGAACGGAAGGAACGGTCCCGGCGGGCGGAACGGCCGAAGCGGCCCGCTCGCGGACGAACCGGAGGAGGATTTCGCCGAAGAGGAAGAGTATGAAGAACGGCGCCGGGGACGCTGGATCGTGCCGGTGGCGCTGACGATCATGGCGCTGGCGATGATCGGCGCCCTCGTGTGGGGCGTGATGGAACTTCGGCAGCAGCTCACGCCGCGGGACATCCAGGTGCCCGACGTCATCGGCAAAACCCTGGAAGAGGCCCGCGCCATCCTGACGGAGGCGGGGCTGCAGGTCGACGAACAGGTGGACCGGAGGCCGAGCGACGAATACGAAGAAGGCATCGTGATCGATCAGAGCAAACAGGGCATCGCCGTCAAGGAAGGTTCCCTTATCCGCCTCACGGTCAGTTCGGGGCCCGAGCCGGTGCCGATGCCGGATCTGCAGGGAATGACGGTGGAAGAAGCGAAGGAAGTGCTCGCTTCCCTCGGGGTGACGGAAGACCGCCTGCAGCTGTCGGAACGCCACGCAAACAGCGAGCCGGGCACGGTGGTGGAGTCCAGGCCCGCCGCCAGGGAAATGTTCCATCCGAAGAAAGACACGGTTTCGATCTACGTGAGCCTGGGTCCGGAGGAAGTCGCCATGCCTTCCCTGGTCGGGAGCACGCTGGAAGAGGCCCGCGCGAAAATCGAACAGGCCGGACTCGTGCTGCCCGAGCAGAACATTTTCGTCGAACCGAGCTTCAGCCCGAAAGGCACCGTCTTCAAGCAGTTCCCCGCGGAAGCCGGCGAGAAGGTGGCGGTGGGCACCGAGGTGCAGATCTGGGTGAGCGGCGGCTTCCCGGAAAACACGGTGCAGACCGATTACCCCGTCACCGTGTCGCCCGTGGAGGAAGGCAAACCCAGCGTCGTCCGCATCCTGGTTTCCGACGCCATGGGGGACAACCGGGAAGTGGAGAACAAGCGGATTTCGGCGAAAACGACGTTCTGGGTCCCGCTGGTGCTTTCGCCGGACCGGGGCGGCCAGATCGTGATCTACGTGGACAACCGGTTTTACGAAAGCTACGAGGTGCCGTATTCCGGCCAGCCGGCGGGAACGGCCCGGTCCGCGGAAGGCGCGGAGGGGACGGTTTCGGACGGACAGCCTTCCGGGGAACCGCGAGAAGAAACGAATCCATAGGGGGGAAAGCGCAGCTTAAAGCATGCCGGAGGGAATCATCGTCAAGGCGCTGAGCGGCTACTACTTTGTCCAGCCCGCGGACGGCGGCGAGATCCTTCGCTGCCGGGCCCGCGGCGTTTTCAAGCTGCGGGGGGTGTCGCCGCTGGTGGGCGACCGCGTCCGCTTCGAGGCGGCCGAAGGCGGGGAAGGCACGGTGCGGGAGATTCTGCCGCGTTCGTCGGAGCTGGTCCGGCCGCCGGTGGCCAACGTGGACCTGGCGGTGCTCGTGTTCTCGGTGGTGCGCCCGGAGCTGAACCTGACGCTGCTGGACAAGTTTCTGGTGCACGTGGAAGCCAAGCGGCTGGAGGCGCTCATCGTCTTTACCAAGATCGACGCCATCGATGAGGCGCCCGACCCGCGGCGCGTGCGCGAACAGCTGGAGCACGCCTGCCGGCTGTACGGCTCCATCGGCTATCCGGCCGTGCGGACCAGCGCGCTGAAGGGCGAAGGGATGGACGAGCTGCGCGGGCGGCTTGCCGGCAGGGTGGCCGTGCTGGCCGGCCAGTCCGGCGTCGGCAAGTCGACCCTGCTCAACGCCCTCGTGCCGGGTCTGGCGCTGGAGACGGGGGAAATCAGCGAGCGGCTCGGCCGCGGCCGCCACACGACGCGCCACGTGGAACTGATCCGTTTGCCCGGGGGCGGTCTGGTGGCGGATACGCCGGGATTCAGCCAGCTGGATTTCCGGGAGCTCGGCGTGGACGAAATCGGCGGATGCTTCCGGGAATTCCGCTCCCTCGCCGCCGGGTGCCGGTTCCGCGGCTGCACCCACCTGTCCGAACCGGACTGCGCCGTGCGCGCGGCCGTGGAACGCGGCGAAGTGGCGGAAAGCCGCTACCGGCATTACGCGGAATTTCTCGCGGAATGGAAAGAATCCCGACGGAGGTATTGACGATGGCGATCATCGCGCCTTCCATCCTGTCCGCGGACTTCTCGCGGCTCGGGGAGGAAATCCGGGACGCCGAGCGGAGCGGGGCGGACTGGATTCACATCGACATCATGGACGGGCAGTTCGTGCCCAACCTGACCTTCGGCCCGCCCGTGGTGGCGGCCGTCCGCAAGTGCACGCGGCTGCCCTTCGACGTGCACCTGATGGTCCACACGCCGGAGCGCCTGTTCGACGATCTGGCGGCCGCCGGCGCCGACCGCATCACCGTCCATGCGGAAACCTGCCCGCATCTGCACCGGACGGTGCAGATGATCCGTGACCTGGGGCTCAGGGCGGGCGTCGCCCTCAACCCGCACACGCCGCTGTCCATGGTGGAATACGTGCTGGACGCGGTGGATCTGGTGCTGGTGATGACGGTCAATCCGGGGTTTGGCGGCCAGGCGTTCATCCCCGCGATGACGGGCAAGATCGCCGCCCTCCGGGAGATGCTGGCGCGGCGCGGCCTGGAGGTGCATGTGGAGGTGGACGGCGGCATCAATCCGGCCACGGCCGCCGAGGTCGTCCGGGCAGGCGCGAATGTGCTGGTGGCCGGCAACTCCGTCTTCGCCCGGAGCGACCGGGCGGCCGCCATCGAGGCGCTGCGGCGCGCGGCGGAGTCGCCGCAATTCCCTTGACCGGTCTAGGACATCTATGCGGGCGCATACATATGATGGTAATGGAACCGCGTACGGACCGGGGAGGGATGGGCGTGAAATTCTACACCATCAAATTGCCGAAATTCCTGGGCGGCTTTGTCAGGGCGATTCTGAACACGTTTTTCCGGAACTGACCCCCTCCGCGGAAGCGCCCGCGCCGGCGCTCAATCCGGCCGTATTTCCGTTCCCGGGGGCGTCCGGACAAAAAACGGAACGACCCCGGCGCGGGGTCGTTTCTTTTGAGCGTTCACGCGAATGGTGAAGAAATTCAGACGCGGATGACTTTTCCGGACTTCAGGGCGCGGGCGCTGACGTAAACCCGTTTCGGCTTGCCGTTGACGAGAATGCGCACCTTTTGCAGGTTGGCGCCCCAGGTCCGGCGGGTCCGGTTGTTGGCGTGGGAAACGTTGTTGCCGAAACTTGTCTTTTTCCCCGTGATGAAACATCTGCGGGCCATCTGGTCCACCTCCCCGATCCTTGCCGCACATACTTTACCATCTTATCATATGCGACGTCAATCCCGCAAACGTTCGCCGCCGCACCCCGGGCCGTCTGCGGGAGGGACCGGTTCCGCGGGCCGGGCCGGCCCGGCAGGCAATGCTTCATTATCCGGTTTTTTTATTGTACAATGGGATAAAGTCCAAAAATGGGAGCCGGGGAGTGGATTTTCGTGCCGATGCTCCTGTCGAACGAATACGGAAAAATCGAAATCGACGATCAGGTTATCGCCGTCATCGCGGGATCGGCGGCGCTGGATTGCTACGGCCTGGTCGGCATGGCATCGCGCAGCCAGCTGCGGGACGGAATCGCGGATATGCTCGGCCGGGAAAATCTTTCCCGCGGCGTCCAGATACGCAGGGAAGGCGACGAGCTGCACCTGGACCTGTACGTCATTGTCAGCTACGGCGTGCGGATTTCGGAGGTCGCCCACAACATCCAGCAGAAAGTCAAATACGTGCTGGAGGAAATTGCGGGCCTCAAAGTGGATTATGTCAACATTTTCGTGCAAGGGGTACGCGTATCACGCTAGGGAGGGAATCGCCACTTGGGCAGACGTTCCTTGAGCGGCGCCGAATGGACGGCCATGATCATGACCGGGGCGCTCAATCTGTCCCGGCATGTGGACCGCATCAACGCGCTGAACGTATTCCCGGTGCCGGACGGCGACACGGGAACGAACATGAACATGACGATGAAGGCCGGCGTGGCCGAGCTGGAACGCAAGCCGAGCGAGGAAGTGGGCAAGGCGGCGGAAGTTCTTTCCCGCGGCCTGCTCATGGGCGCGCGCGGCAATTCGGGCGTCATCCTGTCGCAGCTGTTTCGCGGATTCGTCAAGGCGGCGGCGGGCTTGCGCGAAATTCGCGTGGCGGAGTTCGCCGCCGCATTGCAGCATGGTGTTGACATCGCTTACAAAGCGGTGGTCAAGCCGGTGGAAGGCACGATTCTGACCGTGGCCCGGGAAGCCGCCCGCGAGGGGGCGCTGATGGCCCGGCGCACGGAGGATTTGGTCGTGTGGATGCGGGAGGTGCGGCGGAAGGCGGCGGAAACGCTGGCCCGCACCCCGGAGATGCTGCCGATTCTCAAGCAGGTGGGCGTCGTCGACGCCGGCGGCCAGGGCCTTGTGTGCCTGTACGAAGGGTTTCTCGAGTACCTGCAGGCGGAAGATCCCGCCGCGGACGCGCGGCTTGCGGAAGCGCGCGCGGCATCCGTCCGGCAGGCGCAGCAGGAGGTCCCGGACGGCCG
>NICF_comb_assmDRAFT_10003165_pt1 | contig 12015 bp, 14 predicted proteins | sample NewIslPassag4_SG_FD_11279 | JGI IMG/M metagenome (IMG submission 11279) | reverse complement strand
CCCCCCTTCGCGCCTGTCTACCGAAACGAGCCTGCTAGGCGACACCCAGTTCACGCAGCGCTCGCAGCACCGGCGGGCGCTGCCAGAGCCAGTCCACCGGCAGTTCGAGCCCCTCGATGTTCCGGCTGCGGTATACCCCGTTGTCGAGCGGGACCGCACGAAAGACACCTTTCTCGTCGCGCACGAAGAACTCGGCGGTCTCCCGTTCCGGGTCGAGGAGCCAGTACTCGGGCACGCCACCGCGTTCGTACTCGTAGAACTTCGCGCCCCGGTCCACATCCTCCGAGCCGGGGCTCACCACCTCCATAACCACATCGGCGGGGCCATCCAGGTAGAGCTTGCGGACCCGCCCGACATGCTCGCGCCGCAGGAAGATGATGTCCGGAGCGCGGCCGGGCAGGTCCGGGCCGGTCTTCATCTGGAACGGTTCGAGGAAGAGCTCACCCAGGTCGCGCGCCTCGACATACCCGCCAAGGAGCCGTGCCAGCCAGCCCACGAGCCGCGCGTGGGCTTCCGAGACCGCCATCATTGGCACGACCTCCCCGTCCACCCACTCAGTGCGTTCGGGCAGGTCGGCATGCAGGTACTCCTCGTATTCCATTCGTGGATACGGTCCCGGCGAAGCGACAGCGCGTTCTCGCATCTGGGCCATAGCGTCATCTTACTCGCCGGCGCTTCAGACCAGCGCGAAATCTGTTCGTAACGTTGGCGAAATCGGCGCGAAATCGCGGCTCCATAGCATCGGAGCACAGCGCCCCATCCGGGCGCACCGCCGTGCCACCTCGCACGGCACCACCACGACCGACCCATCGCGAAGGAGTAGCCGCGTGACGCCCGAGGAGATTAAGAACTTCTGTGCCGCCAACGGAATCCGCTTCGTCGACGTCAAGTTCGTCGACCTGTTCGGCCTCTGGCAGCACCTCACCCGCCCGATTCACGAACTCAACGACTGGACGGACTACGAATCCTCCCCGTGGCGCCGCGGTTTCGGCTTCGACGGCTCGAGCATCCGCGGCTTCCAGCGGATCGAGGAGTCCGACATGCTCCTCGTGCCGGACCCCGAGACCGCTATCATCGACCCCCACATCGAGGCGCCGACGCTCTCCGTCATCTGCAACGTCGAAGACCCGGTAACGCGGGAGCCCTATAGCCGCGACCCGCGCCATGTCGCCGCCAAGGCCGAGGAGTACCTCCGCAAGTCCGGCATCGGCGACACCGTCTATGTGGGGCCCGAGCTCGAGTTCTTCATTTTCGATGAAGTCCGCTTCCGCGCGGACAACCACATGTCCTACTACAGCATCGACTCCGACGAGGGTATCTGGAACACGGATGCGCCCGCGCGGATGAACGGTGGCCGCAACCTCGGGTATCGCCTCCGCCACAAGGAGGGGTACTTCCCGGTTTCGCCGCACGACACCCTGACCGACATCCGCAACGAGATGGTCGAGATCATGGAGCGCTGCGGCATCCAGGTTGAGCTCCATCACCACGAAGTCGCGACCGCCGGCCAGGGCGAGATCGACATGCGGTTCGACACGCTGCGCAACATGGCCGACAAGGCGATGCTCTACAAGTACATCGTCAAGAACGTGGCCAAGAAGCACGGCAAGGTCGCAACCTTCATGCCGAAGCCGATCTTCCAGGACAACGGCTCGGGCATGCACACCCACCTCAGCATCTGGAAGGACGGCGTCAACCTCTTCTTCGACGAGACCGGCTATGCGATGACCTCGAAGCTCTGCCGGTACTACATCGGCGGGCTCATCAAGCACGGCCGCGCGCTCATGGCACTTTGCGCACCCACCACGAACAGCTACAAGCGGCTCGTGCCCGGGTACGAAGCGCCGGTCAACCTCGTCTACAGCGCCCGGAACCGCTCGGCCGCCTGCCGCATCCCGCTCGTCAGCACCGACCCGCGGCAGAAGCGCGTCGAGTTCCGCCCGCCGGATGCGACCGCGAACCCGTACCTGGCCTTCTCCGCCATCCTCATGGCCGGCCTCGACGGCATCGAGAACGAGATCGATCCCGGTCCACCGCTCGACCGCACGAACCTGTTCGACCTCAGCCCCGAAGAGCTGGCGAACATCCCGACGGTGGGCAAGTCGCTCGAGGAATCGCTGCGGGCGCTGGAAGAGGACCACGACTTCCTGCTCAAGGGCGGCGTCTTCACGCAGGACCTGCTGGAAACCTGGCTCGAGTGGAAGTACGAGAACGAAGTCGACCCGGTGCGCATGCGCCCGCATCCGTACGAGTTCCACCTGTATTTCGACGCCTGACCAGTCCCCGGTCCTGAGTACCGAGTCCGGAGGCGGGCACCCGTGACGGGTGCCCGCTCCTTGTGTCGCGACACAAGCGGCGCTTAATCTCGGCGCGCCCAGCGAAGAACCACTTCCGCGGGCTATCGAATCCATTTGCCTTACCGATATAACATACGTGTGCATCCTCCAGGGATGAGAAACCTCAAGAGTGAGTGGACATGAGGCGATTTCTCCTTGTGGTGGCCTCCGCGGTGGCAACCCTGTTCGTGGGCGGTGCCCTGGCGGCCGCGAACCTGGGATCAGACGGGATTGACAGGCAATGCCGGCCGTCGATCAAAGAGCAACAGAGGGAACTCGAGCATCTTGGCGCCTCACCAGGCGACTTCCAGGGACCCGCTGATCCAGGCTGCAGCACCGATCCTGCGCTCCTCCGCAAACACGGCCCGTTTGTGGTCGTGCCAGCATCATTCACTGGCAAGCTGCCACGCCCGGAGATAGTGCGAGAATTGCCGGAGAGGGCCGAGCGTACTTCTCGCTTAGAGGAGCTGCGCACATCTTCGCTCTACCCCATGCCGGGGTACTTGCCTGAGGGATACACTGAAGTGAGCGGCGACACGTTCGATGGCAACCTCAACACGGTCGCCCGGGTGAAGTACGCAGGGCGGGGCGGTGAGATCGAGATCATCCGTACATTCCGCGCGGGGGAGCCACGCTACGTCTACATCGGCGACCCGGAAGACCCCTCCACCGTGCTCGAACTCTCGCTCACGGAGGTTGGTGGCTGCCCTGCGTTCACGTTTGCGCCGAAGCAAGGGGCTGCGAAGCACATCCCGTATGCCAGCGTGACGATGCTCTGCGAGGACGGCGTGGAAACGACCGTTCGGGGTCCAGCGCTCCCCCTTTCGGAGCTGATTAGAGTGGCGGAGTCGCTGCGATGAAGGCATTGATGGACAGTCCTCTGTATCGCATCGGGTCTCCTGTCATCCTCGGCGTTGTCCTCGGCGTCCTTGCCCTCACCGCCGTGCGTCCGTCAACGGCCTCGGCGCATGATCATCGGTGGTAAGGCGCACGTTTCGGGGAGTGTTGCCAGGGCTGCTGGCGTTACTCGTCATCTCTTGCGGCGCGGGAGATAAGCAGGAGACCTCTCCCTCAGCGAGCACAACCTCTGAGGCGAGCGCCGCCACCCACACACCGCCCCCTTCGGCGGCAACGACAGGGCCCCCCACCACAACAGCGGCCACTGCCACCTCAACACCTGTCCTGCCCGAGCCCGCGCTCCTCCAGGTGATCGAGGAGTACGTCATGGCGAGGGGACACCGCGTGATTGGCCCCTGTCCGCAGTACTCGCGAGGTGGGGACAAAGTCTGCTACACCGTCCTCAACCTCCCGTCGGGGCTGCTCCGCGTCTGGATCTACCGGGACCTGGGAGAGGCGGACTACGGGTTTGACGCGGAACGGGAGGGCGAGTCGTGGCGTATCGTGGACGAATATGACGNCCCCCTCGGGAGCCCTTGAACGGACCCGGGAAAGCGTGACTCGGCCCCCGCTTNTTCGTTCGCGTTCGAGCCTCTTTCGTGCTAAACTGTGAAGGCGGCCGCGCATTTCTGTTATCTCCCCCGCGCGCGCTCCAAAGGCTAGAAAACCCCGCCTATGACCACACAGCAGGCAGCCCCCGGCTCGTACACCGCCGACAACATCCAGGTACTCGAAGGTCTCGAGGCGGTGCGGCGCCGGCCCGGCATGTATATCGGCACCACCGACAAGGCCGGCCTCCATCACCTGATCAAGGAGCTCGTGGATAACGCCGTCGACGAAGCGATGGCGGGGTTCTGCGATCGCATCGAAGTCATCCTTCGCAAGGACGGGTGGTGCGAAGTTCGCGACAACGGCCGCGGCATCCCTGTCGATATCCAGCGCCAGACCGGCAAGACGGCCGTCGAAACTGTCATGACCGTGCTCCACGCCGGCGGTAAGTTCGGCGGCGGCGGATACAAGGTCTCCGGTGGCCTCCACGGCGTTGGCGCCAGCGTGGTGAACGCCCTCTCCACCGAGATGTGGGTCGAAGTGGTACCCGACCCGGCGGCGCAGGGCGAACAACACCGCGGCAAAGTCTACATCCAGCATTACGCACGGGGCGTGCCGCTCAGCGAACTCGAACCCCACCCCATCGAGAACGGCCGCAAGCCCGGGACCACCATCCGCTTCCTCCCCGACCCGACGATCTTCGAAAGCGTTGACTTCGACTTCAAAATCGAAGCGGAACGGCTGCGCCAGTACGCCTACCTCACCAAGGGCGTCTGGTTCCACCTGTTCGACGAACGCGACGGCCGCGAGGTCAACTACTACTTCGAAGGCGGCATCAAGAGCTTCGTTCGCCACATCAACCACGAGCGCGAAGCCCTGAACCCCGAGCCGATTTACGTCGAGCGCGAAGTCGATGGCAACCTCATCGAGATCGCCATCCAGTACAACGACGGCTTCGCCGAGTCGGTCTACACGTTCGCGAACAGCATCAACACCGTCGACGGCGGGAGCCACCTGACCGGCTTCCGCACGGCGCTCACGCGCGTCCTGAACGACTACGCGCGCAAGCAGAAGATCCTCAAGGACAACGATCCGAACCTGACCGGCGACGACGTTCGCGAAGGCCTCGTCGCGGTCATTTCGGTGAAGCTGCCCGAGCCGCAGTTCGAAGGCCAGACCAAGACGCGCCTCGGCAACCCCGAAGTCGCCGCGCAGGTCCAGAGCGTCCTTTCCGACGCGCTTTCGACCCACCTCGACGAGAACCCGAGCGACGGCCGCCGCATCATCGAGAAGTGCATCACCGCGTCGCGGGCGCGTGAAGCGGCCCGCAAGGCGCGCGACCTGGTGCACCGCAAGAGCGCGCTCGAAAGCGGTTCGCTGCCCGGCAAGCTGGCCGACTGCTCGAGCCGCGACCCCGAGGAATCCGAGCTCTTCATCGTCGAGGGCGACAGCGCGGGTGGTTCGGCCAAGCAGGGCCGCGACCGGCGGTTCCAGGCCATCCTGCCGCTCTTCGGCAAGATCCTGAACGTCGAGAAGGCCCGCCCCGACAAGATGCTGGGGCACGAAGCCATCCGGCTCATCATCTCGGCGCTCGGCACCGGCATCCGCGAAACCTTCGACGAGTCGAAGCTTCGCTACCACAAGATCATCATCATGACCGACGCCGACGTGGACGGCGCGCACATCCGGACGCTGCTGCTCACGTTCTTCTTCCGGAACATGCCGACGCTCATCGAGAACGGCCACCTGTACATCGCGCAGCCGCCGCTCTATCGCGTCCAGCAGGGCAAGAACGTCCACTACTTCTACAACGACGAGGACCTGCAGGAGTTCACCCGCGGCAAGAAGAACCTGCACGTGCAGCGGTTCAAGGGTCTCGGCGAGATGAACGCCGAGCAGCTCTGGGAAACCACCATGAACCCGGAGAAGCGCACGCTGCTCCAGGTCCGCATCGAGGATGCTGCCGAAGCCGACGCGCTGTTCTACCAGCTCATGGGCGACGAAGTGAGCTATCGCCGCCGCTTCATCGAACAGCACGCCAAGCAGGTGAAGAACCTGGACGTCTAGCAACCTCGGATACAACGAGCAGACCAGGGCGCGTAAGCCGGCGCGCCCTTCTTCGTGCCCCGCGCACCCGGGCCGTCATACACTTCGAAGCATGCGAGCATGGCTGCGGCAGGTATGGAACGCTCTTGCCAGCGAGAGCGCCCGCACCCACCCACTGGTCGACCTCGTGGTGAAGCTGGTCATGGCGACGTTCGTCATGTCCTGGGCGCTGACCATCCTCGGCGTCGCCGTGTTCGCGCTACCCGACCAGGGCGCCGACCCGATCTACTCGTGGATTGCAGTGTTCGCCGGGTTCGTCGCCCCGGCCGTCCTGCTGTGGCTGCTCGTCCGTTCGACCGGGAAGCCGGGCGGCGAACCCGGCGCCGAACGCACCGTGCTCGAGTTGCTGCGCCCCGGCGCACCGCTCTCGCCGGTCGATGTCGCGCTCCGCAGCACACTGACCGTCGACGAAGCAACGGCGACGCTCGAACGGCTGGCCGCCAGCGGCCATATCCGCGTCGAGGAGCGAAACGAAGGCCCCACCTACTACCTGTGGAAGCCCGAGCAGGAAGCGGCGCCCGCCCCCGGCGATGAAGCGAGCGAACTGCCCGCCTTCGAACCGCTCGAGCCGCTGAGCGAACGCGAGCGCGAGGTGCTCATCCGGCTCGCACAGGGCCGTTCGAATAAGGAGATCGCCGCCGAGCTTGTCATCGCGGTGGGCACCGTGAAGACGCACGTGAACAACATCTACCGGAAGCTGGGCGCCCGGAACCGCGTGGAAGCCCTCGCCCGGGCCAGGGACGCCGGCATGCTCTAGGCCGTAGTGCCCGGTGCCCGGTGCACTTTGCAGGCCTTTTCCAACCCGGATCATCCCTTCGGTAGATGCGACTCCACCCGGGTTTAGCCCGACCGTGGTGGTGCGAGGCGTACTCGCGCATCCCACCACACAGGGCTCGAACCGGTATGGCTACCACCACATTCGACACCGCAGCCCGCGTGCGGCCGGAACGCCGCGCATCGCGGGCAGTGCTCGCGTTCGCGGCGACGGGCTTCCTGGCGCTGCTCGCCACGCAGGTCTACTTCGCGGGCCTCATGCTCTTCCACGACGGGGACTTCCGCAGCGCACACGAAGGGCTCGGCTGGACGCTGGGATACTGGCCGTTCGTGACCATCGGCGCGGCCGCGTTCGCCCGGCCGGGACGCGCGTTCTGGCTCTCGCTCACCGCGCTGTTCGTGCTGGTCCACATCCAGCCGTTCCTGGCCATCCCGACCACCGACAGTGCGCTCGGTCCGCTACGGGCACTCCACCCGCTCAACGCGATGGCGATTGCGCTGCTCGCCTGGCACCAGGTCCGCGCTTCATGGCGGCTGGTCCGCGGTCAGTAGTCACCCCAGATGCCGCGCCGTGCGGCCTGCGCCTCGCGCTGGGCAGGCAGGAAGCGGCTCTCGACGTACTTCACGTCGGGCGGGTACGTCGAAACCTGCGCCAGGCCCATCCGCAGGAGCTCCTCGTTCACCAACGTGCCGTCGCGCAGCCAGATGTACCGCAGCAGCCGCCCGTAGCGGTCGCGATCGCTGACATCCCGCTCCAGGCAGACTTCCTGGTCTTTGACCATGCGTGCGTTCGCCTCCGTGGCCTCGTCGCCGAATGGCTCGGGGCCACCGGGCGAACCGCGCACTTCGGGCGTGTCGATGCCGATGTAGCGAACGCGCTCCTCGCGGCCATCGAACTGCACGCGGATGGTGTCGCCATCGGTGACCTTCACGACCTTCGCCCACGTGCACTCCGGCAGCGTGCCGGGCGGGAGCGGCTCAGGTTCCTCCAGGAGCTCGCACCCAACAAGCACGAGCGCGGTAGCAGCAAGCGCGATGATTCGACGCATCTCAAACATCTTCGCGCGAAAGGCTGCTACACGCTGGCGACACGTGCTGCCGGAAGGGCGGTAGCTGCGCTGCGGGTGGCTACCCCGGCTCTGATTGCACGGTGCTCAGCGCTCGGTTTGGGATTCCCGGTTCCCGGGGGTTTGGCCTTCGAAGCGCCACCTTCCAGTCACCGGTTGGTCACCGTGTTCTAACGCAATTCCTACGGGTTAACCCCTGCTGAACTATCCACCTCTGTCGTTACGGGCGCTACGATGGCGCTCCCGGGCACAAGGAGACACACGTGATTGGTTTCAGTTGGGGTGCATTCCTGGTCTACCTGGCCGGGCTCTGCTTCCTGGTGCTGGGCGGCCTGTGGGGCCTCTTCGCGAGCGGCCACCCGGCATTCCTGGCGCCCGTGCTGATGGGCCTGTTCTTTTTCTATCTGTGCTGGGAAGCGGTGGTGGGGCCGCCGGAGGGGTAGCTGCCGCCGGCTGTTGGCTGTTGGCTGTTGGGTATTGGCTGTTCGTTGATGGATGCTGCTACCGGTCGCTGCACCAACGAAGACTCAGCACGCAGAACTGAGCACTGATCGCTGAGCACCGGGCACTGCGGAGGCGTTAGCCAACGCCTCCGCTCCGCGTCAGGCCGGCGCTGGTTCGCCGAGCCGCTGCTTCGGCACCATCCCCTCGAGAATGCGTTCGAGCGCCATGGTGTGGCTGCAAACATTCCAGTCGCGGAAAAAGTCGCAGGTGCAACTCCACTTGCCGTCGGACAGTCGCACATCGTGGTCGCTGTTCTCCCCGTGGAACAGGACGTGCAGGTCCTGCACCTGCATGCGGTGACGCTCGTTCGCGTACACCCGGGCCTTTTCCACCTTCCCGATGAGACTGGAGTGCATAACGCGGATCCTCCTGCTAACACGAACGGCCGCGCATAGTGCGCGGCCGTCACGGTCTTGGAATGCCAAGATTCACATCCATGGCACCCCTGACGGTAGCCCCTCACCCACATCGCGTCAATACGATCTATCGACGTATCCTAACGAACCGCGTGCTGGCAGCCAGTATGTTGCTCTCCACCTCGAGAGCCGGGCTCGAACGCCCGTTAGCGGTAGTAGCGCCACCGCGGCGCAGGGCGGCTCCGGCCGGCGTTTCGCAAGAAGAACAGCACCGTCAGCGCCCCGAACAGGAACCCGCCAATGTGGGCGAAGAACGCCACTCCTCCACCGACCGCCGCCTCGCTCGTAATCGACAGGATGCCGGCGAACAGGTTCTGCAGGAACCACAACCCGATCATCACCACGGCCGGCACCGGAATCGGGATGAAGATGAAGATGAACACGGGGAACACAACGTTCACCATCGCGCGCGGGAAGAACACCAGGTAGGCGCCCAGCACGCCGGCCACTGCGCCGCTCGCGCCGACCACCGGCACCGTCGTCTCCGGGTCGACCGCGATCTGCGTCAGCGCCGCCACCACCCCGGAGGCCAGGTAGAACACCAGGAAGCCGAGGTGCCCTAACCGGTCTTCGACGTTATCGCCGAACACCCAGAGGAAGAGCATGTTGCCGATGATGTGCAGCCACCCGGCGTGCATGAACATCGACGTGAAGAGCGTCAGCCAGATCTCCGTTCGGCTCGCCACCGGGAATTTCAGCTGGTCGGTCGCGTTATCAACGAACTCCTGGGGCTGGAGCCCCCACTGGCAAAAGAACCGGTCCCGCGGGCTCGGCGGACTTTCGAGCCCGTAGCAATACTGCAGTGTCTGCTCGCGGAACTCGGCGGCCGCCTGCGCGCGGCTCCGCGGCACCTCGGGCGAAAGGCTCAGCGTCCACACGAACACCGCGATGTTCGCGAGCAGGATGATATAGAGCATCCACGGCGTTCGGCGTGCGATCGGACTGTCGCCAACCGGGATCATGCGTGCGCGGCCCCTGCGGCCCGCTGCGGCAGATGCGCCGTCTCGTTCAGCAGCGTCACCACCATCCGCCGCCCGCGGACCTGCACCTCCGAGAGGCTGCAATTCGCGACGTCGAACCGAAACGTGTACTCGGGTGGCATCCCGAGCACACCCGAAAGCATGCAGTTCAGGGCGGTGCCGTGTGTCACGACCAGGACCGTCTGGTGTTCGTGACGCCGGGCGATGCGCCGCAGCGCAGCGAGCGTTCGCTCACGAACCTCGATGATCGTTTCGCCGCCGGGCGGCCGCCACGCCGGGTCCTCGGCGCGCAGGAGTGCCCACTGCTCCGGGTGCGACTTCGCCACCAGCCGTTCCTTCTGCCCCTCCCACTCGCCGTAGTGGATTTCGCGGAGGTCAGGGTCCACCGACACGGGTATCCCGCGCCCTTCGAGCACAATGGCGGCGGTTTCGACGGCCCGCGAAAGGTCGCTCGCGTAGGCCGCGTCGATGTCGATGCAGCGAAGCCGCCGGCCCAGCGCCGCCGCCTGTTCGCGCCCGAGCTCCGTCAGGTTCGTTTCTGAATGGCCGCAGAACCGGCCGTCGCGGTTTGTCTCGGTCTGCCCATGCCGGGCGAGGAGGATGCGGGTTGGGGGGCGTCGAGTCGGCACGCTGGAAGGATACCAGCCGCGTTCGAAGGACTGCGTACAGCGCGCCGGGATGGTAGTGTGCGAGCTATGTGGCGGGGGTTTCGCGGGTATGTGACGTGCGGATGAGAGCACCGGTGCTCCTGGCCGCCGCCGCCATCATGGCCGGCGGTGCCCTGCTGGCGGCCGAACCCTGGCACGAACCGGCCGCTGCGGCGATCACGAACTGCAGCACGAACACCGCCGACATGAACGCGGCCGAGACCGAGGTGCTCCGGCTGGTGAACGCCGAACGCCAGCGCGCCGGGCTCACCCCGCTTCGCCCTTCGCCGAACCTCAACCGCGCCGCCGCCTGGAAGTCCGAAGACTCGAGCGCCGCGCCGCCGAACTTCTCGCACACCGACTCGCTCGGCCGTTCGCCGTTCCAGCGCGTGAAGGATTGCGGCTACCCAGGCTCCGGCGCGGGCGAGAACATCGCCTACGGCTACGCGACTCCCGAGGAGGTGGTGCAGGCCTGGATGGCCTCTTCGGGGCACCGGGCCAATATCCTCAACCGGAGCTACGTCGTCGCCGGCGTCGGCCAGTCCGGCGTTCGCTGGACCCTGGACTTCGGGACCTACGACGACAGCGGCGGCGCCGCTCCCCCGCTCCCGACCGCTACCACTCCCGCCGGCTCAACAGGAACACCGACTGCGACAGCAACACCCACGCGGACGCCCACGGCGACCCCGACCCCGACGCGAACAGCCACCCCGGGCCCGGCGGCGCCCTCGCCGCAAACCCCTGCGCGCACACCAACCCCGACGCCAACGCGGACACCCATGGTTCCCTCTGTGGGCGCGCCGCCACCACCGACACCCACGCTCGCCCCGGCTACCCCGTCGGCCTACCGCCTGGCGATACCGGGGCTCGCTCGCGACTAGCCCCGCACCCGCACAGGGCGCCGGGTACCGGGCACAACAAAAGGCCCCGGTTTCCCGGGGCCTTTCGTTATGGCGCGACTAGTTGGCGTTGGTCGTGATGACCCAGTCGACGCCGGCGGGCTCGTTAATGGCGATCCAGTAGGCCTCGCCGTTCTCGAGCACCGTCAGGTCGTTCGCGCCCGGCACGTCCACGCCGTTCGGGAAGTAGCCGAGCCACTTCTGGGCCTGGCCATCCCAGCCGTACACGGCGGTGACGTACTCGGTGATGTCGTTACCGGCGGAGTTCGCGCCAGTGCCGGCCAGCGCATCGGCAACCGGGATGTTGTCCGGGCCGAACCACGGCTTCAGCGACCAGCGGTAGTTCAGCCGGATGGTCTGGGTGCTCTGGAAGTCGACGACGACGTCGAACACCAGGTCGCCGTAGGTGTCGCGGTCAGTCCGCGGGTCGCCTTCCGGCTGGTTGTCATGCGCGACGACCAGGACGTTGGTCACGCCCAGCACGCTGTTCGAGACCTTGATCCAGGCCTGGCACTCAGCCTTGGTGCCTTCCGGCGCAAGCGGCGAGAACGGGAAGTTCGTGCCGCCGATCTCGTCCTCGTCGACGTGGTGCGTCGTGACGCCCCACGCGATGCGAGCGTCGTGCTCGATCGGCCCCGCGCCCGCCGACGTGTCGATGATCTGGCCGCTGCCGGAGTCGATGATGAAGTCGACTTCCTGGCCAAGGACCGGGTTCCGGCTCACGCCGACCGGCTCGCAGTAGCCGTCGCGATCGAGCGCGTGGTAGACGACGTACACGAACTGGTCGTTGCCGAGCGGATCCGGCTCGATCGTCACGTCGTGGTAGCCGCCCCACTCCCA
>NICF_comb_assmDRAFT_10003153_pt1 | contig 12043 bp, 8 predicted proteins | sample NewIslPassag4_SG_FD_11279 | JGI IMG/M metagenome (IMG submission 11279) | reverse complement strand
GTGTCAAAACTACCCCCGTCATCAATATTCAGACCGTTCACCTTGTGCCCCCGAAACCGCAGATGCCGAAGGATGAAGTAACTTCCCTCGGAAATCTGCCAGCCCGTACTGCCACCCGTGAACACCGGNGGGTTCTGCGGATCAGCACCCTCGATCACGATCGGGGCATTCTGCCGACCGTGGAGGTTTTCGATCCAAACGTCGCCTGCGTACTGGCCCGTTTGAATGCGAATCACCGTGCCCGGCTGCGCCCGGCGGACCGCCTCGCGGAACTCAGCATCATTCTTTACGGTTATGGTCTTGGCAGAGACAGGCGCGACGATTTTCTCCCCTTCTTCCGCCCCTGCTAAATTACCTACCGCGGCTGCCACAATTCCCGCTATAAGCAGCCAGGCAATTCTCAAAAATGGGTAGCTCCTTCTCATAGGGCACCTCCGTCGGTGCAAATGTTGTTCGAGCAGCCGGTCAGAGCGGATCGGTTTGCCTGGGCCATTGTGGCGACACGCGGGAATCGCTCAACCGATCCGGCCGGATCAGCCGAAGTTGCCCACCCGCCGCCGGCATTGTGATCCCATCACTCCCTGTGGCAGAAAGACCGAATCCGCCTTATACTGTAATTGAATGGGCCGAAATTTATTCGTCCATTCTTCGCATATTATCCGCAACGACTGCCCACCTTGCCTCCCCCCTTCCGCATTATTCTGCGAGGGGTCGCTGCCTCTGCAAGGAAAATGCGAAACTTTCTAGACCGCTCAATGTTAAATCTTTAAGAGGAGCGTACGTGAGGAACTGGCGAGGCAATTACAGCGTAGGGAAAGAGAACTGTCCACGCTTTCTAAAAAATCCTGCAAATTAAGTGGCATTCCCTCGGAACAGAGTTGTCGGAACAGAGTAAGATGTGTCTTTTTTTAACAGGACGGGCAGCTCCCCGAAAGGTGGAACAGGTCGGCACGGGCTGGCCGTGCACGCTTTCGTGGGGTGCGCCGTGCCTGACCAATCGGAGGTCTTCCCATGTTGAACCTTCCCCCGCTCGACGAGCTTCAGTTGGCCATGCGGTTCGACGAACTCCGCAAACAGTTGGCGGACCCTCGCTACGAGCCTTTGTACAGCAAGACGCTGGCATTCTGGGCTCTTCCCAGCGATCGTCGTTTGCCGCTGGCCCTCATGAATCGCACACTCAGACAGATCATTTCGAGCTCTTTCACTGAACTGGCGGGAACTCCGGGCATCGGCAAGAAGAAACTCCAGGGGCTGCTGATGCTTCTGGAAAGGGCGGTTAATACCGACCCAACTACGATCCCCGTCCATGCTGCCGTGTCGGAGTTCATTGCGGGGGAAATATTGGACACCGAAAAAGAAAGCACTTTCCGCTGGGATGAAGTGTCAGAAATCACCTGGGCGGAATGGCGCGCTACGGTGGTGCGGCATCGACTCCAGAAAGTGCCGCTGGGTCGGCTAGCCCCCTCACTAAAACGGATCACTCGCGTCATCTGGGAGGCGCCGCTCGGTGAATTCGTGGACATGACGATCAACGATCTGCGTGAAAAGCGTTCGTTTGGCGAGCGGCGTCTGGCCGCTGTTTTGGAGGTGTTTTCCGCCATCCACGAAGCGCTTAAAAACGTGACTCCCCAATCCCATCTCGCCATCGAGCTGGCGCCGCGGCGGATTCTTCAGATGCAACAGTGGATCCTGGAAACGTGGCAAAATGGGAAGGTTCCCACCGAACAGGAGATCCGCGAGAATTTCATCACGCCCCTTCTCGACCAGGCCCGCGTGGACGCCGTGGAGCAGACCGTCGATCTCGTGGAGCGCCGCCTGGGCATCAAAGAACCACCTCTGAGCGTCCGGCAGCTTGGCAGAATGTTCAACCTGACCCGGGCGAGAATTTATCAGCTCTTCGATGAACTGGCGGAAATCATGCGGATCCGCTGGCCGCTCGGCCGGGCTTTCACCCAGTTGCTCCAGAGCTTTATCGTCCTGGAGTTCAACCGGCGCGGCACGGGTCCCAATATCACGCAGTTGACCATGGCCATCGAAATCTTCTTCCCCAAGCCGGGTGAACGCCGCCAGATCGTGGCCGGAAAAGGCGGCCTGCCCGATCTCAGCCCAGGGTTCGCCATGGCCATGTCGGACGAGAGCCTCGTCGTCAAAGTTCCCGAGGAAGAGGAACAGCCGAATTGGTAGCCATTTGCGGCCGAGGCTGCTGTTTAGCTATCGGGAGGCTCAACTATCGTCCGGCATCCAATCCGCGATGGACGATGATTTTGAGCTGACGAAATTTGCCAAACTTCTGTAGGGGCGATTCATGAATCGCCGCTACAATACGGGGCTTAATCCGCGTTCCGGTAGGGGCAATTCATGAATTGCCCCTACCGTCAGTCCGTGCGATCGAATCCTGATTCCACGCCAGCCCGTGGGGAAGTCTTGTTCCCAATCGGCCGAGAAAAACGTGAGGATGTGTCAGGGTTGGCGGCCATTGACGGGGTTCGCGTCGCCCGTTAAAAGAAAAAGATGAAATCCATCCGGGAGGAAGGCGGGTATTTCTCCGCGTCATCTCCCAGTTTTTTCGGCAAAAGCGGATCCCGTTGAACGGGAATGGAGCGAGATTAAAAATCAGAAATTTGGTCAGGAAACATCAGATCGGAGGACGGGTCTGTGTCGATCTGCGAACGAAAACGCGAATTGAGAAGAAAGCGCCACCGCAGAGAGAAATACCGCATTTTTAAGAGAAAACTCCTAACAGCCACGGCTTCAGAGCGGGCTGCCATTATCGAAAAGATCCGTAAACTGGCCCCGGATCCCGAGGTCGTGCTCAAAAACCTCGGCCTTCTTGAAGCCCAGCGATAAAAAATCGGCCTTTCGCAACAACCGGCGCGGGGCCACGGCGGGAAGCTCTGCGGCTGGCCAGGTTATCCTGCCCTGACCGTTGACTCTACTTGCTGGAGAGGATAATGACGCCGTCCCAACCGGGTGGCGGCTGACGATGGTGCTGTGTGATGTAGCTCGTCAAAAAGTCGGCCCCGCGATCGGACGCAGGCAAGCGGTGCAGCAGGTCAAACGCCTCGTTCCAGCGGCCTTCCAAAAAGTATCGCACGGCGGCCTCGCAGAGTGCGAGGTGCTCGTCAGTCAGCAGCGGGTATTCCTCGCCCGGCGGCAGGAGTTCATGAACCAGTACCGCCTGGTCGAAACCGTAGGGCCGCAGCCTGGCCAGGGGTCGACCCGAAAGGGTTCCCTTTTGCCCCGAGGCGCGAACGGCCTGCGCGGTGGCTTCGTCCAATAGGACCGGCACGTGCAGCAACTTGGTTAACCCTTCCAGGCGGGAGGCCAAATTAACGGGAGGGCCAAACACGGTGACCTTGGCGTGTTCCGCCGTACCGATTTTCCCTGCCACCGCCCGGCCACTGGCGATTCCGATGCCGATCTGGAAGCCCGCCAAAAGGCCGTCCGGCGATTGCGAGGCCTGCTCGAATTCCCGGCGAATGGCCAGCGCAGCCTGACACGCCCGAAGGGCCCGATCCTCCTGCGGGATTGGCCAGCCCCAGAATCCCATCGCTGCGTCGCCCTGAAAATCTCCAATCACTCCCCCCTGCTCCAGGATGTGTCGCGTCATCACCGACAGCGCGGCGCTGATCCGATTGAGGAGCGGAAGCAGCCGCTCCGCGTGCCGTTCGGTTTCCTGCGAAAACCCACGCAGGTCACAGAACAGAACCGTGACATCTACTTCCTGCGGGCTGAGGAGCGTCTCAGGGTCTTCCTCGGTCAATCGATCGAGCACCGGACGAGGCAAAAACTGCCCCAGCACGGCCTGCCGTCGCTCGAGCGATTTCAATTGCAAGATGGCCCCCGTCATTTCGCCCACCAATTCCAGAAACTTCACATCTTCGCGCAGATCCTCGGGGGTGGTATCGCTTGCTCCCAGTTCGCGATGGAAAGTTCCCGCCGCGTAGATCACCCAATTGCAAACGTCCGTATGGATCGGTGTGCAAATCGCCCAGTCGATGTTCTCCTCCATTGTGTAAAGCGGATGATAGGTTTTGGGTTGGATCGCCGTGGTGTCGGCCACGGATGACGGTCGAGTACCGGGGGCCTTGCCCGGCAGATTCAGCCGGCGCTGCTTTTCCCGCCAGATGTGGAGGACGCTCTGGCGATTGTTCCAGGCTTCAAGAATGAGGCGGCGACTCGGCCGAAACTCCCCGTCCGCCAGCAAACGCCGATCCCAGTGGATGACGCGAAGGGCGAGCGTCGCCTCGCTACTCGGTTCCTTCGACGCTAAAGCCATTGGACGGTCCGACGGGTGTTCCATCGCGTCCCCGGCATCTTCGGGTCGTCGCAGCGATGCTGGGGATTCGATCGCGACCACCGCAACCGCCTCCGCGTTGGGCATCCCGGCAAGGATGAGACTGACCAGCCGGGCCGCGGTTGCTGGCTCCGCTGAAGCTGTGGAAATAGCCCGCGGCAATCGCGAGAGTACTTCCATGCGGGTATTGGGGTTGCGAAAGACGATTTGCCGCAACAAGTGGGGAGCGAAGGCCTCCTGCTGGGTGGGCGTGGGATGATCGCTGCTGACGGCAACACGTTGTCGGCTCAGCGCAAACCGTGTGCGTCCAATGACGAAGTGCTCGCCTGGTTTCACCTCGAAAGAATCCCGCTCCTCGCCGTGGAAAAAGAGCGGGTTTCGGCCGCTGGGAAGCCGCCGGACATGGAGCTGGTTTCCGTCCCAGATGACTTCCGCGTGTCGGCGGGAAATATGGGGATCCCACGGGATGCTCCAGGCCCCCGTCGTTCTGCCCAAACACACAGGCGTATGGAGCGGGAGTGGCTTCCGCCAGCGGTCACTGGGGTCTTCACCCTGGGCAATCAGATAGATTTCCTCACCACCCAACATCGTTCTGCTCACAGTCTGTTTCGATCAGCACTGGTATTTATTCTCCCTAGCCCGCCTGCTTGCGTGCTCCTTACTCGTTTTGACGAGGTTCTGAAGCCCGCGTTAAAGAGCGGGTATCCTCCGTGGATTGCGGCTCTCGACCGTGCCAGGATTGCGTCTGGGCCAGCGTATCATCCGGCGGTGACCATGTGGCAGGCACAGGTCTTTCCGGACGTGGTGGCATCACAATCCCGGCAGAGAGCAAATGCCGTCGGATTTCCCGCAGCAGACGGGCTGTCAAGGTCCACAACCCCAATAGGATGACTCCCACCAATCCCGCTGAAATAACCCCATAGCGGAGAAGGGCGTGCTGAAATCCTTCCAGCGGCCGCTGGATGGCTGTGGAGTAATCTTCCTGCACCAGCACAATCCATCCCACATCGTGGACACTGCCGTCCCCACGGCCGAGCTGGACAGGGGCCACCTGTGCCAGGTACCTGCGGCGGTATTCCGTCCCCAATTCGTCCCGCGAAAGAGGATCCACAAAGTTCACAGCCGGTCCCTTTTCCAGGTCTTCAAGCTTCTCTACCGGCAGGGGCAGATCTTCGCGGCGCAACCGATATTCCTGTTTCCGAAAGCGTTCGGGCAAACGGAGTTCCCTGCGGAGAACCTCATCGAACAGCGGATGCTGGAGGATCATGCCGGTATAATCACCCGGCCGCATTTCCACCAGCACTGGAAATTGCGCGCGGGTACCTTCCAGTTCCACAAATCGGGTCACTCGCACGGTGAGCGCGACCACTCCGAGGAATTGCTGGGTGCGGNTATCAATCACGGGAGCCGCCACCGCCACAATCCACTGCTGGGTGGCGTCGCTGGGGAAGACCGCCGACAGTTGAGGCTGCGTCAGGTGCTCATCCGCTGCGGGACGCCATGTCCGCGGCATGTCCCGTTCACGACCGGTGAAGAAACTCCGCCACGCATAATTTCGGCCGATGGTGAGGGATTCAGGCACGCGGGCGGTGGAAATCCCTCTCGGATCGCAAAAGAACCAACTCGCCACCTCATCCACGCCCTCGGAATCTTCACCCGTTCCCGGCCGCATCCAGCCCGGAATCATCTGGGCGAACTCTCGCTGCAACGCCGCGCGGAGCGGATGGTTTCGGAATCGCCTTCGCAGCGGCTCTGCCTCTGTCTCGGTGAGGTTCGGTTGACTGAGTTGCTCGGCCAGGTCGCGGAAGTCGGGATCCTGAAGTGTCTGGCGAACGAGGTCCTGAAAGCGTGTGTTGCCCGCGAGTTGCTCCACAGCCTCAAACCGCCGGCGGAGCTCTTTGCCTGCCAGGTCGGCGACGTACTGGGCCATCAGTTGATTGTTCTCCAGGGCTCGCCGCGTCAGCGCTTCGCGGGATTGCCTGACCGTTGTGGAAAATCCTCGCCAGGCGAACAGCGCGAATACCAACAAAAGCAAAGCGGGCCCGACAAACCCAAGCAGCATGAGCGGCCGCCGCGTTCGCTCCATGGTCCATGCATCGAGGGCCGCCAGCACGGATTGAACGTTGGGAAATCGCTCGTTGGGATCGGGTGCCAGGCACCGTTCAAGAATCTGCGCCAGTTCCCGATCCACACCGGGAATCTGTCGGTGATCCGTGGGGACTCCCGAGCGCTGAATCCACTCCCGGTAAGCCCGCAATCGTTCTTCCAGATTGGTAATCCGTTCGATGGCACGAGCGGCCTCTTCATCGCGGTGCGGCGGTTTGCCCGTCAGCATGCAATAGAGCAGCGCCCCCAGGGCATAGACGTCCCAGCGAGCATCGGGGATGGCGTTGAGGTCGGCCTGCTCCGGTGCCATGTAGAAGAGGGTTCCCAAGGCAGGTAACTGTTCATGGGAGAGCCGAGATTGTCCGAAATCGGCCAGCCGGGGTTTATCGTCCTGATCCAGCAGGACGTTCGCGGGCTTCAGATCGCAGTGCAGCACACCTTTGCCGTGGGCGTGGAGCAACCCGATGGCCACCTCCCGGAAGATGCGGACCGCCTCGGCCACCGGCAGGGGACCGTGAGCCAGCCGATCGGCCAGGGAGCCCCGCTCCATGTACTCCATGACGTAATAGGGCGGATCGGAATCCCACCCAACCCCGATAAGCTGCACGATGTACCGATCCGCGCACAGAAAGGCGAGCTTTTCCACCTCCCGAGACAGGAGCGACCAGTCCAGGCCCCCCTGGTGAGCGTAGAACTTGATGGCGACTCGCCGTCCCGTGTTGCGCTCAATCGCTACCCAGACCTCCCCATAGGCACCCGAACCGAGCAACCGTTCAAAGTCGTAACCGGGCACCTCGATTGGGGGACGTCGCCCTTCCAAACTGAGGGCCTGGGAACGTTGCCGTTCGAAATCGCCCTGGGGAATGGTCAGATCATCTGGCATTGCAAAGATTGTGCGAGGCTGTGGAGAAGGGGGCCTCATCGGTCTCCGTGCCCCGTTCTGTCCGGTTCCACACTGTCAGTATATCGTGTTTGTGGGAGGCGAAATATGGTAACATGAAATTCCGAGGTCGCTGAGTCGACTTCCCGCGCACGGAATCGGAGCGCGTGTGTGGTTTCCTGGAACGGGTACATGCAAACGCGTTTTTCTCGGATTCGTGCCGTTGCCTCTCCCTCATGGCCGGTTGCGGCGGAATCGAGGGAATTCGCTCCTAACGTGGGGTTCATGTAGGGACTTTCGGGAGGAGACGACCATGAAGGTGATCGCGTTCAATGGCAGTGCACGCAAAGATGGCAATACAAGCATTCTGGTCAACACCGTTTTGAATGTCCTCCAGAATGAAGGGATCGAAACCGAGCATGTTTCCCTGGCTGGTCGGCAGATCAGCGGATGCATTGCCTGCTACCGCTGTTTTCGGGAGCCCGGCCGATGCCACCAGAAAGACGATGGTTTTATCAACGAGGCAATCCAAAAATTTCCCGGTCTCAGGGGGTGATTCTTGCCTCACCGGTCTACTTCGCGGACGTGACGGCCAACATGAAAGCGCTCATGGAACGAACCGGGATGGTCGCCCGGGCGGCCGGAGACATGTTCCGCCGCAAGGTGGGGGCGGCCGTGGTGGCCGTCCGACGCGGAGGCGCGGTTCACACTTTTGATTCGCTCAACCACTACTTCCTCATCGCCCAAATGATCGTCGTGGGATCCATCTACTGGAATCTGGGCCGGGGTCTTGAGCCGGGAGATGTGAACAACGATGAGGAAGGCCTGCGAACAATGCGAATCCTGGGCGAAAATATGGCGTGGGTGATCAAAAAACTCCATGGTTGAAGACAACACGATTCCCCATCTCGAAAAAGACGATTCCAAAGCAGCGCAGCCCTCGGTGACGGGCGGCGAGCCACGTGAGGTGCAGCCTACCGAATCAGCCGCCGAACCTGGTACTTCGGCCCCGCAAACACTCGAAGAAGCCCTCGCAGAATACGGCATTTCGCTTTTCCCCGAGCAGATTCGCCAGCTTGATCGGTATTTCCATCTTCGCAACGAATGGAATGCCCAGATGAATCTCACCCGGCACACGGATTACCGGAAATTTGTCGGCCGGGATATCATCGACACGCTTTCCTTCGCGAGAGTGCTCCAACCCGATGAAGTTGTTTTGGATGTGGGCACGGGGAGCGGGGTACCAGGAATTATTTTGGCGATTCTTCGTCCCGATCTGCAGATCGCCCTGTGCGAATCGGTGGGCAAGCGGGCCCGGGCCGTTGCCGATATGTGCGAAAAGCTCGAGCTGCCGCTGCCTGTTCTGGTGGGCAAGGCGGAGAATTTTCTGGCAGCGGGAGGCTGGGAGTTTCATTCGCTGGTGATAAGGGCCGTGGCCACCCTCCTCGAGCTCATGAGATGGTTCAAGCCGTACTGGCCCTGTTTCGATCGCATGCTCCTTCTCAAGGGACCGACGTGGGTGGAAGAGCGCGGTCAAGCCCGCCATTATGGGGTGATGCACGGTTACGCACTGCGCATTGTGGATCGCTACACCATCCCTGACACCGGAGCCGAGAGCGTTCTCCTGCAGGTGTGCCCCGAAGACCGGCTGGTCCCCCCGCGGGGATGCCAACTGCGGAAACTCCGCTACGAGATATTCCCGACGGGCCTGATCACGCCCGATCGGCCGGGGCCTCTGGCCCGATTCCAGAGCCCTCAAAAACAATCTGGAAAAAAAGAAAGTCCTGCACAAACTCCACAGCACGGTCAAGTGAAAACGGGGACCCGGCGTCAGGAAAAGTCATCCCAGTCCAAGAAGTCGGGGAAAGCTTCCCGAAGCACGACGGGACAAGCAGGGCAAGCTCCGGCAACCGACCCTTCACAGAAAGCGAAAATGAAGTCCCGCAAGAGGAAAGGCGATCAGAAAGAAAAAGAGCGCGGCGAGAAATCTCCCTGACCGGCCGGGGGCGGTGTGACCCGCACCGCCCCGGCCGTCAGGCAATCAAACCCCATCGAGAAGCGCTTGTCGGAGCGGCCGACCCAGAAACCGCATCTTCCGACAAGCTCGATGCTTCACCCCAGGAGGGAGGGCTGCATCGGGCTCCCGCACACCCAACGCAATCGATGGGGTTACCGCTGGCTGTGTGATTTCTCACTCCTTCCCGTTTTCCATAAATGATTGCCGCATTCTTTCTGGTCCTCTGGACCACGCACCGCGGGTGACGTCATCCCTCCTCATGCAGGGTACTCCTGCTGCAACCACTGCCGTACAAAGCGGTAGTCATCGACGATCAACTCACCATCCCGTGTGGCTTTCCACAAGCGATGGCCATTTCCGAGGAGCAGGACGCAATCCTCGGGCTGGGCCTGCGTGAGAGCCCAACCGATGGCTTCCGTTCGATCGGGAAGCAGCATCGCCCGATGGCGGTCCCGAAGATATCTGGCACCCGCTGCCAAAAGATTCGTGTGCCCTTCTCCCACGCCAGGTAGCGTGAGAACAATCAGATCGGCAAACTCTTCCAATGTCTGGCCCCAACCGGCCATATCGCCTTGACCTCGACGGGGCGGATGGGCCACGCAGATCAATCGCCCCGAAACCAGCGGACGAATGGTCGTCAGCGTCGCGCGAACCGCTTCCGCAGTCTCGGCGGCGTCGACAAACACGGAAAATGGCTGGCCTGCCAGGACCGGCTGTAATCGCCCCGGGATCTGGTCCACGCTTTCCAGCGCTTTGACGATCACCTCAAGCGGAATTTGATAAACGAGCCCCACTGCCGCAGCCGCCAAACAACTCAAAATGTGATGGCGGCCGAACATCCGCGTGCGAACAGGGAAGGTCTCACCACCCGCCATCAGGTAAAAAATCTCTTCCCCTAACTGGCGGCTGATTTCGTAGCCTTTGATCTCGGCCGGCATCTGCAAACCGACCGTCAGAGCGGGATGGGCCAAACCAGAAAGCCAACCACGACAACCGGGATCATCCGCGTTGACGACGGCCACCCCTTCCGGCTTTAACCATTCCAGCACGCGGAAATATGAATTGGGGTGACGTGCCTTTGCTTCGACGTCGGTATTGACCAGCACGGCGACATCGAGTTCCATCCCCGCCAGGTACTGTTCTCGAATCGCTTTGCCAGTTACCTCGACCACCGCATGCGTGCAGTGATTGTTCACCATCCGCGCCAGAGATAGCGCCAGTTCGTCCGCTGGTGGAGTCGTTTCCCGGGGGAATGCGGATTCCTCGCCCTCGAAGTAACCCAGCGTGGTAAGCATGCCAGTATTGAAACCGGCCTCAACGAGCACCCGGGTCAGCAGACATGCGGTGGTCGTCTTGCCATAGGCGCCGGTCACGCCGATAACGTGGAGCTTTCGGGCGGGATAATCCGCCATCGCATGCGAAATGCGACCGAAAGCCTCACGAGCATTCCTCACATAGATGACCGGCACAGGGAGGCCTTCCAACGGATGATCAGCCAGCACTGCGGCACATCCCCGCGTCAGCGCCTGCTGTAATGCGGCATCGCGACGTGCTCCCGGTGGATGAAGCACCACAAACAGATCGCCCGGCCGAACGTCCCGCGGATGGCAGCGACATCGAGTGAGCGACACTTCCGTCGCGCCCACCACCTGCGCATCCGGCAGAACCTGCCGCAANGCGATCGTTTTCCCCGTCGAGGCACACAACCGCATTCTCCGAGGCCTCCTTACCTCGGTGNCTTACCAAAGATGCTTCAGCTTTCGACATCCAGGCCAGGTGGCATATCGGCCGCCCAGCCTGACTCACGCGGCATACCGGACTCCTTTCCGTATGCCCGCGTCGTTTGCTGATGTTGCGGGATTTTCCTGATTTCGCCGATTGTGTCAAGGGCAAACTTGGCAGGGGGCACCTATTCACCTACCGTTGCAAAAAACGCCAACAAGGGCAATCGCCGGGGATGCTTCGTGGATAGGGCCATGTGGCACGAATCAGTGCTGAGTTTTCCCCTCACAGCAATCTGATTTATTTCACCAGTTTTGCGCGAGTTGGGGGCGATTCGTGAGTCGCCCCNAAAACACGNTCACAAGGACGAGACAACGTGTCGGTAGGGGCGATTCATGAATTGCCCCTACCGGTGGNCAGCTTTCGTGGTCCCGGCAAAACACCGCCAATGGCAAGGTGACGAAGGCTAAAGCCTTCGCCAGAAAGCGGCGATGAATCGCCGCACTCCATGGAGTGCGGGGCTTTAGCCCCGCTTTCGCCGCGGGACTTCAGTCCCCGATGAAAGGCAATGGACCATCCGACGTCGAACGGCGGACGTGACAAGCAGGTCCCTCCGAAGGGAAGCGGACGTGACAAGCAGGTTCCTCCGAGAAATCGTTCGGAGGGGCACGCTTGTCGTGCCCGGTGAAAGAAAATGGGTTGTCAACCGGTGCTCATCGGACCTGACAGGCAGGTCCCTCCAACCTGGTAGTGGCGATTCATGAATTGCCCCTACCGAGACTTGATGACCTGCCTCAGGCCTAATTTCTTCTTACACGGCGAGTTGGACAGCGGTTGAACTTCGGCAAACCTGATCTCAGCTCCGGGATACCCGCCACGAACTACGTCAGCACGAATGCACTGAATCCAAGAGTTACCCGGCACTGACGGCAACGCGCAAGCGCTGGGCTTATCACTGCTGAAAACGAGTGATGGCCCCTGTGGAAAAGAGCTCCCATAATCGGCCTCCCGCCAGGCTGCC